>Ga0209949_1000335_pt1 | contig 25313 bp, 18 predicted proteins | sample SalPonC_black_MG_FD_185711 | JGI IMG/M metagenome (GOLD analysis project Ga0209949, IMG submission 185711) | Salt pond soil microbial communities from South San Francisco under conditions of wetland restoration - Salt Pond MetaG... | ecosystem: Environmental > Aquatic > Marine > Intertidal zone... | reverse complement strand
CCCTAAGTGTGCTCCGAAGCCAGTCCCTATGCTCTTAAAAGTATTACCGGAAATTCATCAGATGATATTACATACAGCTATAACTCGCTGGGACAGCGTCTCGGTCAAAACCAAGGCCAACAGATCAAGTGGGGCTTAGCCGATAAACCCACAAAAATCACTACGCCTAACGGCACAGAGACCATTGCCTATGGTTTGCAGCAAAAACGTTACTTGCGAGTAAATGCTGATAATAATAAAATTTTTTATGTGGGCGACGTTGAGTATCAAATTGAAAAAAATGGCAAGACACGCACTTGCTACTATATTCGCAATGGCGAGTACAGCCCAATCGCACAGGTGCGAAAAGACTCCGAAAACGCGACGTACACTTACTATTTAAGAGACCATCAGGGAACCCCACTGCGGACCGTCAATAATTCTGGGGTGGCACAGACCCTTGCCCGTTACAACCCGTGGGGCCAGTCCACCCTCGCCAATGGAGTGAAAATTGAACAACAAGAACGTCATCGTGCTTTCTCCGGCCATGAAAATATTGCTTCTGCTGAACTTACCGATATGAATGCACGGCTCTACGATGCGTTCACCGGGGAATTCTTGTCACCAGACCCACTGATTGAAATTCCGGCCAACCTGCCAAATTTAAATCGTTATAGCTACGTTAATAACAGCCCTCCCAATTGGACAGACACAACTGGCAAAAGCCGCTTCACTGGTACGGGCGCGGTCGGCCGGTGGTTATTTGACGGAGCCAGCAAAGCACTCATGGAAGGAGCCACTGCAACTCGAGAAGAATTCATAAAAATGCTCAATCACCCCGTAGCGGACAGGAGCCAAAACATTGAAGATCATTTTAGAATCTTTCATATTCCAGAACCTAGCAGGATGTATTCGGATGAGATCGAGGATATAAAAAATGCATTGCGAAAGGATGGTGCAGTGATCATCAACACGGATGGATTTGCGTTTCATGATGAGGGATTGCACAGTTACTATCTCTACGAATTAGTTGATTCAATCGAACAGGTTCATCAAACCGGTAGATTTACAAGTCAATTTTATGATATTAATGATTTTCCTGCTTCATTTCGAACTTCCTGGATACCTCATATTGACAAGGATACAAGGTATACCCTTTTAACCAACGTAAAAGGACACGGAACGCTTCTGAGTATGGGGGCTACTGCTGAGCAACGTGCAGCGATTCGGGCATTTAAGGACAGATCGAAAATGAGTTTAGCATTGGACCATGTAAAACACATCAACGACACTCGTTTTGTTGAATTACCCGAAGGACTCAGTGCGTTCTTTCCGGGTGAAGCGCACGAGTCTTTGCCAGGATTCATTCATGCCAGTCCAACGACTTCGCAACGAAGAATATTTTATGGGGGCGTGGCCCTCCGTCCAGGGAAATAACCCATTACAGGTTATAGAGTTGATTGTTCCCTGTAACATAGAGCTCTACCTCCTATAGCGCATCTGCAGCTGCGCGGATCCCCGCAAAATAAAATCCTGAATAATTAAAATTTCAGGCAGTTCTCAATAAGGAATCCATTTCAGTAGTCGATATTACTCCTCACTGTTATGAAAACCTGGAACCAAGACACTGAAGAAAATTCGAGCCAATGGGGGCTGTCGTACGCCACTGGGTATCTGCACCTCGGCATGCACTCAAAAGCAAGACAAGAACTCGACGCGCTTTCTGTTGCGCTCCAAGACGAACCCGAAGTACTGAGCCTGCGCGGCCGTATCCTTCTGGCTGAAAAACGCTGGCAAGATACGGTTGATTTTTGCGAAGTATCACGGAAAAAACACCCATCTGTTGCTGACTTCTTTATTCAACAAGCCCTTGCCTACGATAAACTCGGTATGGTGGGTAAAGCACGCACCACCTGGTTATCAGCTCCGAAAGAAATTCGCGCCACCGCATTTTACCACTTCAACCTGGCACGCTGCGAGGCGAAACTGGGACACTTCGCCTTGGCACGACAACACGTGAAAGCAACTCTATCACTTTCACCGAGTATGCTGCCCGTCCTCGTACGCGATCCACGACTGATCCCATTTATCCAAGATCCTAAAGTGAATTAGGTAGGCACTACAGTGACAAACTTCTCCATCAGGCACTTATACACATTTACTATCTGCCGTATATTTAAATATTTGTAAAATTTTAGTAATCATTATATCTGCATAGATAAATACTTGGACACTGGCCTCGAAAATGGTAAATTTGTTGTTATTATGACGTCGCTTCCATTCGCCGCCTTATCCGTATTGCCTGTTACTTTGGCTTTAGCTGTTATTGCCCTGGTTTTTGGGCTACTCCTCGTGCGCTTTTGGCTCTGCCCAAGAATACTCAAGAATAAAAAAGAAATACTGGAAGCATCTTTTTACAAAGATGTTAGCAATCTTTATTCAAGTCCTGTCTGTCGTTTTGGTCTCGACGGCCACATTCACTTCGCCAATGACAAATACTGTCAGCTAGTCGGCCAGGACCGCACCACAATCTACCAGTCGAGTATCTTCGACATCCTTCCCGAAAACCAACACCAAAAACTGCAGGAGTGTGTCAATGAAGTTTATAAAAAAAATGTAAATGTACATTTTTCTACAGACAAATGCAATGTTTGTGAGACATTGAGAATGAGTTGGGACTTGGTGCCTGTCCAGAAAGAAAACCAGACTGTCGCCATTCAGGCGAATGGCCATCCGCTAAAATCAGGGGCAACGCACAGCAGTGATTTGGAAAAATTCTTTTCCATTTCACCCGAACTATTGAGCATTATTAAAAGAGACGGTTATTTTCAATTGGCCAATCCTGCGTTCGAGGCGACACTTGGCTGGACGCAAACAGAGATACTGGCACGGCCCTTTATTCATTTCATCCACCCAGATGATCGGGAGCAGAGCAAATTAGAGCTGCTCAAACCTCACCAACACACGCTACAAAGATTCACTAATCGTTTTCTCTGTAAAAATGGCAATTATCGCGCCATCGAGTGGTCCTTCACCCCCAGCGATGATGGTGAACTGCACTATGCATCGGGTCGCGATGTCACCAAGCAACGCCAAGCTGAAAGCCAGTTGAAGCAAAGTGAATCACGGTTTCGCAATCTCTTCCGGGATTCGCCGGACCCGATCATCGTATTCGGTCATTCGGGAGAAATTCTGGATGCGAATCCGGAGCTGTGTAGACTGCTTGAAATCGATCAAACCGCACTCAACGAACAATCGATTGAAACGCTCATGCCGCGCAAATGGTGGAGTGATAAAGCACTTTCTTTTGATGATATTGGTTCCGATGAGGTACAAAAATTTCAGGCAGCATGTTCTTCGAAAAAACACAGTTCGATACCCGTCGAAGTTACCGTAAGTCGCATTTATTTTAAAAACAAATTGGCGTTTCTGTTTCATTTGAGAGATATTACCGAGCGCAAGAAAACTGAAGACACCCTGATTCAATCGAAGGCAGCTGCAGAAGCAGGCAATCGCGCCAAGTCTGAATTCCTCGCGGTCATGAGTCATGAAATTCGCACGCCGTTAAATGCGATCCTCGGGTTTTCGCAGCTGCTCTACGATGAAGTGACCCCCGATCAAAAAGTTTACATCGAACGGATTCTTGCCGGCGGCGAACACCTGTTATCCATCATCAACGATATCCTCGATTACTCAAAAATGGAGTCACGTCGCCTCACCCTGGAACCCAGTGACTTCGATATACACAAACTTATTAAAGATATCATCAATATTTTCTCAGTGAGCGCCCAGGAAAAAAATCTCACCTTGCAAGCCGATATCGACCCAGATTTGCCCGCAACCCTGGTGGGCGACAAACAAAGGCTCAAGCAAGTCATTTATAATTTGGTCGGCAACGCCATTAAATTTACTCCAAAAGGTGCCATCACCGTTCGCATTAAACATCTCAAAGCCACTGAAAAATTTTGCTACTTGCGCATTGCCGTGATCGACACGGGCATCGGCATCCCAGAGAGCAAACACGCTTCTATATTCAGACCATTTACCCAAGTCGACCAAGGCATCAAACGCGTCCACGAGGGCTCTGGACTCGGGCTTGCCATCAGCCAAAAGATCGTTGCTGCTATGGGCGGCAAAATTCAGTGTAAAAGCGGCCTCGACGAAGGCAGCGAATTTTTCTTTGAAATCAAGTTAAAGAAATTCGAAGAAGATTTGTTTTCTCTCTCGGCAAAACGTATGCGGGTGGAACAAAATTCACGCACACCCAACGACCATGCTTTCAATTTAAAAACCCTGGTCGTCGAGGACGACCGCTCCAACAGCTATTTGATCGGCAAATTTCTCAAGCGGCTTGGCTGCGACATAAAAGTTGTGGAAAATGGCAAGCAAGCAATCAAAGCCCACCAGGAAGAAGCATTTGATTTGATTGTCATGGATGTCGCTATGCCAGAAATGAACGGGATTGAGGCCACTCAAAAAATCCTCAACTCCACTGCCACTGACAAGCACCCGCACATTCTAGGTATCACTGCCAACATTGACGGCAATTGTGAAAAACGTTGCCTGCAAGCAGGTATGAACGGATTTCTGGCAAAACCCATCAGCTTTAAAAAATTCCATCAATATATGCTCGACACTTATCAGTCAGAACTGAAATCGAGTCCTTAGCCCGAATCTCTCATCACTCGTCGAGCATAATCGCCCATGACCGAAAATAGCAGCACGCAACGTGCAATGCGAAATTGTCCGACAGCTGCCGGAATTGACTCAGCTGCATCCGCATTCCTGCGTTTGGCACTGCTGTTTTCTAGACCTGAGCCGATTCTGCTGAGCGATTCGGGCTAGCGGTAGTAACGCGCATATAACTCTGCAGTAATCCGCTCGATCTTTTTCGAAAAAAAGGTACGTGCCAGGTGATAGCGTATCAGCAAAAGCACGACTGTCGAGAAACGCTGCCACCATCCCTGCCGTTGCCACTTACTGGCAGACACACGTAATTCTTCGCCCAGATACACAACCCGCCCGTGCTGGAGCAGACGTTGCCCCATTTCAACGTCTTCCATCAGCGGAATGGCAGGGAATCCATCAGCACTCGAAGCAAAGGCTCGATCAAAAAATTGCCCCTGGTCGCCAAACGAAGATCCTTTGAGCGTAGCTCTCGCCTCATTTAAAAGTTCAATCAACAACAACCCCAAACCGCAACTTGCAAAACGTTGACCCAACGCACCGCCAATCACATCCGGGTTCGTTTGTTTAAATTCTATCAACTTCGACAGCGCATGCACACCCATGCAAGTATCCGCGTGCAAAACTAACACGACGTCCGACCTGGCGGTGAGCACACCCGCTCGAATTTGAGCACCGCGCCCTTTGGGCGCACGAATGAATCGGACATTACCTGCTTGTGCGACAGCTGCCGTTGTGTCCGTTGAGCCTCCATCGGCCACAATGATCTCCGTCGGTTGGCGAAGACCTTGGCGAATCGAAGCTAAACACGTAGCAAGTAATGGACCTGCATTGAAGGTCGGAATCACCACACTCACGGTTGGCTCAGCGGCGATATCCGTTGCTGAGGATCGCCCGTATTTGCGGGTGACGACCCTCCGCCCCTCGTATAAACCAACCACGACAAACGGTCCCCACACTCCCACCTGTTCCAGCCACGACAACTCCCAAACACCGGTTTGCGCAAACCCACGCCACACACCAAAATACCAGGCCTGACTCAGGCCCAATACAAGCCATGCCGGGCTCGGTCGCAGCACCAGCCACGGCCAAATCCACGTCAGATACCAAAAATGTACAGTAGGTGCCAATACCAGTAAAGCACCGAATGCCCAGATCGCATCGTCAATAAAATCTCCATAAGCCCGTCTGCTGCATAGTCGCCAACCGATCACCCCGATAAAAATAATGGCCACACTGATATTTGCCCACACACGCTCCCCGGTGACTTCGAGTAAAATACCATGAACACAACCGTTAAAACTGTGGTGGGCCGCAAATTGACTCAGCCCCATAAACCAGCCCGGCAACGTCGTAAAAAATGGCAACGCAGGCACAAGGCACGCGACAAAAAATGGCCATACTGATTCCCAACGGGTGCGCTTCAGCAGAAAAGGCAACAGGATAAGCGCCACGAATTTAAACTGCACCGCCAGTCCCAGGCAGCACCAAGCCCATCGTGGCTTATTCTCTAATAAACACCACAGCGTCGCCACCATTGCGGCGACTAATAAAACGTCGAAATGTCCCTCTGCAGCAAAAGCGATTAGAGGAATCGGGCTAAACGCATAAAACCCTGCCCATCGAATTGGCATTCGCTTTAAGCACAAAATCCGCACCAAACCTACAACTACCAAAACATCCATCAAAGCGAAAAACAGCTTGAGCGTCTGGGGCGAGTCATCCAGCCAGCCAATCGCTGCAAACGTCAGCTGAGCCAATGGCGGATAAGCAGTCAGTTGGTCGAGATGATTCATTCGCTGCCAGTTTTCGTCACGCAATGGCACCCATTCTTCAGCATCTGCAGTTTGCGCGTACGGGCTGATGCCGGCGCGAACCAGACTGCCTTCCCAAACATATCGATACATATCATCCGACGGTGCCGTCGGCAGCAGAAACATGCGTATCAAAAAACTGAGTACACACAATACAGCTATCTCATGTGAGCGTTGTTTAAATGCAGGCCAGCAAAACACCAGGCCAATACCACATAACCCGATCCACAGGAACAACCACGTCCGCTCAGTCGCAGCTGCCGAATGAGTGGTGGTCACCTGGCCGTAAATACATGCGAGCGTCCCGGTAACGACTGCAAGCAATCCACAAGCCCAACTACGCGCTGCAATGTCCCTTGCCATCAGTTTCGTCCAGTGAGCGCTGGGAGATGCGGGCTAGTTCCAGGCAAACGCCTCTTTCAAACTGTTTAGCCCGACTGTAAAAAAGCCTAACATATAGAAGGCCAAAAAAGGTCCGACCATGATTTGACCATGCACGATATAAGTGGCCAAGGTCACAGCACAGTAAATCCCCATCAAAATTTCACACAAGGGCACCCAGGTCTTCGCCGAACGATAAGACTTTCTCGTCTGATGCCCGCGCTTGGGAGTTCTCACAAACCCACTCTGTTTTCCTGTTAAGGCCTCAAACACTGCACGGGAGATACAGAAACAAATCCCGAAACCGACCACCATCAAACCTGGCAAAATCCATAAGCGTTTTAGCCCGGTTTCACGCCGAACTGCCCATTGACTGAACACATAAATCGAACTGGGGCCGAAACACGCAATTGTCAACGGTATTGCTATTAAAGCAGTCATGACCGAGGTCAACTTGACTTCATTAAACACCAGTGCCGGCAAAGCAAAGATCGCCAGCGTTAACATTAAAGGATGGATGCAATAGTGCGTTAGATGAAAAAAGGCCTGTGCCTTCGCCAAAATGGACCGATCGGAGCGAAATACGCGTGGCAGCAATTTTTTGGCGGTTTGCATCGAGCCTTTCGCCCAGCGGAATTGTTGAGCTTTGAAGGCGGCGTAACTGCTGGGCAATTCAGCGGGCGCCACGACATCGGGACGATATTCTATCTGCCACCCCTGCAACTGCGCACGGTACGAAAGATCCATATCCTCCGTGAGGGTATCAGCTTCCCAGCCTCCGGCATCGACGATCGCATACTTGCGCCAAAGACCTGCCGTGCCATTAAAATTTAAAAACAACCGGCCATAACAGCGTGCACTCTGCTCAATGACAAAATGGCCGTCGATGCCCAGAGACTGGGCGCGCGTCAAAAACGATTCATTCGGGTTCAAATGCCCCCACCGAGCCTGAACCAATCCTGCTTTGGGGTTGTTTAGTAACAGTGGAATACACTGTTTTAAAAAATCTGGTTGCGGCACAAAATCACTGTCAAAAATAGCGATATACTCGCCTTTACACACCTCCATTCCCGCCTTCAATGCACCGGCTTTAAATCCACTGCGATCCTCTCGGCGAAACACCGATATGCAAAACCCCTGCTCCGCCAATTCAGCCACAACCTGGTCAACAATCCCCCGAGTCTCATCCGCCGAATCATCCAAAACCTGAATTTCGTGCTTCTCCTTTGGATAATCCAGCGCAGCTACCGCGCGAATGACCCGCTCTGCGACGTTCAATTCGTTGAACAGCGGTAATTGCGTCGTGATCATCGGCCACGCATCCACAGCAGCTTGATAGCGCAAACAAAACGCATCCACCACCTGACTGTTAGCCGCCTGCCCCACTCGGTAATGCCGATTGAACAAATACAAGACCACGTAATGGTTCAAGCCGTAGACCAACAGCATTAAACTCGCTAGAATGTAAATAGTTAGAGCTATATCTGAGAGTAATTCCATAAGGATTTGTAAAAGACCCCCATCAGAAAACAGTTAAATTAAGGGGAGTCCAGCCGAATTAACGGCCACTGATATTTGCCCTGACATGCCAAGATGGCGACCATTCGCGATGAAGCGTTGCGTTCATGGTCGGTAAGCTACATACTTATGCTAAATTTCCACTAAAACTTTAAGATGATAAAAATACGTTCTTTTTTTGAAAAATTGGCAAAATCCACTGTTTGTATTGTTATATTTACAGGTTTGCTGTGCTTCGCTTGTACATCTGCTGGGGAGGATATCGAACCCTCCTCTCCGGCAAAGATACAGCAATACTGGTTCGATGGGGCAGAAATTGCTCGCTACGCGCTGACTCAAAGCCGTTATGGTGAAGAACACCCAGGCTCGGCCGAACTCGTGTTTGTCACCGAGCCCTTTCTCACTGACCAGCACGTCAAACACGAAGGCGGACCTGGGCCTGCAACCCCCGTCCTCAAGCTGAATGCCCTGCGGAGCTTCAATACAGGGCTATATACCTATCGAACCATGCTATCCGTCTTTGCACCCACAGATATCAAGACATGGCCGCACGCCCTCAAAGCAACGACCTCTGTCCAGGATTGGTGCGGACAGATCTTCCAGCAACTCAATTTCCGTAGCAATGCATGGCATGGCCAGCAATTTTCTTACTTTCAAAATGAGGGCGATCAAGCCTTTACGCTCCCAGCTACCTGGATTGAAGATGAAATTTGGACGCGCCTCCGCCTCGATCCATATACATTACCAACTGGCTCCATCCAAATGATTCCCGGCAGTCTGTTTCTTCGCTTCAAACACCTTCCCCACGCCGTTTACTCCGCCCACGCTCGGCTCGATACGCGTGAAGAGCACGCGGTTTATACCCTCACGTACCCCAAACTGGGCCGCACCCTCATCATCGAATTCAACAAAGCGTTTCCTTACGTGATTCAAGGTTGGACTGAATCGCAGGCCGACGACCCGGCGACCACCCGTGCACGGCTCACCCACCGTATCGAACACAGCTATTATTGGTCTCTCAACCGACCGCAAAACGCCCGTTTGCGCAAACAACTGGGCCTTGAGCCCTAGCAGCCTGTCGGATTTGATTTTTGGGTCTCAAAAATCAAATCCGACAGGCTGCTAGTTGGCAAATTGCAAAAATTTATAAAATTAGATTGACATTTTAGTTAATTTTGTTGGGTTAATAACACTATATTTTGATTATTATTCAATTTATCAATCTACTTACAGTCTCCCATCAACCCCCAAATTACACTCCTGAATGACAAGGAAGTTTCCCCGCTTTTTTCTAGGTCTGCTGGGCCTTATCACAATTTATTTTCCTTTTTCAATGCTCAAAGCGAGGCAAGATGTCCTCTCCGTTGAAGCCGTTTTTAATTTCATCGATAGCCAGGTTGTGCCCATTAAAGCTACAGACGGCGGATTCACCGATGCGTATCTGGCACTGAGCACAACTTATCTGGAGCCCAACGAAGCACATGGTTTCCGCAAATTAAGAGGGCATATTTATACCAATGCCCTGGCTGTAATGGTGCTTACGCACAGGGGTTTAAGCGCAGACAATCCGGCTCACCTGCAAAAAGCCGTCGGGATTTTACAAACCTTCAATCACCATCAATACCCAGAGGACGGCCAGTATCCACACTTAGCCGGAGCGTTTCCCAATCAATTGATAGCGGAGGACTATCATCATGACCGGGGAGCCACCCAACCGTATCCAATTGAACACCAGGCGAGGGTTGTGCGGCATGGGAACAACGCTTGGTATCTGATGGCGATGAGCTACTACACATTGCGCACGGGCGACCGTCAATTTGTACCGGCAGTGGCACGTTTAGCCGATTATTTTTCAAGCGATCGGGCGCAGGTGAAGCAAACCGACTCTCCTAAGCACGGCGCTATTTTGTTTGGCTGGGGCAATACGGGCTCAGGCGAACCGCTCAATACCCGGCAAGCGTATGTCGCCACTAACGATCAAGCCGTAGCATACGCTGGACTGATTTATGCAGCCGAGGTCATGCGCACTGAAAAACACGGAGTTGATAAGTGCTGGCGCTATTTGCAGGCTGCCCAGCAAATATTAACCTTTACCGCACGCTCACTTTATAGCGAGAAAGAAGAGAGTCACCCGACCTACGGGAAGGGTGGCTTTTTTCATACGGGAACCGACAACAATGGCATTCCTGTGGCCTATAATCCTTCTCTCGATGCACAGACATACTCATATCTAGCATTTGCCCAACCGCTGCAGGGTTTGAAGAACGTGGCGGATGCTTTGGATTACGCTTGGGAGCACATGTACGGCCAACAGGCCAGTGCAGTGCACGCCAGCGGAGTCGATGCGGTATTCGGCAAGACGCCCACTCGCAAACCCGTTAAGGGCCGAGGTGCCCTGTGGTATCAAGGAGATGAGGGCATTTGGCTGACAGGCTCGGCACAACTGGCCCTGAGCTTCAAGTATGCTCACTACCTTAGTGGTGACCGCACCGATTTGTACCGATCCAAAACCATTTTCACCGATATGAGTGAGCTGGTTTGGCTGGAAGACACATTCACCAACGGTGGTCAAAGCACACACTGGCCCGCAGGCGGCTTTTCTTCCTTCAGCGACAATTACTACGCTCATGCAGAGCCAGAGTCGGTTGGAATTGCTGAAAAGCTGCCATCTCTAGAACCCACTGCATGGCGCTACTTCGATATGAATCATCTGAACCCCTATTCAGTCAAACTGCAAGAACCCCTGCCGACACCCAGCAACTTCGCCATCCGCACAACCACAAAAGGCACTCTGCTCAGTTGGGAGCCGCACCCCCTGGCCGTCAGCTACGTGGTCATGCGCGACGACAATCCAGAACCCATCGCCTATGTAAGCAACCTCGGATATACTGGCAGCCACTTGCAATTCCTAGACGAAACGGACGATCGCGAGTGTGTCTACAGCGTCATTCCGCGAAACCTTACAGGCCAGGAAGGAGAACGCTGTGTCATGGGCTCAGCAGCACACTACGCAGTGAATAGCCCGCGCTCTTTCAACACACCCAATGTAAACTAGCCCAAATCTCACCAGAATCGAAGTAGAATGGTTCATGTCTAGAAAATAGCAGTGGCAACCGCAGCAGTGCGGATGCAGTTGGGCAAACACCCTGAGCTTTATACATAAGTCTGATTCAAAAAATAAGCTGTGGCAAATTTCCATGAAGGCACCGTTTCGGCCCTTGCGCATCAGGCGCGAGTCCGCGTCGGTGAGATTGCTTTGAGTTTGGGCTTTGGGCTTATCGCCAGGGGGGTTGGGCGGCGAGCCTTTGCGACGGCCCCCACCGGCAGCAGCATCGGCGTGGTTCGGTCAACATTTACAAACCGCATAACACTAAGTTTGTACCAGATTTGTAAGAATTGAAAATCAAATCCGACAGGCAGCTAGCCCGGATAATCACCCTCCACCGCCAGCACGCCGGAATACGCGCACTGGCGAGCCCCAGGCCGGCTGGAAACAATTACTTAGGAGCATTCAAGCACTCGCTCAGACCTCTTTCGGATTCATTCCCAGCTGTTCCCAATAATAATCACCGTAATCGAAAAACAATTCTTCGTCTTTTTTTATCCGGCGCAGCGCACGAAAACGAGCCGTTTTCCAACGAGTCGATGTAACCAGTTCAACATTTGGCTTGCGACTGTGATTGATGTATTGGGTATAATTGCCATACGCTCCTTCACCGAACACCCAGTGGTCTTTGCAAATCCACAATAAATACAGCGAATCGCCATACCCTGCGTAATCGACTTCGTCATCGGTTAATACCTTGCCTTCATAAAAACCGATGTGGGTACCCGACTGAATGTCCGTTTTAGCGAACAAACCCTTGCCTGCCTGCGGAATCGTTGATGTGCATACAACGAAATCATCTTCGTCAAGACCCTGGAGATGCACAGATCTTTGCTTACGCATAATTTTACTTAAAAAACAATTTAATTTGTTGAGTAAACCTACAATTCCAAGCGCTAACCCTGACTGCCTTCACGTCAAGGCAGTCAAAAAATAGCCGGCCACCAGTGCCGTGCCGATCACACCCGCAACATTTGGCCCCATAGCGTGCATCAGTAGGAAATTTTTAGCATCTGCTTTTTGTCCCTCGACCTGAGAAACACGCGCTGCCATCGGCACGGCAGACACACCGGCCGAACCAATCAATGGATTGATTTTATTTTTTGAAAACACGTTCATCAACTTTGCCATCAACACACCTGCCGCCGTGGCGATGCCGAAAGCGACAATGCCCAACGATAAGATCTTAAGGGTTTCAGCGCGGATAAACTTATCGCCTGTCATCGTGATGCCCACACTGATGCCCAATAAAATCGTCACAACATTGATCAATTCGTTCTGGGCTGCTTTTGAAAGGCGTTCGGTCACGCCACACTCGCGCAGAAAATTGCCCAATAGCAGCATAAAAATTAATGGTGAGGCCGGTGGAACCAGTAAGATGCAGGCGATCATCACCACCAAGGCAAATATCAGTTTTTCTACCCGACCCACTTTGCGTAAGGACTGCATGCGAATTTTTCGTTCTTTCTCTGTCGTCAACGCGCGCATGATAGGTGGCTGGATCACCGGCACCAACGCCATATAACTATATGCAGCGACCGCAATCGGTGCCAGCAAGTCGGGAGCAAGGGCATTCGCCAAAAAGATGGACGTGGGCCCATCTGCACCTCCAATAATGCCAATGGCGCCGGCTGCCTGGCTGGAGAACCCCATTAACGTTGCACCAAAAAACGTCGCAAACACACCAAACTGCGCAGCCGCGCCCAACAACAATGTCCGTGGATTCGCAATCAACGGCCCAAAATCGGTCAGCGCACCGACTCCCAAAAAAATAAGCGGCGGAAACAATTCCAACAATATCCCCAACTGAAAATAATATAACAGGCCACCGCCGTGTTCAGAATGAACATCCACAATGACTTCCCCCTTGTGCACCGGTTCCCCCACCTGTTTGTTCACCTTCACCACATCTCCTTCGGCATCGGCCCATAGCAAGTAATCCGTTTGGCTGACTTCAATCTGCTCACCATTGAATGGAACTGTCACGCGCTGGCTGGCCTGCTCTGGCGTCAAATCATGGGGCCGCACAATCGCCAGTAACACCTGCCGACGCTGGCTGTCGGCTGCGTCATTATCCGCCTGTGCAAACAACGCTCGAATCGCTGCATCATTTTCACACTTCGTCAAGTGGCCTGGGTGCTCTTTAAGAACCCGCGGGAGCTTGATCGCCTCTCCTGCATCGACCCCCACAGCGATAACCGTGCCGTTCACTGGACTCACCACCGGTCCCGCCAGTTTATTGACGATGCCCTGAGTCGGGAGATTCGCCAACAGTGCCCCCAGTGCAATCGGCACCAGTAACAAGGGCTCGAACTGCTTGAACACTGCCAGATAGAGCAACCCGAAGGCGACCAGCCACATGATCAGCATCCGCCACTCAAGATACGGGAAACCCGTTTCACTAAACAATTCTACGAAAGCATCCATAATTGATTCTACCGTTGGCCATTAACTCAACTCAACCAGTGGTTGCCCTTCTTCAACCGAGGATCCCTGACTTACATGAATCGCACTGACTTTACCCGCTGAAGGGGCCGTCACGAACGTATTCATCTTCATCGCTTCAAGCGTCAACAGCTTGTCACCCTCTTGAACCGTTTGACCGATTTGCACATCTACGGATACCACGACAGCGGCCAATGGACTGGGCACCCCTCCAGCGCCTGCAGGGGGTGCCTGCGGAGGCGGTGCCGACGGTGCTGGACTGGAGGCCGCTGCCGCTGCGGCTGGTGCAGTCGGCGCAGTCGGTGCCGCGCCGCCTTCCTCCAACAGTTCAACATCCACCTCGTAGGTTTTACCTTCGACCGTAATGCGCAATCGTTTCATAACATTTCTTTTTTGAATTTGAAAGAGTGCGTCTATGTTTCACTTGAATGAACCATCCGGTGAACTGTGCCACTGTCCGCTAACTCTATACTCACCATTTGCATGAGACCATTCCTTTATTCCCTTATCCACTGAAGAAATCAAGAATTAAGATCGCCGTTCATCGATTGAGGGACGTACCACAATGGGTATTTCCATGGTTCAACCCGCACGATGCACTAGCGCATTGCATCTGGGGCGATGTTTTTCCCACGCACCGCACAACCCTAACCGGCAAACATATAAGCATCTACAATGCTCATAAGCTTTATTAGTGCTGCTGAAATCGTTCATTTTACACCCGCGTAGAACACACTTTTTCTGCCGGGAGCGCAGGTGAGCGAACCTCTGCCGATAGCGAGCCGATGCGGCTCGTAACGTCTGCAACCAAGGACGGTTTGCGGGCCCATTCTCCCCCAAACAAATACAGTCCGTACGGGTAATGCCCTTTTAGTCGCGCCGTCCGACAAGCCAATGCCCTATCTGCGTTAAGCTGGGTGTCTGCCCCTGCCAAAGTAAACCCAATCGAAAGAGCTTAGCACCTGCCCACACTACCGCCAACGTAAACAGCAAGGTCAATCCGACACCCAACAAGATTTCGCCCAGTGGCACACCTGGCGGAATTGCAATCCGCATCATCATTAAAAACGGGGTGAACGGTGGAATGAGCGACAACACCCGAGCAAATCCTCCCTCCGGAGCGAGCAAAACGACAGGAGCCAGCACCATGGGCAAAATGACAAACAAGGCAGCAACACCCGTAAAGTTTTGGGTGTCCTTCACCTGCGAACAGACCGCGCCAATCCCGGCCCATAAGGAGCCAAAACACAGCAGCGTTAGCGTCAAAAATACAAAAAACCAAAAAAAGACAGCGACTGGAATCTCATGCACGAATCCAGAGAAAATCAGTAACACCAGTGTCCCCGACAAATAGATCCCCGAAAGCGTCAAACCCACCGCAACGGTGCCGATCAATTTCCCTAAAATCAATTGAAACGGGGACACGGAGGCCATCAATACTTCCGCAATTTTATTCATTTTCTCCTCGATAACTGAATTCAGCATCAATGGCGTGCTCATGTTGGCGCAAATAAACAACAACATCACGACGGCGATGGGTAAACTGTAAACGAGGAGTTCGTTATCTCCCTGCGGCCGCTGGGCACTACCATCTTCGTCAACACCCGCTAATCCCAGGCGTTCCAACTGAACGCGTTCGGATAAGCGCTCCACCTGTTCTAAATCAATGCCCGCTTGCTCAAACCGCACACGCTGCACCGCTTGGTCCAATGTTTTGGCCAACCATTGCGGCAATTGCTGGTGCGCAGGACGATTCGAATAATAGCGCACGGTCGGCACTGGCCCTCCTCCATCGGTGGCAAGATCCGTATCGAGTACATGTTCATCAATCACAACAAATGCAAATATAGCGTCTTTCCGTACTTGCTCTGACAGCAAATGCTCGACTGCCTCAATGGAAAGCGTTGGATCGTCGGAATAGTTCTCTGGCAAATAACGCGCGTTCACCTGCTTGGTCGGCAACCCACCTTCTTTAAGAAACAAATCATATTGGTTATGCCGATTCGCAGCTGCGAGAATTTTTTCGTAGAGCACCCCCGAACGGTCGTACACTGCAAAGCGCTTATCACTTAAATCCTTGGACATGCCACCCCAAATTTGTACCACAACCATCGATCCCATAAGCAATGGCATCATGATGATACTGATCATAAAAGTCTTGGTAGCGACAAACTGCCGATACTCCATCAACGCAATGTGTAATACCTTTCTCATCGAAAACGGTGCCTAACCCGAACATCTCACCACTCATCGAACATAATCGCCCATGACCGAAAATAGCAGCGCAAAACTTGCCATGCGAATTTTCGGGGTGCCTGCCCAACTGCATCCGCAATGCTGCGTTGGGCACTGCTATTTTCTAGACATAAACCATTCTGCTGCGACTATGGTGAGATGTCCGGGTTAAAGTTGCAAGCCATGGATGCAAAGTTCAAAATTAAACGTGATCGACCCTGCAGAATAATAAACAAAAAAACCTCCAACAGGTAGTCGGAGGTTTTCTCAAAGTGGTGGCCAGACCCAGAATCGAACTGGGGACACAAGGATTTTCAGTCCTCTGCTCTACCGACTGAGCTATCTGGCCTCAGATGGAAGCGCAGATTGAGACAAAATGTGCAATGTGCGTCAACAGGTTTTTTCAGGAATCATTTGGTTTTTCTGTGTAAAACCTTCCGTTCGCACAAAATAGACATCGAGGAAAAGCCCTTCGACAAGCTCAAGGCATTCGACGCGTCTGACACCTTCAGGTAATTGCATAACCTAAATATATATCATCGAGCAGATGGCGGAGAGGGAGGGATTCGAACCCTCGGTAGGCTTTCACCTACACATCCTTTCCAAGGATGCGCAATCGGCCACTCTGCCACCTCTCCTGTTTACCTGACGTGTCGGCAAATCTTCAGGCCTCCTGGGTGGTAGTCAATGTCATTCGCTGCAAATGCGCGAAAATTTTTTCAACGGCCCTACAAGCGTAGGGCGCCCGTTCACGGGTCGCCATGAACCAATGCCCGTTGCTTCAATATTTACAACTGCATTGTCGAAAACCACAACACCTCGTGAATATCAGCCATAGGCTTCCGCGGCATTTCGCGAGCGAAAGCCCTACAAAAAAAATACGCACCCAGTTATGGTACAGATCAGTGCAGGTGACCGCCATCAACGCAGTGCCTGCATACAGCTGAAAAGAAAAAATTGCCGGTATTTCATCAATTTAAAGCTGTATTTGCTCTTACATTTAACTTAGTGTCCTGACTCTTAACGCTCACATGTTTCGCCAATTACACATTTGCCTCTTTGTTTTCTTGTTGAGTTGGAGCCATTGTCTTTGGGGCAGTGGTTGGGTTGAAAGAAAAGGAGATAAAACGATCATCCATGTGACGGTTGACCGCCTTCCCGACCCCAATGACATCCGGCCGAGCAATCGTGCAGAATTGGCAATCGTCAGGAACTTTGAAAAGGATTTCCCAAAAATCTTCAAACAGCGCTATGCTGAGGAGTACAAGAATAATCCGCAAAAATATGGTGATTTCAATTGGGACAATGTCGAAGTTGCACTAAAACCGTTTACCGGAATAAAAATTGAAGGAATGGAAACCGATCTGATGGCAATCGCCGGAGGAACGGCTCCCGATATCCTCTATATCAATTTCCGTCGGTCGAGTAACTACATCGACAATGGCCTACTCTATCCCCTGGATTTACCCAAAGACAATTATTTCACCCGTCTCAGTCAGGAAGAAATCGATTTTCGCGTAAACCCAAAAATTCGCCCTGTTATCGACCGCGTTGGCCCCGATGGGGAAAAGCATGCCTGGGCCATGCCCGTAGGCGGTATGCTGGTAAGAGTCTTACTCTACAATAAGATCCTTTTCGATGAGAACGCCATTGAGTATCCGACTAAAGACTGGACGTGGGACGATTTACTCGAAGCAAGCCGCAAATTGACGGACCCGAGCCGGGGTGTCTATGCAACGACGTTCTTACCCGGCAAAGTGCAGTCATGGGATTGGATGAGTTTCCTGTGGTCTGCCGGCGGGGAAGTGATGAGCTACGATGAATCGACCAACAAATGGAGTCTCGAATTTGCATCGCCCGCCGGGGCCGTCGCACTCGACTATTATGTTCAATTGACAACCGAAAAATGGGTGGACGAAAACGGCACCACGCAACGTGGCTATGTGCTGCGCACCGTCGACGACTATGGCTCTAACTGGGACCTCAATAAAATCGGTATTTTCTTCGGGTATTTGGATGAGAAAATGATTGCGACGATCAATCCGGAAAAATACGGCATGGCACCGGTTCCCCTCGGTCCCACAGGTAAACGTGCTTCGGAGTTAAACAGTCAAATGTATGGACTGTTTTCGCAAATCAAACATCCCGCTATCAGAGATGCTGCCTGGGAATATCTTGACTACATCACGAATAAAGCCGCCATGGCGCTGCGCACAAAATACATGGTGGAAAGTGGATTCGGACAATTTATCAATCCAAAATATTTGGAAATGTTCGGTTATCCCGAGATCGTTCGCTTGTCGCCACCTGGATGGGCCGAAACATTTGAAATTGCCATCAATGCCGGCAAACCCGAAGTCTACGGCACCAATAGCAACTTTGCCTATGAAATGATGTCTGCGCCGCTGGAAGAAGCGATACAGCTGTCGCTCAAAGACGATCTGCCCGAAGAAAGGGAAGAACGCCTCAAAGTTTTTGAGAAACTGCTCAGCGATGCTCAAGAGCGTTCGCAAGAAGTCATGCTCGACCGGGTTCCTCCAGGTGAGCGGAAATTGCGCGACATCACTGCGTTGATTTTTCTGGTGCTGATTGGCACCGGCAGTGTGTTTGCATTTCGTTCGATCTACAACTCCTTCTCTCCGCCACCTCAATTTGATGATGAGGGGAATAACATTTCCACGAATTGGGGATTCAAACGCTATATTTGGGCATACATCATTCTACTGCCCGCAGTCCTTACCATACTGTTGTGGAAATACATTCCCTTGGGCCAGGGGTTGGTCATGGCCTTTCAAGAGTATTCTTTGCTGGGAGACTCTGCATGGATCGGTATCGAAAACTTTGGAGATGTATTGTTCGATCCACTCTGGTGGACATCTGTTTGGAATTCAGCGCGTTTTTCAGTGTTGGCCATTTCCTTGAGTTTTATACCGCCCATCATTCTGGCCATTCTTCTGCAAGAAGTGCCACGCGGTAAAGTATTCTTTCGCGTCATGTTTTATTTACCGGCCATTTTGACCGGCCTGGTAACCCTTGTTATGTGGAAGCAATTCTACGATCCATCGGAACGTGGAGGCCTGAATATTATTATTCGTAATACGCCCTCATTTGTATTCGTGCTATTGGGATTAATTTTGCTGTGGGGGTCGTGGAAGTTTGCCACCCGTTTACAGTTTCACAAATTTTACGTCACCAGTGTATTGGGCTATGCAGTGGGTATTTTCCTTTTCTTTACGATGATATCCTTAGTATTGCCCGTCCTTTTGCCGGAAAATGAGTCGTTTCTTGAGAGTATGTCACATATAACTTCACGATTGGGCGAGACCCAAACGGAACCTATCCGCTGGCTCACAGACCCCAATCATGCCATGCTGGCGATTGTCATTCCCATCGTTTGGGCACAGCTCGGTCCGGGTTGCCTGATTTATCTGGCAGCTCTAAAAAGCATCCCCAATGACCTTTATGATGCCGCAAACATTGATGGGGCCACCTTCATCGACAAAATACTGTTTATCGTATTGCCGTATCTCAGAGTCATTATCATCATCAATTTTATCGGTGCATTTGTCGGCTCCATCTACGGGGCAGCTGACAATGTCATGGCAATGACAGGGGGTGGCGCCAATACGGAGGTCAGTGATCTACACATTTTCTACAAAGCTTTTGTCTTCCTCAAGTTCGGACATGCTACTGCCATGGCGTGGATCCTCGGTTTCATGCTTATCGGCTTTACCGTTTATCAGTTGAAAATACTTTCCAGAGCAGAGTTTAAGACGGCTGATAGCGATTGAAGTCATCCTTTTGCAGCAGTCAGCATTTAGTTACCCATACTATCTTAAAAAATCATGGCTATCATTTCAGAAATCGGTCGCAAAGACACCAAAACACGTATGCTGATCGCTTCCATCTACGCCGTGTTGACCTTGGGTTCTATTACAATGGTCTATCCCTTCTTGTTAATGATCAGTGGGAGCACAAAATCGGGAGTGGATTCCAATCAGAGCCACATTATCCCGCGTTACCTGATCAGCGACGAAGCCCTTTACCGCAAACACATTGAGCGCTTGTTTAACGAGCGCTACAATACCTTGAAAATAGCTTACAATAATGAAGAGCATTCGTTCCGTGAGCTACCTTTACCGACATTTGATCATCCTAAACTCGTCGAACAGTGGGACCAATTTGTAGCCGATCCCAATTCAAACATTCCCCATTACAGTTACAATCTGGGTTATTTCCACGCTCCGGTTTCCCATCGCGTGATTCCCAAATTACTCAGCGAATTCCGCGACCATGTGAAACGAACGATCAGTTACGATATCTTGCAGGTAAATGCTCAACTCGAAACCATATTTAGTAACTGGAACACATTTGAAGTCGTTCCGCGTCCTTTTCTCTTAAGGGGCAATCTACCGAACAATGATAAGTTCAGCCAAACCTATCAAGCATTCAAGGTCCAACAAAATAAAAAATGGCGCACCTACTTGAGCACTCAAGGCATGTTCCGCAATTACCTGAAGAACCAGTATATCAAAATTGAGAATTACAACAAAACACACGATACTCAATACACGTCGTTTCATGCGATTCCAGTCGTGCGCAGCATTACTCAGATTCCACGAGACAAACTTTTGCAACGCAACGAATGGGAAACGTTTGTCAGATTTATCTTGAGTCACTTATGGCTCGAAGCAAGCGATGATGCGTCGCCCGCCTATCGCGGATATTTAAAAGCAAAATATGTGACGATCGAACATTACAATCGATCCTACGAAACGCAACTGACCGGCTTTGACTCCATTTCGATTCCGCGACGTATATTCCAGCGAGGCGTCGCAGCTGCTGATTGGAATTCGTTCCTGCAAGGGTGGGAAGATCCAGAAACAGGGACGAAACACATTATCGACATCGAACACATTTCGTTACACGGTATTGACTACGATTTCATCGATTTTTTGCGGAATCAGTACCCTTCGTTAGTGGATTTAAACCAAGCCATGGAAACACATTTCAAGAGTTGGAGCCAAATATCCATTCCGCAAAAGGAAGCTCATTTGAGAGATTTCCATCAACAAAAGGCATGGTTGCGATGGAACTTCACCATTCGCAACTACATCAATGTTCTCGAATACCTCGTTTTTCACGGTCGGGGACTGTATAACACCGTCATTTATTGTGCGCTTTCGGTACTATCGGCCCTCATCGTCAATCCGCTCGCAGCCTACGCCCTCAGCAGATTTAAACCCCCATCACAATATAAAATCCTGTTATTCCTGATGATCACTATGGCATTTCCGCCTATGGTCACCCAGATTCCCGTCTTTTTACAACTGCGCTCATTTGGCATGCTGAATACCTTTTTTGCGCTGATTCTTCCGACGCTGGCAAATGGATACTCCATTTTCCTCTTGAAAGGCTTCTTTGATTCACTGCCCTCCGAACTGATCGAAAGTGCGCAAATCGACGGAGCCGGTGAACTGACGATATTCTGGTCAATCACCATCGCGCTGAGCAAGCCGATTCTCGCAGTTGTCGCCCTCACCGCTTTTAATCAGGCGTATTCAGCATTTATGTTCGCTCTCTTGACCTGCCAAGATAACCAAATGTGGACCATTATGGTTTGGCTGTTTCAACTGCAACAGCATAGCAGCCAGGGAATTATATTTGCGTCACTGCTGATAGCCGCCATTCCCACTCTGGCAGTCTTCATATTCTGCCAAAATATCATCATCAGAGGAATTGTGGTTCCGGTCGAAAAATAAAATGCGCTGCACGTGCCCGTGCGTGTGAATCTGTCTTCACTAACTGACACCCTCGATCATCGCACAGCTAAGTATTTGCTAAACAACCCATTAGTTTTCTACCGGACATATAATTGCTCGTATAACTAAATACAACACTTACCTTAACAACATGCATAAAAATAAGCTTCTGTTCACCCTTAACCAGGGACCATCATTCCGATAATACCTATGCAAAATCTGAAAAAAGTATCAGATTCCTCTCAATATACCTGCCTATCGACTTTTCCATCGAAATTTTAGTGTATATATTTAAAGTTAGAACTACACACTCTCTAAGAATGAAAGCCTAATACCTCTAACCCTATGAATCTACCTAAGAATGCGAATCTACCCCTAATTGAAATCGTAATGGGCAGCTTGCTGCTCCACATCCTGGCACTCGTCACGCTGGGAGGCATCACCATTTATCAAAACACTGCACCGATATATGTCACTGAACTTGCAGCCGAATGAACTCTTTGAAGACAAAGAAGAGCAAAATTCGGCTGTTCAAGTTGGCTTAAAATTGAAAAAAAGTCAGGCAGTCACGATCCCCGTTATCCAGGTTGATGACCCATTGAGTTTAAATTCTCCAATATCGACCTCGACGCGATCGAAACCAAGACGCAGCTCCGCATCCCTGGATTCCGCGGTGAAGGAGCAGCGAGTCTTGGGCCCGTTAGAATCACAGAACGAGAAACCCTCGACCTTACTCGCTCAGCGGTAAACTTTTTGGCATTCGCTCGCAGGGTGAGCGCGTGTTGTTCGTGATAGACGCCTCCCAGTATATTTTGGAAGACAATAAAGGCGGCTTGGAAGCCTATTCAATCGTGAAGGACGAGATTGTCCGTATAGTAAATGAACTGGCTCCCGGCACCCTCTTCCAATGTGATGCTGTTTGCCGACGAAAATGTGCGTGCTTACTCGCAAACCAAGCTGCCCGCTACACCAGACAATCAAGAGAAGCTGCAAGCGTGGATTCAGCCGTTCAATACGAGTGCGAGCACTATTGGCGTAAGCACTAACATGCAATTGAAAAACAATGACATTGCTCCCATGATGGGAGACCTGCGGAATTGGCCTAAAGCTGTGCAAATCGCCCTCGAGCAAGAAGTGGATAACATGTTCTTACTCTCTGCTTCACGCTGGCAGTTTCATCCCAGAAGTCTACAGACGGAAACAGCGCTCAAAGAATGGCTTGAAGAACAAGACTGGGGTGAACGCACCGAAGCTCGCTGGCAAGAGAGACTCGCCGAAGCCGAGCATTGGTTAAACAATGAAAACCGCAAACGCCAGGACAAGGGCCTCGCACCCAGAATGGTGCCCGGTTTGGATATCATTGTCAGAGAATTTTTTCCAAGACAGCGCATCAAACCGATGCCGGCGTATAATCCTGACGAAGTGCTCACCCACATCCGCAACGTCAACAAGCGCATCACAGCCAACTCAATCGATCTATGGCTGCAATCAATGTGGTCATCTTCCAAGGTGAGGATGAGCCGAAGACAACAGCTGACCTCGACCAATTTAAAGAGTTGGCATCCGACAACCGCGGGAAATTCCGCACACGTTACGGCTTTCAAGGGCTCAAAAATGTTACGAGAAACGCAGCAAGTTATAGTAAATTGTAAGTGCCCGGTATGACTTTTGCAGGTTTTAGGTATCCTGTGAGATGTGCATAGTTTAAAAGTGAAAAGACGCATGGCCCAACACCAACAGCCTCGTCTTTTTTCTTTGCAGCGCTTCTCCATGTCAAACTCAACATTTAACATCAAACTCCACTCTCCCTCTGGAACAGCGCCTGCCTTGTTGCGTAATATCAGGCCACACGACAAAGCCTGGTGCAAGGCGTTAGTCCCTGCTCTTCATCTTGTCGCTTCTGACCCTTAACGCCAAAGTGGGCTATAGTAATGCCATTTCCACAATGCGAGATATTCGGGTTAAAAGCGATCATTCCAGACAGGAACATCAAGGAATTCTGCTAGCGTTTCAGCATCTTTTATAGCATGCTTATAGCTGCCATGGTCGAATATGTTTATCCGGGAACGATCCTTCAGAACAAGGTTCAACTCATAGCTGTGATAGCTCTTCGAACCCCTACTTCCTGAGGAGGTGGAACAATATTCTTTGACCATTTGCAACGCCAGGATGTCGTCAAGCGCAACACATTCTTTTATGGCTGTTGGATCTGTAGCTTCCCGCGGAGATTTCCAACCTTTCCAGAAATATCCAGTGAATTGATCAAATACAACTGGCCTGAGAGCCCCCCATAACATCCACACACCCAATCCAGCGAATGGACCTCCAACTAAAAAAGTCATAAAAATCCCGGTCACGTCATTGGGAATTTCACTAAATGCCAAAGAAACAATCCAAAGGCCAAGTGCGGCAAAGGTTGAAGTAAATAAAAGGTACCCCAGAGTCGATTTAAACTCCACTCTATTCACATTGACCTTTTTAAGTCTTTTTGTCGTAAAATTGGTGCCACCTCCCTTGAGAGGCCTCCAGCTCACACCCGCTTTGTCAGGGTTTTGCATCGACGTCTGCGCCACCTCACCTTGCTCCACACCAACATCGGGGAAATTGTCAAGCCTCGCTTCGTTTTGTTTGGCTGGTTGTTTTGCATACTTCTTTTTGTGCTCCTCAAATTTATCGTCTGTTAACGATGACGCGCAATAGGGACAAGAAAAAGATTCATTGTGCAGACGAATAAAGACCTTTTCATTGACATAGCCACCGCAATTCGAGCACTTCACTGCTAGTTGCCACTCAACGGTGTCAGTATCATCATAAATCAGATCACTATCCGCGTGGTAGGTAAATGAAGCATTGGGCGTTTGATTGATATAATGGAGGGCATCAAGGACAAACTCCTTATCGTAACCAAACTTTTCTCTCAGAGTTTGTAGAGGTAAGCTCTTATTCTTTTCTAATAAGTCCCATAGCTTAATGATTTTTTTCTCTTTTCGTTTTACCAAGCGACTATAAACAATTAGGGAGACACAGATCAGCAGAAATACAGTGGATTTCAGGGGGAATTTTTTTTCTAATTCAGTGACTTGCTTGCCAGGGTGCTCTTTTTTTACTTCGTCCAAACTCAAGTCTGACTGAATGTATCGAGTATCTCCATTTTTCCGCGAAGTGTCAGAAATTTTGTAATCAAAACTATTTGAAGCCGCTGCAATCAGAAAAGAAATGACCGCTGGTAGGAGCAAGATACAGCCGAGTATGAATAAACAACCGTCCCTATGATAAATATTTTTAGCCACTGATGTTTCTCGTTTCCAACCTTTTAAAAATCATGAATCACGAGACTATATACAGCAGGACAGTTTATAAAGCGCAATACTGTATCAGATAGAAATC
>Ga0209949_1000333_pt1 | contig 25479 bp, 18 predicted proteins | sample SalPonC_black_MG_FD_185711 | JGI IMG/M metagenome (GOLD analysis project Ga0209949, IMG submission 185711) | Salt pond soil microbial communities from South San Francisco under conditions of wetland restoration - Salt Pond MetaG... | ecosystem: Environmental > Aquatic > Marine > Intertidal zone... | reverse complement strand
GTTGAGCGGCAGACGGGCGAGCTCGCGCGCCCGGCCCTCGTCGGCGTCGAAGATCCACAGCGTCTTGCGGTCGCCGCGCTCCAGCGTAAAAGCCAGGTAGCGCGAATCCGACGACCAGGAAGGCGAGGCGATACGCGCTTCGGGCAGGCCTTCGATCGCGCTGCGCGTACCCTGCTCGAGATCGTGCAGCGCGATCGAATCGTAGCTGCGCGAGCGGGAGCGCGAAAAGGTCGCCGGCGTAATCCGCAGACCGGCAAGTTTCAGCTCGTCGCGGGCCACCTCTTCCAGCGGCAGTACCCACTTCCATTCGAACGTCGCCACGCGACGCTTGTCGGGCGAAACCGCCGAGGCCGGCTGCATCGGCGCATCCACCAGCGCGGTCAGCGCCGGATCGGGTTGGCGGTACTCGTCCTGGGCCAGGGCGATCGATCCCGACACAGCGAGCAAGACAGCGACCACAAGCAGGCGATTGATCATGGATAATCCTTTTTCATGCGTTGCAAGTCCGCCGAGTATAAACAACCCGTTTCCGGATGCATCCATCCGCATCCGGAACGCCTTGCCGTCGGCCGTGCGAAAAACCGGCGGCGCCCGGCTGTCCCATCACCGGCATGACCACACCGGAGACGCTGGCGTTGCTGTACCTCGACGACCGTCTTTGCGCGATCGCCAAGCCGTCAGGCATCATGGTCCACAGGACCGGAATTTCAACCGATCGGGTGTTCCTGGTCGACTTGTTGCGCGAGCAGTTGGGGCAGCGCATATGGACCGTGCACCGGCTGGACCGGGCGACTTCCGGTGTGCTGCTGTTCGCCCTGGATGTAGAGATGGCCGCCGAGCTGGGCCGGCTGTTCGAAGCCGGCGCGATCGCCAAGCGCTACCTGGCCGTGGTCCGGGGGTGGCTGGACGAGGACGGGGAGATCGACAAGCCGCTGCGCGGCGCGCGCAACAAGACGCGCGACGCGCTGACCGCCTATCAACGCCTGGCCACCGCCGAGCTGCCGGTGGCCGTGCCGCCGCACCAAACCGCACGCTACAGCCTGGCGCTGATCGAGCCGAAGACCGGTCGCACGCACCAGATCCGCCGCCATTTCAACCATATTTCGCATCCCATAGTCGGCGACGTCAACCACGGCGATCGCCGGAACAATCACCGCCCCATTGCACAAATGAAGCACCAACGGCCGCCTGAGGCGTGAGAACAACTTTTCCCGACGGTAGAAAGCCGGCACTGCAATTTCCGGGGCAATCGATTCCGGCCGGCGTGCTCGTGACCGCGCCGCTTCCGGTGACCGAGACGGTCAATGAATTCTGCTGGGCATAAATGGCCGTGACACTGCGAGCGCCATCCATTGTCAGCGTGCAGGCATCGTCGCCCGAACAGTCGCCGGTCCAGCTGTCGAAAGCAAAGCCGGCGGCCGGCATCTGCAACAGCTCAACATCAGAACCGGCCGGGAAGTCCGCAGCACAGGTTCCCGGACAATCGATTCCGGCAGGAATGCTGGTAATCGTTCCGCTGCCGTCGGTGGTCACCTGGAGTGTGTACTCGAAACCGACCGGCTGGAGCTCGACTGCACCGGCGTCGCACAACACACCGCCCTGGCCGGGGCCGGCTGCTCTGGGGTTGCCGAGCTGATCGGGCGCAGACAAATCACAGTTGATCGCCGCTTCCGGAAGATCGACGGCCGGGCCGGCCGGATCCGGACTATAGGCGTTATTCTGACGCGGCGAGACGACCGAAAAGGCAAAGCTTGCCGAGGCGTCGAAGCCGAAGGTGGGACACGAATCTTCCGGGTCTATGACGTTGCCGTCGAGCGAGTAAAAATCCGAGTTTGGGGTGTCTGAGCTGCAGTCGTCACCGACAAGCTCGCCGTTGATGCTCCTGCTATTGCCGAGCACAATGGAGTTTCCGTAGGCGATTAGCCCCTGGCCGCCGTTGGATTCCTGCACATAGAAACCATCGCCCGCCCCGATCAGCCCTCCGCAGGTCGGGGCCCGGTTGTATACCACGGTCGAGCGCATTACCTGAACGAACACGTCCTGAATCCCCGAGACCCCGGTGTCGGCGTCGGCCACGACATGAATCGCACCCCCAGGCGCCCGATGTTGCGAGAAAGCGTGCTGTCCTCGATGAAGGTCTGTGCACCGCCGGGCCCGATCGCCTCGACGCGAAGCGCCCCGCCGGTCGACGCCGCGCTGTCCGGCGAGCTCTCGTTGCAATTGAGGTCGGCCCAGTTGTCCAGCAGCGCGCTGCGCCGGATCGTCAGTTGGCCGTCGAACTGCGCGATGCCGCCCCCGCCCGTCTCCGGATTTTCAGTGAACGCAGTGTTGCCCTCGATTACCGAGTCCTCGATCAGCACCGTCGAGGCATCCATCCTGATCGCCCCGCCGAAGACAGCGGGTCCAACCGCCGTGTTGTCGACGAGGGTCGAGTTGCGGATCGTCAGGTCGGCACTATCGACCAGCACTGCGGCGCCCCCTGTCATGCTGCCAAATGACAGCCCGCCGCTCAGCGTCAATCCGTCCAGCTTGACGCTGCCGCCGCGGATTTCGAATAGCCGATACTCCGCGCCCGAATTAAACCGATGGATCACAGCACCGTTCCCGACGATCTCGAGGTCACCGGTCAGGATCGGGGTGCCGCTAGAGGTTCCCGGCCACGGGCCTTCGAGCACGTACTCGTGGTCGGCCGTCAGCACTAGACGGTCAAGCCGTGCGCCGGCCGGGCAGTCCGGGTAAATCTCATCGTCCTGTTCCGCATTTTCCAGGGCTTCGAGCAACGAACATCTGCCGTCCGGGTCGATGACAACGAACGGGCCAACCGAAATTTCGACAGCGTGCGCTGGTGCGGCGGCAAGAACCGACAAAAGAAACGGCGCGAAAAGGAAGATGCTTGAACGGCTGCGGGACATGTGGCTGCTCCAGTCGAGAACTGGGTTCAGTGTCGGCGCGCGCGTTCCGGGAAGCTTGCAATTACCTTGAAATTACGATGAAAGATCAAGCGAAAGCCCGGCGGCTGTCGCTCCGGGCCAGACCGGGTCGGACGTAAGCTTTAGATAGATCGCTTGGGGTTCGGACCCGGTTTGAACGGACAATCGGGCTGCATGCAAACCGTACTCGGGTCAGTTCGAGCGATCGGCCAGCAACGCTTCGGCCTGCTCCATCAGCGGTCGGAAACCCTGGCGGCCGGCGGTTTCGGCAACCCATTCCAGACGCTTCAGACCCGGACCGCGCGAGCTACTGTAACCGCGCAGAAGGGCCAGGCGCAATTGCTGTTCGACATCGGGTGAGTCGGCCAGCACTTGTTCAGCCTGGCTGAGGCTGGCTTGCGCATCTTCGATACGGTTCTGTTCAATCAGGGCTTCGGCCAGCAGCAACAGGGCGTCGACCTGACGATTGACCTGGCGTACTTCACCAAAATCGAACAGCAACTGGCGCGCGGTCTGCTCTGCCTGGATACTAAGTCCGCGGGCCAGTTCCGCGCGTGCCAGATTGAGCTTTGCGACCAGCAAGTGGCTTTCGGAATCCGACGCCGACAGCAGGTCGTGAGCGGTCTGGAACTCGGCCAGCGCCGATTCGGGCTCACCCTTGGCAAGGGCCAGATCGCCGCGGACGGCATGAATTCCTGCCAATGCAACTGGATCCTGGATGTCGAGGCCGTTGAGGGTAGCCAGCACCGCCTCCACTTCATCCAGGCGTCCCATGTCGATCAGAATCGAGCTCAACGTGGCCAGTGCGCGCGACTGCATCAGGATCGCTCCCTGACCGGCAAAGGCGTTAGCCGACTGCTCAATGCGGCGCTCGGCGGTGAGCAATTCGCCGCGGCGTCGATGGCTGAGCGCGAGATTGTATGAAACCCGGGCAATGTCCGTCTGGGCGCCGAGTGTTTCGAAAATACCCAGGGCCTGCTCGGAAAGCTGGATCGACCGTGTAACGTCGCGTCGACTGCCGGCAATCGCGGCCAGATTACTAAGGGCAATCGCCTGACCACGCAGGTCTCCAGCATCAACGAAGGCTTCCAGCCCCCGCTGGAAGATCGGTTCGGCGTCTTCGAGGCGGCCGCTGCGAGCCAGCAAGGTGGCGTGGTTGAGCAACGCGCCACCTTCGCCCTGGCGGTCGCCGGCCGCGCGAAAATACTGCGCGCCAAGCTCCAGGCGCTCGACGGCTGCATCGGTCCTTCGCGCGCCCATCAGCGCAACGCCAAGCAGCACGTTGCTGCGCGCCAGCCGCCGCTTGTCCCCCAAGGTCTCGAAATGGTCAACGGCAGTCTGGAGCGTGTCGATAGAGGCTTCGACGTTGCCCGACCGATCGTGTACCGCGCCTGCAACCATTAGCGTTTCAGCAACGCCCGCCGGATGAGGAATGACCTCGAACAGCGACCGCGCCTGCTCGGCCGATGCCAGCGCCAGGGGCAGCTCCCCCTGCTGAAACTGGATTCGTGCCAGGATCAGATGGACGGTTGCGAGGTCGGCATCGTTGAGGAGATCGGTCAGTCCAAACAGTTCGTCGACCACGGCTCGAGCCTCCTCGAGCCGTCCCAGCTCTATCAGTGCGCCGGCCTCGGAAAGCAAGCCGGGAGGTAACAGGGTCTCGAGCTTTTGCGCTCTGGCCTCGACGACGGCCTCGCGTGCGGCGTTCAGGCGACCTTCGTGATCGCCTTCGGCCTGGGCCAGACGGGCGCCGAGCAATGACCCGCGCGGGTCGGCGGGATATTGCAATCGCAACGACTGGAGGGCTTCGTCGGCTGCGCGCAGTCGCCCCGCATCGATCAATGCCTCGACCATTCGACGTGCGATACCCGGTTCGGGAAAAAACTGCGTAAGCGCCTGCAGACGGTCTGCGGCGCGCTCGTGGTCGAAATCCAGTAGCGCGGCCGTCGCCTCCAGTTCGAGGCGATCCCGAAGCGGCCACAGGCGGGTTGCCGTCATGGCTTTTTCGCTGGCCTCGCGGGCGGCCTGCCAATTGCCCCTCTGCTTTTGCGCCAGCGCCTCCAGATGGTCGAGACGCGGATTGTCCGGTTCGTTAGCGCGCGCGCGCTCGATTTCGAACAGGGCCAAATTCGGCTGTTGTCTGCTGATTGCCTGAACGCCACGGAAATAGGCACGTTGACTGCTCGGCTCGCGCGGTAGCTTCGAACGTATGGTGCCCGGATCAGCTGCCGGTGGCATCGAGAATCCCAGCCGGTCGCGAATCGCATCGGCGGTGTCTATGGCAAGACTGGCAACATCCCAACCGCTGAAGCTGGACTCGACGCTGGTCACGAGTTCGCTGGTTCCCGGCCGGCGAAGACTGGCCAGAAGGCTCGGTCCGTCAACCCCGGCGGTCAGATATCGACCTTCGACCAGAAAATCGACATTGTTCAGTTGCGACTCGTCGGCTAGCGCCCGTTGATTCACGTTCAGCACGCGAAAACCGCCAAGCTCGACCAGGGCGTGGCCGAGATAGGTCTCCAGCGCCGGTCCCAGCCAGTTGAGATTCGGATCGTCGCTGGCGTTGACCATCTGTGCCACCGCCAGCGTCGGCAGGCGCTCGGCCACGGGCGCTTCGATCCGATTGTTGAATATCCATACGGCCAGCACTGCGAGCACCGCAAGCAGGATAAAGACACCAGGCCACGAAGGGAGTCGAATTTCCGGCATTGCACCATTACCGGCGACCGGTTCGGGCACGGGCGGCGAGCCGGACTCTCCAGCGATCGGTGTGTGAATTTCACCGATGAACTGGTACCCCAACCGACGGCGGGTCGCGATAAGGCGGGGCTCGCGGCTGGGATCTCCCAGGGCGTGGCGCAACTCCTTGATGGTTTGTGCTACCGAGCTTACGGAGGTCGCTTGATGGCCCCACACCGCGTCGAGCACTTCGTCGCGGCTGACCACTGCCGGGGCCTTTTCGATCAGATAGCAGAGCACGGCAAAAGTCTGCGGCCGCAGGTTGATCGGGCCATCCGGCCCGGCCACGATTTTCTGCTCGGTATCCAGTTCAAACCGATCGAATTCGATGATCACATTCGCTCCTGTGCTTGAGCGGGGTTATTCACGGCCGAGCCTGCTGCGACGACTCCGGGACAGAAAGACGCTTTCAAGATCATTTCAAATTAATTTCAAGTGACTGGACAAGCGCGGTCGCATGATCCGGGGCCGAACTGCCAGGTTTGCCGTTTGCAAGCTTGCCATCAAAACGGACAAAAGTCATGTACTTCCTTCAGCCAGGAAAGCGAGCGGACCGTCGAACTCCGACCGAGGGCCGAAGGCTGCTGTTCCAATATGCGGCCGTAGCCTGTCTGCTGGTCCTCGGCGTTTCAGCGGTCTTCCGGGGCGCAGCGCCCATATTGATTCATATGCCGTTCAACTATACCGAGTCGGTTCGCGCGCAGGTGGTTGACTCCCGATTCGAGCCCGTCGCCGGCTGGCAGGGTTTTTTCCGCTCGCGCGCCGTCTTCAGGTACCGATATCTGCAGCACGGCGAACTGTTCCTGGGTTCGGCGTACCGCCCGAGCGGAAAGCGCGCCGAAGCAGTACGTCGTTACCTGCCAGGTGCGGTCATTGATGTTTTCGTCGATCCGGATCATCCCACGCGCGCCATGGTCCATCCCGGAACGACCGCCCGGGACCTGGTGGCGCCGGGTATCGGATCGATACTGCTGGTCCTGGGTTTCGCGCTCGTGGCAAGGCGATGACCCTAAGGGAGCTCTGAACAATCCACAACGTCTATTTTCATGCAACTTTCACCTGGGTTTCAAACTCCCGGCGCTTGTGGCAGACATGCTTGCCGCAGAGTCAGTAACCCACTAGCCGGGATTCAGAGCTTGAACCCCGGCGAAAACCTCAAAAACTAGCGAGCAAACTATGCTTTTCAATTCAGATTCCCTCAAACACGGCGCATGCCTTACTTGTGCACTGGTCTTTGCTGTCGCGGTTGTTTCGCAAAAGCCTGTCGACGCCCAGGAGCTGCCGCAGGTTGTCGAACTGGGCGATCTGAATACCGCTGGCAGCCTCGACGGAATTTCGTTCACCGGCATCGATGCTTTTGGTCAGCTAGGCGCCGGCATCAGCGGGATCGGCGACATCAATGCCGATGGTTTGGACGACATCGCAATTGGCTCACCGGGCAGCGACGTCAACGGACTCGACAGCGGCTCGGTATTCGTGTTGTTTGGTCGCCGGGGCGGGTTTCCCGAAACCCTGGATCCGGGCGATTTCGATGGGACGCTTGGAGTCATGATCAATGGCAGGGCCGGCAACAGCTTTACCGGCCGAGGGGTATCGGCCGCTGGCGATATCAACGGCGATGGCATTGACGATCTGGTGCTCAGTGCACCGCTGGCGTTCACCGAAATATTTTTTGGCGGGGGCGAGACCTATGTCATTTTCGGTCGCGATGATGGTGGCTTTCCGGCGACCATCGAGCTGACCGAACTCAATGGGTCTGATCCAGCCTCCACGCCCGGTATCACTATACGCGGCGCGGCTGCGACTGATCAGTCCGGGTTCTCCGTCGACGCTGGCGGTGACATCAACAATGACGGCGTCGACGACCTGCTGATCGGCATCGTCAATGCCGACGTCGTGCCCGGCGGAAGTAACCGGGGCCAGGTCGTTGTCATTTACGGCCAGGATGACGGCAGCCTTCCGGACGTCATCGAGCTGTTGGACCTGAACGGTACCGGCGCCAATGCAGCCGCGGGCGTATCGATCAACGGCTTGACCGACGGTGAGCGGATAGGCGGTCTCGTTCGTGGCGTGGGCGATGTCAATGGCGACAGCTTCGACGACATCCTTATCGCCAACAGCACCAACAGCCAGACCGATTTCTTCAATTACCTGGTTTACGGATCCGATACGCTGCCGGAGACCATTGCTCTGGCTGATCTCAATGGAAGCGGCCCCCAGGGCGCCCCGGGTGCCACCATCGTTTGTGCCCATCCATGTTTCGAGTCGGTTGGCAAAGTGGGTGATTTCAACGCCGATGGGGTCAATGACTTTGCCGTGGGCGAAACGTTTGCCAGCATCAGCGGAATCAGTAGCGGCCGCGCGACCATAATATTCGGAAGCAGCAGCAATTCCCTGCCTCCAAGCATTGACCTTGCCGACTTGAATGGAATGGGCATGTCGGCCACGCCCGGCGTGCACGTCAACGGTGCCATGCAATTCGATTTCGCGGGCAACGCCATCAGCCCCGCCGGTGACTTCAACGGTGACGGTTTCGGTGATGTCATGATCGCAGCCTCCCGTGGCGATACCGCCCTCACCGAAAGCGGGATCAGTTACGTATTGTTCGGCGGGCCGCTAAACGCCGGGCAACAGGTAATCGAGCTCAGCCAGTTCGCCCAGGCCGGCATGGCCGCTACCAATGGAATGCAGATCAATGGCGTCATGGTCCAGGACCGTAGCGGCGAGCAGGTCAGCCCGGCCGGAGATTTGAATGGTGATGGTCGCAGTGATTTGTTGATCAGCAGCATTGACGCAGACCGCAATGGGCTGACTGACGTGGGCGAGGCCTATGTGGTATTCGGCCTCCCCGAACTGGATATTGCGGTCAGTAAAACCAATCGGCAGACGTTTGTCAGTCCCGGCGAAGTCCTGACCTATACGATCACCGTGCAGAATCTGACCCCGGCTGCAATTGATTCCGTCACTGTCACTGACATTCTTCCGGAGACGCTCGACAGTGCAACAGCCAGCTGGGCCTGTACCGCCGGCGCCAGCTCCAGTTGCAGCCAGAGCGCGGGAACCGGCGATATTCAGACCAGTATCGACCTGGGCGCCGGCGACGAGGTCTTTCTGGAGTTGGTCGTAACCGTAAGTGCCGATGAACCTGAAGTCGTTGTGAATTCAGTGATTGTGGCGTTGCCAGAAGGACTTGCCGACCGCAACCCCGGCAATAACCAAAGCAGCGACCAGGATCCAGTCGGTTTGTTTGTGGATGGTTTCGAAGCGCATGACTAGGAATCGTTTAGTCGACGACGATATAAGATCCCGGACCCCAGCCAAAGCCTGATGCCCCGTACCGCATGCCATGGGCCATTTTCATGCAACTTTCACCTGAATTTCAAGGTTCCGCCCCGGCTTGCAGGCATGCTCCAGGCACAGTCAGAAGGTCATCGTTCCAGGGAGGCAAAAGTGCAGCCAAGCTATTTGTCAGGGCTTATCGAGTCGTGTACGCGAACCAGCCGCTCTTGTCGATTGAAACTTTCGAGCATGATGATAAAAACTCGGGGTACGCCCACCATGACGAAGGCCCTCTTGCGACATGTTTCGATTGCCGCCCTTTTGAGCTGTGCATCACCGTTGAGCTCGGCCAACGACGTAATCTACGCCAACAGCTTCGAGGGGTTCGCGTTGCTCGGGGGAACGATCGCCGGCCGGGCGCTCTTCGATCCAAATGCCGACGGCAACCTGGTCGACGGAGAAGCGCTGCCCGGTGTCGACGTGTACCTCGACGAGAACTACAACGGTCGATTCGATGAAGGCGAACCCCTGGATGTCACCGACGACGAGGGTCGGTATCGATTCGCAGGCGTTGGCCCGGGCGTATGGCACGTTCGGCAGGCTCTCCCGGCACCCAACCTGCAGACGTTCCCGGCCGGCGCAGTCCCGCCCGCGTACGATCGCCTACCCGACGAGGTGGTCGAGTACGTCCACGCCCTGCCCGGACTCGGAAACTTCGATGTTCCCTACGGTCGAAACGCCAGTGATTATCCGCCGAACTGGGGTTCCTTAGCCCCGAGCAACAACGCGCAGATTGTCGATTCGGTCGACCTGGTCCTGAAGCCCATCGGCGTCCGGGACCGGAGCCTCGGTTTCAACCCGACCAACGGTGCCGAGCTTCTGACGTTGCCGGAGGGGGCCTCCATCCTGCTCCGCTTCGATGAGGCGATCATCGACGGCCCTGGCATCGACCTGACGCTCTACAGCTATGGCAGCGGCGCCACCGCTGAACAGGCCGAGGTGCACCTTGGTGCCACCCTCGATCAGATGCAGTCGGTCGGCATTTTCGAACAGTCCGACGGCACGCTGCCGCTGGACCTGGCCGATTTTGAAATCCCCGGCGCGGTGCAGTACGTTAGGGTCACCGGGCTCGATCTTCTCGGTAGCTGGTTCGGATTCGAATTCGTCGGCGCCGAAGCGCTGAACTTTGCCGCGGCCGACCCGGACGCCCACATCGTCACCATGACCCCTGATGAATTCGAATTCACGGATCTGGATTTCGGCCGATTCGCACGCGACCTGCCGCCGACGCTGACGCTGGGTTTTGAAGACAACAACCCGGATACGCCGGAATACCGGGCCGGCGAATCGGTTCGTCTGCAGGTCTATGCACAGGACGATCTCGGCATCGAATCCCTCGAGGTCACCACAAACGGCGCCCCCATCAGCCTCGACTCAGATTCAGGCGCCGATATCGATCTGCTGCTTCCCGGCATACTGTTGGTCGAGGCGGAAACCACCGACAGCGGCGGCCAGACCGTTTCGCGCCAGGCACAGATCTACGTGCTCAACGCCGACGGCAGCACGCCCTTCGACCCCAATGCGGCCGGCCAGGGCGAACGAAGCGATGCCACCGCGCCTGTCGCACGCATTCTCACGCCCGCGCCGGGCGCCAGCGCCAGTAGCGACATCGAGATCATCGGCCAGGTTAGCGGCAATCCGACACCAACGGCCTGGACGCTTGAATACGCGCCGGTGGACCTGGTCGACCCCTATGACCTCGCATTCGACGATCCCGATTACATCGAATTCGCCTCCGGAACCAGTCCGGTCACCTCCGGACTGCTCGGGACGGTGCCGCTGGCGAGCCTGCCCGACGGGATCTACTTCCTCCGCCTGACCGCCGAGAACGATCTCGGCCAGTTCGCCTGGTTCGGCCAGGTTCTGGCAAAGAACGTCCCCGAGGAAACCCTTCGTCCGGTGATCGCGATCACTGCCCCGTCGGCCGATGATTCGGTCATGGTGACGGTGGATATCGAAGGCTCGATCGAATCCCAGCGGCCGCTGGTCGACTGGTTCGTCGAATATGCACCGATCGAACAGGTCGACCTCAACAACGTTGCGTCCAATGCTCCGGAGTGGACCCGGATCGGCGAGGGCAGCGCCGTCGTGCCCGTCTCCCACATCCTGGCCAATTTCGACGGAACCATGCTGATCAACGGACAGTACGTGGTCCGCATCGTGGCTCGCAATGACATCGGTCTGGGCCGGGTCGAAGCGCTGACCCTCGACGTCACGGGCACCGCCAAACTCGGGCGAAACCGGCTGGAGTTCGACGACATCGAACTCCAGCTCGCCGGTTTCCCCCTCCGAATGACCCGGGTGTACGACTCGTTACGCGCCGACAAGGACGGTGAGCTCGGCTTCGGCTGGTCGCTGGGCCTGGTCGACGCAGACATCGGTGAGACCGTGCCCGACACGGGCACCCTCGGCCTGTTCGGATCGACCCCTTTCCGCGTCGGCACGCGGGTCTACCTCGATGCACCCACCGGCGAGCGGCTGGCCTTCACCTTCGAACCCGAGCCCGGTCCGCCGAGCCCGTTGGGCCAGACGTATCGCGCCGTGTTCGTTCCCGACCCGGGCAACTATCATCGGCTCGAAGTCCCTCAGGGCAACCAGGCCTTCCTTCGTCTGAATGCCGACGGCACGGTCGGGCTGTTCTCGATCGGCTTGCCGTGGAACCCGGAGCAATACGTGCTGATCGCACCCGACGGCCGGCGCTATTTCGTCCACGAAGACCAGGGCCTGCTGGCCGCCGAAGATCTCAACGGCAACCGGATCAGCGTCAATCCCAACGGCATCGATCACTCCAACGGCCCGGGGCTGAGCTTCGTGCGCGATGGCCAGGGCCGGATCACGGAAGTTCGAGATCCCGACGGCAACGCCTGGTTGTACGGCTATGACGCGGCCGGCGACCTGGTCAGCTTCACCGATCCGGACGGCAACGAGACCACCTACATCTATCGGACCGACCCGGCGCACTACCTTGAAATGATCATCGATCCCCAGGGCCGGATGCCACGGCGCTACGAATACGATCCTGACACCGGACGTCTGAGCGCGATCATCGACGAGAACGGCAACCGCCGTGAATCCCTGTACGACCCGCAGGGCTTTATCGGCTTCGAGACCGACGCGCGCGGCAACGTCACCGAGATCCAGTACGACGAACGAGGCAACGTCACTCTGCTCGAGGACCCCAAGGGCAATGTCACACTGTACGACTACGACGACCCGGACAACCCCGATCGCGAAACTCGACTGACCGATCCGAGCGGCGAGGAGTGGAACTACACCTACGACGACATGGGCAGGCCGATCGACCTGACCTCGCCACTGGTCACCTTCGGCAATCAGCGCATCAGCGTCAGCTACGACGCGTTTGGCAACATCATCGATTATGACGGTTACGATGGCCGACTCAGCCGCTTCACCTACGACGCCAGCGGCAACCGGCTGAGCGAAGACCCATTCGATGGCATCAGCAGTGAGTTCGTCTACAACTCCGACGGCCGGATGATCCAGCGCTCGCGGGGTGACAGCTACCTGACGAACTTCAGCTACGACGCGAATGGCTACCTGGCACGGCGCAGCGAAAGTGCCGGCGACGTCCGAGAGTATGAGCGCCTGGCCAATGGCCGAGTCACTCGATTCGAGGATACCGATGGCCCGCTGGACATCACCTACACATCGTCCGGCCTGCTGAATACGCAGGCCGACGTGCTCGGCAATATGGCCACGCTGGTCGAGAACGCCGACGGCTCCTTTTCGCGTACCGATCGGCTGGGCCACCTGACTCGAATTGAATACGATGCCGACCAGCGACCAACCCGACTTGAACTTCCGGGTGGCGGGATTGCAACGACCAGCTACGATGCGGACGGCAACCCGCTGACGGTCACCGACCCGCTCGGAAATACAACGACCTACGCCTGGGACAGCACCAACGTCCAGTCCGGCTTTACGGATGCTGCCGGCGCCACGGAAGCGCGCAGCGTCGACGAGAACGGAAACGTGGTCGAGCTGATCGACCGGAACGGAAAGCGCCGCACCTTCGAGTGGGATGCCAACCGTCGCATCCGCTTCGAGCGCTGGCACGACGGCGGCGGCGCCGTCATCCGGGAAATCGAGTGGACGTATGATGCAGTCCGAGGACTGGAGCGCGTCGACGACACGTTCGGCGGACAGACCCACACGATCGAATTCACCGGCCGAATCCCGCGGCCGGGAGAGGTGAATTACACCCTGCCCGGCCAGGTGCCGTGGCAGGTCCTCTACAACTGGAACAAGCAAGCCGAGTTCCCGGTGCTGGTTCAGGCCAAGGGCGGCGGCTCGGTCGCCAACCGGATCGTGATCGACGAATACCGTGGGCAAAACTGGGGCATGAGCTGGCAGCATCCGGAGCAGAGCGGCAACAGCGTCCGGCTTGTCCGCCGACCCGACGGCTCGATTGGTCGCACTGAACGCAAGACGGCGCTGGGCGGCGGATCGACGCCGGATTCGATCTCGTACCGAAGCTACGACGCGCTCGGCCGTCTGGCATCGATCCGGCACGAAGATGCCAGCGGCATGCTGCTGCATCCCAATGCGGAGCTGCAATACCAGCGCGATGCCGAAGGGCAGATCACGGTCGAGGAGCATGCGGCCAATGTCGTGACGTATGCCTACGATGCCGACAGCCAGCTGACTGCCGCCGTGCACGACAATCCCGCCTACCCGGACGAAAGCTACTCCTACGACGCCGCCGGCAACCGGATCACCTCCCACCTGGCGCCGGGCACGGCCACAATCGTTACGGGCAACCGCGTGACCGTGACTGGCGACTTCGATTATCTGTACGACGCGGCCGGCAATCTCGTCCGCCGCACCGATACAAGCTCGGGCGAGGTCACAGAGTTCGACTACGACCACCGCAATCGGCTCGAGCTCGCTACGGTGCATCCGAGTCTCGGCGCCCCGGCGACAACCACGTTCGAAATGGCGTACGACTACCGCGACCGCCTGCTGTACCGGATCGTCGACGGCCAGAAAACCTGGTTCATCCACGACCGCGACCATCTCATGGCGGAATTTAGCGACGGTGCCAGCCAACCCAGCGCCGTTTATATGTACGATCCCTCGGAGCTGGATCAGGTCTACGCCGCGTGGCGTGACGACGGCCTCGGCGAACGTTGGTTCCTGCGCGATGCGATCGGCTCGATCCGGGGCATCACCGACCAGAACTTCATGGCGTTGAGCTGGGTCGACTACGACGCCTACGGCAATCTGCAGCCCGGGAGTGCCCCAGTTAACGACGATCCGCTCCGCTTCGCCGCGCGGCCCTACCTGCCGGAACTCAGGCTCTACGACAACCGTCGGCGGTTCCTCGACCCCAACCTGGGGCGCTTCACACAGGAGGACCCGATACGCCATGGCGGACGGGATTTCAACTTCTACCGCTACGCGTTGAATCAACCGACGGGCTTCGTCGACCCATTCGGAGAGACTGCCTTGAGCACCACGATCAGGATCGTGCGGCAAGTTCTGAAGGTCGTGAAACAAGCGAAGAAAAAAGCCGCGAGTCTCAAGGTGCCATGCCGGATTGCCGGTACGGCGGCAGCGGGATTTACCTGGTTCGACAATATCGCACAAGTCGTCGCCGAGCCCATTGGGGCGGGCGTTCCGCCAAGTATCGATCCCAGTGAGCTGCTTGCCGAGACCGGCTGCAAAACCGGGGAAAACTAGGGCCACTAAATGAATATGAATTGCTCGAAACGACCGGTATGGTCACGCGGTTTCATGCTGCTCGGCGTGTGGCTGCTTGCTGCAGTCAGCATCAACGCAACTCTCGTAATGGCTCAGCCGCAATCGGCCTTCCTGTTCGAACAGATGCTCGATACCTATTTCGACGATCAGAGCGGGCTGATCGTATTCCACGCCAGCGGCTACGATCTCGCCTTCCCACCCGAAGAACCGCTGAGCGCGGTAATTGCCGTGGTCGACGATACCGATACCGTGGTCGAAAGCTTTCCGTTTCGAAAACAGTACGCGAATAGAACGGAAAACGGCGCGATCGCTCGCGCGATGATGGACGGTACCGCTGAAATCACTCTGACCGAACCGGGTGTCTACAACATCGTGTTCATGATCGACGGCACTCTGGTCAGCCGGCTGCCGGTCGCGCTGGAGCGCGTGGAGATCGGCGACGACCCGTTCGAGCGCGAAACACACTACCGCTACTTCGGCCTGTGGGAACGTTATGCCTATCTCTCGATGGACAACTGGCAAGGCGAGGACTGGCCGCACTTGACCTTCTGGGCGGGCCTGCGCGACTTCGAGCAACCGGGCCACGCGCTGCCCTTCCTGGTCGAGCTCCACCGAAACGGGACGCTCGTTGCTCACTCCAAGCGCACTCAGGGAACGATTCCGTACGAGCATTACGAGCGTATCGAATCGCCGCTTTACCATCCGCACGATCGGAAATCATCTGCCAATGCCCGACCATTCCTGGCCGCCGAGTGGACACGCGAGGGCGACTACAACGTGACCGTAACCCGCCAAACCGACGGGCAGGTCATTCGCCGATTCGCCTACACCGCCCGGGACGGCGCTATCCAGCCCCGGCCGGAAACCCGCTTCGGGTATCACCCTGCCATCGACTATCGCCCACCGCGCGTGCGCGACAAGTCCAGCACGGGCTACGACTTCAAAGAGGCAATCTGGATCCGGCCGACCGACTGAGAACTGCACGCTGAATCGCTGCGGCTAAAATGTCACCCAACCATTCCGGAGACCCGGTAGGCTCTTCGCGCCTGATAGCATGCGTTCTGATACAACGGCGTCCGAGCAATCCGCATCGGCGATATCTCAGCGCGTCACGCCGCATTCCGAATCACCCGCTGGAGTCACCATGCGACATAACCGGCAGACTGCGATTCCATGACCAAAGCCCGGACTCTGGAACTGCTCTACCTTGACGAACGGCTGTGCGCGATCGCCAAACCATCCGGCATCATGGTTCACCGGACCGGCATTTCCACTGACCGGGTATTCCTGGCCGACGTTTTGCGCGAGCAGCTGGGGCAGCGCATTTGGACCGTGCATCGTCTGGACCGCGCCACGTCAGGCGTGCTGCTGTTCGCGCTGGATGCCGACATGGCGGCTGATATGGGTCGGCTGTTCGAGGCAGGGAGGATCGCCAAGCGTTATCTGGCCGTGGTTCGGGGCTGGCTGGACGAGCGCGGCGAGATCGACAAGCCGCTGAGCGGCGCGCGCAACAAGACGCGCGATGCGCTGACCCGGTATCGACGCCTTGCCACCACGGAACTGCCCGTCGCCGTGCCGCCGCACGAAACCGCACGCTACAGTCTGGCCGAGATCGAGCCGAAGACCGGCCGTACGCACCAGATCCGTCGTCATTTCAACCACATCTCACACCCTATCGTCGGCGACGTCAACCACGGCGACCGGCGGCACAACCGGCTATTCCGTGCTCGCTTCGGCTGCCATCGGCTGCTGCTGCACGCCGTATCGCTTGAATTCGAATACCCCGCGACGAACCGTCCCTTGAACATTCAGGCAGCGCTGCCCGACGACGTCCTCAAGGTCGGCGACGCGCTGGGCTGGTCCGATATCATTGCGAGGGTATCGCCAAGCGACAGAGAGCCGGGCTGAACGCATGGAAACCACGCTACTCACCGTCACCATAGCCGCTGCCATCACCGCCATCATGACCGGCGTCGGCGCCCTGCCCTTTGCGTTCGTGCGCAGCATCAGCGACCGCGCCATGGGCTGGTCCAACGCCGCTGCCGCCGGGCTGATGCTGGCCGCCAGCCACAGCCTGGTGTCGGAAGGGGTTTCGCTGTCGGCGGGGTTGACGCTTGCAGGCGTCCTGATCGGGCTGGCGGCAATCCTGGCGTCGGACCGATTGCTGGACCAGGCAGGCGATTTCGAAATTGCCGATCTTCAGGGCGCAAGCGCCGTTCGCGCGCTGCTCATTCTCGGCATCATGACCGCGCATTCATTTGCCGAGGGCATCGGCGTCGGCGTCTCGTTTGCCGGCGACGAAGGCCTGGGCATATTCATCACCAGCGCGATCGCGTTTCATAATATTCCCGAGGGCCTGGCCATAGCCCTGGTGCTGGTCCCGCGTGGCACCCCGGTCTGGAAGGCCGCGCTCTGGGCCATCTTCACCAGCCTGCCGCAGCCGCTGATGGCCGCGCCGGCGTTCGCTTTCGTCGAATGGTTCAGGCCCCTGCTCCCGGTCGGCCTCGGCCTGGCCGCCGGGGCGATGATCTGGATGGTGTTTGCCGAGATTGCGCCCGACGCGCTCAAGAAGAGTTCATCGAACTCGGTAGGAGCGGTCATCGTGCTGGCTTTCGCGGCCATGATGGCTTTCCAGCTGTTCGTGCTGGGCTGATATCGATGCAAGCGCAAGTTTACGGGGCGTGTTGCCGCGGCGCCCAAGCATTTCCGACTACTTCCAACCACCATGATAGGGTCACATATCGACACGAGAATTGGAGGATTTCGCATGTCCGGGAAGGATGAAAAAGTCCTGCTGATTACCGGCGCTTCGACCGGCATCGGCGCTGCCACCGCGCGGGCCGCTTCGCAAGCGGGCTACAGGCTGGCACTTTGCGCCCGGTCGGAGGACAAGCTGGAGGCGCTGGTGAGGGAAATCGGCGACGATCGGGCATTGGCGCAGCGCTGCGACGTGACCGACTTCGAAGACCAGCAGCGCATGGTCGCCGAAGTCCTTGATCATTTCGGCCGCATCGATGCGGTATTCGCCAATGCCGGCACCGGGGGCGAGCCGGGCGGGTTTTCCGGCGCCCCGGTCGAAAGCTGGAAGAAGATGGTCGATGTCAACATCCTCGGCGTGGCCTATACGCTGCGCGCGACGCTGGAGGAAGTGAAGAAGCGAGATGGTCACGTCGTCCTCACCGGCTCGGTGGCGGGAAGACGGACGTTGGCCGGGTCGATGTATTCGGCCACCAAGTGGGCAGTTTCGGCCATCGGCTACGGTCTGCGCGAGGAGATCAAGGGCTCGGGCGTGCGCGTCACACTGCTCGAACCTGGCATGGTCGATACGCCGTTCTTCGACGAACCCAAGCCGGACGCGCTCAAGGCCGAAGACATTGCCAGCGCCGTGGTCTACGCGCTGACGCAGCCGGCACACGTTGACGTCCATGAACTGATGGTGCTGCCGACGCCGCCCCGGGACAACCCCGGCTGACCACGACGATGCCGTTCGAAGGCTACATCACGCTTGCGATCATCATCGCTGCGGTCACGCTGTTCGCCACCGAAAAATACCCGCCCGATCTGGTCGCGGTCTCGGCCATGGTGCTGCTGGCGCTGACCGGCGTGCTCACGCCGGCCGAGGCGGTGGCGGGATTTTCGAATACCGCGACTGTGACCGTGGCCGCGATGTTTGCACTCTCTGCCGCGGTGCTCAAAACCGGCGTAATCGAGGCGATTGCCCCGGCGGTCAGCCGCCAGCTGAAGAATCACTACACGCGAGCCACCGGCGCGATGATGGCATCGGTGGGCGCGATCTCGGCCTTCGTCAACAACACGCCGGTAGTGGCGACCTTCATTCCGATCGTCTCCAGTGCGGCACGCGAGGCACGAATTGCGCCGTCAAAGGTGTTGATCCCGCTCTCGTTCGGCGCGATCTTCGGCGGCACCTGCACGTTGATCGGCACGTCCACCAACCTGCTGGTCAGCGGAATCGCGCAGCAGAACGGCATCGATTCGTTCTCGATATTCACACTGACGCCTTTCGGCCTCGTCATCGCCGCCGCCGGCATCGTCTACATGCTGCTGATCGGCAACCGGCTGGTGCCGGACAGGTCCATAGGCGAAAAGCCGGAAGAGGATTTCAAGGTCGAGGACTTCATTACCGAAATGGGGATTCCGGAGCACTCTGGAACCGAAGGCAAGACCATCGAAGAAGCTTTCTCCGATGTGCTGGATGAAAATGGCGAAAATCTCGAGGTACTTCAGCTGCTCAGAGACGATAACGTGATTGAATCTCCGCGCCGGGACTTCAAGCTGAAGGAAGGCGACCGACTGGCGATACGCGGCGATATCAAGCGCATCCGCACGATTCTGAACGCCGACGATTTCAGAATTTCCAGGCGGCTGGAGACGCAGCAGTTCAAGGATGCCGAGAACGTGCTGCTGGAGGTCATGGTGGCCAAGAATTCCGAGCTCGAGGACCGGACGCTCAAGGACCACCAGTTCCTGCACCGCTACAACGCGAACGTGCTGGCCATCCGCAGAAGCGACAAGCTGAGCCGCAAGAAACTGTGGGAAACCCGGCTGAAGGCCGGCGACGTATTGCTGCTGCACACGTCAAGACGCGCGCAGCAACGGATCCGGGAAATGGAATCAAAGCGGATCGCCCCGTTCTTCACGATCAGCGAGCACGATCTTCAGCCGTTCAGAAAACGCCGTTTCCTGGCGGTCATGGCGGTCATCGCCGGCGTGGTAATCGCCGCTTCGCTGCAGCTGGTATCGATCAGCATCGCGGCCATTGCCGGAATCTGCCTGCTCGCGCTGGGCCGCGTGCTGTCACCGCACGAAATCTACAAGTCCATCGACTGGGGCGTGATCTTCCTGCTCGCCGCGGCGCTCAGCTTCGGCGCGGCGATGAACAACAGCGGATTGACCGATTCCCTGTCCGACATCCTGTTCAACTCGATCGGCAGTCAATACGGTCCTGTCGCCATAGTGGCCGCGCTTTATCTGCTCACATCGGTGCTGACCGAGATCATGTCGAACAATGCCTCGGCGGCCCTGCTGGCACCGATCAGCATCTCGCTGGCCACCACCATGGGCGTGGACCCGCTACCGTTGCTGCTGACCATTGCGTTCGCCGGCTCGGCCAGCTTTATCACCCCGGTCGGCTATCAGACCAACACCATGGTCTACAGCGCCGGCAATTATCGCTTTACCGATTTCACGCGGGTGGGCCTGCCGCTCAACCTGATCCTGTGGGGGCTGGCGACGCTGTGCATTCCCGTCTTCTATCCTTTCTGATTCAGTCGCGCGATTCGAATCGTACCGGGCGCTACTCGTCAAACAACTGGTTGAGGTAGGCTGCGGTACGCACCCCGGCTTTCTGCAGGCGGCTGTAAAGCGTGTCCGTCCAGTGGTAGCCGTAGGACCATCGGAGCTCGCTGTCTTCCGGATAGATGCGATCTCGAATCCCCGCGCTCTCGGCAATCCAGACCAGCGGGTCGGGCGTATTCCAGGCGCGGAATTGTTCGGGGCCGATCTTCCCCTTGAGCCAGGCCGTCAACTCGGTGTAGCTCAACTGTTTGCTCTCGATGAGTTGCGAATCCCAGAGCCGGTGCAGGTTGGACGGCTCTCCGAAATACGTGATCTTGAAGTCATTGCCGCCGCGATCGGTGCCGTTGCCGACGTGCAGCGGCTGATGCAGGTCGCCGATGATGTGGACGATGAAGCGCAGCGCCAGCTGTCGGTCTTCAAGCGACGTCTCGGCATCGCGCAGCATGTAGGTGAATTTCTGCAGCGCGCTTGCCGCGTCGCCCTGCTCCGGAGCACCGACATCCTCGTAGGTCGTGCCCGCCGGCACGGTGACGTAATGCCACGGACTTGCCGTTTCCTGCCAGAACTCGCTCGGGTCGGCGCGCATGAAATCGGCCCAGGTCGAAGCCTCGGCCAGCGTTTCCGGGCCGAGAATTTCCTCGACCGCAATTTTCGCTTCGGGCGTCAGGTAGCCGTCGGCAATCTGCGCCGCCACCCGGTGCCCCGTGGCACCCCAGCCAAGCGCCTGCCCGCTAAGCGCAAGGCCGACCAGTATCGTCACAAACGTTCTCATCGAATCGAAACTCGTGCGTGGAATGACCCCGAATGATAGATCATTCAGCCTCGCCCCGGATCACGACCGGCAGCACCAGCCGGCTGGGATGGTCCTCGGAATGATGCAGGCGCACGGTAGCGGTTCGCGCATCGTCGGCGGTCTGCTCGTGCACCGGCTTGGCGGCGTTGTAGTGGCGCTGCTGCTGCAATCCGTTCGCCGGGCGGATGAACAGGCGCAGACGGCTGTCTTTTTCCACCAAACGCGAAAACCAGTAGAAGCGCTCGAACACCAGTTTTTCGACCACGCCGGCCTCCATCATGCGAACCTGACGCAGGCCGTCACGATGCCGGGCGCGAAGCGTCTCGCCGGCCAGCGCGATGCTGGTGCCGTCGGCGCGGATCTCGTAGAGCGTGGCGTTGATGTCGGTATCGGGCACGTCCATCTCGATCCAGGCTTCCAGGCGAAGATAACCGCTGATTTCGGTCGGCACGTCGAACGGCGCGCTGTGGAAGACCAGGCCGTCGCCGGCCACGTGCATGACCTCGCCCTGGTCGACGATGTAATTCTCGGCCACGCCGCGTTCGGCCTTGCTTGTATCCAGCGGGTCGTAGACGTACTGCGAATGCGATGAACGCGTATCCGGCACCTCGGCCATCACGCCGGAATGAAAGACGTCATGCCGCGCCCGGTCGGCACCCAGTCGCAAGACCAGTTCCGAATCGCTGACGGCATCCAGAGAAGGCGCCGACTTCCAGGCATTGGCGCCGGCGACGAAATAGGTCACGCGATCCCTGATGAAATCGGGCCGCTCGCCGTCGCCCATGGTCCAGCGGTACCAGTCGCGGTCCAGCGCGAACGCGTCGAACATCATTTCGTCGCCGAACTTGTAGCCGCCGAATTCCTGCCGCGGAAAACGCGTGCCGCCGTGGTCCCAGGGGCCGAGGATCAGAAAGTGATCGGCTTTCGCGTCTTCGCTGCCATGCTGCATGTGGTCGTGGTAATACTGCATCGCACCTGGCTGGTCGCCGTCGTAGTAGCCGGTGATGGTCAGTATCGGCAGATCCAGCCGCCGCAGTTCATCGGGCGAAGGCACCCTCGCCGCCCAGTAGTCGTCCATGTAGGGGCGAGAGACCCAGCGCTGGAATGTCGGGCTGGGATTTCCGACCAGTTGGTCGAGGTTCTCGAACGCCATGCCCGATTGGTGATACTCGAGAAATTTTCGGTTCCAGAATTCATCGTCGCCGAAGATGCGTCCCTGCGGCGTCACGCCGCTGGTCAGCGTCAACCAGCGGATCGAATACGGGTACTGGACGTTGTAGTTCATCGGGAAATCGACGCCGTGGTATGGCGAGGCGATCGGCACGATGGTGGTCAGATTGTCGGGAAAATAGCGCGCCGTCACCCACTGGTTGTAGCCGCCGTAGGAGCCGCCTCGCATGCCCACGTTGCCGTCGGACCAGGATTGCCCGGCGACCCACTGGACCACGTCGCGACCGTCCTGTCCGTCTTCCAGGTCCAGCGGGCGAAATTCACCCTCGCTGTTACCCCGCCCGCGCGTGTCCACGACCAGGAAGGCAAAGCCATGGCGCGCGAAGTACTGCGCGTCGGGATGGTATCGATCACTGATGTAGGGCGTGATCGTGACGATGGTGGAAAGCGGCTCGCGTTCACCGTCAGCCCAGCCCCTGGGTCGGTACAGCGTGCCGTTCAACAGCGTACCGTCGGACATCGGAATCTCGACGCCCCAGGTGAAATCGACGTCTATCGGCTGGCGACCGATATCCTCGATCGGATCGGCGGCCAGGCAAGCGCCTCCGAGCACTGCGAAAAGAATGGAAAAAAAGGCGCGCGACTTCATGGCGGAATCTCTCGGCATCAGCCCCGAGAATAGCAACAAGCGACCCCACAAAGGGCACCTGCGGCAGGCACCTGGCACGCCGGGCCCAATTACCGGGACCCGGCGCCGAATTTGCGATTCAGCGCGAAGAAGCCGTCAGGTCGATTCGGCCGGCCTGCGTCACCCGGATGTTGCGCGAAAAGCCGACCGGGTCCAGCTTGGCGGTGAACTCGTAATCGAATGTCTGGCGCGGGCTTCGCATCAGACTGTTCAGCATCCGGATACCACCCAGGACGTTCACCGCCGCGTTGAGCGTGACCGCGCCCTGCCCATAGCCCTCGATGACCGGCATGTCGTTGCTCACCCCGTCGAGAAGCGGCTGACCATCCAGACGAATCGAGTAGGCGATACCCTGCAGCCTGAGGGGCTCCGGATTCGGATTCAGTATCACCAGCCCGATTTCGAAGGCCGGGAGGCCGGGGGCCTGGGCGGGTACCGTCCGAAACGACTGCACGCTGACGGTCGGCGGTTCGCGTCCCGCGCCGAAACCCGCGCAGCCTGAAACCGAAAGGACCAGGCCGACCATCAGTACGAACCTCAGCGTGGTCATCGGGATTCGAGCAGGCCTTGTTGCAGGATTCGACTTCATATCTTGCTCCACGTATCCGTTCCATGAATTTCCGGTCAGTATAGGCGAGCTGGGGATGTCGCTCCCGTTCACGGCGCGTCCCAGGCCGGCCCGCCGGATGCGCGAGTGAGGTCGACAGATCACGCGTCAACCGAACCGCCGCGCAAGCGTTATTCTTTATCGAGTATCACTGGAGCAAGGCCCTGGATACGGCCTCGATCGAACTGGACGCCGCCGCGACGCCCGATGTCGCCGAGACCCTGGACGAGTTTCTCGCCGCGGTGCAGGCGCGAGCGCTGACAATGGCGCGTTACGCCACCGGGTCGACCGATGAGGCCCTCGACCTGGTTCAGGATGCCATGTGCGCTTTCGTCAGGCGCTACCGGGATCATCCGGCCGACCAGCGCAGGCCGATCTTCTATCGCTGCCTGAACAACCGGATACTGGACTGGCATCGCAAGCGCACTCGCCGAGGCCGCTGGATGCGCGCGCTGTGGCCGACCGAGGACGAGCGGGCCGACGGTCCCGATCCGGCCGCCGAAGCGCCGGTCACCGAGCGGCCCGATCGCGCGCTGGCCGACGGCGAGTTTGCCCGCGCGCTGGATGAAAGTCTTGCAAGACTGCCGTTGCGCCAGCGCCAGGTCTTTCTGCTGCGCGCCTGGGAAGGTCTCGACACGGCGCAGACCGGGAAGGCCCTGGGCATCAGCGGCGGCAGCGTCAAGACGCATTATTTTCGTGCACTGGGCGCGCTCAGAAGCGCGCTGGAGAACTTCGATGACTGACCACGAGCAAAATGGCACGAAGCCGAAGGAATCGCTCGAAGCGCGGATCGCATCCACGCTGGAAGCGAACTGCTCGGCGCTGGACCCGCAGGTAAGCCGACGGCTTGATCGTATCCGTGGCCAGGCCCTCGATTGCGTACCGCCCTATACGGCCCGACGGCGATTCTCCGGCCCGCGCTGGACGTCCGTGGCTGCCGGCGCCGTCGCGGCCGCCGTCGCGCTTGCGCTGGTTGTCGTCCTGATTGACCAGGCGCCCGAGGCCGAATCGCCGCCGATCACCGCCGATCTCGATCTGCTGACCGACCCGCGTTTCGAACTGTTCGTCGAGGACCCGGAGTTCGTCGCCTGGATTGCCGAGACCAAACCCGAAGATTCGCCGGCGGAGAATTCAGGATGAAGCCGAGTACCCTCGTGTTCCTGGCGCTGCTTCCGATCTGCGTCGGCGCCCATGCGCAGGAATGGAAAGAGCTCGATGAAACCGAGCAGGCCGTGCTTGCGCCGTGGCGTTCGCAGTGGGCCGAACTCGACGGCCCGCAGCGCGACCGCCTGCTCGAGGGGGCCGAGCGCTGGCAGAACATGACGCCGGACGAGCAACGGCAGGTGCGCCAGCGTCTCAAGGCCTGGGAAGCGATGACGCCCGAAGAGCGCGAGCGCGTGCGCGGCCGGATGCAGCGCTGGGAAGCCATGCCCGAAGACCGACGCGAACAGCTGCGGCAGGGGCTGGAACGCCTGCGCGCGCTGCCGCCGGAGCAGCGCGAACTCATGAGAAAGCGCTGGCAGGGCATGAGCCCGGCCGAGCGGCGCGCGTTCGCCGAAGGCGTGCAGGCGGCGCAGGGCGCTCGGAACGCCCGCAACCTGCGCTGGCTGCGCCTGCTCGAACCCGCGCAGCGCCGGCAGCTTCGCCCGATGGTCGAATCCCTGCAGGCAGACCAGCGACAAGCCCTGCGCGAACGCATGCAGTCGCTGGACGACGCCGGTAAAGCCGACCTGGCGCGCGCGCTGCTCAAGGCCGACCCCGAGAACCGTGCGGCGCTGATCACGGGCGATCCGAACGGTCCCGGGCCTCGCTGACTGCTGTTTCGTCGTTTCGTCAACCGATACTGCCCCGCCTCGTTATTGAATGCGACGGTGCCGCGATCGGCCCGTAGAAGCAGCACTTCAATAATCCAGACGAGGAGTACCGACATGCAAGCCAGGACATCGACCTTTTCCTTTGCAATTCTTTTCGCCCTTGCGCTGGGCGCGACCACCGCTTCGGCGGACCTGGCCATCGAGCGCGACGTCTCTATCACCGATAGCGCCGGCGGCTCGCTGGTGATGTTGTCGGCAGGCAGCCGAGACGACCTCGGCGGCGAAAGCACGACCACCGCGATGTTCGTCGATTTCCAGGCCGCATCCGATCGACGGCGAATCAACGGCGAAGTCATCCG
>Ga0209949_1000332_pt1 | contig 25598 bp, 13 predicted proteins | sample SalPonC_black_MG_FD_185711 | JGI IMG/M metagenome (GOLD analysis project Ga0209949, IMG submission 185711) | Salt pond soil microbial communities from South San Francisco under conditions of wetland restoration - Salt Pond MetaG... | ecosystem: Environmental > Aquatic > Marine > Intertidal zone... | reverse complement strand
GACGATGTACTCCTCTTGTGGTTGAACGAAACCGGTGCGGATGGCACTCAGGCAGTGTATGCGACGACCGTATACATCATGAAAACAGGTGAAATTATTTTAGATCTACCCGAACCTGCCAACGAAACAGTGGCGAACAATATCACTTTGGTTAATGATTACTTGGACGATCCAGTCCAGATGCTCGATGACGGTGGCGACCAACTCCTCAATGGCGGCGGCGGTAACGGTGGCGACGATCTCGGCGGCGGTGGTGGCGGTGCTCTGTATCGCATGATGGGGCAACACATGATGCGCAAAGGCATCGAGAATTGGCTTGCTTATCTCATCGAGCAATTGGGGACATACCAAGCCGTTACCGATACATGGGTGAATGAGACGGATGCTGCGGCAGCGATTGCCCTGGGTACGGAGGATGCTGCATTTATGACCGAGACGGTGCAGGGTCTGGAAAAGAATCCACAAGTTATGGGGCGGATGCTGCTCGGCTTACTGGCAAATGTGAATCTATTTCCCGACCGCAACTGGGCGTGGTTGCGCAGTTGGTTTAAGTATACCTCGGCGCACACTTTGGGTGAAGTGATTGAGGAAGCACATAACGTAAACGCCGAAGATGCCTACGCATCGCGAGCGACTAAAAACGAAGAAGACCTGGATGCGATAACAGCTGATTTTCTCGCGAATATGAGCCCTGAGAAAGCTGCCGGATTGGTCGCTGCTATGGATGCGAACCGAGCGAATCGTGTTCTGGAAATGATTGAGGATAAGGAGCAGGTGGCTGCGATTTTAAAAGCAATGGCCCTTGCGGAGGATGCTGCCTACCACAGCGCACTGGCTGATTTGGTGCGCGAGATGCGCAATTCAGACCGCGTGCCTTCGTTAGGATCTTCGGTGATTGTGTGGTTGTTGCGGACCAATCCCTTGGTGGCTTTCAGTATTATAGCCAACAATGCTGACGATGCTGGCTACTATTATGAAATGATCATTGAGGCATCGACAGCTGACGCCTCTCCGTTTACGGCGCTCGAATTTGCGCAAATCTTACATGAACAAATGAATTCAGGAATTCTGAGCCGATCTCGTTTGGTAAATATTCTGCGGGGGATGGCTGCGCAAGGCGGTGGTCATTTTGCAGGTCAAACCTTTAGCCACCTTTTGCTTATAGACGTGAGATTAGACCCTGTTGCGATATTGAATGAGTTATTATTGCCTTTATTCAGAATCTATGAAGGCGGTGGTCACGCAAGTGCTGACAATTTGAATCAGATAGTCGCCATATTCACGGGTATGTTGTCGGCAAACATCTCAACTATTGTAAGTTCTGCACGACTACAGATGGGGGCGATGCGCTATCTTCTCAGTTTGTCTCAGGAGCGCCACACGGCAGTTGGACAGGCACTGATGGCATCCGACTACAGCGACGATTTTGTAGCTGCTCTACTGTATTATCTCCGCACAGCGGAACCCGACGCAAGAACAGCTGCTAATGAGTTAATGGCTACTATTATGCAGACAGCACCCAGCCGTGATTCAGCTAGTCTTTATCCATTGAGCAATGAGCGATTAGCCAATTATTTGGCGGGACAGCCTGCCTATGCTGTTCTACTATTTTTATTCCACGAGAGTGCTTCGCAGGGTTTCAACAGTAATCTTGGGATTGAACGTGTCTCTGAAATCATCCGATTATTACATAATCGCTTGGGCAGGTACAATGTTACCGCCCAATGGTTGGCAACCATTATTATGCCAACCACTGAAACGGGTAGTTTTTGGCAAGTGTTGATTCAGTATTTTTCCAATAATCAACATACTCTGGTGAGGGAACTGATGAGCACCCTTGTTACCGGCTCGAATAATCAGGCAAGAACGAATCAGATGCTTTTGCTGACTCTACTGAATATCGAGCAATTTGGGGCCGATGACCAAAGAAACGGGCTCAGTAATTTTCTGCAGGCATTGGTTACGGGGCAACAGGAAGATGTTGATTTTTTATTCAGCCTGACGCCGGGTTTGGTTGCGCAAGCTGCTGGTGTTCGCGTGTTAGCGAGAGCGTTTCGAGATGCTTTGAATAACGACAATCGCGACGCCATTTCCGGATTTATTCTACGTCTTCTGCAGGCGGGTGACCCTCTCTCTGCTGGGGCTCGCAGCATTTTATCGACTTTGGCTACACGGTTCCAGATGGGCCAACAGGTTGGAGCGATTTTACATCAATTGGTGATCACGAATCCTACGAATCCAGAATATCAAAACTTTGTGATACAGTTTTTGACTCAGTCCGTCGTGTTGCGTAGGTCGTTTCAATTCGTATTGAGGGGGATGCTGCTGGCCAGTGAGGCCTATCAGGCTAACCAGCCGAATGCTGTAAATGATGTTTATCGAGTATTACGGCAACTTTTCAGGCTGGAAGATGCGACTTTCTACAGTGATGCATTTAGCCAGTTAATCGATGCCGGTAATCTCTTATCTTTGCTCATTCAGCAACTGTCGCAGGAAGTCCCTAATTTTAACTACACCATGATGGAGGCGTTGTCGCGAAGAGACAATGATACCGACGCCGTGAGAAGAGCGGTCGCCGGAGCATTCAATACAATGCTTTACTCAGGGGAAGGGACCGAACGGGATTTACAGGGAATTCCGACATTTCTCACTTTTTTGAATGAACTCACAACCCCCTATGCAGCAAATAATGCTTTAGCACCAAATACTGCTTTATTCAGTCAAAGCCTGGGTGCTCTTTTGGTGGAGATGGTTTTTTTGCAGGATGGTGAACGGGTCACCGTCAATCGAGCTATACAGCGGATTTTTAGCCACATTTACCGTACGGATAGTGCTAGCGTTGAGCGTCTTTATCAAGTGTTCAGCAACATGTTGAGCCAAGCTTCCACCCGAAATTTTGCTGGGCGTGGTTTATATTACATTTTGACTTTCGGAGACCAGACAGATCGAGATTTTGTTCGGGGGCTCATTACGCGCATGCTGGATAATGCAGATGACAATGTGTTTCATCTGCTCGCCGGCCTGCTCGATGAAATCGTGATAGACAATGATGCTGCTCACGTCAGCCAAGTGTTTACGGTGATTAGAAATGTATTTGAGCGAGAGGATATTCGTCATTCAACTGAACTCGTAAATCAGATTATCCGTACGGGTGCATCCTTGAATCGATTGTTTTATTACTTTGCAACGCAGACATCGTATTTTACTGCGATGATTGTGCGTGCAATGAATGAATCGAATTTGCCGACACCCAATGTCGAACGCTCCATTGCGCAAATTTTTGATTGGATGTTATACGCTGGGCGGGTTGACGGAGAGGCACCACAGGGGATGACTGTGTTTTTCGATTTTTTAGATGAACTGCTTTCGGAACAAAGCGCATTTAGTACAGCGGAGATCCATACGTTACGGGGTTTGCTGATTAACATGGCTGTAGAACGCGGTTACGTTAATATGTCCGCCGATGAAGCACTTGCCAGGATCCTTTTGGGTATTTATCGAGAGGATAGCACTCAATTGAATCGGATATACACAACGCTTGCTCATTTTTTCCATGCTGATTCACCTGTCGAGGGTGCTGGGGTGTTGTACCATTTGTTGAGAATGGATGACGACACAGCCAGTGATTTGGCTATTGGATTTCTCAACAATGTCGAAGGTGCAACGCCTGCTTGGATTGCTTCAGTTTGGTTGATTATTCTTGCCAAGGATACTGCGGCCAACGATGCCGCAAATACGGCCAATACCAGTGATATTTATACGCATTTGAGTAAGTATTTTAGAGTGGTCGAGATCCATCATTTAGATGACATTTTGCTACACATGATCAATTCTGAGCATCCGCTGGGACGCATGTTTCGATTTCTGGCTTTGAACATTAACGACTTTGACAGTGCTGTAATTGAATTGCTGATCACTCATGAAGTCGACCAGGCGTTTATCACCTCGGTTGCAGATTTAATGAATTCGATGATTCGGTATGGGCTAACGGCTGGTCATGACAATGCTGCAACTGTGTGGGTTGCGCAATTCATTGTCAGTTTTCTTTCAGAAGAAGGGCGCAATGCTTTAAATGACGGTCAATTGGCCGCTTTGGACGGATTGTTGCGTGAGATGGTTCGCTTGCTCGAACCCGGTGAACTGGGGAATTTTTTACAGGTGGTAGCGACCCAGCCCAATAGCGAACGTGCAATTGTAGCGGTTTTGGATATTATGGCGGAGCAACAGCGAGGCACAACTGCTATTTTAGAGGCTGTCGGTGGCGTAATCCGCAGTGGGGTCATCGTTCCGGGCACGGACATACATACGGTGATGTTGGAATTACTGGAAGAGTTCGTGCAGCAAGGTGAACTACAGGCGGTCAGTCAGATGATCGAGTCGCTCGCTACCAGCGGCGGAGAGGCGCGTGCGGCGGCGATCGATCTCGTCGCCGCAATGGTCCCCTCAATAGCGGCTGATATTTTTCAGACCATCATTCGAAGTGGAGGGTCTTTTCGCTTGGTCGCGGTAATAGCCGGATCGATGACACCCGAGGCACTGACGGCCATTTTCGAGGTACTTGCTGCGCGCGCTAAGGGCATGGGGACCGTGCTCGAATTGGTTAAAGCCATGCTCGAACAAGGTGGAGACATCTCACAAATCGCTTACGTGTTGAAAGATATGCCCGTCAATGATAGCCGCTATCTGATTCGACAGTTGCTGCAGACGATGAGCGGCACGCCGAATTTTCACCTATTGATAGGTCAACTTATCCAAATTAGAGGCGGTGAACGTTTGGTTGCGGTGCTGGCTGATTTGCTGCGCGCAGAGACAGAGGACGCTGCCAATTATCAGCAAATCGCGCAACTCTTCAGCGGCATGATCACGAATGGCTACAGCAGTGATCTGGCGAGTATGCTATATGGACTACTTACAAACCATCTCAACCCCCAACGTTTTGCCCAGCTCGGCAATGTATTTGCAGCGATGTTTGCACTCGATCCGACTGCGGCACCTCATCAAGTTGCTGGAGTTATTGAGATTTTGCTGACAGGAGGTGGGGCGAATTTGGCCATCGACGATGAACTTGGACAGTTAATCGCCAGCATGCTAGACAACGGCAATGGGTCGTTTGTTACGGCCATTGTCCATGCAATAATGACGAATTACAGCGCAGCTGATCGTTACCAACACACAACTCAACTCTTTTCGGCTTTAGTGCGGATCGGGCGTGCTGACAGCGTCGCTGCTATTTTGGATTTTCTTTTGAGAAATCCCGATCGCAGCTGGATAAGCGATACCATCCTCGAGGAGTTAGCCGCGGTTTTCGAAGAATGGCTGTTTGACGAAGACAAGGTAAGCATTGCTGATAGGAAACACATTGTAGAGGTGTTCAATTATATGCTGCTCAACGCAGCCCAGGAACAAGTAGTGCAAATCTTGCAACACATGAGTTTTCGTGGGGCTGCAAATATTGTCTCTGCAATTTATATTCCCACTCTGGACGCATTCGCGATATTGAGTGATACAGCGATGGCTGTGGACCCGGAATGGTGGCAGTCGATCCTGGCAGCTATCGGTTTTAATGCAGATGAAGATGCGGGTCGCTACCTTACTTACAACGCTTTGATGGATGTCGACAATGACCGTTTTTGGGAGCCACAAGCAGGTATGGCAGGAGCAATTAACGCAACTGAGGAGCATCAATTTGCTCTGCCGAACGGGGTGCGCCGCCTGCAGGTAAGTCACTTGAATCACGCTTACTATTTTGATGGTACAGGGGGTGGGGGGATGGCATCCTTACAAGGGTTAGCTGCTGACCCGACCGAAAGCTCTGCGGCCTTCGAGTTGTGGTTGCGCCCTGATAGCTTACCAAGCGGCGACGAACAACATGTGCTATTTGAAAGTGGAGGTGCCAAAGGTGCAGGGGTGGCCCTGACATTGAGCGCTGAAGCGATTGCATTGTCGTTGCATTCAGCGCCCAATCGCCCAGCCCACACTGTCTCTTACCCAGTTCGCCTTGATTTAACCCAGTTCAGTCATGTGGTGGGTGTCATCGACACGCGACCAGATTCTGGTGACTATGAATTGAGAATGTACCTGAACGGTGAGCAAGTTGCTCAGGTCAGGTTTGCTGCCGACCGAGTCAGCAACAACAAGCCGACCCGTTCACGCCAACTTTTTGTTCCGGGCATCGTCACCACTTCCCGTTCGCCTCAGTTCGATTGGTCTGATAACGGCGGCTGTGGTCTCGGTGGATTGTACGACAACGACCATCGCCATCACTTGCAAAACTTTACCGGCTGGATCCGTGAGTTTCACTTTCACAATCGTGTATTGGGGTCACAGGAGGTGATGGATTTGTACCGACTGTCGGTCCCAGTGCCCACAGATATCATCATTGCTCCAGCAGTGGCACACGAGCAGGACTTAGAGCCGAATGCGTTGCAGTTAACTTGGAACGCTGTTAGTACCGCCGGTGGTTATCATATTTACCGTAATGAAGACCCTATCTCACGTCCGCAACCCGATGATTTACTCACTAGCTTAAGTGGTCGGGCAAGCACCACCTATGTGGACACTGACGTAGTGCCTGGTAAGGTATACTATTACTGGATTACAAGTCATGCATATTGGCGTGAGAGTGACTTCTCTGAGGTCACACCGGGTGTGTTGCAGCCGAAATTTGACGACGATAATGGCGGTGTGGATACTGTGGATTCTATTGACTATGCGCACTTGGCATCGATCAACGCTGCCCGTGCGCGTGGCCTGATTGGTCAGCTTTACAATAGCGCCACAGGAGCCCAGGCGAGTTATTTGGGGCTAGAGGACAGCCCCATTGTGAAATACGGACGGGTTTGGATTTACGATGCAGGGATTACCTTGAGTTTGGCCGTCCAAGGCGGAGGTGCGAGCGATGCGGACAAACGCGCGCAGTGGCTGAAAGACAATGCACGGTACGATGACAACGGCACGTTTACCGGATGGCCATTCTCGATCAATCAACGCGATTTTGGTGATAATTGGGAAGATGTGCGGCACGTTACCGGTGCCAATGCCTGGGCATTGCACGGTATTGCAGAATACGTCGCTGAAGGCGGTGGTGGTAGCGAGTATCAACAATTCTACGCCGAGGCATTGTCAGGGCTGATGCAGCACCGCAAGGACAATGGCCTGTTCTCAGCTGGTTTCAGTGTTCTGGGTTTAAACGATCCTGGAAAATATGGAGTGAGCTATAATCAACTGTTGAGTATTTTGGGGGATTGGCAGCAAATCAAACGCCGTGAATTTCGCTTCCTGAACGGTATCGACGAATTCCTGTTTCCATTCATGACGGTAAGTGATTTCATTGAAGGTTTGGTAGAAAAGTTGTTTAACGATATTGGTTTCAGAATGAGCGAGTTCGATATGCTCCGCGAAAAAAAGACGCATGTCGTCACGGAGCATTGTATCGATGTGTTGGATTTATTAAACTATACACTTGAACATTACAATGAGTTGGCTCCACTCAACTACTCCCGTCGTGAACTCAATGCCATTCGCATGGACTTGCGCAATGCGATTTTTGAACATTTGTATAAGGATGGACGGTTTGTAACGGGAGACAGCAGCTCATTGACAGCTATCGACAATAGCACGTGGTTGTGTTCTGCGTTGAACCGTGAGCAGTTGGGCAAGAGAAAGATCGCTAACCTGGCCTCTGGTCTGAACTTTACGATCGAAAATTTTGTCAAACCCATAGAGGTTGCCGGTCAGGCTTATTGGGGAGCGCATTATTTTACCAGCGATTTTACCGACCGCTATATCCAGCAAGGGGGTGACCAGGAAGCTGCTTATCATATCGAAGCCACCACTGGTTTGATTGTGGCATTGAATGATTTTGCCGATAGTTATCCACTGCATGCATCGACGGAATATTTCCGGGCAGTGGCGACCATGCTTTGGCGAGAAATGCAAGTCTATGTGAATCGTTTCGGACTGCCGTACTCCTCCCTTGAAATTCAAGATTTGTTTTCAACTTTTGAGTGCACGGTGTCAGCTGTTTGGTTCTTGCAAACCTATCAATATTACCAACAGCATCCTGAATTTTATGCGACTATGAATGAATGGGATTTCGTTCCATCTGGTTTTGACACAGAAACGGAGGCGTCGCCAATTCCCCCAGCACCGAGCCTAGCTGAAGATGCGGGGATTCTGTTAGCTTTTGAGGGCAACGACAGCGGTACCGATGACGGTCCCTATGGCGGTGGCAGCAGCGCACTGCGTCAAGACGCTTCCGGCAATGTAGTCATGGAACTGATCGATGATGCCGAGGGCTTTGGTATGATTCATATCAAGCAGTTCGAAGGCGGACTCGATATCAGTGGTTACCGTCAACTCGCCTTTGACTTCTACAGTGAGGCGAATGACCCCCAACGGACGATTCAAATAGAGTTGCGATTCGGTAATGAAGAGCAACCAGAAGCTAAGAATTTTTGGAATTGGGTGTCGCCGATTCAATTGTCCTCTGGCTACCAAGCATGGCAGCGGGTGACGATTGACTTATCGCCGGTAAACTTTGCGCGAAGTGAAAGGTGGAAAAATGGCAACTATTTCAATTTGCACAATTTGCAGGCAATTGCGATTTTGATACTGGACGCCAACCAACAATCGACACTTGGAAGCCCGGTGTATGTGGATAATGTGCAGTTGCTTGCGGATAATTTAAGCGCTGATGTGTACGGGGTGAATAAGGTCCGTGCTCTCCATGTGTCGGAAGAGTATTTGGTGCACGGCAACCAGAAAAGCAGAAGCGCTTATGCAGCGCTAGATGCCGATTTCGACGGGCTGTACGACAAATGGGAGATAGAGTATTTTGGTTCAGTAGGTGCAAAAGATGGTCTGGACGATAGTGATGGAGATGGTCAGTCCGATCTCGATGAGTTTATTACGGGTAACGACCCGACGGATAACCGCGATAAGTTCCACTTCTCAGTAAAATATCTCGAGTGGCAAACAGTGCAGTTAACGTTTACTTCAAACGATGATCTTGATGAGCGACGTTATGAGATATTCTTTGCAGCAGACCGAGCGGATTCCGAAAATGTGCATTGGATTCGTTCATCACTAGGTGTGATTTTGCCAGAGCCGAATGCAAATACAACGACGGTCGAATTTGCCTTACCCGATGGTTTCGACAGGGCCGATCTCAAAGTCGATTGCTTTCTTGATACCGAGAATATTGTCAAATATTAGCATACTATTCCAGCTCTGTTTCGATCAAGTGGCATGTCGCCGCCCGCATGCCGCCTTGTCGCGCCAAATTACTGGATAATCTATGAGTGTTTGTGTGCGAATAAAGACTCGTTATCTCCGTGTTGACTTGGGTGCGCTGTAGGAAGTAACACTTGCTTGAATGTAAGATTTTATGCAATGGCTCAGCTGTACTGAGTTAATAAATCAGGGTCTTTTACTGGCGACTTGACTGCATCAGCAGATTAGCGCTTTGTATGCAATTTTAACAAAATCAGGCTGAGTTGTTACTTAAAAAATATAATGTAGTTAATTTAGTTTAAATTTTTGATGTGATAATTAAGCCTATGAAAACTAAAATAAGCTTAGTTATCCCGTTGCTTCCTGTCCTTGTTCTTGCCAGTCCGAGTCCATATGCTCCTTCTGGGTATTCAATTGGTGGAGGGCAGAATATGGCGATTTACTATTCCGAATCGGGTCAACGGCTGTTAAAGGAAGGCGATAAAGGACAGACAATCCATTGGGGCTAGTTGATAAACCGCTGCAGATTGAAAGTGAGTATGGAGTTGATCGGTTTGCTTATGGAATGGGGAGTGCGCGTTTTTTGCGTGCCCGTCCCAACGATGATAAAATTTTGTACACGGGTGAGGCCGAATACCACATAAGTGGGGAGGATTCAGTAACCCAGCGAATTTATGTTCGGGCAAATGGCTATAGCCCTACTGTTAAAGTCGAGAAAAAAGCGGGTGAATGGACGTATGGCTATTATTTGCAAGATCATTTAGGTACTCCTTTAGTAGAAATGGATGATGAGGCGCAGCCGATTTCGATACGACGCCATGGCCCGTGGGGAAATGTTGTCAGTGCCAACGGTTCGCAGCAGCCCATGGAGGACTCAGAGCGATCCTTCACGGGACATGAGCCGATTGCATCGGCAAACCTGTTACATATGAATGGAAGGGTATACGATCCTGACCTCAGTCAATTTTTAAGTCCTGATGTTTTTATGCGTGCACCTTCACCGATACTGGGCCTCAATCGCTATGCATATGTGAGCAATACGCCTTTAAATGGCACGGATCCGAGTGGCTGGGTGGTGCCTTGGGATACACCTTCGATCAGAAATTTTCCCATCCACGAATCAACTGCTAGACAACTGCGCTACACGCTCGAAAGTGCAAATCGAGAGAGCCGCGCGTATTTACAGAGTCAGGCGGCCTATACGGGCGTTCTCTATCGAGCGGAACGACGTTTACCCCACAGCGTTTTGGAGCAGGGTTCTTTGCCCTATGTTTTTCGTGGATTGGGTGCAGGTGGAGAAACGTCTGTCAGGGATCTTTTGCATCAGGCAACTGATTTTAATGTATTTGATGCATCGCGTCGTTCTGGCCGTGCTGCTGGCCCCACACCGTTACTCGACACGTCTTTTGACGCTGCGGATATGTCCGATCTCGCGGCAAATTTCGGATGGATGCTACAAGACACGACACGCTCTGGCTTTGTTTACGAAATCGATCCTGGGAATGCAGGACTCGTCAGCTATGGTGCTATCCTCGACCGAGCCGCAGAGTTTTGTCCCCGACAATATAGACGCATCGAGCGTGCGATTAACGACTATTTTGCGTTGGACCCAAATGAGGTGGGCATATTTGGCCCCGTTTTGGGTAGCGATATCAGAGCCGTGCATGTGTTTGTCAGCACAGACCTGAAGAATCAGCTCGTGGAGAGATTCAGACAAATGGTTCCCACGCTGACCGAAGTGCAACTGCAAGAATTCTCACTGCATATCGAGAACAACCCGATCCGAGTGGACGCTGCTCGAATTCGGAACGGATCTTTTGCCAATCAAGACGCTATCCTCAACCATGCTGTCGGTGAATATACTCGCATCGGCGGTAGGCGCTTTGGCGTTCCTGTAGATATGTGACTACGGTGCACGGTGAAGGATAGCTGGGGCCAAACATTCGTATCTGAAATCGCGGTTCACAGTGCATCTACTATGTCTTCGATTGGATAGCTCCATATTTCGGCAAGAGTGGGATGGTACCAGTGCACCTTTAACAAATCGTGCACAGTACTTTGTGTCGACACCGCTACGGCCATTGCATGAATCAGCTCGGATGCATCCTTACCGACACATTCGGCAGCTAATACGCGGCCTCCGGGTTTCTCGGCGTAAACCTTCACATAACCATATTTGGCTTCCATTAGAATTGACTTCCCATGGTCATCAAAAGGATAGTCAGCCGTGATATAGTCCACTCCCTGTTGTTGCAGCTCTTGTTCAGATATGCCTACATACGCAATTTGTGGATCGGTAAAGATGATACGGGTTAACCAATCGTAATTAATGGGGACCGACATTTTTTTGAATGCGTGGCGCGCGGCAATTTCGCCTTGCATGATGGCCAGATGGACGATTTCGTGCGGACCTGCCACATCGCCTGCAGCGTAAATAGCTGGATTGCTGGTTTGCAGCTTTTCACTGGTGCGAATGTGACCACTGGGTTGGACCTCGACGCCTGCTGCTGCGAGATTGAGGCTGTCGATGTTGGGGCGACGGCCCAATGCATTAAACAGATGAGCGGCCTGACGGGAATGGACGGTTCCATTGTGCGTGAAGGTCACTTCGACGCCGTTTGCCGTTGCTGCAATATTTTTCAGCTGGGTATCCGTGTATAATTCAATGCCTTCGTCTCTAAATGCAGTTTCTATAACTGATGCTGCTTGTGTTGAGGCTTCTTTAAGCACATGTGGACTGCGTTGAATTTGAATCACCTGGCTGCCAATGCGCCGCAGAAATTGGGCAAGTTCACAGGCGACGATCCCACCTCCCAGCACAATCACTGAATCAGGAACAAAATCGAGGTCTAAAATGTCGTCGCTGGTCCAGGCCGGAACGGTGTCCAGACCGGGTATCGGCGGTGTTTGGACTGTGGATCCCGTCGCTATCAAGAAAACGTCAGCTGTGAGCTGGGTTCCATCGGTGAGCGTAATGGCTTTTTCTCCGGTGAAGCGTGCATGGCTCCGCAGGAGGGTGAAGCGGTCCGACTCCAGTTGATGTTGGCGATAGTCAGAAAATTCCCGGATGGTTTGCAATTTGCGTTGATGCAGTGCCTGCATATCCACTTTTGCTTCGGGGATATCGAGACCAAAGAGTTTACTGCGCTGGGCAGAGTGGAGCACTTCGGCTGAATAAATCAGTGTTTTGGATGGCATACACCCTCTGAGTACGCACAGCCCCCCAAGCACCTCACTGCCGTCTACGATGGCTACGTTTGCGCAGTATTCGCGCGCTGTCCGGGCGGCCGCATAACCTGCGCTGCCACCTCCAATTACAATGTAATCAAAATGTTTTCTCATGAGCTGTTAAGGATATAGGGAATGATCTGCAATCAATGGAATTCGTTAAAAAAACGACCGATTGCAGATAAGAACGACAAAAAACAACTTGGTGTTTGCTGCATATCCATTTACATTGCTATCGAAACGAAAACAATGGCAAATTTTAACCGAATGACATGGTGCTTTGTAATTGAATGTCGAGTTGTTGATACTTGAAATGAGAAACCCCTTATCATCTTATCACCCTTTCATCTTCTCAGCTCGCATAAGGCTATGGGCGTTGGCAATAATGACGACCGCTACGGTCAGCCTGCAAGCTGTAGAACCAAGTGTTCCTGACAGCACCTATCCACCTGAAGGCGTATTCGACCAGCAGTGGATGGAGGTCTTTTTGTTGGGCCAGAAAGTGGGCTACGCGCATATTTTGTTCGAATTTGACGGCGATAAGATTGTGCATCGCAATAATTCCTGGATGAAGATTGCACGCGACCGTTTTGTTATGGAAATTGCAGCCAGGTACACGACCACCGAATCTCTGGACGGTATTCCTCAGGCATTCAGCCACACACTGACACTCGCTGGTCAGCCGGTCATTGCCAGTGGCACGGTGCAAGATGGCCAGGTTGACTACCACCTGAGCCAGGGAACTTACACCCTCAATGAAAGCGTGGAATTTCCCGAGGGAGCGCTGATGGCATGGGGTGCGCGATCGCTTGCCGAAGCACAAGGCATTGAGCCGGGAACAGAATATACCTACAAGCTGTACAGTCCTGACTTGGACTATAAGCGTGCTGCCCAGGTCAACGTAGTGGTGAAGGGGTGGGAGCCTTTTGCATTTCAGGGTAAAAAACGAATGGGGATTCGCAGAGATGAAACACTTTTTATCGGAGGCACGGAACTAAAGACTCAATCCTGGGTGGACGAAGAAGGTCGTGGATTAAAAACAACGCTCAATATGGCAGGGATGCCGATCGAAATGTATGCAGCTGATATGGAGACGGCACTTGCTGACTTTGTGCCCGCTGAATTGTTTCTCTCCAATTTATTCGCCCTTGATAAGACGATACCTGCGGATGCCCGGGAGGTGAGGTTTACCATTCGCAGTCGCAGCGCAGAAGGCATCGCGCGGCTACCGATTACCAGTAGATATCAACAGCTGCGGCGCATTTCGCCGCATGTGGTGGACGTCGTGGTCAGCCGCGCGCAGCACGCCAGCATCGACGGTCGCAACGATAGTCGCGCAGGCCTCGAATCGGAGGTGTATGAGAAGAGTAACCTCATGATAAATGTCGAAGATCCAAAGATCCAGGAACTCGCCCAGCAAGCCCTGCCACAGGGGTATCAAGATCGACTGGAAGCTGCGGCTGCGTTGCGCACATTTGTAACGGACTACATCGACGATAAAAATTTGCACGTAGGATTTGCGTCAGCCAGCGAGGTGGCCCGCCATCCGCGCGGCGATTGCACGGAGCATGCTGTGTTGCTGGCGGCTTTGAGCCGGGCCCATGGCTTACCTGCAAGGGTCGCTGGTGGATTGGTCTACCTGCCGAGTTTCGGCGGTAAGCAAAATGTAATGGGCTACCATATGTGGACACAGATTTATATCGACGAACACTGGATCGATTTTGACGCTGCTCTGGGCGAGTCACAATGTGCGCCCACTCGGATTGCATTGACGGTTGCTTCGCTCGAAAATGTGTCTCTCACGGAAATTGGCATGGACTTGCTCCAGTATTTGGGCCAAATCGACGTGGAACTTGTCGATGCAAAATAAACTTCTGTTCAGTTGAACTACTGAGAGTCGCATCCAACTACAAGGAGCGGTTTGTACGCGTCATCCTTTCGTCAGCATTGGCGTCTCCGATCCACAACACTCGACCAACTGTAAGCAGAAAAAAAGATGATCCAAAAACTTATGGTAAAGGCTGGGTTTTGAAACGGGAAATCAATGAGCGCTGCAATGAGCCCGAGCACGCAGGATCCAAATAAATGATAGCTGAGCGTACGTTTATGTTTCAGCCTAAAAAATTTGATGAAGTAATATCCCGGCACCGCCAGCCAGACAAAGGTGCCCAGCAATCCGTTTTCTACCATCATTTCCAGTAGGTCGGAGTGAGCAGATGCAAAATAATAATCGCTGATATCCGCATTTTGATAGAAAGCAAGCACGCGTTCAAATGAATCATGGCCCCAACCAAACAGCGGTTTCGCGCAAAATGCACTCCATGCGTCTTCGTAGAGCGCCAGTTTGTAGCTCCAGGTGAGTGTCGTTTCCGTAACCGCCGGCGTAATTTGATGGATGTCTTTATCTGCCAGCATCCAAGCTTGAATAAAGCGAAACGTGGGGATCACAAGGATGCAGACCCCGATACCGACTGAAGCAAAATTGTAGGCAGTGCGAAGCGCTGTGCGCCGTTTATGGCGGAAATTCAAAATCGCGGTGTGGATAAGGAGCAGTCCGAACCCCAGGCAGAACAGCCACTGATACAGCGGAGAAGGAATGATGAAGAGCGTACTGATCAGGATCAATGTTCCGGTTATGAACCAGACCCCGCGATTTGCCATTGTTGTACGCCAGCTGTGTTGACGGTTCAATTGTGCAATCAGACTCAATGCAACCATGGACCAAATGAACGCGAAAGCCCCCCAATGGTCGGGGTGCGTAAACGTTGCAAAGAAGCCTGGATGAGGAGCGCTTATCGACAGGAGTATTTTTTTACTGTCGAGGATTTGCAATAAGTAGCCGAGAGTTGCGAGCAGCATTGCGTTCGTCGCAAGGATCGTCAGCAGCTTTTTCAGCATGTAGCTGGATGTCGAGATTTCTAATAAATTGTAGGCAGTGATTAAGAGGCAACCTTTGAAAAACAATGGCAGCCAGGATGAATAGGCAGCGGTGTTGGCCGGCAGCCACCAAGGGCCTGGCACCAGCGCGTATTGCTCGGTTTTCTCGACTGTCAGCAGTTCCACCGGATAGTAATACAGACCTGCGAGTGCGATCCCAAGGCTGACCCAGAACGGCCACAGATTGCGCATGAACGTGCCAATGGGGTGACGTCCCATGGGGACAAAGGAACCGTGCATGAAATACAACAGCATGCCAACCAGGCCGATGGCGATGAGAAACGGGGGAGCCCAGGCGATACTGCCTCCGAGAGCCCACGCTGCAAATCCGCAAAAAATAATTAAATGCCAGCACAAGTGTGATTCTGTTGGCGTCCGATACGTTGTAAATGGATCGTCTTCTTCAAACACGTCGAATAGTAGGAAAATTGAAATATGCCCGTTGACACTGACGAGTGATCCCCGCCGGTGTAAAAAGCAGGCAAAGCCGCTACCGCTCAGCGATCATTGGATTTTCAACAAGCAGATACTTGCCGCGACTTCGTCGGCGGCGGATGTTGAGGTCAATCGGGCTAAAATTTCCAATGCAAACGCGGTGGCAGTGCCCGCTCCGGGGGAAGTGATCAGCGGTGGGTCGACAATGACACTTTGGTTGGGAATCCTGTCGGACAATTCGTCAGCCGCTGAGGGATGTGCAGTGTATTGCTTGTTGCGTAAGATACCTGCATCCGCCAATACCAGGGGAGCTGCACAAATCCCGGCTACCCATTTCCCCGCGTCGAATTGTTGTTTGAGCAACCTTTTCACCAAGTCATGGCTGCGGACGGATTGAATGATTCCAGGACCACCGGGCAAAATAATACAGTCATAGTCCTGGTCTGCTGCCCGGATGAGAGGGACATCCACCATCAAGGTGACTTTACTGCGACCGGTTACCTGGTGGCTATCAGTGGTGGAGGCAATGACCACTTCAATACCTCCACGGCGAAGGATATCGATGGGCGCAATGGCTTCCATTTCTTCAACCCCTTCATGTAGAATCACCAGCGCTCGTTTACTCATATGTTTCACATAGTGAATGCTGATGACGGTGAGTAAAGCAAAAAGCATATTGTCTGGTTTTGGGAGTGCGGTGGCACAACGCCGCTTTCGACTGGGCGACATGTCGCCCTTGCGGGATCCTTAGCAGGTTCACGCACTCCAATTGAAAAGGGTTGCAGCTTATCGTTGACGCTGAATACTCGAAATTTTCAATTTTGTCGCCCAGTCATGATCATACCTAAAGAACCTAAGCTCACTGCCGAGCAACTGCGAGAAGTCGAATCGATTGTTGCAGATTTCCAGTGCAACATTCACGTCATAGCGGGTGCCAAGCGCAATATATATGCTGTCCTTGGTGATGAGCGCCACGAGACGATGGTGAACCGCTTGCTCGGATTGCCTTACATTGATCGATGGGATGCGATCGACTCGCCTTACCGGTTAATGGATATCAAATCCGAGTTGGCCAGTCATCCGATCGAATTGGCGGGCATCCTGTTGCGCAAAGAACCCTTTTTCATTGCGGGTCAGTGCACGATTGACCCCAGGAATCCAAACTTTTTTTTGGAAACGGCTGCAGCCGTGAAAGAAGCCGGTGCGCATATGCTGCGTGGAGGCGTATGGAAACCACGTACCATGCCATACTCTTTTCAGGGAGACGATAAGTCTTTGGAAATTTTGCTGGAAGCACGTGAAAAGGTTGGCTTACCCATCAACACTGAGGTGATGGACGAAGTGCAGCTGAAAAAAGTGATCGATGCCAAAGTAGATATGATTCAAATTGGCACTCGCAATGCGTTGAATTATCCATTGCTGCGCAAAATCGGTGAAATCACAGCGGGTACGAATGTGGCCGTTATACTCAAACGGGGCCGTTCGATGTCACCTGTAGACGAATTTATCGCCGCCTCCGAGTATATTGCCGTCGGCGGCAACCCGAATATTGTGCTGTGTCCCAGAGGTACCGTGCCGGGCATGGATGGTTATCGCAACCATCCCGACGAGTGTATCACGCCCTTGCTCAAAGAGAAAACCTGGGCTCCTGTGGTGGTGGACCCTTCGCATGCAGTTGGGCGGGCATTTTACGTGCCCTCAGCTGCATTGGCTGCAATGGCCTACGGTGCGGATGGATTGATCCTCGAAGCGCATGTCCATCCACAAGAAGGCATCGGCGACGATCCGAAACAGTCGATCACGCCAGAGGTACTCAAGACATTGTTAGCGGATGCGCGGGCAGTCTGGGGAATACGGCAAAAATACGAAGTGATAAATTAATAAGTAAGGTAACTGCTCAGCTTCTTTGGAATGTTTGATTGTTTATCAACACAGCAAAAAGGTATGCTTGGAAGCGGACATGCTAAAAAACAAGATTTTTTGGCTGCAAAAGATCGCATAGAACGCAAAAATAGGAGTTTTTGAATCCAGAAAAAACATCTGCAATTCAATACAGTTAAGTAGTTACAAAGTAATAAGCAGGAAATTTAGGTTTAATGTCTGGATAGATTTTGGAGTGCTCGGACATGCCCGAGCTTTCGGTTATGGCGACATGTCGCCATATCGAACGTATACCATGCTGGTATGCCGCCAAACTTCCAGACTTATGTTCACTTTTTCCAACTGCCAATTTCCAACTTCTAACTTTTAATTTCAAACACCCTGCGGGCGTTTTCCGAGAGAATTTGCTGGTGTTCCTCCAGAGTGAGTTGGCTTGCCTGCAGTTCCTCCAGGATGGGCAGGAACGATGGTCGCTTGCACTTATTGGGTGTTAGCAATAACGGATAGTCGGAACCAAAAAGAATTCTGTCCGAACCGATAGCGTCGATAACTCGGCGGTAAATATTGGCATTATAGAGTAGCGGCGAAGCAGCCGTATCGTAATAGACGTGTTGTAAAGCGTGTTGGACACGTTTATTCATCTCGTAAAAGGGCAGCAGCCCTCCCCAGTGGGCCAGTATAAATGTACACTGGGGGAATGTGCGCGCCAGTTCCACGTAGTCGGCCAGCGGTGTTTCGATCCGGCCTGCGTATGCAGGACCAACAGGTTCCGTGACGTGTATATTAATGGGAACCTCCAGTTCAACGGCGAGCTCGACGACCTGGTGCCACGCATCGTGACGCAAATCGTAGCCTTGAGCTTGAGGCAGGAATTCGCCAAAGCCAATGAGGCCCGCATCGACAGCGGCTCGCAGCGAGTCGAGCGCGCGTTGTCCGGCCAGAGGATTGGCCGTGGCAAACCCCATGATGCGATCCGGGTGCTGCTGCACCCATTCAATATACCACTTATTTTGGCATTCGCACGTGGCTTGCTGCTCCCAATACCAACCGAGCATCACGACCTTTTCAATGTTTGCAGCGTCCATGTCGCGAAGGAGTTGTCGCACATCCGACCAGCCTTGTATGCTTTTACCTGCAGTGGGGGCAACGGTGTTGACCCAATGGTGTTCGCCCATGGCAGTTCCCCATTTGCGCGGGTTTTGGTAGACCTCTTCTGGATAAGCGTGGATGTGTGCATCGATGATACCGGTGTTACTCATGGGAAAAAGTGTGGGCCATACACGCGTAAGGAGCAAGTTAAACGCAAGCACGACTCCGCGCAATTATTGAGTAAGCCATTGCTTTTTTAATGTCACTGAGGCACATTCTTTTTATGTCTGCGTCTCGCCGCCAGTTCATCAAAACGCTAACCGCCAGTGGCTTGACCCCCCATCTGGTTGCACGCGAAGCGGGCAGGCAAGGCAGTGGGCCTGGTGACAACGGCGCGTGTAACGCACGCGATGCCAGCAAGTTTTGTAGCAAACGTAGCTGACCGCGACATGGAGGCTGAAATTGCGCAGCAGTACTTACAACTAGAAGTCGATGTTTTATTGGGTGGCGGGAATCGTTGGTTTTCACCGAATCTGCGTGAAGATGGGATAGATGTCTGGAAAATGTATTTAAAAAGTGGATATAAAGTGGTGAGCAATCGGCAGCAGCTCTTGTCGCAATCAGAACAGAAAGGTCGTTTGTTAGGTACCTTTGCTGATTCTCATTTGCCGTATTCGATTGATCGCCGTCAGCAGTCTGATTGGCAAACCACAGTTCCCTCGTTGGTTGACATGATGTCGATTGCATTGGAGCGCTTGGTTCATCACGAGCAGGGATTTGTGTTGCAGGTCGAGGGAGGGCGAATCGATCACGCTGCCCATGCCAATGACGCCGGTGCGCTCGTGCACGAACAATTGGCATTTGATGAGTGTATTGCGGTAGCGAGAACCTTTGCGCGTCAACACAAAGATACGTTGGTGATCGTAACGACCGATCACGGCACAGGAGGCTGCCATATCAATGGCGTTGGCCAATTATACAACGACACCTCCCGGACATTCGCAGCACTGGCTAACTTTAAAGGCTCATGGCAAAGTGTGCGCGATCATTTTCGAGCGCATCCACCGACCGTCGAGGCGTTGGGAGATAAACTAAGAGCTGTCACCGGGCTGCAATTTGCCGATAGGCAGATCAAAAAGGTGTTGGAAATGGCACAAACCAATCAAGAGAAATATGCAGTTACCGATTATTTAGGTGCTCTCGTCAGTGACCACATTGCTGTTGGCTGGACTTCGCATATGCATACAGGCGAGCAGGTCGAACTGTGTGCGTTTGGTCCGGGCAGTGCGATTGTACCGCCTTACCTGGAAAATTGGCAGCTGCACGGCAAGATGCGCACGGCTCTGGGCATTTAACACAAGAATTGTGCTTATGTGTGCAAACTTGCCATGCGCATTTGCAGGGTGTCTACTCAACTGCATCCGCATGGCTGCATTGGGCACTGCTATTTTCTAGACATGAACCATTCTGTGGCGTCTCTGGTGATTCGGGCTAGTTTACTTATCATTGAAGGTATTTTTGTGAGTGATTGCCTGCGGAATCATTCCACTTGTCTGGAAATTCGGGCGAGTAGGTGGGCAGCGATGAGGCTGAAGGAAATACCTGCGATGCGCACCGCATTCTAGGTTTGCCTGATGTTGAAAAGCGACTATGCCACTTGTGTATGATTGAAATTATTGTTGGCACAAATCGTCCAGAAAGTTGTTCGTCAAAAGTAGCGGATAAAACATTAGGGGCGTATAAATCGATTGGGGCTGAGGCCCGGTTACTGAGTTTAGCTGAGCTTCCTACAAGTATTTTTGCACCGACCGCTTACGAGACGAAGCCGGACGCATTTACCCCTTTTGCTGAACGCGTGGTTGCTTCGAGCGGACTGGTGGTGGTCACACCGGAATACAATGGGAGTTTTCCAGGAATCTTAAAATATTTTATCGATATGTTGCCTTTCCCGGAAAGCTTTGAACACCGTCCAGTATGTTTTATCGGTATTGCAGCCGGGCAATGGGGTGCCATGCGATCGGTAGAACAACTTCAACAAATTTTTGGATACCGCAACGCACACATCTTTCCTGAGCGCGTTTTTATTCCAGGCGTGTACAAATATATGCATAAGCAGGGCGGCTTTGTAGATGATAAATTGGAATCACGCATAAAGCACCAGGCAGATGGATTTACCAAATTCATAGACGCATTGCAGGTATGATACCTACATCATCCGGGTTGAGCTGAATGCCGCTTCTCTAAGGCGATTATGATGTTGGCGAAGTGTTCTGATTTTCGGGGGTAGGACACAGGATCTCGTAGGGATCCCAATTCGCATCCTCCTGTACTACAAAATCGTAATCATAAGTTAAGTTGAGGTGCGCCATTTCGTTTTCAATTTCGTTATCGCTGGGTACTTTTGCCGTGTAGAAAAATAAATCCCGAGTCCCATCGCAAGTGACTGTTAAAGCAAACTCAGCAGCAAATGTCTGGCAGAACAAGTCTGCTACCTGTTCTTCAACAGCATCCAGAGCGTTGAGCTCTGCATCATTGGCAGGCAAACTCAATTGATTTGTCTGGGTTACGATAATCGTGAGCATGATGACAGTTGGCTTTGTGGGTTTGGCTTCGCCCGCGCTTAAATTTTTGCGCAGCACCGCCTTTGATCCATCCAGTTTGCCTTCGGCATTGAGCCATTGAGCAGTTTTATATCTCATGAACAAAATAAAGACATAGAACGGTCGAGAAGGCCAATACATTTCCAGCAAATACGAAGCTCTAAAGGCGTAAGCATTATTGGCGCAAGGGTACATTGGTTACCCTGCCTTACGCATTCCTCTTTTGGCCATATGCTGCGCAGCTTTTATTAACATCGACGAACATTGGGCAACATCAGTGGATGTGGGTAAGCAGGCATTAAATATCCCATCGTGCTTTTGCGGATTATAAATGCGCTGTGGATCGTCGCTGAGGACGCAAATATATAAACTGCGGTTATGGATGCCACCTTGTCCTTGTCGAATCAGTTGCGTGGTTTCCATACCGCTGAGTTGCGGGATGTTGGCATCGATCAGAACTAAATCAAATGAATCTCGATGAATTGTCTGCAAAACATCCAATCCAGTTTCAACCACCGTATACGCATAGCCCATTTGTTTGAGTATCCCTTCGAGGTGTGCTCTGTGTTTGTTGTTGGGTTGCCCGAGGATGATCTTGAGAGGGGTTGTCTTCGCGAATGTGTGGCGGTTGTTTAAGTGGTTTTCAAGCGAATAGGTATGTCTCGTCTCAACATTTGTCAGCGACGCTTGAAACGAAAAATGGAATGTTGAGCCCTTCCCGGGTTGACTCTCGAGCCAAATCTCGCCCTTGAGAATTTCCGCAATTTTTCTGCAGATGGCCAGACCCAGCCCGGTGCCGCCATATTTGCGGGTGGACGTCGAGTCGATTTGTTTAAACAGCTGAAAAATATTTTCCTGCTCTTCTTTTGGGATACCAATGCCAGTGTCTTTTACAGAACACATATACGTCCATCGCGTCTGGTTTTGGTTTTTACCCTCACAATTACAATAACCATGCAGCTCGATATCGATACTGCCAGCGGCTGTAAATTTAACTGCGTTGCCGACCAGGTTGAGTATCGCGTGGCGCAGTTCACCGTAGTTTGTGATCACCTCTGTAGGCAGGTCCTGTGGAATGTGGATATTAACGGTGAGGCCCTTGCGTTGAGTTTCTTCCGCAAATGTTTCGCGAACGTCTTCGAGGAGTAAGGCGATATCTGCTTCCCTTTCCTCAAGTTCGACGGTGGTCGAATCCAGTCGACTGTAGGTCAAAACATTGTTCATGATTTCCAGCAAGCTGTAGGCATTGCCCTTAATGATTTCGAGATAATCGCGTTGGGCTTCATCTTCCGGACTGTCTAGCAGAAGGTCGGTGAACCCGATAATTGAATTCATTGGCGTGCGAACTTCATGGCTCATGACGGCCATGAAATCATGTTTGGTTTGTTGTGCACGATCTGCTGTTTCCAAGCTGTGGTGGCAATGGGTTTCGAGTTTGGACTGACGGACTGCCTTTCTGATTGCAAAGGGGAGTTGAATCGACAGGCGAGGACAGGTATTCAGTTCGAAATAGTCGTCGGCCCCGGCCTCCAAGACTTCATTGGCGATGGCATGGGAACCTCGCTGAGTTACGACGATTATGGGCGGGAATAGATCGGTCCGCAGCAAATCGAATACATACTCCAAGTGAGCAGCTAAGGTTAAATCACCGTGATAGAGGATTGCGTCGGTTTTGAAGATGCGAGCTTTGCGTTTAATCGTATCAAGTTTCCCTACCTGCACGAACTCGAGGTTAAACGTGTGCCCGTCGATACCTGAATCGGTCAACAACTGAGGAGGCACTGTTTCCTCGGCGTGGATCACCAATACTTTGATTGAGTTTTTCTGGGGTAAGTTAAATCGCATATCAGCCGTGCAAACCATCTGTTTGATTATCCATCGGCCAGGGTTGGCGTGTATTTTATCGATTTTTGTATGATTTCGCCTCAATAAGGGCTAATTTGTTGAGGGTCTACTCCAGCTCAGGAGCCGATTCTAGAGGGAAATACTGATGTCAACCAGGTAGGAGTCGGCAACAGCCAAAGGTTTAGCAGCACGCCATCCAGGATGTCGGAACACGAGAAGCTTGCTGAAAAATCAAGTCCAGCAGCATAAAATCCTGCGATTATAAGCAATTTGAAATCAGCCGACGAAGCGGGTTAATAGCATTTGAATTTAGAAAAAAAGGCTAAATTTTTTACGTATACGCCGATTATCTACTAACGTTCAGAAAGAACGCATCTATAAAAAAATCGAGCTTCTCCACGCATCCTGTATGACGTTCGGACAAAGCTGATCCAAAGGGTGGCAAACCACCCTTTTGGTTTGTACGGAGGTCATTTGTTTAAAACCCTCGACATAGCGCTGTGAGCCACTAATTTCGCATTCATTTTGCACAGCTATGGAAGGCATACCTGATATTGAACCTTTTAAAAAACGTCTGGACGAACTGGACGCAAAAATGACGGCGCCCGATTTTTACTCCGACCAGCGTCGCGCAGCGAGCATCTCTCGAGAGCACACGAAAGTCAGTCAACTGATCGAAATGTACGAGCGGCTGCTGCAGTTGGCAGCAAACATTAAGGAAAATGAGGCGATTGTGCAGGACGCCGCCAATGAGCCCGAACTGCGCGAACTGGCTGAAGAGGAACTGCCTGAACTGCAGAACGAGCAGGAAAAGCTCCGTGATAAGGTATTGATTGAGATGTTGCCACCGGATCCGAGTGATTCGCGCAACACGATTATTGAGATACGCGCTGGAGCTGGTGGGGATGAAGCGTCCTTGTTTGCAGGCGATCTTTACCGGATGTACTGCCGTTATGCAGAGAACCGCGGCTGGAAGGTGGACACCATGGGAATGAGTGAGTCGGAGGCTGGCGGGGTGAAGGAAGTTTCTTTCCTCATTTCAGGCGAAGATGTCTATAAACGCTTAAAATTTGAAAGCGGTGTGCATCGTGTTCAGCGTGTGCCGGTGACCGAGGCCAGCGGCCGGATCCATACTTCGACGGCGACCGTTGCGGTTTTGCCTGAGGCTGAGGATGTGGATGTGCAGATCGATCCAGAGGACTTGGAAATCACCGTGGCGCGCGCGAGCGGGCCTGGCGGGCAGGGAGTGAATACCACGGACTCCGCTGTGCAAATTATCCACAAACCCAGCGGTATGCTGGTGAAGTGTGCCGACGAGCGCTCGCAGTTAAAAAACAAAGCCAAAGCGCTGAAGGTTTTACAGTCGCGTTTACTGGAGCTGAAACAGCGTGAAGAACGCGAAAAATATGCAGCCGACCGTCGTAGCCAGGTAGGCACAGGGGATCGATCAGAACGTATCCGGACGTATAATTTCCCTCAAAGTCGATTGACGGATCACCGTATCGGTTTGACGTTACACAGCCTGCCGGCAGTGATGGAAGGGGATATCGACGAATTGTTACAGGCGATGGAAATGGCAGACTATCGAGCGCGCCTGGAGGAACTACTCGAAGGTTAAAGAAAGAAAGCCTTTTTACATGCTTTCCTACATCAAAGTTCTTGCATACAAAGGGATGGCTGCCTTGCACAGCTGAGCTGTGACCTGATCTTTACTCACAAGTGGGCGTATATTTTGTGGAGGGCTTCCGCCAGCGGAACGCCCCGAGCCTGAGAGTGAAAATTTGCGCAGTGTTTTGGGTTTGCGGAGATGTAGTGGTATATATGGGCGCAACGGGTATTCGTTTGCGGCGACCCGTAAACGGGCACCCGACGGTTGTAAAGCGCATAAAACTAAAGAAAGATCATCCATCTGCGCTCCGGACGTTTCGCAACTTATACGGTCAAGCAACTCAACGTTATTTCATGTGCAGGGGAATGCGTTATAAACGCGTTTATGACTGACGGGTAAAGATCAGTCCGTGACAACGCACGCTCCATGTGAATGAGTGATTATTGACAAAATTAATGATTAGATATCCAACCACAGCCCTCGCCCGAACGTATCACCCCTCATCGAGCATAATCGCCCATAACCGACAATAGCAGCACGCAACTTGCCATGCGCCTTTGCAGAGTGTCTACCCAGCTGCATCCGCATGGCTGCGTTTAGCACTGCTATTTTCTAGACCTGAGTCAATTCTGCTTCGACTCTGGTGATGGTATGAAGTTTATCAGGACCTGGGCTCTGCGCAGCCCCGCTCCTCATTGCCGGAGATGCCAGGGATAACAGCAAGGTAACAAGATAAAGAA
>Ga0209949_1000328_pt1 | contig 25783 bp, 17 predicted proteins | sample SalPonC_black_MG_FD_185711 | JGI IMG/M metagenome (GOLD analysis project Ga0209949, IMG submission 185711) | Salt pond soil microbial communities from South San Francisco under conditions of wetland restoration - Salt Pond MetaG... | ecosystem: Environmental > Aquatic > Marine > Intertidal zone... | reverse complement strand
ATTCTCGAAGGCCGAGGATGTGGTCCCGACAAGGATCACGTTCTGCTGAAGCTGGATCATTTGGGTGAAGAAACCCTGAATCTGCGTCTGCCGGGCATTTGTGAGTTGTCCCGCACCTTCGCACACGTCGATCCGGTCAAAGAACCGATCCCGGTTGTGCCGACCTGTCACTACATGATGGGTGGTATCCCGACTAACGTTGGTGGTCAGGCCCTGACCCAGGACGAGAACGGTAAGGACAAGCCGATTCCGGGGCTGTTTGCCTGCGGTGAGGCAGCTTGTGTCTCTGTGCACGGTGCCAACCGCCTGGGTGGTAACTCACTGCTGGACCTGGTGGTCTTTGGTCGTGCGGCGGGTCTGCACATCGAAGAGCAGCTCCGTGGCGGTTTTGAGGTAGACGGTGCCAGCGAAGAGGATATCAAGCGTGCCATGGCGCGGCTTGATCGCCTGAACAGTGCGTCTGAGGGCGAGAGCGTGGCTGAGGTTCGCAAGGATCTCCAGAACTGCATGCAGCTGTACTTCGGCGTATTCCGTGATGGCAAGAGCATGGAAGAGGGTCTGCAGAAGCTGGAAGCCATTGGTGAGCGTGTTCGCAATACCAAGCTGGCTGATACGAGTAACGCTTTCAATACTGCTCGCATCGAAGCCCTTGAGCTCGATAATCTGTACGAGGTTGCGCTGTCCACTGCCATTTCCGCGTTTGAACGCAAGGAGAGCCGTGGAGCCCACGCGAGGAACGACTTTACCGAGCGTGACGATGAAAACTGGCTCAAGCACTCTATGTACTTTCCGCTGGAAAAGCGCGTTGGAAAGCGTGACGTGAATTTCGCGCCGAAGACTGTAGACACCTTCCAGCCGAAGGTCCGGACTTACTAAGGGGGACGCCGAAAATGTTAGTAAGCCTTTATCGTTATAACCCGGAGACCGACAATGCGCCCTATATGCAGGACGTTAATGTCGAGATTCCGGAAGGCAAGGATCTGATGGTCCTTGACGTCCTGAACCTGATCAAGGAAGGCGACCCTTCCATGGCCTACCGCCGGTCCTGTCGTGAGGGGGTATGCGGTTCTGATGGCATGAACATGAACGGCAAAAACGGCCTGGCGTGCATCACTCCTGTTTCCCAGGTGGTGAAAGGCGACAAGCTGGTGTTGCGCCCGCTGCCTGGTTTGCCGGTTATTCGGGATCTGGTTGTCGACATGAGCCTCTTCTACAAGCAGTATGAGAAGGTCATGCCTTACCTGATAAACGATAAGCCCGCGCCTGCGATCGAACGCCTGCAGTCTCCGGAAGATCGCGAGAAGCTGGACGGCCTGTACGAGTGCATCCTCTGTGCATGCTGCTCCACCGCCTGCCCGTCGTTCTGGTGGAATCCGGACAAGTTCATTGGTCCTGCCGGCCTGTTGCAGGCCTACCGTTTCCTGGCGGACAGCCGGGATACGGCGCAGGACGAGCGGCTTGCCAATCTGGATGACCCGTTCAGCGTGTTCCGCTGCAGGGGCATCATGAACTGTGTCAGTGTCTGCCCGAAAGGTCTGAACCCCACAAGGGCTATCGGCCATATTCGGAATCTTCTGCTGCAGCGGGCTACTTAAGCGGCAGAATTTCACTCAGACGCTATACTGTTCTGATCAGGTTAGTACCCGGAAGGCCTCGCAAGTTTGCGGGGCCTTCAACCAAAGGCTTATAGTCAAAAGTCTTACCCGGGTGCACACTACGCAAGCCGTGGCGGGAACTTATAAAGTTTTCTCCCTGCTTTGCTGAGTATAAAAACCACCGGGGAATGGAAAACATCCATGTCGGGTGTGGTGGCCAAAGTCGATCCCGTAAAAACCCGTATTGACTGAGATATACCCCTGGCCGACCATATCGGGCTCCCCGCACCAGCCCAAGGTGAGCTATTCAAGATGCACGAAAGCATAATGGAGCAGTTATGGCAGACTTCCCACCTTCAGGGTGGAAATCTTGCCTATGTTGAACAGCTTTTTGAAACCTACCTGACAGACCCCAATGCCGTTCCCGAAGAGTGGCGGAGCTATTTCGACAAGCTCCCCAGTGTCGATGGCTATCAGGGCCGCGACGTTGTCCACTCTTCCATCCGCGAACAGTTTGAACACATTTCCCGTAATCAGCGTTTTCTTGCCAGTGGCGGTGTTCCTGCCAGTGCAACGTCTGATGCGGACAAGAAACAGATCCGGGTTCTTCAGCTGATTAACGCCTATCGCTTCCGTGGTCATCAGGAAGCGAAACTGGATCCGCTCGGCGTATGGCAGCGTCCCAGGGTTGAAGACCTGGATCCCTCGTTTCACGAGCTGGCCGACTCCGATCGCGATCTCGAGTTTCAGACCGGTTCTCTGAATCTCGGCTCAGAGACCATGAAGCTCGGGGATATTGTCGATGGCCTGCGGCAGACCTATTGCGAGAGCATCGGCGCTGAATACATGCATGTCGTCGACACCCGCATCAAGCGATGGTTTCAGCAACGCATGGAGCCGGTTCGTTCACGCCCTGCCTATGAAGGTAACACCCGGAAGCATATTCTTGAGCGTCTGACGGCTGCCGAAGGTCTTGAGAAGTACCTCGGATCACGTTACCCGGGCGTGAAGCGGTTCGGTCTTGAGGGTGCAGAGACTCTGATACCCTGCCTGGACGAGTTGATTCAGCGTGCCGGTTCCTACGGCGCCAAGGAAATTGTCCTGGGTATGGCTCACCGTGGTCGCCTGAACGTTCTGGTCAACACCCTGGGCAAAAATCCGCGTGAGCTGTTTGACGAATTCGAAGGCAAGAAGCTCGCCGATTCCGGCTCCGGTGACGTGAAATACCATCAGGGCTTCTCATCCAACGTAATGACTCCGGGCGGCGAAGTTCACCTGGCCATGGCGTTTAACCCGTCGCACCTGGAGATCGTTTCACCGGTTGTTGAGGGTTCCGTTCGCGCCCGCCAGACCCGTCGCAATGACGATGAAGGCACCAAGGTTGTTCCGATTATCATGCACGGCGACGCGGCGTTTGCCGGCCAGGGCGTGGTGATGGAAACCTTCCAGATGTCCCAGACCCGCGGTTTCGGCGTTGGTGGCACCATCCATATCGTCATCAACAACCAGGTTGGTTTTACCACCAGCAAACAGGAAGATGCGCGTTCCACGGAATACTGCACCGACGTGGCCAAGATGATCCAGGCGCCTATTCTGCATGTGAATGCGGACGACCCGGAAGCGGTCATGTTTGTGACGCAGATGGCCATGGATTACCGCAACGAATTCAAGAACGACGTTGTGATCGATCTGGTTTGCTATCGTCGTCGTGGCCACAACGAGGCGGATGAGCCGGCAGCAACCCAGCCGGTCATGTACGAGAAGATCCGCAAGCTGAAGACCACCCGCAACCTGTACGTGGATCAACTGGTCGAAGCCGGTGTGATCACCGAGGACGAAGCCAAGCAGATGGAGAACGACTACCGTGACGCCCTGGACAATGGCGAGCACGTGGTCAAATCCCTGGTCAAGGAGCCCAACAAAGAGCTCTACGTTGACTGGACGCCGTACCTCGGTCACGAGTGGACTGCCAAGTGCAAGTCCAGCGTTGCTCTGAAGACTATCCAGAAGCTGGGCAAGAAGCTGACCTCAGTTCCCGAAGGGTTCAGCATCCAGCGTCAGGTCTCCAAGATTGTTACGGACCGGGAGAAAATGACGGCCGGTGCCTTGCCCATCAACTGGGGCTACGGCGAAGTGATGGCCTATGCGACCCTGTTGAATGAAGGTCACCCCATCCGCCTAACGGGTCAGGATATTGGTCGAGGCACGTTCTCTCACCGTCATGCGGTGCTTCACAATCAGAAAGACGGCTCGACCCACATCGCTCTGGCTGAATTGGCCGAGGACCAGCCCAAGTTCGAAATCTACGACTCGTTGCTTTCTGAAGAAGCAGTCATGGCTTTTGAGTATGGCTATGCCACCACCGCGCCTGATGGTCTTGTGGTCTGGGAAGCGCAGTTTGGCGACTTTGCCAACGGTGCACAGGTCGTTATCGATCAGTTCCTGACCAGTGGTGAGCACAAGTGGGGACGCCTGTGCGGTTTGACCCTGCTGTTGCCCCATGGTTACGAAGGGCAGGGCCCGGAGCACAGCTCCGCTCGCCTTGAGCGTTTCCTGCAGTTGAGTGCCGAGCATAATATCCAGGTCTGCGTACCGACCACGCCGTCGCAGGTGTTCCACATGCTCCGTCGCCAGGTCAAGCGCCCGTTGCGTAAGCCGCTGGTGGCGATTACGCCGAAGAGTCTGCTCCGGCACAAGGAGGCCACCTCCGACCTGGATGACCTGACCACAGGGACTTTCAAGACGATTCTGCCTGAGAAGGAGCCTTCGGATCCGAAGAAGGTAACGCGCCTGATCATGTGCAGCGGCAAGGTGTATTTCGATCTCCTCGAGAGGAAGAAGGCGGATGAGCGTGAAGACGTCGCCATCGTGCGTATCGAACAGCTCTATCCGTTCCCGGGGGATGACCTTGACGAACTGCTGAGCCATTACACCAAGCTCAAGCACGTTGTCTGGTGTCAGGAAGAGCCGATGAACCAGGGTGCCTGGTACTGCAGCCAGCATCATATGCGAAATGCGCTGCACCGCCTGAACCCCAAGCTGTACCTTCAGTATGCCGGTCGTGACGCTTCGGCTGCTCCCGCCTGTGGACACATGTCGGTCCACATTGAAGAGCAGAAGAAACTGGTTAACGACGCGTTTGAAATTTGACGAGCTACCGAACTAAGGATCTGTAATGTCAACTGAGATTAAAGCCCCCGTTTTCCCGGAGTCGGTCGCAGAGGGTACTGTCGCGACCTGGCACAAGCAGCCGGGTGAAGCCTGTTCACGCGATGAGCTGATTGTCGATATCGAGACAGACAAGGTTGTTCTTGAGGTTGTTGCACCTGCCGATGGTGTGATTGAGGAAATCCTCAAGAATGAAGGCGATACCGTCGAAAGCGGCGAAGTGGTCGGCAAGTTCAAGGAAGGTGCTGCGGGCGAATCCAAGCCTGCCGAGAGCAAGAAGGAAGAGAGCAAGGAAGAGGCTCCGAAGGAAGAAGCCAAGAGCGATGCACCCTCCGGCGAAGCCATTCTGAGCCCGGCCGCCCGCAAGCTGGCCGAGGAGAACAATGTTGATCCGAACGCCATCAAGGGTACCGGCAAAGATGGCCGTGTGACCAAGGAAGACGTCCAGAACCATGTGGACAGTGCCAAGTCGTCTGGTGGTGCAGCTGCACCCAAGCCGGCGGCCGACATGCCCGAAGTCAACGTTAGCCAGGGCGAGCGCCCGGAGAAGCGTGTGCCGATGACCCGTCTGCGTGCGAGCATCGCCAAGCGTCTGGTCAATGCGCAGCAGAGCGCAGCCATGCTGACCACCTTTAACGAGGTCAACATGGCGCCGATCATGGAACTGCGCAAGCAGTACCAGGACAGCTTCGTCAAGCGCCACGGCATCAAGCTCGGCTTCATGTCGTTCTTCACCAAGGCGGCGACAGAAGCCCTGAAACGTTTCCCGGCGGTGAACGCGTCCATAGACGGCAACGACATGGTTTACCACGGTTATCAGGATATTGGTGTGGCGGTATCCACGGATCGCGGTCTGGTGGTTCCGGTACTCCGCGATTCCGACGCCATGGGGCTGGCCGACATCGAGAAAAAGATTGTCGAGTACGGTACCAAGGCCAAAGACGGCAAGCTGGGCATTGAGGAAATGACCGGCGGCACCTTTACGATTACCAACGGTGGTATTTTCGGTTCACTGATCTCGACGCCGATCCTGAATCCGCCGCAGACGGCGATCCTGGGCATGCACAAGATCCAGGAACGCCCGATGGCGGTGAATGGCAAAGTGGAAATCCAGCCAATGATGTATCTGGCGCTTTCTTACGACCACCGGATGATTGATGGCAAGGAAGCGGTGCAGTTCCTCGTTGCCATCAAGGAAATGCTTGAAGACCCGGCACGTATTCTGCTGGACGTCTGAGCCGACATTTAACGAATCGGAAAACGGGATAAATTATGTCTGATAAGTACGACGTCATTGTCATTGGTGCAGGCCCCGGTGGCTACGTGGCTGCCATTAAAGCAGCGCAGCTTGGCCTGAAAACCGCCTGCGTTGAATCCTGGACCTCTGAAGACGGCAAGTCACAGGTGCTGGGTGGTACCTGCCTTAACGTTGGCTGCATTCCCTCCAAGGCGCTGCTGGAAATTTCTCACAAGTTTGAGGAATCCAGCCACGACTTCGAGATGCAGGGCATTATCGCCAAGGATGTCAAGATGGACATCGCCAAGATGATGGAGCGCAAGAGCGGCATCGTTAAGCAGCTGACGGGCGGTATTGCTGGTCTGTTCAAGTCCAATGGCGTTACCTCCATCCACGGGCACGGCAAATTGCTGGCCAACCGTAAGGTGGAAGTAACCGACAAGGATGGAAAAGCCACGACCTATGAAGCCGACAATGTGATTCTGGCCACCGGCTCCAAGCCGATCCAGATTCCGCCGGCGCCGTTTGACGGCGAATACATCGTGGATTCCGAGGGCGCCCTGGAGTTTACCGAGGTTCCCAAGCGGCTGGGTGTTATCGGGGCCGGTGTCATCGGGCTGGAGCTTGGCAGTGTCTGGGCCCGTCTGGGTTCTGAAGTAACGGTTATCGAAGCCGTTGATACTTTTCTGCCGGCTGTAGACCAGCAGGTCGCCAAGGATGCCCTGAAACAGTTCCAGAAGCAGGGACTGAATATCACCATGGGCGCCCGAATGACCGGCGCTGAAGTCAAGCGCAAGCTCGTTAACGTGTCCTACGAGGACTCCAAGGGCAAGCAGGAAGCCAAGTTCGACAAGCTGATTGTTGCTGTTGGCCGTAGGCCGTACACCGATAACCTGCTGTCCGAAGACGCTGGCGTTCAGATGGATGAGCGTGGTTTCATCTTCGTTGATGACAACTGTAAAACCGAAGCGCCGGGTGTCTGGGCGATTGGTGACGTGGTTCGTGGTCCGATGCTGGCCCACAAGGCGTCTGAAGAAGGCATCATGGTTGCGGAGCGTATTGCCGGGCACAAGCCACAGGTTAACTACGACTGCATCCCGAACGTTGTATACACCTTTCCGGAAGTCGCCTGGGTTGGCAAGACCGAGGAGCAGATGAAGGCAGAGGGTGAAGAATACAACGTGGGTACCTTCCCGTTTGCGGCCAACGGTCGTGCAATGGCTGCAAACTCGGCAACCGGTCTGGTCAAGATCATCGCAGACGCGAAAACTGACCGCATTGTCGGTTTCCATGTAGTTGGTCCCCAGGCCTCTGAAATCGTTGCCCAGGGCGTAATCGCCATGGAATTCGGTTCCAGCGCCGAAGATCTGGCTTTGACCTGCTTTGCACACCCGACTCTGTCCGAGTCCGTGCACGAAGCAGCTCTGGCCGTCGGTGGTGGCGCGATTCACATCGCCAACCGCCGCAAGAAGAAGTAACGCAAACCAGGAATTTTTTAATTCGGGACATTAACTATGAATTTGCATGAATATCAGGGCAAACAGCTTTTCGCTGAATATGGCCTGCCAGTATCCAAGGGCATTGCCTGTGATACTCCGAAAGAAGCTGTCGACGCAGCTGGTGAAATCGGCGGTGATGCGTGGGTTGTAAAAGCCCAGGTTCACGCAGGTGGCCGTGGTAAGGCTGGCGGTGTAAAGCTGGTCAAGAGCAAAGAAGAGATTCGTGAGTTTGCCGAGAAGTGGTTGGGCAAGAATCTGGTAACCTACCAGACAGACGAGAATGGCCAGCCGGTCAGCAAGATTCTGGTTGAATCCCTCACCGACATCGACCAGGAGCTTTACCTGGGCGCGGTTGTTGACCGTGGCACCCGTCGTATCGTCTTCATGGCCTCCACCGAAGGCGGTGTTGAGATCGAGAAGGTTGCAGAAGAAACTCCTGAGAAGATTCTAAAAGCTGAAGTCGATCCGCTGGTTGGCGCACAGCCCTACCAGGGCCGCGAGCTGGCGTTCAAGCTGGGTCTTGAGGGCAAGCAGATCGGGCAGTTCACCAAGATCTTCGTTGGTCTGGCAAAGCTGTTCGAAGAGTGCGATCTGGCACTGGTAGAAATCAACCCGCTGGTTATCACGCCTGCCGGTGACCTGCACTGCCTGGACGCCAAAGTTGGCGTTGATGGCAACGCGCTGTACCGTCAGAAGAAGATCCACGAAATGCACGATCCCTCTCAGGAAGATTCCCGGGAAGCGGAAGCGGCCAAGTGGGAACTGAACTATGTAGCCCTGGAAGGCAACATCGGTTGTATGGTTAACGGTGCCGGCCTGGCCATGGGTACCATGGACATCATCAAACTGTCCGGCGGCCAGCCTGCCAACTTCCTGGACGTTGGTGGCGGTGCAACCAAAGAGCGCGTTTCCGAGGCGTTCAAGATCATCTTGTCTGACTCCAACGTGAAAGCGGTTCTGGTCAACATCTTTGGTGGTATCGTTCGCTGCGACATGATCGCGGAAGGCATCATCGGTGCCGTTAAGGAAGTTGGCGTGAAGGTTCCTGTTGTGGTTCGCCTTGAGGGCAACAACGCTGAGAAGGGTACCCAGGTACTCGCCGAAAGCGGCCTGAACATCATTGCCGCCACCAGTCTGTCGAATGCGGCAGAGCAAGTTGTTAAAGCCGCAGGGGGTAAATAATGAGCATCCTGATTAACAAAGACACCAAGGTTATCTGTCAGGGCTTTACCGGCGCGCAGGGTACCTTCCACTCCGAGCAGGCGATTGCCTACGGCACCAAAATGGTTGGTGGTGTAAGCCCTGGCAAGGGTGGCACCGAGCATCTGGGTCTGCCGGTGTTCAACACCGTGCGTGACGCCGTTGAAGCAACCGGCGCTGAAGCGACTGTTATCTACGTTCCGGCACCGTTCTGTAAAGACGCCATCATCGAAGCCGCGGATGCCGGCATTCAGCTGATCGTATGTATCACTGAAGGTATCCCGACCATCGATATGCTTTACGCCAAAGAATACGTGGATCGCAAGGGCGTTCGCATGATCGGTCCCAACTGCCCGGGCGTTATCACCCCGGACGAGTGCAAGATCGGCATCATGCCCGGCCACATCCACAAGAAGGGCAAGGTTGGTATCGTGTCCCGTTCAGGCACCCTGACATACGAAGCGGTCAAGCAGACCACTGACTTCGGTTATGGCCAGTCCACCTGTATCGGTATCGGTGGTGACCCGATCCCGGGCTCCAACTTCATCGACATTCTGGCCCTGCTCGAGAAAGATCCTGAGACAGAAGCCATTGTGATGATCGGCGAGATCGGCGGTACCGCCGAGGAAGAAGCTGCGGCCTACATCAAGCAGAACGTCTCCAAGCCGGTAGTTTCCTACATCGCTGGTGTTACTGCGCCTCCGGGCAAGCGTATGGGCCACGCTGGCGCCATCATTTCCGGTGGCAAGGGTACAGCAGACGATAAGTTTGCCGCTCTGGAAGACGCCGGTGTTCGCACCGTGCGCAGTCTGGCCGAGATCGGTCAGGCCCTGAAGGAAGTCACTGGCTGGTAAGCTGGCCTTCTTTCAGTAAAAACCCCCGTTTCTGCCCTGCAGAGCGGGGGTTTTTTATTTATAATGCCGGGTCGCCTGGACTATGATGGCGGTTCCAATACCAAATAAGGAGTTCGTGCTTTGAGTTCTGTAGATTCCCAGCAAAGGGTTTTGTCCGGCATGCGTCCGACCGGCAAGCTTCACCTTGGCCACTACCACGGTGTGCTGAAAAACTGGGTTAAACTCCAGCATGAATTCGAATGCTTTTTCTTTGTGGCGGACTGGCACGCGCTCACCACCAACTATGATGACCCTTCCGGCATTGAACAAAGCGTCTGGGATATGGTCATTGATTGGCTGGCGGCCGGCGTGAACCCGGGCTCGTCGACGATGTTTATCCAGTCGCAGGTGCCAGAGCACGCCGAACTGCATCTGCTGCTCTCGATGATTACGCCCCTCGGGTGGCTGGAACGTGTGCCTACGTTCAAGGATCAGCAGGAAAAGCTACGGGAGAAGGATCTGGCGACCTACGGGTTTCTGGGCTACCCGCTGCTTCAGAGTGCAGACATTCTGGTTTACCGGGCAGGAAAAGTGCCTGTTGGTGCTGATCAGGTTTCCCATGTCGAGATTACCCGGGAGGTTGCCCGTCGCTTCAACCATATCTACGGTCGTGAGCCGGGGTTTGAGGAGCAGGCGGAAGGCGCCATCGTGAAGATGGGCAAGAAAAACGCCAAGCTTTACCGGAACCTGAAGCGGCGTTACCAGGAAGAGGGCGATATGGAGGCCCTGGAAACGGCCCGGGCCCTGCTCAAGGAGCAGCAGAATATTTCCCTGGGTGATCGCGAACGCCTCTACGGCTACATTGAGGGTGGTGGCAAGGTGATTCTGCCCGAGCCCCAGCCGCTGCTGACGCCGGAGTCAAAGTTGCCGGGGCTGGATGGCCAGAAGATGTCCAAGTCCTACAACAACTATATCGGCCTGCGGGAAGAGCCGGACAGCGTTGCCCAAAAAATCCGCACCATGCAGACCGATCCCCAGCGGGTGCGTCGCACCGATCCGGGCGAGCCAGAGAAGTGCCCAGTGTGGGGCATGCACAAGATCTATTCCGACGCCGATACCCAGGAATGGGTCCAGACAGGCTGTCGCAGCGCGGGCATCGGTTGCCTGGACTGCAAGAAGCCATTGATCGATGCAATTATCGAGGAACAGCGACCGCTCCATGAGCGGGCCCGGGAGTATGAGGGCAATCCGGATCTTGTTCATTCCATCCTTCAGGAAGGTCGTGAACACGCCCGTGATGCCGCCCGCGATACCCTTGAGGAAGTCCGCGCCGCCATGGGGCTTCATTACCGCTGAATCCGCAGGGAAAGGTTATGACCGAAGAATCCACCGACCAGGCAGCGCCGGACAGCCAGGACACCGCGCCCGAGCAGTCGCCGCTGGCTCGGGTATCCGGCAAGCCGGTGGTGGACCTTCCCAAGGACCTTTATATTCCGCCCGATGCGCTTGCGGTTTTTCTTGAAGCCTTTGAAGGCCCGCTGGACCTCCTGCTGTATCTTATTCGTCGCCAGAACATGAACATTCTGGACATCGACGTCAGCGAGATTACCCGGCAGTACATGGACTACATTGGCGCCGTTGAAGCCATGCGCTTTGAGCTGGCCGCGGAATACCTGGTGATGGCGGCCACACTGGCAGAGATCAAATCCAGAATGCTGTTGCCGCGCCAGGAAAGCGACGACGAAGAAGAAATTGATCCCCGGGCCGAGCTGATTCGCCGGCTGCAGCAGTACGAGCGCTTCAAGCAGGCGGCGGAGGATATCGACGAGATGCCTCGCCTTGAGCGGGACAATTTCGTTGCGTCTGCGGCCCTGCCCAGGATGCCCTCGAGCCACCCCCATCCGGATGTAGAGCTGCGGGAAATGCTGCTGGCGCTCCAGAACGTGTTGAAACGGGCGGACCTGTTTACCAGTCACCATGTGGAACGGGAAAGACTGTCCACCCGGGAACGGATGTCTGCGATTCTATCGGTGCTTCAGGACGATCATTTTGTGACCTTCGAGAGTCTGTTCACAGCCGAAGAAGGGCGTCTGGGGGTTGTGGTTACCTTTCTGGCGACGCTCGAACTGGTGAAGGAGCAACTGATTGAGGTTGTACAGGCGGAGGTGCTGGGCCCGCTTCACGTCCGCGCCCGGGCAGCCAGCTAGGCCTGCCGGAAAGTCGAACGCACGGATACACGGATTAGACACCATGAACGAAGAGCATCTGCAGAGAATCCAGGCCATTGCCGAAGCCGCCCTGCTGGCGGCAGGCAAGCCGCTGTCTCTCGACCAGCTCCGGGATCTGTTCAGTGAAGAGGAACGGCCCGCACGGCAGGTCATGGAGCACGTCATGGTGCTTCTTGAAACTGCCTGTGAAGGGCGGGGTTTTGAACTGAAGAAGGTTGCCAGCGGCTATCGCCTTCAGGTTCGTGAGGAATTCGCGCCCTGGGTTGGTCGCCTGTTTGAGGAAAAGCCCCAGCGTTATTCCCGGGCGCTGCTGGAAACCCTCGCACTGATCGCCTACCGGCAGCCTATCACCCGGGGTGAAATCGAAGACATCCGGGGTGTTACGGTAAGCAGCAATATCATTCGTACACTGCTTGAGCGAGAGTGGGTGCGCGTTGTCGGTCACCGCGATGTTCCCGGTCGGCCCGCCATGTACGCGACCACTAAGCAGTTCCTGGATTACTTCAACCTGACGGGCCTGGACCAGATGCCGCCCCTGAACGAAATCCGGGACCTTGAAGAAATCGGCCGGGAAATTGAAAAGAACATGCAGGCGGAGATCGAGTTCGAATCGCCGGCTGCCGAAAACGACGACGAATCTTCGAGCCAGACACTACACTGACGCCATTCGGGTGTCAGTCAGAGACTAAGGATTGATTTCATGGCGGCAGAACGCCCCAAAAAACCAGCCGGACCAGCCCAGGACAACACCAGCCAGGGTGGTCCTGAGCGTATTCAGAAGTTGCTCGCCCGGGCCGGTATCGGTTCACGTCGGGAAATAGAAGGCTGGATGGAAGCCGGTCGCCTGATGGTTAACGGACAGCCGGTGGCGCCAGGGCAGAAAGCAACGGTGGAAGACCGCTTTGAACTCGACGGCAAACGCCTGGAAGTGTCCGGGGCGGCGGAAGTGGTACGCAGGGTGCTGATTTACAACAAGCCTGAGGGCGAAGTGACCACCCGAAAGGACCCGGAGGGGCGACCGACCGTGTTCGATCGTCTGCCGCGTTTGAAAGAGCACCGTTGGATTTCCATTGGCCGGCTTGATATCAATACGACCGGCCTGGTGCTCTTCACCACGGATGGTGAATTGGCTAACCGGCTGATGCACCCCTCCAACCAGATCGACCGGGAATACGCCGTGCGTATTTTTGGGGAAGTGGACGATGCCATGATCGAGCGTCTGCTTCAGGGGGTTCTGCTGGAAGACGGCATGGCGAAGTTTACCGATATCTCTGCCGCTGGCGGCAGCGGTATAAATCGCTGGTTCCACGTGACCTTGCTGGAGGGGCGTAACCGGGAGGTTCGGCGCCTCTGGGAATCTCAGGGCGTTCGGGTCAGTCGACTGAAACGCGTGCGCTACGGGCCGATTTTCCTGCCCAGCAGACTGACCGTGGGCAAGTGGGAAGAACTTGATCAGCGGACTGTGGATACCCTGAGCCGGACTGTCGGGCTCGAAGCGGTTGGGATTCCCCAGAAGACGCCGAGCGAACAGGCGGTTCACGACCGTCAGAGGCGGAAAAGCCCAGGTCGCTCCGGCAAAAAGACACGGGGGAACAAGTGGGCTGTCAGTGACACCAAGCCCTCCAAACCGGCCGGGCGCGGTTCCAGGCCCGAGAAGAGCCGGAGCAAAACGCCCCGCAGCTGATGCTCAGGAAATGGTGGCAAACACCCGGGTGCAGTTACGACCCTGGTGTTTGGCACGATAAAGCGCCTCGTCAGCCCTCGCCAGCCACGCCTGTGGCGATTCTTTGGGCAGGAAGGTGGCAACGCCGCAGCTTGTTGTAATACGGAGTTCCTTTTCACCGCCATCGACCCGGATGGCCGCGATGGCCTCGCGAACCCTCTCTGCTACATCTTTGGCGTCCTGCTCCGGGGTATGCGGCAGCAGAATGGCAAATTCCTCGCCACCAAACCGATAAACCGTGTCGGAGGTGCGGATTGACTGTTCGATTTCAGACGCCGCTATCTGCAGGAGATGGTCGCCGACCACATGGCCATGAGTGTCGTTGACTGTCTTGAAGTGATCCAGATCGCAGAGCACGAGCGAGTAGAGCTCGCCATGGCGTTCGGACAGCAGGCTCGAACGCTGCAGGGCATCGTCCAGGGCCCGTTTGTTGGGAATACCGGTCAGCGAATCGGTCAGGGACGCCTGTTCAATGGCAACGTATTGGCAGGCGTTGCGAAGCGGGCAAATGGCGGCGCTGAGAATCATCTCGACACCTTCCAGTTCCTGCTCGGTGAACCGCTGGCGTCGCTGCAGCACCAGTGTTCCGTAATTCGCGCCTTCAAGGCTTAATCGATACTCACATCGATGGGGGCCGCCCATGCCGGTGGCGTAGACAAAATCCTGTTTGCCGATCCGGTGCCGGTAGTTAAGCGCGGTGAAGGGCACGACAGCGGCAATCTCCTCAGCCAGGATGGCCAGCTGCTGTTCCAGCGAGAGTGTCGTGGACAGGCGGCGGGTCAGCCTCGTCAGAACATCCGGCGTGTTATTCCAGTCCTGATGGGCCTGGCGCAGCGCTGCCAGCTTCTGGGGCTGGGCGGAAGACTGTTGGATCGACGGTATGTTTTTCACTACGGTTCACTCTGTCGCAGAAGTTTACAGTGCTTTATCGTCTACTAGCAGAAACCGTGCCCGATCAATAAAAACCTTTTAAAACAATTGCTAATGGCTAAAATAGCATTCCGAGTCGAGGTTTTCGGCATTGATTTCTGGCTTGCCGTCAAAAAATCGGCAGTAGTTTGCCGCCGGGTTTGCAGCTCTGCGCAAAATGTCAGACAAGGGGATGGGGCAATAGATTCCCTGTGGTAAACTTCTGCGTTTGAAATCGTGTCGTCTTCAGGAATGAGTGACCAACTTTATGAGGTTTCAGGCCCCGGAAAGTCTGTCTGAACAAATTGCCCAGCATCTTGGGCAAAGGATCATCACGCGGGATCTCAAACCCGGCGAACGCATTCAGGAGCTGAAGGTTTCGGGACAGCTGAATGTCAGCCGTGGTTCGGTGCGGGAAGCGCTGCTGATTCTCCAAAGGCGGCATCTGATCGAGATTTTCCCCCGCCGGGGTGCGGTAGTTTCGAGCCTGACGCCAGAGAGCGTCAACAGCCTCTATGACATCTATATTGATCTGCTATGCATGCTCGGGCGAAAGGTGCTTGAACGCTGGTCCGGAAAGGAGCTTGGCGGTGTTATGGGCCAGGTTCGCGAATTGCAGGCAGTAATCGACGCCCTCAATGCCACCAGTGCAGATGCCGCCGAGCAGGTCATTGACGCCGGGTTCGGGGTTATGCGCTACGCCTATGGTCTGGTCGAAAATCCCTTTCTGGAAGAAACCCTGGAAAACTTCAGGCCGGCCATCAGCCGTACCTATTTTGTGGCGCTGGAACACTTCCGGGAGGAAATCGGCGAAACGGCGACCTTCTTCCGCCAATTGGCAGATGCTGCTATTGATGACGACCCAGAACGTCTGCAAGCGGTAATCCAGGCCTTCGGGGAACATCAGCGGCAGCAGGTGTTGACGATTCTCCGGCAGGAAGCGAGCGCCTGATATGCGTCTGAAGTCCATCAAACTGTCCGGCTTCAAATCCTTCGTCGATCCCACCACGGTGCCGTTTCCCTCCAACATGACCGCCGTTGTTGGCCCCAATGGTTGCGGCAAGTCCAATATCATCGACGCGGTCCGGTGGGTTATGGGTGAAAGCTCCGCCAAGTACCTGCGTGGCGAATCCATGACCGATGTCATCTTCAACGGTTCCAGTGCGAGAAAGCCCGTGGGGCAGGCCTCCATCGAACTGGTGTTTGATAACAGTGATGGGTCTGCGCCCGGTGAATTTGTCCGTTTCAATGAAATCTCCGTTCGTCGCCGGGTTTCCAGGGAAGGGCAGTCCGAGTACTTTCTGAATGGCTCCAAATGCCGGCGCCGGGACATCACCGACCTGTTCCTGGGCACCGGTCTTGGTCCGCGAAGCTACGCCATCATTGAGCAGGGCATGATTTCCCGGCTGATTGAGGCGAAGCCGGAGGAGCTTCGGATCTACATTGAGGAAGCCGCCGGTATATCGAAGTACAAGGAGCGGCGCCGTGAAACAGAGAATCGTATCCGTCGAACCCAGGAAAACCTGGAGCGGCTCACCGATCTGAGGGAAGAACTGGGCCGTCAGTTGCAACACCTCGAGCGCCAGGCGGCAGCCGCGGAAAAGTACAAGACCTACAAGCAGGAAGAGCGGCAGAAAAAAGCCGAACTGACGGTGCTTCGCTGGCAATCCCTGGACAATGACCTGCAAACCTGGCGCGGCATGATCCGGGATACTGAACTTGAGCTCGAAAAATTCCTGACCGAGCGCGTCAGCCTGGAGACCTCTCTGGAATCCCTGAGAGATAATCATCAGGAACGCACCGAGCATTTCAACCGGGCTCAGGCACGCTATTACGAAGCCGGTGCCGATATCGCCCGAATCGAGCAAAGCCTTGAGCATCAGCGTGAACGAAGCCGGCAGATGGCAGCGGAACTGGACCAGGCAATGGCCAACCAGCGCGAATTGGCCAGGGAGCTGGAGCAGGACGAGGACAAGCTTTCCGGTATCCAGGAAGAGCTGGACATGATGGAGCCCGAACAGGAAGCGCTGGCTATGCGTTCCGAGGAATCAGGCGAGAAACTGCAGCAGGCCGAAGACGCCATGAGCGACTGGCAGCACCAGTGGGAAGATTTCAGCGCCCGTTCTTCGGATGCCCGGCGCCAGGCCGAGTTGGCCCAGTCCAGGATTCGTTCCCTCGAGGACGCCATCGAGCAACTTCTGACCCGCCAACGCAAGCTCCAGGATGAACAGGAGTTGCTGGAAGGCCAGATGGATCGCGCGGAGCTGGAGGAATTGCTGGAGCAGCAGGAAACACTGGAACTGAAGCGCGAGGAAGCGGCCGAGCGAATTGCAGCGATTCAGGACGAGCTTTACGACGCCCGACAGAACCAGCGGGACGCAGAGCAGGCCGTTTCTGAAGAACGCCAGCGGGTCCAGAGCCTTCGCGCGTCCCTGGAGTCTCAGCAGGCGCTGCTGGATGAGCAGTTGGGCGCCGGGGATGATGTTCTGCAATCCTGGCTTTCACAGAATGCCCTTAGCGACATGCCCCGAGTGGCCAGCCAGCTCAATATTGCCGATGGCTGGGAGTTTGCGGTTGAGCAGGTGATCGGGCGGTTTACCCAGGGGCTTTGCCTGCCGGACATTGGCCAGCTTTCATCGGCTATGAGAGAGGCTCCAAGGGGGCTGGCCCTCGTTGAAGCCGGGGCGGCCGCTAATGCTGGAAAAACCGGCCTGGCGGCAAAAGTCTCAGGCGTTCCGGGAATTGCTTCGCTGCTTCGCGGCATTGACGCGGTCGAAACGGTTTCTGACGCCATGGGTATGCGAACCGCCCTTCAGGATGGCCAGAGCCTGATGACACCGCAAGGCGTCTGGGTGTCCCGGGATTGGGTCCTGATGCCAGACTCGGACGCCGGCCAGGTCGGGGTTATTGAGCGTCAGAAGAAAGTCACGGAGCTGGCCGCACAACTTGCCGAAGCCGAAGAGTCACTGGAGGCGGCCAGCGAGCAACTGGAGACACTCCAGGAACGCGCCGAACGCTCGGAGTCGGCCAGGGACGAAGCCCAGGCCCGTCTGAGCGAAGCTGACCGTGAACTCGCAACATTATCCTCTCGCGTCAGTGGTTTGCGAGCCCGAGCCGAGCAGATTGATGCCCGCCTGCAGCGAATCCGGGACGATATCGAGGATGTCGCTGAAAACCTTGAGGGCCAGAAAGAGAGCCTGCAGGAGGCCCGGGAAGAGTGGCAACAGGCGCTGGCGTCGACCGAAGACAGCGATGAAGAAAAAGAACGGCTTCTCGAACAGCGGGACAGCCTGCGTGAAAACCTCGACCGGCTGCGTCAGGAGGCCCGACACGACCGCGACCACGCCCACCAGTTGCAACTCCAGCTTCAGACGCTTCACAGCCAGCGCGAGGGGCTCAATCAGACTATCGATCGAATGCAGCTGCAGAAGGAACGCATCGATGAGCGTCTGGAGATTCTGAGGGAGTCCCGGGAAAGCGCCGAGGAGCCCATTGAGGACCTTCAAATGCAGCTTGAAGGCCTGCTCGACCGTCGTCTGGCGGAAGAAGAAAAGCTCGGCGCTGCCCGCGATGCCCTGGAAGAGATCGATCGTGAAGTCAGGGAGAAAGAGCAGGGCAGAAGCGGCACGGATCACCGGATTCAGGAAGTCCGGTCCCGGCTGGAAAAACTGAAAATGGAATCCCAGGCCCTGGAAATCCGCTCCGGCAACCACATCGAGCAGCTCAAGGAGCTGGACGTCAAGCTGCAGGATATTCTGTCCCAGCTGCCTGAGGGTGCGAACGAGAAGGACTGGGCGGAGGAGCTTGAGCGCATCGGTAACCGGATACAGCGTCTGGGTGCGATCAACCTGGCGGCGATCGAGGAATTTCAGGTTCAGAGTGAGCGCAAAAACTACCTGGATTCCCAGCACGAAGACCTGATGGAAGCCCTGGAAACACTGGACAACGCCATAAGGAAGATCGATCGGGAAACCCGGCAACGTTTCAAGGAAACCTTCGACCAGGTGAACGGAGGCCTTCAGGCGCTATTCCCGAAGGTATTCGGCGGCGGTAACGCTTATCTGGAGCTGACGGGCGAGGATCTTCTTGAAACCGGCGTTGCCATCATGGCGAGGCCGCCGGGCAAGAAGAACAGCACCATCCACCTGTTGTCAGGCGGAGAGAAGGCGCTTACCGCGATTGCCCTGGTGTTCTCGATTTTCCAACTCAACCCGGCCCCCTTCTGTATGCTGGATGAAGTGGATGCGCCGCTGGACGACGCTAACGTCGGGCGCTACGCGAACATGGTCAAGGAAATGTCGAAACAGGTTCAGTTCATCTACATTACTCATAACAAGATTGCCATGGAGATGGCGGATCAGCTGATGGGGGTGACCATGCACGAACCGGGCTGTTCGCGGCTGGTGTCGGTGGACGTGGACGAAGCCGCGGCGCTGGCGGAGGCCTGAGGCTGGTCAGAAAAACGGCAACCATGACAAAAACGCCATCTGGCCCGGGTGTGCGTTGTATTCGTTACGGGCTTTTCTTAGAGTAGCAACGTTACGGGATCTGCAAACAGGACAGCAGCACTATGTCACTTAGGGAATGGTTAATTGCCATCGGTACCCTGGTTATCATCGGCATTGTCGTTGACGGTATTCGCCGGATGCGGCGGGCCCGGAAAGAATCCATGGCCATTTCGTCGGGAATGGGCGCTGACGAGCTAGAGGATTCACCACTTGATGACGAGTTCAATCCCGAGTTGCCCAACGGCGGCGCCAGGACCATTTCCCGGGACACCCTGGAAGAGCGTGGTTATGTAAAGCCCGAAAAATCCAGTCGATTCGGGTCTCCAAAACCCAAGCCAACGCGACCAGTAAACGCCGCTGCAGCGAAAGATTCTGAGCCAGAGCCAGAGCCGGAGCCAGAACGCCCAGTTGCCAGCTATGAAGACCCTGTTGAAGAAGAGCCCATAGAATCAGAACCGGATTTCGGTCTGTCCAGCCATGATCCCGAAGAAACCGAGCCCGAATCCGGTTGGGGGGCTATCGAGGACGATATCAACGCAGCGCCTCCGACCGTCACTACCGAAGTGGAGGAGGATACGGCCCGGCGGGAGCCTTCACAACCGAACAGCGGTCAGCCGTTGGCGGGCGCCAATCGGCCGGAGGCCCGGGAGGTGATCGTTATCAACGTGCTCTCCAAGAGCGGTGAGGACTTCAAGGGGCCCGCCCTGAAGAAGCTGTTCGAAGCTTGCGGTCTGGAACACGGCGACATGGATATTTATCACCGCCACGAAGAATCCGACACGACCAGCCCGGTTCAGTTCAGTGTCGCCAGCGCTGTGGAACCCGGCACATTCAAGCCGGGGGATATGCCAGCCCTGACCACACCCGGGATCAGCTTTTTCATGAGTATGCCGGGGCCCACCAATGCCCTGCAGGCATTTGAGTTCATGCTCGAAACCGCCCAGGCCGTGGTTCGTAACCTTGGCGGCGAGCTGAAGGATGAGCGCCGCAGCGTGATGACCCCTCAAACGATCGAGCACTGCCGCCAGAGGATCCGGGAGTTTGAGCGCAAGCAGCGTTCCCAGAAGATCTGAAACCAGGCGGTAAAAGACGGCCAGATGCCCGGTTTGTTCCGGGCATTTTTTTGAGAGACGAGAGTGCCAGTCCATGAGCAAAGCCACGCCCGACATCATCCAGCGTGTAGAAGAACTCCGTTCGGTTATTGATGACCACAATTACCGGTACTACGTGCTGGATGATCCCCGTATTCCCGATGCGGAATACGACAGGCTGTTCCGGGAATTACAGACCCTGGAAACCGATTACCCGGAGCTGGCGTCTGAAAATTCGCCCACCCGGCGGGTTGGCAGTGCTGCGGAAACCAGTTTCGAGGAGGTGGTTCACCGGTTGCCGATGCTGTCGCTGGACAATGCCTTCAGTGAGGATGAACTCCGTGACTTCGACCGTCGGGTGAAGGACCGGCTCGGTATCAGCGAAGACGTGGAATACGTGTGCGAGCCCAAACTCGACGGGCTGGCGGTCAGCCTTCATTACGAGAAGGGCGCCTTGACTACCGCCGCCACCCGTGGTGATGGCTACGCCGGAGAGGACATAACTGCCAATATCCGGACGATTCCGTCGGTACCACTGAAGCTCCGCGGAGACGATGTGCCAGACCTGGTTGAAGTCCGCGGTGAAGTTTACATGCCCAAGGACGGTTTCGAGCAGCTCAATCGCCGATTGGCCGAGCGTGGTGAGAAAACCTTCGTGAATCCCCGCAATGCGGCGGCGGGCAGCCTGAGGCAGAAGAAGTCCACGGTAACGGCCAGGCGCCCTCTGGAAATGTGCGCCTACAGCGTGGCGGTAACGGACGAAAGCCTGCTCCCCGATACCCAGTGGGACGGCCTTCAGCGTGTGCAGAGCTGGGGGTTCCGGATCAATCCGGAAATGCGCAAGGCACAGGGGGTGGAGGAATGCCTCGAGGCCTACAGCGAACTGATGACAAAACGGGACGCTTTGCCCTACGAGATTGACGGCATTGTGTTCAAGGTGAATCGGCTGGATCACCAAAAGGCCCTGGGTTTTGTCTCCCGGGCACCGCGCTGGGCGATTGCCCACAAGTTTCCGGCACAAGAAGAGCTGACGGTCATCGAGGACGTGGAATTCCAGGTTGGTCGAACGGGTGCTGTTACGCCGGTGGCCCGGCTCAAACCTGTGTTTGTCGGCGGCGTGACCGTCAGCAATGCCACCCTTCACAACATGGACGAAATCCGCCGACTGGATGTCCATATTGGCGATACCGTGTTTATCCGCCGTGCCGGTGATGTAATACCGCAGGTGGTCAAGGTGGTTCCCGACAAACGCCCTGCCGGTGCCAGAGAAGTGGAATTGCCCGCCCATTGTCCGGTCTGCGATTCGGATGTGGTCCAGATCGAAGGGGAAGCCGTTGCCCGCTGCTCCGGCGGTCTGTTCTGCCCGGCCCAGCGAAAGGAGGCCATTCGCCACTATGCCTCCCGTAAAGCCCTGGACATTGAAGGGCTGGGTGACAAGTGGATCGACATCATGGTGGACCAGGGCATGGTTGAAACCGTCGCTGACCTTTATCGCCTGACAACCGATGATCTGGTCAAACTTGAGCGGATGGGGGAAAAGTCCGCCGCCAATCTGGTGGCCGCCATAGATCGAGCCAGGCAACCCGCACTCTGGCGCTTCCTTTATGCCCTTGGTATTCGTGAGGTGGGGGAGGCCACAGCCAAAGCCCTGGCGTCGCATTTCGGGACCCTGGAGGCGATTGCCGCAGCCGATGAGGAAGGGCTGCAGTCGGTGCCGGATGTCGGGCCGATTGTTGCGGGCCATATCCGGAGCTTTTTCGAACAGACCCATAACCGGGAAACCCTGGACGCCCTGCGAGACGCCGGCGTGGAATGGCAGGAAGAGGAGATTAAGCAGGGTGACAAGCCTTTGAAAGGCCAGACCTGGGTGCTGACTGGCACTCTCTCCGGTATGACCCGGGACGAAGCCAAAGAAAAGCTGGAAGCCCTGGGGGCCAAGGTGGCCGGGAGCGTCTCCAAAAAGACCGCCTGCGTGGTTGCCGGCGAGGCCGCCGGTTCCAAGCTGGCCAAGGCCGAACAGTTGGAGGTTCCTGTCCTGGATGAGGCAGGCCTGGTTACTTTGCTGGAAGAGCATGGCCTCGAGGCGGGCTAACCGAATCTGAGAACTCGCGCAGATCCCCTGCGCATCAAATTGGCTACCATGGCGTTGTTCTGTAACGGTGTGTAAACCGCCCGGTGTTTCTGCTTCATCCGGGCGTTCGCTGCCACAACAACAACGATTGAAACGGATTTTTTCATGGGCGCCGATTTTTACTCCCGCATTCATCCTGTTTGCCATACTGCCATGCTGGTCCTGCTTTCCCTCGGGCTGTCTGCCTGCAAGACGGAAAAAGATCCCGATCAGCCCACCATTCTTGGCGTACCCCCGGTGTTTGCCTATCTCGGCGTTGAGTACTCCTACAATTTCGGGGCGTACGGTGGCGAGGATATTCTTGACTACTCCCTCACCAATGCGCCTTCCTGGCTGGCGCTTGAAGACACTAGCAACAAGGCTCGCCAGGGCATTATTATGCGCGGTGTTCCCGGCCTCACCGGTGGTAGCCGGGGAGAGGCGGATCTTGGCAAGACCGAAGGCATCAACCTGGTGACAACCGACGGACGCATGGCCGGCGCCCAGCCGTTCGATATCGATGTGAAGTACAACGTGATGTCTCTGGACGCCGAGCCGTTCACGGAGGGTGAAAGCCCGGAAATCGCCGCTAGCAACCGTGAACAGTGCGCCTTGCCGGATCTGGAAACCAAAGGTGAACACAGTTTCACCGTCAACCTTTACAACGATGACGGTTCGGTCTCGGGCACCAGGGATCTGACATTGCCGACGCGTCGTGTTTTCGTGAAGGTGCTCCTCGATCAACCCTCGGTAACCCGGGTCGCCGTAGCCTTTGAGCTTCTGTCCGATTACGACGCGTCCAGCTGTGACGTCGGATTCTCGCCCCCGCACCAGAATTGCGATCACAGTGCCTCCAACGCCGGGGATGCCATTCTCGGCAAGGACATCGTTGGGTTGGGCAGCAACAGCGAAATGCCCCGGGATGAGAACGGCGAGAATAAACTCGACTATATCAAGTATGAGCCTGATGAGCAGGGCTTCAACACCCGTGGTGTAATCACGCTTGAACCAGGTATCACCGAATGCTACCTGCCGCTGGAGGTGGTTGAGGACAGTTTCCCGGAGCCCGTTGAATCCCTCAGGCTGGCACTTACCGAAGTGCGTTCCGGTCTGGCGGGTCTGGGAAGTGGTAACGGTGGCGTGGTCACCAACCTTTCGATTCAGGATAACGAGCCCGTTCTGTCCCTGGAAACCGTGAATGGTGGGGGCAGGGACACTTTGAATGTCGGTGATGTGCGTGAGTACGTTGCCAGGCTCTCCGGCGACAGAGACCGGGATATTTTTGCCAAACTCAGCCATACCGAAGACTCCACGGCGCGGCTTGATTCCGAGTTCGTTATCGAGCGGCTGGAAGATGGTAACTGGGTTGAGAATGACGAACTGGTTTTTCCTGAGGGGACCGACGAAGTGGAATTCCGGGTCCGGGTACCCGCGGGTAGTTACGCCAATCCGGCCTTCAGTGACCGATTCATATTGCTGGGCATCAATGAGAACTTCCAGGCCGGCCGCGAAGACTACGCCCGGGCTGAATCAGAGAACCTGATCCGGATCAGCCTCAACGAGCTGACATCGCCTCTGGCGCTGAATGACGATAATGGCTTTGTTGCCACGGATGTTGCGTTGGGTCACGACGGCAGGCTTTTCGTCGTTGGCTACGACACTCAGGATAACGACAGGGTGTTGGCGCGGATTTTCGACCAGCGTGGTGCGCAGCTGCAGCAGATTGCCATCTCTTCTGCCAGCGATAGGCTTGTAGCGCCGGCCCCGGTCATCAATGTCGTTCAGCGTAAGGTGACCCAGGGCGGAACCAAGGTAGACCGATTCGAGTTCGTTGTCGCTTACAGCACCGACCAGCCGGTCGAGGGTACAACTGCACTTGGTGGCGAGGATGCGGTGACGTCTCTGTACTGGTTTGATTCAGCCACCAACGGGGGCGAGTACATTCCAACCTGGACAATCCGGACCGGAACGGATGCCGACGATCAGGTGCGCTGGGCCGGAATTAACCAGGACACCGGCTATGTTGTCGTAGCCGGGGAAACCGGGGGCGTGTTTGACCAGCAGCAGGCCTCGGGCGGCAAGGACGCCTTTGTGCAGAGAATTGATACCGAGCTGGACGGCAATACCCAGCAGCCCGCTGTAGCCTGGACCCGTCAGGCCGGCTCGGGTGCCGATGACAGTGTTGCGGGGGGCAGTGTCCAGTCCAACAGTCCGGCGTTGTTTGGTTCCGCGGCCGGCTCGGTGGAAGGGGCACAAGTCATCGGTGGTATTGACGCCTTCTTCTTCAACGCGTCCAGCGCAACCAGCGAGCTCAGTGTCAACCAGGTGGGCACTGCCGGCGACGAGCCGGTCTCCGGGGGGCTGTTTCAGGGCAGCACAATCTGGCTGATAGGCGCCAGTGATGGGTTGTACTCGGTGCTGGAACAGGACGAAGAGGATACTGAACTGGCGCGCGAGCCGCTTTCCAGCACCGCTGGCTTTCTGCTGGGTTATTCCTCCTCAGGTATCGTGAGTCGGGCGTTCTCCCTGAATGACGAGAACGATCAGGCCGCTGAAACGCTTCAGGGATTGACGGGCTTTGACGGCGATATGGTTGTTTCGGGAACCACCAACGGCGACTTTGCCAGCGAAGGCGTTGTGTCCGGCATGGAGCAGGCCATCGTTGCCCGGGTATCGCTGGTTCGGGAGGCGGAGGATGAAGACCCCGGCTTCAGAAACAACTGGCGCTATCAGCTTGCCGTGGACAACTCGGCGATACTTGATCTGGAGAATTACCGGGATGACGAGATCGTGGCGTTAAGCCGAATCGGCAACGACTGGTCCGTGCTTCTGTTCAGCCCCGAGGGGCAACTACTGACTCCCTTGAACTGAACAAGGCGCTAAACCGTTCCCTCATGGCGACCCGCGCTGGCGTATAGCCTCAGGTAGTCTGTGCTGGTAACGATGCCCGCAGCCGCGCCCTTCGCGTCAACCACCAGGGCGGCGTTGAGCTGATGGGCCAGCATCAGTCTGGCCAACTGGTGGGCGTCTGTCTCGGGTGACGCGGTCAGAAAGGCGGGCAGCTCAACGTGAACCAGGCTCTGGCTCATGGCATCAGCTTCATGCTTGTGAAGCCAGCCAAGGAGCCAGCGGAGATCGACCAGGCCGGCGACGTTTTTGTCCGCCATGATCACCAGATGATGAACCTGGTGTTCATCCATCACAGACAACGCTTCGGATATGGTGGCGGAAGCCGGCACAGAATACAGTGCCGGCGACGAAATACTGGACACGGGCAGATAAGGGCGGTCTTCACGGCGCTCGCCGGCTGCCGCAGCACCATACTCTTCCAGCGCTTTATACCGCCCGGCATTGGCCGCCTGTTGAAACTCGGCGTCGGTTGCCTCACTCCGGCCCGGATTTACTGGCTGGGTTTCTGCCAGCTCGGTGACATCGCCCACGGGCCTTGCCCGGAATGTTTCCGGTAGGCGGGTTCCGACTGGGCGGCCGGGTTCGCTGACATGAATGGACATGGGTTCTCTCCGTGCCTAAGCCACACTTTTAAAGGTTATCGGCAGTCTGACCGGAAACTTCAGTGGTAGTTTAGTACGAAACCGCCATATCGTTCTGGTAAAGCCTTCGGGTTTCCAGGCGTCTGACCAGGTTTGCGGGAAGGCAGGCAGGCTGGCCGGTAAGTTGGTCG
>Ga0209949_1000326_pt1 | contig 25839 bp, 26 predicted proteins | sample SalPonC_black_MG_FD_185711 | JGI IMG/M metagenome (GOLD analysis project Ga0209949, IMG submission 185711) | Salt pond soil microbial communities from South San Francisco under conditions of wetland restoration - Salt Pond MetaG... | ecosystem: Environmental > Aquatic > Marine > Intertidal zone... | reverse complement strand
GGTCGGGGCATGGGGGGCGGCGGGGGCCAGGGTATGGGCGGCGGCAGAGGCCTTGGCGGCGGCTGCAGAAGAAACCGCTGACATCATAGTCCGGCAGCGCTTATTTGGGCAACAGCCTGGCGCAGGTGGTCACAGGAAAGCAGGTGGGTTTTAATTCCAGCGTTTGCCAGCACATAGCCCGGGCCTTTGTGGGAAATATCCTCTTTCATTCCCACATGGTCAACACCAAAATCCACCAGCCATTCCGCCACCCGGATACCTTTTGCGGTCCGGGTTTCCGTATGGGGATTTTTCACAATTTCCTGTCTGGTGATTGTCTGATCCCTGCGCTGGACATGTACCATGCCAAAATAGGGGGCTTCGCCAAAATGCCCGCTGATCCTGCCGTTTTCATCTGCAAGCGGCAGGGCTATCCTGACATTCTCCCGCTGCTGGGGCTCATATAAAATGGTTATTTTTTCGATGCGGGGTATCTGTTCCCGGATCTTTTTTTCAAGGTGCTCACTGACCTGGTGGGCTTTTTCCAGGTGCCGGGTTTTTACGGTAACACCTGCATGGATAAACTGAAACCGACCGGCATTTCTTCCGGTTAAAGACGTTATCTGGTCCACCAGGGGCTCTTTTTTTATGATCTTCTGTATCTGGTCCAGGGTTGCAAAATCAATGGATGCATCCAGCAGCACCCGCATGCCGTCGGACAAAAGCTCCCACCCGGCACGGGCTATAAAAACCAGGATCAGGCAGGCCCCCATCTGGTCAATGGTGATCCCCCACAGGGTCCAGTCAACACCCAGATACCCCAGCATGGCAGCAACTAAAACCACCAGGGAGGAAAGCACATCCACCTGACGGTGCCGGCCTTCGGCAACCAATGTGGGGGATTTTGTTTTGCGGCCGATGACAATGGCATACCGTCCAAAAGCAAATGTCAGTATTGTGGCAAAGGCCAGCAGGCCCACAAAAGGCAGAGAAATTGCAGGTGTCTTTTGGGAGGAAGAAAAAATACTTACCACAATCTCATACCCGGCAATGAAAATAAAGATGGCAATGAGCACTGAAGCGACATTTTCAAGTTTATACAGACCCAGGGGAAATGAGCGGGTCTTTTTGGTGGACAGCTTTACCCCCCCATAGACCACAAGGGATGCCACCGCATCGGTGGCAGAATCAATGGCACTGGCGGTAATGGCAAGGCTGCCTGAAAAAAAGGCAAGTGCGGCTTTCATGCCCGCCAGAAACAGATTCAAAGCAAAGGCATACCCGGCAACCCGGTATATCTGCAGGGTTTCATCACCTGTATTGTCGTATTTCTGGTTCATACCCCCCCTTTTAACATGCTGCCAGGTGCATGATCCGAATGGTTTACACCGAAATCAGAACCAGGGCGGCAAAAGCTGCCCCGACGCCCACCCATTGCTGAAACCTGAGTTTTTCTTTGAGAAACAGCCAGGCCAGCAGGACGGTTGCCGCCGGATAAAGTGAGGCCAAAACAGCGGAAACATCCAGCCGCCCCAGGTGGGAGGCAATGGAAAACAACAGATTGCCCAGGGCATCCAGCACACCGGTGATTGCAATGAAAAGCCACTGCCCTGTGAGGGGAGCAGCTGATCTGCCCATAAGCACAATCACACCAAACAGCAAAGATACAGATGCCAGTCTTGCCCCCACCAGGGGCCAGAAAACGGCCAGGTCATTTGCCCGGTCAATAAAAATAAAAAACAGGCCGAATCCCAGGCCTGCGGCAAAGGAAAGCAGCAGTTCCCTGATGGACATGCGGAATCCGGCCTCTCCGGATGACAACAGCCACACCGCAACCATGAAAACCACAAACCCGGAAAACCGGACCAGTGACGGAAGCCCCTCATAAAATGCACTGTACCCGATGGGAACCAGGGCGGTGAGCACTGCCGACAAAGGGGCCACAATTCCCATGCGGCCGGTTGACAGCCCCCTGTACAGGGCGATCAATCCAATGTTGCCGAAAATGCCGGCAAACGCCCCATACATCAGATGGCTTGCCGGCGGCATTTTTTCAGAAAATCCCAGGGCCAGCCCCAGAAGCAGGACCCCACCCAAAAACTGGGAGAACAGCACCACCCGCAGCAGATTGCCTTTTCTGGCGGCCATTCCCCCGCTGAAATCCCCTGCGCCCCATGCCACGGCACTGCCGATGCCGCAGGAAATTGCCAAAGTTTCAGTGGTAATCATTAGAGAGGGGATACTTTAATTTAAAACACATTTTCATCCAGGATTAACGATATCAGGGATATCATCCCCACAAGCTCCCCTTTTTCCTCCACCGGTGCCCTGCGGATGCCGGCCCGGTAGATAAGCCGCACCGCATAACGGATATCCATGTCCGCCGGTACGGTAATCACCGGTTTGGTCATCACTTCATACACATTCACCTCATCCAGGGACCTGCCCGGCAGTATCGCACTTTTGATAATATCCTGGGATACCAGTATGCCCCAGGCATCGTCTGCATGCCGTTTGTTCACCAGAAGAGAGAATACGTTGTTTTCCTTCATTTTTTTGACTGCTTCGCGGGTGGTAGCCATTCCGTCAATGGAGATGATACCCTTGTACATAACATCTTTGACCCGAATGATTTTTGGTTTATCCGGTTCCATACATTGCCTTCCTTTAGATAAAAATAATGTGACCAGGTAATTACAGGTAACTGTCCCGGGCCTTCTGCTTGAATTTTTCTATCTGGCTTTCCAGGCCCACCACATGCTCCACCGGCAGCATGAACGCGATGCCGGTACCGGGCTTGCCGAATTCTCCAGCTGTTTTTATGACGGTCAACAGTTTTTCAGCCACATGTTCTTCTGCCAGCAGCATGATGATATCGGTCTGGGCTTCCAGGGTCAGGCCAAAAAATGTTTTTGCCTCTTTGATGCCGGTCCCTCTGGCTGGAATGATGGTGGCGCCTGTGGCACCCTCTTTTTTGACGGCATCAACAATCTTGTCGGTAATCTCTGCTTTTACAGAGGATAAAATAAGTTTAAACCGCATAGGTTTTCTCCGCTGTTCTGGTTTTACGATGGGTCATCCATACGGCCAGCCGGGCATATCCCAGCACCGATATAATGGGGAACAGGCTGGCAAAGGCAATGAGTCCGAATCCGTCCAGGGCGGGGTTGCGGCCCGGCACAGTGGAGGCCAGGCCAAGACCCAGGGCCGCCACCAGGGGAACGGTAACGGTGGAGGTGGTGACCCCGCCGGAATCATAGGCCAGTGCAATGATGTTTTTCGGGGATACGAGGGTCAGCAAAATAACCATGACATACCCCACAAGAATGTACAGAAAAAGGGGGGTGCCGGTGACAATGCGGAAGGTGCCGAGGCTGATACCAGCGGCTACGCCTATGGCCACGGTAATCCGCAATCCCCACTGGCTGATGGTACCCATGGATACCTCACTGGCTTTGTAGGCCACGGCAATGAGGGAGGGTTCGGCAATGGTGGTGGCAAATCCGATCATGGCGGCAAACAGATACACCCATCCATAGGCGGTCCAGTCTGCCAGGGCCGGCTGATCCGGGGTGCCGTAGATAAACATCGAATCCGACAGCTGGGCTGCCATGATTTTTCCCAGGGGAAACAACGCTTTTTCCAGGCCGGCCAGAAACAGGGCCAGCCCGATCACCACATACACGCCGCCAACCAGCACACGGCCCAGATGGGGAATAGGCTGGCGCAGTACCAGCAGCTGGAATCCCCCGATCAAAAGGATGATCGGCAGCACATCCCTGCCCGTAGCAACCAGTATTTTCACAAAATCCATCAAAAATTCCAAGGGCGGTCCCTTTCTTTTATCAGTTGAAAATAAGCAGCCCGTATCCCATGACAAAAATCATGGGCAGCAGCGAGGCAAAGGCGATGAGACCAAACCCGTCCAGCAGCGGGCTTCTGCCCTGGATGGAAGATGCCAGTCCCACCCCCAGGGCCGCCACCAGGGGTACGGTAATGGTGGAAGTGGTCACCCCGCCGGCATCATAGGCAATGCCGATGATCTCTTCCGGGGCAATGATGGTCATGAGCATCACCACCACATATCCACCGATGATCAGAAAATGAATAGGCCAGCCCTTGAGGATGCGGATAACACCCACCAGAATGGCCAGGCCCACGGAAACCGCCACACTGATACGCAGCCCCAGGGCATAGGTGGTCAAAGATTTTTTATCAGGATCGATCAACCCCCCTTTGCCTGCGATATCAGCGGCTTCGGCTGCCACTGCTATCAGGGCGGGTTCAGCAATGGTGGTGGAAAATCCCAGGCTGAAGGCAAACAGCAGGAGCCAGAACAGGCTGCCTTTTCTGGCCAGGGCATAGGCCATTGCTTCGCCGATGGGAAACAGTCCCATTTCAAGTCCCTGAACAAACAGAACCAGCCCGGCCACCACAAGCAGGGCCCCGAAAATTACCTCACCCAGCTGGGGCAGCGGTTGTCTGATAACAACCAGCTGAAAAAAAGTGATCACCAGAATTATGGGAAGCAGATCCATCAGAGCGGTTTTTATTTTTTGAAAAATAATGGGTAAAATTTTCATAACATCATGCTGGTGCCCGTTGTCGGTAATACCGCTGTTGTCATTTATCCTCTTGGACAGCCGGCCGGAATAATCGGCATCTGCGTCCCACAGGACCTGATGGACTTTTTGCATCCTAAAGTCGGGCCTTTTTTTTGTCAAGGCATTATCTTTATTTCTGAAACACAGTCATGAACGGTGGCCCATCTTTCAGGTGAAAAATCGTTGGCCCGGAAGGTACGGTATGTTATACAACTGGATAAAAATTGCAGTGCCGGCAGAAAACAAGGAAAAGGAAAGAATATCTATGCTCAAAACCATGGCAGCCCAGCTGACCATAATTTTTAAAATGGGCAGCAAGAAAAGCAATGGCTGGATTCTTATCAAATTCGCATTGATACTGGCGTTTCTGTTTGCCTTGTTCTCGGTGCTGTTTCATGTACTGATGCTGTATGAAGGCCGTGAATACAGCTGGATAACCGGGTTTTACTGGACCCTGACCACCATGTCCACTCTGGGTTTCGGGGATATTACCTTTCACAGTGATATAGGCCGGCTTTTTTCCATAGTGGTATTGTTCAGCGGTATTGTTTTTCTGCTGGTGATGCTGCCCTTTACCTTTATCCAGTTTTTTTATGCCCCGTGGCTGGAAGAACAGAACAAGGCACGGGCACCAAGATCTGTTCCCGACACCATGTCCGGGCATGTGATTCTCACCTATTTTGATGCTGTGGCTGTCACGCTCATTGAAAAGCTCAATCAATACAGATTTGCCTACGTGATTCTCACCTCCGGGCTGCAGGACGCGCTGGATTTATATGATCAGGGTTACCGCGTGGTGGTGGGTGAACTGGACGACCCGGAAACCTACCGCCGGCTGCGTATTGACCAGGCCTCACTGGTGGTGGTGTTAAATGATGACATTGCCAGCACCAACATCATTTACACCATCCGGGAAATCAATGATAAAGTGAAAACTGTCTCCAATGCCGACCTGGAAGACTCTCTGGACATTCTCAAACTGGCCGGCAGCACCCATGTTTTCCAGTTTACCCAGATGCTGGGCAGAGCACTTTCCCGCCGGGTTCTGGGAATCAACATGCAGGCCAATATCATCGGGCAGTTTGATGAGCTGCTGATAGCCGAAGCCCCGGTCATGCGGACCTGGCTTCAGGGCAAAACAATGGCCGAAAGCCGGTTGCGGGAAATCTGCGGTGTGACGGCAGTAGGGGTCTGGGAACAGGGAAAATTTCATATTCCCACGCCTGAAACCCGGATCACAGAATCCACGGTACTGGTGCTGGCCGGAACCAAAGAACAGCTGGAACAGTTTGATGACTCCATTGCCCTGGCTGATAAAAACCAGACAGGGACAAGCCGGCCAGTGGTGGTGCTGGGAGGCGGCCGGGTGGGTCAGGCAGTGGCAGAGGCCCTGAGAATCCGGGGGGTTGAGTATTGCGTGGTGGAAAAAAAACCGGGTATTGCAGATAAACACCCCAACTTTATCCACGGGAGTGCTGCAGACCGCAACACCCTGATGGAAGCCGGCCTGGAAAACACGCCGTCAATCATTATAACCACCCATGACGATAATTTAAATATCTACCTGACCATTTACTGCCGCCGCCTTCGGCCGGGTGTGCAGATCATCAGCCGGGCAAGCCTGGACAGAAACATCAACACCCTGCACCGGGCCGGGGCCAATCTGGTGATGTCCTTCAGTTCCCTGCTCACCACCACCATCATGAACCTGATCCAGCCCCAGAAGATGCTCATGCTTTCCGAAGGCCTCAATGTATTCCGGATGCCCCTGCATGCCAAACTGGAAAACAAATCCCTGATTGATATCCAGATCAGAGAAAAAACCGGGTGCAGTGTGGTGGCAGTCAAAAAAAAGGAAACCCTTGTCATCAATCCGGATCCGTCCATTGTCCTTGAAAAAGGGGATGAACTGGTGCTCATCGGCACTGCGGACGCAGAAAAGACATTCATTGAAAAATATCCGGCAGCATCTTAAATAACCGCCATTACCACAAACCTTTGAAAATGCTTATCATTTCCGTTTACCTTTCTCATAGGGTATCCCATGGTGGTAAATCTGAGGGTCTGCTGCCGGCAGGTTTTCTCACACGCAGACACCATATGGCAGGCGGTTTTCAGTTCGGAAAAAATGCATATTTTGGTTGACAAACGCGGCCTGCTATCTTAACTGTAAAGAAATACCTGAAGACCCGGTTAATTGTATAGTTTTGATCCCATCTTAACGGAAACCAGACAAGAGGGCAGCCATGGCCGTAAAACTGATGCATTACTGGACAATCATTCCTTCAAAAAATGACGAATACGCTGACTTCATCACCAGTAAATTCATTCCCGGTATCAATGGCCTGGGCATACACACAGTAGCCGGCTGGTCCGTACTGGTGGGGTCATACAGTGAAGTGATCGTGGAAACGGTCGGCAATGATCTGGATCAGCTGGAAACAGCTTTGAAAAGTGCAGAATACCGCCGCCTGAAATCCGACCTGCTCAATTATATCAAGCATTACAAAACCAAAGTCCTGGTGCCCCTGAAAAAAGAACAGCCATATTCCATGGATTTTGGTGATAAAACGGTTAAATTCAACCAGGTGTGGGATGTCGTCACCCGGGAAAAAGATGACTTCAAAAAATACAGACAATTTGTCATTTCAGAATTTTATCCGGTACTGGAAGAGATCGGGGTCCACATTGCAGAAGAATGGGAAGTGCTCATCGGAGACGGCCCGAGAACGATCTGTGAAGGACGGGTCAAAGATGCAAAAACCTTGATCACCGGCCTTCAGAGCGTCAAATTCCGCCAGGCCAAAGAACAGCTCAAAACCCGTGTTGAAAATTATGAAAGCCGCATCCTGTCCTTTCATATTGTAAGACAGGTGGACGGATCGTCAGAACAATACCATATCCTTGACGATTGATATTCGAAGATTTGATCGGGGGTGCGGATGATGTCACACCAGCACCCCCTGGCCTGTCCTTTATATAGAATCAGTCGGCCGGGCATTTATATCCCATGGGCAGCTTCTTGAACCGGCCGCCATGGATAATGGGATCTCCCTTGTATCCCAAAGCCTTGAAATCGATGTAATCTGTTTTTTCGAGCAAATGCTCCACATCCCGTCCCATTGCTTTCATATAGGAAAAATCGGTTCCTTTGTGGGCAATGGCCTTGAAATCGATGTTCCGGTTATCCTGGTGGCACCGGTTGCAGGTCTGATCGCCTTTAAGACTCTCATGGCACTGCACACAGGACAATGCCATGTCTGCCGGCATGACCTCATGGTTCACCCGCCAGTACATCCAGGTTTCTTTCCATTTGTAGGCACCGCTGTAAGGCAGTCCCACCGCTTCCATACCAGCCTGGAACGCCTTTTCCCAATCCCGGTGTTTCCAGAAGGCGGTGGTGTCATCCTTGCCTTTGGGAAACAGATGGGGCACCAGGATATGGTCATGGTCTGTATCCACGGCCTGGATCCCTTTCATGATCTTGAAGGCGGTGATTTTCGACAATGGATCGTTGATGGATCCCACCGGCTGGGTCAGATTGATGACATCGGCGTTCAGGTCCACCTTGTCCCCCATGAGGACCCGGTCCATGTATCCGGCATACCAGGTATAATCCGGCACACCGGATTCTTCCCATTTGAATTCCCCTTTTTTCCAGTTATAGTCGGGCTGGCCGTATTTGTCTTTTTTCACCTCACGGTCCTTATCGCCGGCCTTTGACCAGTCCCACCAGGTTTTGGTGGGTTTGCACTTGGCAAACACCGGGGCATGGCAGACATTGCAGGCCAGGGTGCTGCTGTGGTCGTTGAGGTGATGATCCAGGAGCCCGCCGCTGTAGTGCGGGGTGTCTGAATGGCACTTCTCACAGGACACCACTCCTTCGGCCACGGGCACGGAGGAACTTTTGCCGGCAATTTTGTGGTTCCGGGTTTTATGGCATTCTGCGCAGGCAAAATCATATCCCCCCATGTGGATATCACAATTGCGGTCCGGGGTCAGCAGCTGTCGGGACATATCCGCATGTTTTATGGCATCCCCGCCGCCCCCGTTGAAATGGCAGGCCCCGCATGTGGCACGTGAGGAATGCCCGACATTCTGTGCCACCAGTTTCAGGTCCACATCCTTTTTGGGCATGCCTGCTCCGGGCGGATCCTTCTTATACGTCCCGGTGGTATCATGACACACCAGGCAGTCGATTCTGGTTTTATCGGTAAAATCAAATGACGTATCTTTCCATCCATATCCTGCATGACAGCTTGTGCAACGAGCCTCGTTGCTGATGGGACTGATTCAGAAATTGTTCAGGGCTGTGGTCCCTTTGCCGTGCAGAATATCCTTGCGGTGCCCGGTGGTGTAGGGAGACGGTCCCCGCCACAGCCAGTGGGCGGTTTTGAGCATGTCTTCTGCCTGGGTATCATGGCATTCCAGGCAGGCTTTGGTCACCTGGATGGGACCCGGGTTGTCCGGCAGCTTCACCAGTTCCTTATGGTCGGGCACATGCTTGCGGTGACACCCTGTGCAGTCCACCGGGCCTTTGGCCTCCTGCTGATGACATTCCATGCACTGCTGGTGAAAGGCGGCCTTAAGTCCGATGCGCTCCGGATAGTCCGGATTGAAACTGTCCTGGTGGCAGGCGGAACACCGGGTGATTTCCAGGGCATTTTCATCCCTGGGCCGGTAATGGTGGCATTTGCTGCAGTCGTTTACCAGGGCTGCATGCCGCTTATGGGCAAACCGCACTGGTTCGTAATGGTCTTCTCTCTGCTTGATGATGGGGCTGTCCAGCAGAAAATACACCTCTTTCACATCGTCCAGAGACACCCCGGCATCCATCAGGCAGATACGCCGGCTGATCTGGCAGTCATCCTGGTATTCCTTTACAAACGGCACAATCTCTTTGGCCCGCTGCCTGGCCCGCTCCTGGTCCGGAGCCTGCCAGACCCGGGCCGAACAAACGCTTGCCAGCAACGGTATAAGGCTGACGAGACAAACAATTTTTTTCATCATGATGATACCTCCTTGGATTCCTGTAATACCGGCAAATAGGTGACAACAACGCGATAAATGAACATCAGTGCCGCAATAAGTCCCAGGGTAACCAGTATTTCCGATGGGGCCGGAAAATATCCGTTTTCGCTTAACGGCGATCTGTACCCCACGATAAACACATTGATCCGGTTCATCACAACCCCTCCCACAATCAAAGCCGCTGCCGTAAACAACCCTTTTGAAGAGTGCCTGACAGTTTTGTTCAACAGCATGGCCCAGGGAAGCATCACCCCGAACAGCACCTCCACGATAAAGGCATTGGTCTGGTACGTGCCGTCCAGAAGGTATACCCAGGTTCCCCGTACCACCATATCCCCGAACTTGAGCAGCAGGTAGATCCCCAAAAGATAGATGGTGATCCGGGTCAGCGGCGCCAGGATGTGCATTTCAGAATTCAGCTTGAACGAGGCTGTGGCCAGGGTGGTTTCAAACACCACCATGGGATAACCTGCGGCAATGGCTGAGGTAAGAAACAGCAGCGGCAGGATGGGCGTGTACCACAAGGGGTGCAGTTTGGTGGGCGCCACCAGCATGAGGGACCCTAAACTGGACTGGTGCATGCAGGACAAGACCACTCCCAGGATGATAAAAATCCACATCACCTTGCCCAGAACTCTGTCCGCCACCTGTAAAGTTTTATCCACCGGATTGTTCAGTTTCGACAGGATCCCCGGCAGGTTGATCCGGCCCTTGAACTGTTCCGCCACAATGGGCACAAATTCAATGTACAGGACCGTGAGATAAATCATCACACACATGGCCACCTCAAACAGCACGGAATTGAAATTCCAGTAAAACATGGGCTTCCAGATGGCCCAGGAACGGCCGATATCCACCAGCAGTCCGATGACCACAAAGGTATATCCCAGCACCGCCGTCAACAGGGCCGGCCGGGTGACCGGTTCATAATAATGCCGCCCGAAGATATGGGCCAGGGCCGCGGTGGTGAACCCGCCGGCAGCCAGGGCCACGCCCGTGGCCACATCAATGCCCACCCAGATGCCCCAGGGCCTGGCATTGGTCAGATTGGTGACATAGCCGATACCACCGGTGAACCGGGCGATAACGGCCAGGGCCCCGGCAAACATGAATACCAGCATCACCAGGACCCCGGGGGTCCACAAAGGCCGGTTCATTGGACCTGTTTTATGTCCCATCAGGCACCTCCTTTATCTGCGTTGTTTTGCTTGCTGTCATTCCCCCGATTGAACCGGGCCATAAATGCGCCGAGCAGTCCGAACAGCAGTACCGGTGACCACAGATAGCTGAACAGCGAATGCTGGATGGTTTCCGACAGTTTCGGGGACGGGGTGTCCGGAAGCTGCGGCAGGTTCACCGCCTCAAAAGGCACGGATGAAAGATACATCCAGGAGGTCCCCCCCACCTCTTTTTCCCCGTAAATATGCTGGATATACCTGCCCGGATTTTCCAAAAGCCGTTTGCCGGCCACCTCCAGAAGGGTCTGCCGTTTGCCGAATGTCAGCGCTTCAGTGGGACAGATGCCGGCACATCCGGGCAGTCCGCCTTCTTTGGAAATCCGTTCCTGGCAGAAGGTGCATTTCATCACCCGGGGGGTGATGGGATCATCATACTCGTACGCCGGAATTTCAAAGGGACAGGCCACCATGCAGTACCGGCATCCAATGCATTTGGACACATCATAATGCACTGCGCCGGTATCGTCCTTGGTCAGGGCACCCACAATACAGGCAGACACACAGGCCGGGTCCTGGCAGTGCATGCACTGGACCTTGGCATAGGTGGGTATCGGCTTGTCAAAGGCATCCACCTTACCGGTATAATACCGGTTGATAACAGTATATGTTTTATCATCCGGACGCCGGTCCTTTTCAAAAATGGTACACTGGCAGTTGACCCGTTCCGGCTCCGGCAGATCATTGACCGTTGCGCAGGCTTCTTCACACTTGCGGCACCCCACGCACCGGGTCAGGTCCACCAGGCACCCGAACGGATCCGGAGGCGCCTTGGACTGCCATGCATGGGCGGAAGGGGTCCGGACAGCGGCAGATGCCCCGGCAGCACCCATGAACCTGAAAAAATGCCTTCTGGTGATGTGCATGTTTCCTCCTCGGATTCTTTTATTTTAGCAGTGTTTGCCTTTACCATTTATTTTCATCATAATGCCTTGGCCCTTTTTTGATACCGATGCAGATACCGTTCCGGGTCTGCCGCTGGTACAGTATTTCATCATTGGATTTGAGAATGATCATGGTCAGATGTTTCACAACGTCCGCATCGGCCAGTACCGCCTCCAGAACCTCTCCTGTATCCATGCCAGTAAGGCAGGCGCTGCATTTGAGCAGATCCATGGGTGATACAACCCCTTTGAGATCCAGTGTGATTTTTGCCGCCATATCAACTCCAATGCTCCCTTTTTCTGCCGGTTTTCAGGCTCGGGATTCAGGTGTTTCTACTGCAACCCCCATGCCCGGCGGTTACACAACAAAAAATCACTTTCAACCCATTGATTTTAAAAATAATATTGAAAAATTTTTCTGGTTATTGACCAGACGTATGTTAAATGATATCTAAACATATGTTAAATTTTAACACTTTTTTAACATATGTTTAAAAGCAAAACCACAGGAGCATATTGGTGAAAGAACATGACATGAACATATTCTGGAAAAAGATTGTCAACACCATCAATGACGGACTCATGTTCATCGGACCTGAAGGGCGGATCATCATGGTGAACAAAGCCTTTGAAACCCTTACCGGATATGGTGCCGACCAGGCCATCGGCATGTCCTGCACCATGCTGGGGTGTGATGCCTGTGAGCGGTTCATGCAGACCAGTGCCAATACCATCTGGTGCAAGCTGTTTGAACCGGGCCAGCAGGACATGAAAAAATGCCGGTGCCTGATCCGGCGCAAAGACGGCAGCTTTCTGCAGGTATTGAAAAACGCCTCTGTTCTGCGGGATGAAAACCAGGCGGTCATGGGGGTGGTGGAAACCCTTACCGATATATCAGAACTGGCCAAACTGGATGAGAAGGTTCATCTTTTGTCCAGACAATATGACCGACAGGATGATTTTTACGGCATTGTGGGAAGATCCCCACACATGCGCCAGGTGTTTGACATGGTCAAAAAAGCGGCGGAAAGTTCCGCCCCGGTGATCATACTGGGAGAAAGCGGCACGGGCAAGGAACTGATTGCCAATGCCATCCACCTGTGCGGCGCCCGGAAAAACGGTCCCTTTGTCCAGCTCAACTGCGCTGCCCTGAATGAAGCGGTGCTGGAAAGTGAATTGTTCGGGCATGCCAAAGGCGCGTTCACCGGTGCCTTTACCAACCGCATCGGCCGGTTCGAGGCAGCCAACCAGGGGGATATTTTTTTAGATGAAATCGGGGATATTCCCATCTCCCTGCAGACCAAGCTGCTCCGGGTGCTGGAATCAGGAAGATTTGAACGGGTGGGAGATATTGCACCCATTCAGACGAATGCCCGCATCATCACGGCCACCAACAAAAATCTGGAAGACCTGATCAGGCAGGAAAAATTCAGGCAGGATCTTTTTTTCAGGATCAATGTCATCCCCATTCTTCTGCCGCCCCTGCGGGAAAGAAAACAGGATATCCCTTTACTGACCACCACGTTTCTGCGGCGCCTCAACACAAAAACCGGCAAGGCCATAAAAGGCCTGGACAACCAGACCCTGGAGCTGTTCATGGACTATCCCTGGCCAGGGAACATCAGGGAGCTGAAAAACGCGCTGGAGTATGCCTTTGTGGTGGCGGACACCACCTTTATCGGGCAGCACCACCTGCCCAGACACCTGACTGATGCGCCACTTCCGGACAAGGCACCTGTTATACCCAAGAACAAAAAAAACTTTGCATCTGATGAAAAAACCGCCCTGATCCAGGCCCTGAAACAGACAAACGGCAACCAGACCCGGGCGGCCCGGCTGCTCAACATCACCCGGGTGACAGTATGGAACCGCATGAAGAAATACGGCATTGACCTGAAGCGGGTGCTGTCGGTTTAACCGTTTTCACCCGGTTTTTCATGACAGGGCCTGGTGGTCTTAAAATCTACTGAAATGGGCAGGTTCATGAACAAAAATGTCTCCGGCATCCATATGCCGGAACAATGGATTGAAGGGATCGGGTATGTGGACAAAAAAGACCGGTTTTTTTCTATGAAGTCTTTTATGATTTTACGGCTGCTGCAGGGGAATGTCCCATTTTTTCATGAATTTCCACACCAGGGTCCGGCTTTTACCGATACGTCGGGCCACTTCTGCCTTGTTCCACTGGCATTGTGTCAGCAGTTCCACCAACGCTTCTCTGGTCAAATTTTTTTGGGATATATCAGCTGGAGCCGGGTGTATGACGGTTCCACCGGCATGGTTGGCAGCATCCTGGAGTTCCGTGGGCAGGTCGGTTTGGTCAATGTAATCGGTTCTGCAGACCACAAAGGCATGCGCAATGGCATTTTCCAGCTCCCGGACATTCCCGTGCCACACATGGGCCATGAGGATTTTCATGGCCCCGGGGGAAACCCCTTTGATGCGCTTGTTTTCCCGTTTGCCGGTTTTTTGGACAAAATTTTCCACCAGCAGGGGGATATCCGCTTTTCTGTCTCTGAGGGGCGGGATCTGGATGGTGAACACCTTGAGCCGGTAAAACAGATCTTCCCTGAATTGCCCCTGTCTGGTTACATCAGTCAGGTTTTTATTGGTGGCGGCAATGACCCGGATATCGATCTTTCGTTTTTTGGTATCCCCCACCCGTTCGATTTCCCGTTCCTGAAGGACCCGCAGGAGTTTCACCTGCATATACGGCGTCAATTCCCCGATTTCATCCAGAAAAATGGTACCGGTATCTGCCTGTTCAAACCGGCCCATGTGATCCTTGTGCGCGCCGGTAAACGCCCCTTTGACATGGCCGAAAAGCTCACTTTCCAGAAGGGTTTCCGACAGGGCGGAACAGTTGACGGTTACCAGGGGACGCTGGTCTTTGGAAGCATTGAAATGAATGGCTTTGGCCACCAACTCCTTGCCGGTGCCGCTCTCTCCCTGGATCAGCACGGTGGCCCGGCTGTCTGCGGCAGCCCTTACGGCATCGAACACATTCTGCATGGCCGGGCTTTTGCCGATGATATTTCCCAGGCGGTAGGCCTGGTGAAGCTGGCGCCGGGCATCATCTGCCGTCTTTTGTGCCAGGGAAAGCTCGGTAAGGTCCGTGATGGTTTCAACGATTCCCAGGATGCGGCCCTGGTCATCTTTTGCCAGACGGGCATTTTTGATCACCGGCACATCATACCCGTCTTTGTGCCGGACAAAGCACTCCTTGGCCTCTGTGCGGCCATGGACCATGACCCCGCATTTGTGGATATCAGCCGGACATTGTTTGCCATAGCACCGGCTGCACTTGAGAATGTCGCAGCGCCTGCCCACCGCCTCCAAAGCGGAAAACCCGGAAATTTTTTCCATGGCCTGGTTCCAGGAAGTGATGGTTCCCTGGTCATCCAGGGTGAACAATCCTTCTGCCATGGTGTCAATGATCTGGTTTAAAAAGTGGACATTCCAAAGTTCATGGGTTTTCACAAGTTGTTTACTCCATCGGGCTGATTGCCGGGATCAGACGGCAATAGCGGGCGTGTTTTCGGCATGAATGATAACATGGTCCATACAGCCTTCTGAATCATTGCAACCTCCGGGGTTTTGCAAGACCTGTTATTTGCATGCCTGGAACGTTAGCACCCGGAAATTTTTTTGTCAAACACGGCTTTCACACATTCGCTCAAATGCCCCCCTGAAGAACAGCAAACCAAATCGCTGCGTGGCGGCTTGCCGGTTGCGCCAATCAGCATCTGATCCGGCCGGACAGCATCTGTGACATGGAAACGGACAAAGATGCTTTCATCCGCTGCCGGATGCTGAAAACCGCACCCACAGTCATCTATAAACGAGATCGGGCCAGGTATCATAGCCTTCCATAACGTTACCGTTATGCTATGAAACAGAAATGGGATATGGTAACGGCATCTTGCGGCCTGTATCGCTCCTGTGAGAACAGAGGCAAAACCGGTTCCCGGCCTGGTTTTGCCACGGTTTTTTCGGCATGGGTGTTTTCTGGCATGAATCCTGAATTGATTGATGTCAAATGCAGCAACAAAGACACATACACACAAAGCAAAAGGAAACCAAACATGGAAATCACCGAATTTGAACCTGCTTTAAAAGAGCAGGTGGCACTGGTGGATTTCAGTGCGACCTGGTGCGGGCCATGCAGACAGATGGCGCCGGTCATCAAAAAACTGACAGAAAAATACAGAAACAGGGCCGCTGTAGTGGAAATCGATATTGATTCTCAGCCGCAGATTGCAACCCACTATATGGTCCAGAGCATTCCCACCCTGATTTTGTTTGATAACGGCCGGGAAATAAAGCGGTTTGTAGGGGTCCAGTCCCCAGAGACTCTGGAAAAACATGTAGATGGTGTTCTGATAAAAAAATCATAGCGTATTTATTGCACCAGGAGGAAATATGGACCGATGTGTGAACCATCCGGAAAGGCGAACCAGTTATCTTTGCATGAAACACAACATCTATTTGTGCGACCAGTGCCTGGTATGCCGTGATCCCGATATTTACTGCAAATTCCGGCCGTCCTGCCCCATTCATTTTGTATCCAAAAAAGGGTTTGACGACACAGACACCCGGCAAGCCTTTGCAAAGGAAAACCGATCATGATAAACGCATTGACATATATCCAGAAAAATCTGGTGTGGACCATACCTGTTGCCATGGGGTTTGGATTATTTTTCGGATACCTGTTTGATACCGCTTCTTTGAAACAACTGATAATCCCGGTCACTTTTATCATGGTCTATCCCATGATGGTGACCTTGCATGTAAAATCTGTTTTTAAGGGCAAAGATCTCAAACTCCAAACCGTTACCCAGGTGATCAATTTTATATTTGTCCCGCTGCTTGCGTTTTTTATCGGGAAACTGATGCTGTCCGGCCATGATCCCAAATACGGCCTCTGGGCAGTGGGGCTTTTTCTGATCGGTGTGCTGCCCACGTCCGGGATGACCATTTCCTGGACCGGATTTGCAAAGGGAAGCAAAGAGGCGGCCATAAAAATGGTGGTATTCGGTCTCATTATCGGGTCCCTTGCCGCACCTGTCTACACAAAGATATTCATGGGCGCAACCATAGACGTTGACATGCTTCATATGTTCAAACAGATTGCTATTTTTGTTTTCCTGCCTCTTGTTGTCGGGCTTTTGACCCAGACCTACGGCATAAAAAAATATGGTCGCAAAGACTGGAATGAAAAAATCAAGCCAAAATTTCCGCCGTTTTCAGCCCTGGGCGTTGTGCTCATCGCATTTTTGGCCATGTCTCTCAAGGCAAGGCATATCATTGCCAATCCCGGTGATATTCTCATTATCCTGCTGCCGCTGGTGGTCTTTTACCTGATTTCCTATGTGCTGCTGACTGTTGCGGGCCGGTTTCTGTTTCCCCGGGAAGATGCCATTGCCATGGTGTTCGGCGTTGTCATGCGGGATCTTTCCATTGCCCTTGCCATTGCCATGACCGCCTTTGGCAAACAGGGCCTGACCATTGCCCTGTTGATATCACTGGCCTATATCATCCAGATTCAGTCAGCTGCCTGGTATGTGAAATTTGTCAATGTGATCTTCGGTCTGCCGAAACCGACCACAACGGCAAAAAAAAAGGCCCAGCAAGAAGAAATACGGCATTGACCTGAAGCGGGTGCTGTCAATTTAACCGTTTTCCCCGCGTTTTTATGACAGACCTGCTGCTGTCCTGTTGGGTTATGTGCGTTGTCTAATTATTCTGACTGTATCTGTGCAGACACCTCAAACCGGGGCGGGTTGAGGATATTGCGTTTCACCGTGCACAGGCCTGCGGTTTTCTCCACTGCTGATCTGTATTTTTCAGGAAATCCCGGTGGCAGGCTGATCTGGATGTGCACGGTTTCCACCAGGTGGGTCTGTTCATCTCTGTCAAACAACAAGGACATTTTCATGCCTGTGGTGTCTATGTTTCTTTCTTCACAAAAATATACCACATAAATGCCGGCACAGGTTCCCATGGCAGACAAAAACAGATCAAAGGGTTCCGGTGCACTGCCGTCACCTCCTTCATCTTTGGGCTGATCTGTTTCAATTGAGAACCCTTTGTATAGGGAAACAACCTTTTTATTGCCGGGAAATGAAATCTCCATGGTCATAAGCATATCTCCTTGGTCAGTTGTACATCAGTTGTAACTTTCAGAATCCTGTGCCAGAATATCGTTTTTTTCCGTCTTTGTAAAATCAATCTTCATTGCCGTAAAATTCACCTTCAGGCATTACTTTACCTTTTTCCCAGCTCGTGAAGGCTGTGAAGGTGCTGTCTGTACCCGCATAAATCAATACATACACGGACGGCTTCTTTTCATATGATATACTTCTGAACGGTAATCCCGGGGCAGCTCCTGGCGGTATCAAGCTGTCCCGGGATCCCGGTGGCTGTTCAGATTCTGGAGGTAAGTAAATGCCTTTACTCTATCTGATCACCGCTATACTCAAAAGCATATTTTGTGCCAGACCCTATTTATTTATGCCTGTTTTTTCCACCGGGCCAGGCGCAAAAAACAGGCTTCATGCTGCAGCAGGGATCACCAGTTTCTGACGGAACAGGTCCCTGGAACATAAAACCGTTACATTTTCACAATGGTAACGTTTTATAACGTCACTTCAATCATCCGCAACCCGTTGCAAACATGCAAACCCTTTGTCTGCAGGGCATGAAAAATGCGACTGTTTTTGCAGCAGCAAAATGCATCTGCCGGTCACCTTTTTTTATCACCCGAGGTGCAATAATGCTTGACAATAAAGCGGCCCTCCATATATGTTGCTATTAAGGTAGCAACTATACTTTTTACAACTAATTTTGTCAGGAGTGCGGGCAGTGGAAGACAGATCCAGACTCAGAGACCTTGGATTTTCCCAGTATGAGGCAGCCTGTTACATGGCCCTGGTGGGAAACCATCCGGTGAACGGATCCCAGCTGAGCAAAATATCCGGCATTGCCAGATCCCGCATTTATGATGTGCTGCGCAGTCTGACAGCCAAAGGATTTGTCATTGAAGTCAACACCGGCCTGTATGCCCCCCTGCCCGCAGATGAACTGGTGCGGCGGCTGCGGCACAATTTTGAAGCCACCATCCAGGCGTTTGAAGCAGAAATCGCAAAAGCGGGACGGAAGGATGATTTTGAGTTCATCTGGACCCTGACCGGGTATGACAATGTCATGGAAAAAGCCAGACACATGATCCAGGATGCAAAAAAAGAAATCTATGCCCGGCTGTTTCCCGAGGCAGACCAGCATCTGTGCCATGACCTGGCCAATGCGGAAAAAAGAGGGGTGGACATCCGGTACATTGCCATGGGAAACATTCCTCCCAGATTTGCGGTCCAGGTTACCCATCCGGACCATGAAAACCTGATCGCAACCATCGGGGGCCGGTCCTTTGACATCATCACCGACAAGAACGAGGCTCTGGTGGGCATTTTTGAAGTCGGCAATGAAGACGCTTCCCCCATCAACTGGACCCGGAACCAGTGGTTTGTGGTGGCCAACAGAGACAGCCTGCGCCACGATTTTTACCACTGTTTTCTGGAAAAAACGTTAGACAGGCACCAGGGCCTGACCGATGAAGAAATACAATTATACCAACTCATAAAAAAAGACAATTAAGGAGAAGGGGCCATGACCAGCATGAGAAAAATTCATTATTTTGACGGGTTTTCCAATGAAAGCGACGACACCATCTTTCATCTGGAACAGGACTTCGGTGCCCACCATTATGAGCGCATCCATGTGGTGGTGCGGCATGCCAAAGGCTGCTGGCTCACCGATGACAAAGGCAACAAATACCTGGACTGTCTCGCAGCATATTCTGCAGCCAATCCAGGCCACCATCACCCCACCATCACCAATGCTGTCATGGATGCGTTGATCGGCAATTATGCCTCTGTTTTGTCCAATGTGGTATTTACCGATCCTTTGGGTATATTTCTTTCTGAAGCGGCAAAATTCGCCCCCCAGATGGCCCCGCGATTTGGGAGTCACGGCAACAAGGTCCTGCCCAAAAACGGCGGGGTGGAATCAGTGGAAACTGCCATCAAAGCCATGCGGTATTACGGATTCAAGCAAAAAGGCATCCCGGACGGCAAACAGGAAATCATCGTGTTCAACAACAATTTTCACGGCCGCACCATTTCCGTGGTCTCTTTTTCTTCCAAGAAAAAAAATCATGAGGGGTTCGGCCCCCTGACCCCGGGATTCGTCTCTGTGGAATTCGGCAGTATTGAAGCGGTAAAAACCGCCATCACCCCCAACACCTGCGGCATGCTGGTGGAACCGTTCCAGGGAGAGGGCGGCATGCTTATTCCACCCAAAGGATTTCTGGCCGGCCTGCGGCAGCTGTGCGACGACCATGACCTGCTGCTGGTGGCCGATGAAATCCAGGTGGGCATGGGCCGGACCGGCAAGAAATTCTGCTTTGAGCATGAGAACATTGTGCCGGACGGCGTGATCCTGGGCAAGGCCCTTTCAGGCGGCCTGATCCCTCTGTCAGTTTTTATCACCAATGCCAGACTCATGGACATGATCTTTTCCAAAGGATCTGACGGTTCCACCTTCGGAGGCTATCCGCTGGCATGCGTTGCCGGCACCGCCTCTCTCAAGGTGTTTGAAGAAGAAAAACTGGCGGAACAGGCTGCAAAAAAAGGGGAGATCCTTAAAAAACGCATCCAGGAGATCGGGAACCGGTCGCCTCATGTGAAGGAGGTCCGGGGCAAAGGGCTGTTCATCGGCATCGAGGTAAAAAACGGCAATGCCATGGATTTTTGCCGCAAACTGCTGCAACTGGGTCTGGTGGTCAATGACAGCCACGGACATACCATCCGCATCTCCCCGCCCCTGGTGATAAATGAACAGGAGATGGATTTCATGGTGGACCGCCTGGAAAAGGCCCTGATCGACTGAGGCACATCCCCCTGACCGGTTCGATCTGCTGACAGATCTCATTGGATCCAAAACGCCTGTCCGTCTCCATACAGCTGTGTTTGGCAGGTGTCGGACCGGCCCGGGGTGTCTTTGGAAGAATTATCTTACAGGGTCTCTTCGCCCCACCGCCGATAGGTTCCCACGGCAGTGATGGAAAGCGGGGCATCGGACAGGCGCTGCCTGGCAATGGTTTCCAGAGAGGCAAAATCCGGAAAGGTCCAGATGGCCATTCCTCCTGGATCCGGCCCCAGAAGACCGATACGCTGCAAAACCAGGTTAAGCGTTCCTTGCTTGATCTGCTGCTCCCGTTGGCTGAAAAACCCCGCAACCTTTTGGGATGACAGTGCCTTGTCAGGCACAAAATATTCGATATACTGCAGCCCGTCTCCAATGGCCGGACCGGTCAGAAGCTCATCATAGCAGCCGGCTCCGGCAAAGGTAATGGCCCGGTGGGAGGCCCGGCCGTGACGGTCACGCAGGGCCTCGCTGCTGGCAAAATACCGCTCCCACTCGTCCAGCTTGTCCATGCCGCGGCAGCGCCAGATGGCCATATAAGCGGGATCCGGCCCCAATCTAAGGGTTCGGCCCAGCTGGGCCACCAGGTCATCATCACCATCGCTGTCTGCACCGGCCCACCAGGACTGGTTGCCCAAAAAGGTGAAAATCTCGTAGTCTACGCAAGTCTCTCTTTGAATGTATTCAATATAAATCATGGTAAAAGAATCCCAAACAACAGAAAAATTGTCAACCCCCTGAACACACAAAAAGCCGCAGTCAGCCCGCCGCGGAGAAGGGGTGCAAATTTCCCGCGAAAAATATGTATTACAGCGCTGCAATGCCTGATAATATGTCTTGACAACTTTACAAATGTTCTTTATGGTTCAGCCAAAAAACAACAGATGTGAGGATCCATGCTCAACCCCAACTCCCCGATGCCTTTGTACCACCAGCTGGCAGATATCATCTCAGACCGTATCCGGTCTGGGCAATACCTGCCCGGCCAGGCCATCCCCTCTGAAACCGCATTGGCCGGTCAATACCACATCGGCCGCCCCACCGTGCGCCAGGCCATGGACCTGCTGGTACAAAAAAAACTGATCCAGCGCAAACGCGGGGCCGGTACCTTTGTGCAGCATCCCACCCCCAGCGTGGACCTGTTTTCTCTGGCCGGTACCTCCCAGGCATTTTTGACCAAGGAGATTGCCATTGAAAAAATCTCTGTCACCCCGGTGTCCCTGGTACAGGTAAAAAACCAGCACCACAACCCTTTTAACGGATCTTCAGCATATTTTCTGTCCCGGGTGATCCACGCCCAGGGCACCCCGGTACTCAAAGAAGATATTTTTCTGGACAAAGAACTGTTCCGGGGCCTGGACCGCAAGGATGTCGGCACAAAATCCTTGTCCCGGTTGGCGGCTGATCTGTATCACCTGGTTCCGGATAACGGGACCCAGGTTTTTACCGTGGCCATACCGGATCCCGATACTGCAGAACTGCTGGGGCTTGCACCGGATACGCCCATACTCACAGTTTACCGGGAGCTGAATTTTCCCGGAGCTCCCAGAGCAGTGTATGCTGTGCTGCACTGCAGGACCGATAACTATGCCTTTTCCCAGACTATCGGGAGCCCGGCATGACCTTCCTTCTTTTTCATCATTTTTTTGCCTCAAGGAATATCACACCATGAAACACCGCGGTTATTACGGCCGTTTCGGGGGCGCATTTCTCCCTGAAATTCTGGTCCCCACCTTTGATGAACTGGCCACGGCCTTTGAAAATGCCCGGAACGACATGGCTTTCCTGGCGCAATACAGACAAATGATGGCCGAATATTCCGGCCGTCCCACGCCCTTGACCTTTGCCGCCAACCTCACCCGGCACTTCAAGGGCGCAAAAATCTTTATCAAGCGCGAGGACCTGAACCACACCGGGGCCCACAAGGCCAACAATGTCATGGGCCAGGGACTGCTGGTGAAAAAAATGGGCAAAACACGGGTGATTGCCGAAACCGGGGCCGGCCAGCACGGCGTGGCCTGCGCCACCATGGCTGCCAGGTTCGGTTTTGACTGCACCATTTATATGGGGGAAAAGGATGTGATGCGCCAGCGGCCCAACGTGTTCTGGATGGAGCAGCTCGGGGCCACGGTGGTGCCGGTGACCGACGGCACAAAAATCCTCAAGGATGCCATCAATCAGGCGTTCCGGGACTGGGTGACCAACATGGACACCACCCATTATGTCCTGGGAACCGCCTGCGGTCCCCATCCGTTTCCCGAAATGGTCACCTGGTTCCAGTCCATCATCGGCACGGAGGCCCGGCAGCAGATCCTGGAACAGGAAGGCCGCCTGCCCCATAAGGTGTATGCCTGTGTGGGCGGCGGATCCAATGCCCTGGGCCTGTTTGCCGGTTTTCTGGATGATCCGGTGGAACTGGTGGGGGTGGAGGCCGGCGGCAAAGGCATTGACACGGGATTCCACGCAGCCCGTCTGTCTTCCTCTGATGCCTGCCCGGGCATCGCCCAGGGATACAAAACTTTTTTTCTCCAGGATGGTGACGGCCAGATGAAAGAAACCCATTCCATCTCGGCAGGTCTGGATTATGTGGGGGTATCCCCCATCCTGGCCCATATGCATGAAAACAAAAAAGTCCGGTTTGAAAGCGCCACAGACACCGAAGTGGTGGATGCCCTGAAACTGACCATGAAATCCGAAGGAATCATCCCGGCCCTGGAATCGGCCCATGCTTTTGCCGGCGCTTTCCGGGAAGCGCCAACCCTGCACCGGGACCAGATTCTCATCATCAACCAGTCCGGCAGAGGCGACAAGGACATCTTCACGGTGGCCGACGCCCTGGATGACCCGGACTGGAAAAAATTCATCCAGACAAAGGCGGCACAATACCATGCTTGAATCCTATATCCGGGAGAACCTGAAAAAAAAACAACTGCTGCTCATGACCCATATCGTCATGGGATATCCTTCTTTTGACGACTGCCATGCCATGGTCCGGCAGATGGTGGCGGCAGGGGTGGACCTGATGGAGCTGCAGATTCCGTTTTCCGAACCCATGGCAGACGGACCTGTGATTCTCAAGGCCAACCAGTGCGCACTGGAACGCGGGGCCACCGTGGCAAAATGCCTGGCATTTGCCAAAGATATGGCGGCCCGGTATCCCATCCCCTTCTTGTTTATGACCTATGCCAACATCCCCTTTACATTCGGCCTGACCGCTTTTGCCAGGACAACCGCGGGCATCGGCCTGACCGGGACCATTGTTCCCGACCTGCCCATCGAGGAAAGTGCAGATTATATACAGGCCATGAATCAGTCCGGGGTGTCTCCCATTCAGATGTTTTCACCCGTGACCGGTGATGAGCGCATGGCAAAAATAGCGGCCCTCTCTTCCGGATTCATCTACTGCCTGGCCAGAAAAGGGGTGACCGGTTCAAGCACGCAGTTTTCCGACGACCTGACCGGCTATCTGACCCGTTGCCGCAGAGCGGCTTCAGTACCGATCGCTGTGGGATTCGGCATCAAGGACAAGGCGGATATGATGTATCTTCGTGGAAAGGCGGATATCGCGGTGATCGGCTCCGAGACCATCCGGGTGGCGGAACACCACGGGGTGAATGCCGTCCGGGAATTCATCCAGGGCCTGCTGCCCACTGCTTAATCCAGCATGTTAGGAATCAGGGGCCCTGCAGTGTGTGGAAATCTTCGGGAAGTTTTACGCAGCCAGGCTTGCCTGACACAGCATTTGTCACAACCTGTGAAAGTATGTATTTTCTGTCTGGACTTTTTGGGGAGATTGTGAAATGTAATATTGCGTGAATTATTACAGATACCTTGCGTATTATTAAAGTGTGATGAAATTCAGTATTGTTGCAATTAAACTTGACTTTTTTAATCTGGATTTCCATGAAAGTTTGTGAAAGAAAATTTTGAGTGGATTTTTACAAATACCTTGAGTATCATTGAAAGTTGTGAGAATCCAGTATAGGCAAGGATACTTGAATCTGACAGCATGGCTTAATTTTCTTTTTTACAAACCGCATCCGGACATTGACGAGTATGATATATGGCTGAAAAACCCACCTATGAAGAATTGGAAAGACGGGTTCAGGAACTGGAGAAAGCCGAATCTGAACATAATCTCGCAGAAGATCGCCTGAAAAAAATATTCGATAATACCCAAGATGCTATCTTTATTCATGATCTGGAGGGAAACATTCTTGATGTCAACGACAAGATGTGTCGGATGTATGGATTGACAAAACAAGAAGCGCTTCAAGTGAATATTGAAGATGTCTCCAGTTCCAAAATGTCAATGAAAGCTCTACTGAAAAGATGGCAAAAAGTTTTAAATGGTGAAAAACTATTGTTCGAATGGGAAGCCAGAAGACCAAAAGACGAAAGCGTGTTTAATGTTGAAGTTTCGATCCAGAAAATCAGCTTTCATGATAAGGATATTGTACTTGCCAATATTCGCGACATCACAGAGCGCAAAAAGGCTCAAGAAGCGCTGATCGAAAGTGAGTCTCTGTTCCGGGGAATGTTCAATGATCACAGCGCTGTGATGTTGCTCATTGATCCCCACACAGGCCAGATTATTAAGGCCAATAAAGCTGCTGTTCAATTTTACGGATACCCTCTGGAAAAAATGCTTCAGATGAAAATCCAGCGATTGAACATTTCATCACGAGAAAAAATTACCGAACAGATGCACTCTGCACTGAATAAACAGATCAACGTCTTCGAGTTCCGGCATTTGCTGGCAGACGGGCAGATCCGTGACGTAGAAGTCCATTCTACGCCTATAAAAATTCAACTTCAAACCCTACTTCTTTCGATTATCCACGACATCACCGAAAGTAAGCAGGCCAAGGAGGTTCTTGCACATCAACGGAAAACTTACGAACAAATTCTCGACCACTCTCTGGCCGGCTATTGGGATTGGGATATCCCCACAGGCAATGAATATCTAAGCCCCACTTTTAAGAAAATGTTTGGCTATGAAGACCATGAGATTGAAAACAGGGCGGAATCCTGGCAGAAGTTGATTTTTGCTGAAGATCTGCCCGGTGTATATGAAAAGTTTAACCAACATGTTGAAAGCAAAGGAGAAATACCCTACTACAA
>Ga0209949_1000325_pt1 | contig 25864 bp, 24 predicted proteins | sample SalPonC_black_MG_FD_185711 | JGI IMG/M metagenome (GOLD analysis project Ga0209949, IMG submission 185711) | Salt pond soil microbial communities from South San Francisco under conditions of wetland restoration - Salt Pond MetaG... | ecosystem: Environmental > Aquatic > Marine > Intertidal zone... | reverse complement strand
ATGTCGGGACGGTGGATGGTCACTATTTCTTCAATGCCGCCCAGATTGGACTGGGCGTCAAGGTCGCCGAGAAACTGACAGACGACGTCAAAAAGCGGTGGGGGGTGTTCAGTTATCTGAAAGCACTTTTTGCAGCCCTGACCCGGTCGAATCAGTTTTTAGTCAGGATCAAAGTGGATGGCCACAGCTACCGGATGAAAAGTATGCATCTGGCGGTCGGCAACGGTCGCTATTATGGCGGCGGCAATATCATTGGCGAAGACGCCTGCATCAATAACGGACAACTTTCGCTCTACAGTCTCAAACCCCAGAAAGTCTGGAAGCTGTTGCTCCTGGCCCCGCTGCTAAGAACCGGAGGCCAGCGGCGGGCCCGGCGTATATTTACGGCGACGGGCCGCCAGATTGAAATAGTGACCAGGCACCGAATGGCCATTTATGCGGACGGCGAACCGGTCAGCCATACCCCTGCCCGGTTCGAAATCCATCCCGCAACATTGGAAGCCATCATGGCCCCGCACCGGGATTGAGTCAGGGGCCGGGTCGCACTGCTCTCCGCCTGCCGGTGCGATTATGGATGGATAATTCGGTGCACTCGCCCACTGTGTGAAGCTCCTCAGGCGGCTGGAACTATAGTCGGGAGTGTGCTGGTTTCAGGGTACGGAAGGGTATAGGTTAATTTGCACCACAGGAATTTTCTGCATTTCGCAACGCCAGGAGCTCTCCAGATATGAAGACGTTCACCAATCCGGTCGGTTCCGGAACCCTCTGGTTCAACAATCTCACGACTGCCGAAGGTACGCCAGTTGCCTACGATCCACAGGCACGGGCTTTCCTGCCCATGCCGCCGTTCTGCGTGAATCGCGAGATCATCGGTTGCAACTGGATTGCGCCCGAGCAGGGAGCCTTTTGCCGTTCCTGTGCGATGACGGCACTGGCACCGGCAACAGAGATCCCCAATGCCATAGCCAATTGGGCAGAAACCGAGGCCGCAAAGCGCTGGGTGCTTGACAACCTGGGCCGCTGGCACTGGTTCCGGCCGGAAGACCCCGGAACACGGCCTGTTTTCCACATGCTTGCGGACGGCGTTACCATCGCCGGCATGGGCCATGGCGATGGTGTGGTAACCATCAGCGTTTCGGAGGCTGACCCCGTAGTCAGGGTTACCCGCAGAGAGGCTCTGCACGAGCCTTACCGAACCATGATCGGGCACATGCGCCATGAGATTGCGCACATGCTCTGGTGGCGGCTGAGCCTGCGTCAGGACTTTCTGACCGCGTTCCGCGAGATGTTCGGGGATGAGCGGGTGGACTATCCGGCGGCGCTCAGGAAGCATTACGAACAGGGCCCCTCCCAGGACTGGGAACTGTTCTACCTGACCTCCTACGCGTCTGCCCATCCCCATGAAGACTTTGCAGAGACGGCGGCACATCTTTTACACTTGGCCGACATTACCGACAGCTTCGTGGCAACTGGCCTGAGCTCGCCGGAAATGCCCAGCCCTAACTGGGACCCATACGCAGAGCCGGATACGGCCACGCTGGTCCATGTAGCCGCGACACTCGCCACGCGGGTCAATCATGTCAACCGTTCCATGGGACTGGCAGACCTCTACCCCTTCGTGCTCTCGGAGACAGCCCATCGAAAACTTGCCTTCGTGCACGGCTGGTTGCGCCGGGGAGCCCAGGGGCTCTGACCTGAGTCATTATTACCACATTCTTTTAGCGTTTCATGCAGCAAGACAGGAGAGTATTTAATGAGAGTCATACCCGAATCCGAATTATCCCAGGAAGTCCTTGCCTGGCGCGATCCGGAGATGCCCTCGATCAAAGGTACCGAGACCCCGAAGGATCCGGACAAGGGCTACATTGCCCTGCTGGGCTGGAGCGTCAATGCCATCAAGGCGGCACAGAACTTTGACCGCCGCTACATTGTGGTGGCGCCGGATTGGGCCAAGGATTTCTGTACTGCCAACAGCATACCGTTCATTCCGTGGGATTTTATCCGGCTGAATGACCGGTCCATGGAGATTGCGACAAGGCTGAAAGAGGAAGGCGTTGATGTTGCCATCCCGCTGTTCGAGGAAACGGTGGAATGGTCCGGCGCTATCAACTCTGTGCTGATGGACAGCCCGCGGATGTACGGGCAGTCGATCCTGTTCCGTGACAAGGCCCTGATGAAGCGCCGCGCCCAGCTTGGCGGGATCCGCGTCGGCATTTTCGAGGAGGCCCACGAGAAAGACGACATCATCCGCTTCATGAAGCGCGTTAACCAGACCCTGCTCAAGCTTGACGGCGACCCCGATGACCCGATTCATGTCAAGGCTTTCGACAAGGCGGGCTGTCTGGGCCACCGGATGATCCGCACACTGGAAGAAATCGACCACATCCCGGACGAAGAATATCCGCTGCTGATGGAAAGCCATCTCAGTGGCTGGGAATTCGCGGTTGAAGCGTGGATTCACAATGGCAAGATCCAGTTCCTCAACATCTCCGAGTACGTAACTCTGGGTTATTCGGTGTTTGTGCCGGCTACCAAAGAGCTTGAAAGCTGGCGCAATGCGATCACCAAACAGATTGAACTGCTGATCAAGACGTTTGATATCAAGTTCGGCCTGATTCACCCCGAGTACTTCGTCACCGCAGACGGCGAGATGTACTTTGGTGAAGTGGCTTATCGCCCACCGGGCTTCAAGGCTTTCGAACTGATCGAAAAAGCCTACGGGTTCAGTGCTTACCAGGCTTCCATGCTGGTTTTCGACCCCAAGAGCACGAAAGAGGAAGTGGCTGCGTTCTTCCCCAAGGAAGTCGAGGGTGCGAAAGGTTACGCGGGCTGCTTCGGGGTGTATCCGCGCCGGCGTGTGGTCAGCAAGCTGGAGATGCCGCCGGAGTGTGTTGAGCATCCCTACTTCGAGTCTCACGAGCTGGTGGCGCCGACAGAAGAAACGGTTCCTGACCGTTCAGCCTTCGGCACCCACTGGGGCCTGGTGTTCTTCTTTGGTGACGATCCTATCGTGATGCGGGACCTGCTCAAGTCCCAGGAAGACCTGGATTTCTATGTCTAGTAACCGCTGTAGTGGTTGGTTTAAACAGACACAAAAGTAAAACAGGAGCTGATCAGGTTGTAGCAGCCAGAATGCCCGTGGTTGCCATCAGACGACCCGGGTGTTCGGGATAATTTCAAATGTGGCCGGTTTCAGGCGTTGAAGTTGGCGAAGGCCTCTTTTACGAAAGCCGCCAGCGCGTCGTTGATCGGATTGGCCTTACCTCTTACCAGAGCAATCTGGTAATTCCCCATTTCCGGCAGCCGGTCATCGCCCAGTTTGCGCAACGGTGGCCGAACAAGGCCCAACGGAAAAGGCGCGACGGCAAAATCGGCCAGCATGGCTGCCTCCTGCCCACTGGAGTGCTCGCAGGTGTAAGCTACACGGTAAGGTATGTTGGCCTTGTCCAGGGATTCCATTGCCATCCAACGCCAGACGCAGCCCTGATACGCAAGCGCCACCGGTAATGGCGACTGGTGCAGGGCAATGCCGCCCTCCAGCCCCGCCCATACCAGCGGCTCTGAATGCACTATTTCTCCGCGGGTTTGCTGTCCTTCGTTGCCAACCACAACCAGAGCCATGTCCAGATCGCCATAATTTACTTTCTGGAAATTGGTTCTGCTGCTGCCCACAACCACGTCAACCTGAACCGCAGGATACGATCGTGAGAATTGGGCCAGCAGGCGCGGCAGAATCCGGGTCCCGACATCGTCTGATGTGCCGAAACCGACCCGCCCTTCCAGTGCCGGGCTCAGAAACTGTTGCATCGCCTCTTCATTAAGTTTCAGAAGTCGGCGTCCATAACTCAGCAATATTTCACCATCGGCAGTCAGCCTGACCTGCTTTGAATCCCGGACAAATAATGTTTTCCCGACCGTTTCTTCAAGGCGCTTTATCTGCATGCTGATTGCAGAGGGCGTTCGGTGAACCTGGCGGGCTGCGCGGGTGAAACTGCCGTGTTCCGCGATTGCCACAAAGCTTTTGAGGACATCGTTGTCGAGTAGTTGCTGCATGACCTGGCCCTGTTCAATTTTTCTTAACCAGTTTATCAACTCTTTTCGTTTGATTGAACCTGAATGATCCCTCACCATTGTCATGGCAACACCTCAAGTACTGCGCAGCAGCGGGAGAAAAACCGTGACAACGACACAGCTACACACATCGGATCTTCACCGCAGGGCCCTATTCGCGGGCATGATTGATGCGCCCCGCAATCTCGCCAGGCAGATTGCCCGCAGGCGGAAATTTCGAAGTGCCTTTATTCCATTACTGACAGAGCGGGATCAGATTCTCTGCGATATCGGATATCAGCGTCACGATATTCTCCGGGCATTGCGGTTGCCACTGCGGGAAGATGCCATTGGTTATATCGAATGCAAACGTCTGACCCGTCCGACCGAGGCTGATCAGACCCGGCTGACGCGGTGAATTGCGCTGATGGTCCGGCCACTCCAGATAAATTCGAAGTGGCTGGTCTGAACCACACTTTTTACAGGCCGGGGAGTGAACAGGCCCCAACAGGTAGCACCGGGGTTGCGCACAGAGTGATAACGCAGGCCCTCGGCCCCGGCTTTGTAAAGGGTGTGGCCGAAAGCCCTGGCCGGCGCATAATTTTCCGGATCATAAATGGCATCACCGGGGTCCAGCTCAGTAGCGTCGCACCCTGAAATCTCCCCTGTTTTAAACTTCAGCCCCCTGAATACCAGTCTGTCGTAATCCAGCCCATGGACTCCGGACCAGTAACGTTGCTGATGAAAGCCTACTTCCGTGATTGCCGTGTTGACGGTGTCGGCCAGGTACAGCATGCCGAACTGGCCGTCACTGAACCGGCTGCCTTGAGGGTTTACATGGGTAAACGGACTGGTCGCGTAGGAGCAGCCGGGGATACCAAAAGGAATTTCTGACCGGCGGATCAGGCTCAGGTTGCCAATCTCGGTCTGGATTCTGGGGTTGGTCAAAGCCTGGAGCTGGTAAAGCAGTTCAAACTCACTCTCATCCGCTACATCATCAAACAGATTGATGGGTGGAAATCTGGAGTTCACCAGGCGGAAGCCGTTAACTGGCTCCAGAGCTTGCAGGACTGGCCGGGAGGTTTTCACCAGAGCCCGCCGCGCAGGGCATCAATATGCTTGAAGGTTTCATACAATGCTGCGAACTGGCCGGTGCTGATAATCTCCAGCGGACTCTTGCCATTAAAAAACGGGTTGTCGTTTTTTAATGCCATAAATCCATACACATTCCTGGGATTCTCGAACAGCGTACGTAAGCTGCCGTGGATGTTGAGCACATAACTCAAACGCTCAAGCTGGTCCTGGCTCAGGCTCGCCTGCCCGGGTGTTTTGCGGTATTTGTAATAGGCTGGTCGGGACACCTGAAGAATCTTCTGGACCTGTTCTGCGCTGCAACCCCAGTGGTCAAGAATCGTCAGCACCGTTTTCAGGCCAGCTGCCGACAGGCTGTTGTGCTCAGGACCCTGAATTGCCGGTGCCCGGTTCATTGCCGCCCTCCTCTTCTCGCTTCCCCGAATCCGGAACAGTCGCTGGCTGCTTGTCTCATTATAGACTAAAAATTTATATTGGTCTATCAGAAGACTTTTCTGGCGTGAGCCCGAAGATCGGGGAAAAAAGCCAGGAAATGCGCTTCGAGCTCGGAATCATATGTCTTTATTTCTTCAATAATGCCCTCGAATGAATGCCGGAAACGGATTCGGCTGGCCACGCGGTCAAGGGCAAAACCGATATTGTCCAGATCCTGGTAGGAGCGAAACCAGTCGTGCCGGGCTATCCGGTCGGTGACGAACCGCATTTTCTGGGGCATTATCAGGCGGTTTTCCTGCAGTTCCCGATAGACCTGATCAATGAAATCATCGACCGGTACCGAGCTGAAACGCTGCCAGTGACGGAGCAGGTAATGATCGTAGAGGATATCCAGAGCGACGCCGGCAAAGCGCCTTCTTCGGGTTGAGAACAAGCGCTTGCTGGCTATTACGTCCGGGTGCTGGTCGGTAAAAGCATCCACTGCGCGGTGATGGCGCAGGCCTTCGCATACGGGTGGGGGTAATATGGCCGGATCGAGTCCGCGGGCAAAATCTCCCAGCAGGCTGCCGACGCGGTGCAATTCGCTGTCAGGGGACAGAAACAGATGTGCCAGGTGGTTCAAATTGGCCTCTCCTGCCAGTTGTGAGTTCTGCGCCACGGTCTGAATATGACACACCGTCGCTGTCTTGCGAAAGCCATGGACCGGATGTATTCTGACGCCTCTCTTCGACCAGTCGGCTTGAGCATCCTTTGAGAAACCTGAGCCCCGTCATCTTCATTGTCAGCGTCATGTTTATACTTCTCAGTATTTTCATGACCTTGCCTGTACATCTTCTAGCCTATTCTGAAGTGCCCAATGCTTTGGCCTTTATTGAATCCGCGGCAATCTGCCTGGGTATTGGCATCGTTGGCATCCTTCTGACTCGTCGCCATGCCAGCGATCTCAAGCCCAGGTTCATGTTCGTGCTCACGGTGTCCAGCTGGTTCATTATTGCCCTGCTGTCCTGCCTGCCGTTTTATCTGAGCGATCTGGACATAACGCTGGCAGAGGCGGTGTTCGAGAGTACCTCCGGCATCACAACCACGGGCGCTACGGTTCTGTCAGGGCTTGACGGGATGGACCGGGACCTGTTGCTCTGGCGCTCGATCCTGCAGTGGATAGGGGGCATTGGCATTATCGGAATGTTCGTTGCCGTGCTGCCGTTTTTGCGGGTCGGTGGCATGCGGCTTTTTGCCACCGAATCTTCAGAGTGGACTGACAAGGCCCTGCCCCGCATGAAAACCCTCAGCCGGGGCCTGCTTCTGGTCTACCTGGTTTTTACCATCGTGGCCGTTACGGTCTACGCGCTGTCCGGCATGACTCTGTTCGATGCGTTTAACCACGGTCTGACCAGCATCGCCACAGGCGGTTTTTCGACGTCTGATCTGTCAATGGCCAAATTTGACTCCAATCTCATTCTGCTGGAAGCCACCTTCTTCATGATGCTTGGCAGCCTGCCCTTCTTCCTGTTTGTCCGGGAAATGTATGGCCAGCACGGGGTACTGTTCAGAGACCAGCAGGTACGGCTTTTCATCACCATTCTGCTGGTGGTGCCGGCTCTGCTGACCGCCTATCGCTGGTCCATTTCCAATGGTGATATGGACCCGGTCGACGGCTACGTGAATACGCTGTTCAATGTGACCTCGGTGGTGACGACCACCGGCTATGCCTCTGAAGATTATTCTGCCTGGGGCCCACTGGCGTTTGTGGTGTTTTTCTTCCTGATGTTTGTCGGGGGCTGCTCGGGCTCAACCGCAGGCGGGATGAAGATTTTCCGCTTCCAGTTATCGCTGATCGTGCTGCGGGAGCAGCTTATGCGGCTTTTACACCCTCGCGCCGTTTTCACCCGGAATTACAACCGCCGGGCAGTGAGCGATGAGATCATTGCCTCAATGATTGCCTACACCTTCATATTCCTGCTCTGCCTGGTGCTGATCACGACAGCCATGGCGGCATTACAGCTGGACTTCATCACCAGTCTTTCCAGTGCCCTGACCGTATTGACGAACGTAGGCCCGGGACTGGGGGAGATTGTCGGCCCCGCGGGCAACTTCGCGCCCCTGCCCGAAACCGCCAAGTGGATTCTGTCGGTGGGCATGCTGATGGGGCGGCTTGAAATTCTGAGTGTTGTTATCGTGCTCTCACCCGCGTTCTGGCGTAGCTAAGCGCCCCGTCTGGTTAATTCGTTGACCTACTGCTTGTCGCTCGGGACACTAGACCAGCAGGTGCTGCTTCAGGAATTTTCCGATATCCACAATCTCTTCCAGGCAGACACTGTGCTCCATCGGGAACGTCTGGTAGGCCGGGTTGAGCCCCATTTCCTTGAGCTTTGCCACGCTCACGCGCCCCAGCGATTCCGGCACCATGGGGTCACGGGTGCCGTGATAGACATTGACCGGAATGTCCCGGTTGGCCTCTGACAGCCTTACCGTTGCCGCCGTGGCAAAATAGCTCGAAAGTGCGATTAATCCGGCCAGGCGTTTCGGGTAGCTCAGCGCCAGCTCGTAGGCGACCGCCCCACCCTGGGAAAATCCTGCGATCACTATTTTCTCGCTGTTCACGCCACGTGCAATTTCCTGGTCCACCAGCCGCGCAACCGCATCCGAAGACGCCATTAACTGCTCTGTGTCGACAATGCGGTCGAGGTCCATGGCCTTGATGTCATACCAGGCCGGCATGCGCATGCCGCCATTGATGGTCACTGGCAGGTTGGGGGCGTGGGGGAAAATAAAACGCACTGCTGCATTGGCCGGCAGGCCCAGTTCCGGAACAACCGGCTCGAAATCATGGCCGCTTGCCCCAAGGCCATGAAGCCAGATAACAGATGCCGTGGGGTTCGGGTTGGTCTCTATTTCAATGGTTTTCAGGTCTTGCACGGATACCTCGGTTCTCAGGAGGATGGTTCACTGGATGTCGGCTCGTTCTGATTGGCCGCAAGCGCAGACACAACAGGGTTGGCGTACATGTCCAGCAGGTAGGGCTGGGCAGCGGGACTGCAGTCACTCAGACGCCGCTCCATTTCCGCTCTGGTTGCTTCCATATCAGCCGCCGACCAGGTTTCGGCGGTAACCACCGAGTCGCTGACAGATGCCTCTGTTGCATCGACGCCGGAACGGTCAGATCTTTGTTGATAGGCCACCAGATTTGACGCATGCAGGTGATAATTGGCGTGCATTTCATGGTCAATTCTGGCGGCAAGCTCTTTCGGGGTGTCCGGGGCATCGGCAATGGGCCGGCCAAAATGTACATGCACATGGCCTTTATGGCCGGTCAGTCCTTTCATGATGGACTCGGTGTCTTCATCCTTGGTTTTGGCGTAGTTACCGGTGCGTGCACGGGTTTCCAGTTCCCGCGCCTTGTCACGGTCGCAGGGATCGTACTCGTAGGCGATAGACACCGGAACGATGTGCAGCCGGTTCATTGCCTCGGCAAAACTCAGGCCGGTTTTCTTGAGCCCCATGTAGAACATCTTGATGATGGCCGGGTCGGTATGGTCCAGTCCATTTTTCGCCCGCCCTTCCCGCTGGGCAATCCAGATGCTGTCGTTGTGGTCGATACTGTGGCTGATAAAACCGGACAGGGTCAGGTAGGCGTCCCGCATTTCCCGGGGGCTGGTCATGTTACGCCGCACCACGAAGCTTTTGTTCAGCCGCATCATCTCGGCGAATACCCGGTTGGACAGAAGATTGTCGCCGATGGCAATGCGGGTGGTACTGAACCCGTTATGGAACAGCAGGTAATTGACCACCATCGGATCAAATACAATGTCCCGGTGGTTGGAGATGAACAGGTAGGCGCTTGTCTTGTTGAGGTTTTCAAGGCCACTCTGGGTTACCCGGCTGGTGGTATTCCCGATCAGTTCCCCGACATAGCTTGAGAGCTGGACCTGCAGGTCATTTATGGTGTCGACGCTTCCGAACCGGCGAAGCAGCCAGCGCCTGACCCAGCCACGAAGAAGCGCCGGAACCCAGCGCGCCAGAGCCGGTACCTTGAACCGGCCAACCATATCGAGAAACTCGGGATCCCTGACCAGATTATTGATCGCTGTCCGGGTTTCCTTATCGCTGTATGGACGGATTGCGTCAAATTCCTGCATGAAAGTCCTGTCTGTTGATTGCAGAAAAACCAGCATTGTAGCCGCCAAACCACCCATCTGTCTTCGGGGATTCAAAACGTTGATTGCACAGTAGCTGATTCTGAAGCTATCGGATCTGGTACTATATTGCCCTTGCTGAATGCTGCTCCCCATGCGCCCGGAAAAACCTGTTGCCAAACTATGACTTTTGAACAACTCAGCACCGTTCGCCCTGAAACTTCCGGCCAGAACCCGGAAGAGGTCCTGCACCGTGTTTTCGGGTATGAGTCTTTCCGCCCTCTGCAGGGTGATATTATCCGTGAAGTAGTGAATGGTGGCGATGCCCTGGTTCTGATGCCCACCGGCGGCGGCAAGTCGCTGTGCTATCAGGTGCCGGCACTGGTACGGGCCGGCACTGCAATCGTGGTATCGCCACTTATAGCCCTGATGCATGATCAGGTGGCAGCGCTGCGGGAACTGGGGGTCAGGGCCGCATTACTCAACTCCACCATGGACTTTCATCAGGCCCAGGAAACCGAAAATGCCCTCATGACCGGGGAGCTTGACCTGCTGTACTGCGCGCCCGAGCGGCTGATCCAGTCACGCACAATGAACCTCCTCAAAGCGGCGTCGCTGTCCCTGTTTGCCATTGACGAGGCCCACTGTGTGTCGCAGTGGGGGCACGATTTCCGTTCCGACTATCTGGAGCTCAGCCGCCTTGCCACTGAATTTCCGGCCATACCGCGAATAGCGCTTACGGCAACCGCAGACGAGCGCACCCGCAAGGAAATTGCAGAGCGCCTGTCGCTGACCCAAGCCCGTCATTTCATCAGCAGCTTCGACCGCCCCAACATCCACTACCGCATTGCCCCGAAAACCAATGCCAACAAACAGTTACTGAACTTTATTGGCACCGAACATAACGGTGACTGCGGCATTGTCTACTGTCTGTCCAGAAATAAGGTGGACGCAACCGCAAAGCTCCTCCAGAACCAGGGTTACAACGCCCTTCCCTACCACGCCGGACTTGACGGCAAGACACGCTCCCGTCACCAGGAGCGATTCCTGCGGGAGGACGGTGTAATCATCGTCGCCACCATCGCCTTTGGCATGGGTATCGACAAGCCGGATGTGCGTTTTGTGGCCCATCTGGATCTGCCCAAAAGTCTGGAGGCCTACTATCAGGAAACCGGGCGCGCCGGGCGTGATGGCAATCCTTCAACTGCCTGGATGGTCTATGGCCTGCAGGATGTGATCAAGCTGCGACAGATGCTGGAGGCCTCGCAGGGCAACGAACATTTCAAGCGGGTAGAACGGCAGAAACTGGATGCCATGCTGGGACTGTGTGAAGTTACCCGCTGCCGCCGTCAGGTGCTTCTGCGTTATTTTGGCGATACCCTGGACAACCCCTGCGGCAACTGCGACACCTGCCTGAATCCGCCGGAGACCTGGGATGGCAAGGTAGCGGTGCAGAAAGCCCTGTCCTGCGTGTTCCGCACCGGTCAGCGCTTCGGTGTCAGCTACCTGATTGATGTACTGCGGGGTTCCCGGAACGAACGCATTCTACAGTTTGGCCATCACACAGTTTCGACCTGGGGTATTGGCCAGGAGCTGTCCGCCAACGAATGGAAATCGGTTTTCCGGCAACTGGTGGCCAACGGCTACTTGCGGGCCGACCCGGACGGTTATGGTGCCCTGCAGCTTACCGAGGACTGCCGGCCCCTGTTAAAAGGCGAAGTGGCCATTGACCTGCGCAAGGATCCGGTGCCGAAGCCGGGCAAATCCCCGGGCACCCGTGGCGCTGTTCAGGGTCGCAGATTTGTCGATGAGGTGGTGGACAAGGAAGCCTGGGAGGCGCTACGGGCCTGCCGCAAAGCGCTGGCAGAAGCCAAGGGCGTTCCACCCTATGTGATTTTTCACGACGCCACGCTTTTCGAAATTCTTCAGAAGCAGCCCGAGTCGCTGGCAGAAATGGCCGACATCACCGGCGTGGGCGCCGCCAAGCTGGAAAGATACGGAGATCAGTTCCTGGCTGCATTAAAACCTTTCTTGCGAACCCGGTAATGTCCGATGGACGTCGCCACATGGTTGCCGTCCTTATCGTACATCAGTCCCTGAAGTTCGAACGCCGCCCTGCCCGTCTCATCTGCTTCGGCTTTAATGGCATCGACGGCCTGAGGGTCCAGGGCAAACTCGACCACCACATCGGAGTTGGCAGGCTGCAGAAACTGCAGTGTCATCTCCTTGAGTATGGGAGTGTAGGCCGGACCCACATCAAGGATTGTAAGCACGCCCCCGGGGATTTCCGCCACCAGAAAAAAAGCACCGGCGTACAGGCTGCCAAAATGGTTTTTATTGCCTTTCAGCGGGATACTGGCTTTAACAAACCCCGGGCGCAATTCAATGACCCTGAAGCCATTGCGCGGCGCAAACGGAATCGCAAGCCCGATCATCCGGTTTATGGCCACATAGCCACTGGTTCTGCGCAGCCATTGTAAAGGTGAGCCAAGGCTCGCGTCAGGGTCCGAGCCGGAAACCCACTGGCCGGTTGCGCCAATGATATTATCTACCCAGGTCATTCCGCCATTCTCCATTCATTGCCATTGCGGCACCGGGCCATAATTGACCGCCGGGCCAGGTTGCCACGCTGATTGTGATCTGAAATCAACCAGTTCACATTACATTGCTTACCGAAATAACAAAATTGGCATCGTCCTGATGCGAAGTCTTTCACCCGTTCTGATAAAATATTGATATGGATCAATCATGATGCTGGTTGTGGTTGCAACGATGACCACCCCACAGGACAGGAGCTGCGTATATGGCCCACGAAGAACTGCACCTTAATCTTCGGAACCTCGAAGTTGACGACTATGGTCAGCTGCAGGTTTTGATGGACAGAATTTACGATGATATCGGAGGTGCATGGCCAGTTGAAACAATCCGGGCGCTGGTAGAACAGTTCCCCGATGGTCAGATCTGTATTGAGGAATCCGGCGAACTCGTCGCCGTGGCGCTCACCGTCTGTGTGCAATACGACACCTTCAGCAACCCGCATACCTATGACGACCTGCTGTTCCGTAACGAGAAAATCCGGCATAACGCCAAAGGTGACTCGCTTTATGGTCTGGACGTACTGGTCGACCCGGAATACCGGGGTTATCGGCTCGGGCGCCGGCTTTACGAAGCGCGCAAGGAACTGTGCCGTTCCATGAACCTGCGAGCCATTCTGGCCGGTGGACGTATTCCGGGCTATTTCAAGTACGTGGACCAGTATTCTCCGGAAGAATACATTCAGCGGGTGGACCGCAAGGACATTTACGATCCGATACTGACGTTCCAGCTATCCAATGATTTTCAGGTTACCCGCCTGATGCACAAGTACCTGCCCGAGGATGAGAAATCACACGGTTATGCGACCCTGCTGGAATGGCGGAACATCCTTTACACGCCGCCCTCCTCGCTGCTCGATGCCAAAAAGACTCAGGTCCGGCTGGGTGCCGTGCAGTGGCAGATGCGGGAATTCACTTCGGTTGAGGAAGTGCTGGAACAGGTGGAATATTTCGTGGATGCGCTTTCAGACTACAAGAGCGACTTTGCGCTTTTCCCGGAATTCTTCAACGCGCCGCTGATGGGCCTGACAGATCAGGTTGATCAGACCCGGGCTGTCCGTTTTCTGGCCGGATTTACCGAGCAGTTCCGCAACGAAATGTCGGAAATGGCGGTCAGCTACAACATCAATATTATTACCGGTTCCATGCCATTGCTGGAAAATGACCGGGTCTATAACGTGTCCTATCTGTGCCACCGGGATGGCCGGGTTGATGAGCAGCGCAAGGTCCATATAACCCCTCACGAGCGTCGTGACTGGGTCATCGAAGGTGGCGACAGGTTCGATGTTTTCGACACCGATGCCGGCCGGGTTGCCATCATGATCTGCTACGACATCGAGTTTCCGGAGCTGGGACGCCTCGCGGCCCTCAACGAAGTGGATATCATCATGGTTCCGTTCTGGACAGATACCAAAAACGGTTATCTGCGAGTCCGGCACTGTGCCCAGGCAAGAGCGATCGAAAACGAATGTTACGTCGTCATTACCGGCAGCGTTGGTAACCTGCCCAAAGTCGAAAACCTGGATGTCCAGTACGCCCAGTCATCGGTATTTTCACCGTCGGACTTTGCCTTCCCCCACGATGCAGTGATGGCCGAGACCACGCCAAACACCGAAATGATCATGTTCTCGGATATGGACCTTGAGAAGCTGAAACTGGTCCGTAACGAAGGTTCTGTCACCAATATGAAAGACCGTCGTACCGACATCTACGAAATAAATACGGAGAGTTTGCCAAAATAACCGGGAGTAACTTGAAAATCTTTACGAGCCCTGTTCGTATAATGCTGAATAAATTGCCAAACCTGATCAGTATGGCTATTGTTTAACCAGAAACCTGGGGTCTGTAGATCAAGTCTATGTTGATGACGAATGAGGCATTGCCCGATCTGTTCGCACAGTTCAATGTAAAACGGGGTCTGTTCCGCCGCCGCGAGCGTGTGCAGGCAGCTCTGTTCGAGTTGGATGATTTCGGTTGTGTGATGAAGACCGACAAGCTGTTCGAACCGGGGGACAGCATTGTCCTCGACCTGGTAATGGAGATGCCGTTCGACGACATTCGGGCCGACGGCATAACCGGGCTTGTCACTGAACGTAGAAAGCACTGTAGCAACTTCTTTTATTCAGTTGATTTTTCTCAATTTAATGCTGGGGATAAGGCTGTTTTCTCAGAGAAGTTGCGACGCATAAGGCATGTTCTCCGGAAGAAACAGTCTCTCAGGTCCAGACGTACCACGGGGCCGTCGTCCAGTAGTCGTCAAACGGCCTGAATTTTAATCAGTTACGCCAAACCGCATGATCAGGAGCTATTGTGATGGGCAAGAAAACCAGCAAGCCAGATACTGATAAAGTTGTTGAACGGGTCAATAAAGAATTCGAAAAAACCTCAAACCGGATCGAAAAGCTGATCAACAATGCACTGAAACAGCTGGACGGGGTGCAGTCCCAGATTCAGGAGCCGGTCAAGAAGTTGCTGAAGGAAATCGACGAACTCAGGAGTCGCGAAGTGAAGCGCTTCAGTGAGGAGTTTGATCGTCGTATGGACGAGTTCCATGAACTCCAGGGCAATGTAATGGATCGCCTGGGTATTGCCAACGACAAGTCTGGTGCCACCAAAAAGAAAAAAGCGACGGCCAAGAAGCCAGCCACCAAAAAGGCATCTGCGAAAAAATCTGAAACCAAAAAAACCGCAGCGAAAAAACCGGCGGCAGCGGCCAAAAAGTCTTCATCTGCCTCCGCCAGCGCCGCAGCGAAAGCAGCCGATACCGGTGACCTTACCCGGGTGAAAGGCATCGGTCCGGCAACTGCAAGAAAAATGAAGGACGCCGGCATCACCGATATTTCCCAGATCGCCAATCCGTCTGCAGCGGATGAAGAAAAATTAGCGGCTTTCAGCAATGTCAAGGGATTCAGTACCTTCAGTGCGGAGGCTAAGAAAGTTCTTTAATGCAACAAACTGATCAGCCTGTATTACGGGACATCGTCCTGATCGGCGGTGGACACAGTCACGTTGGGGTTCTCAAGCGCTTTGCCATGAATCCCGTGCCGGGTGTTCGCCTCACTCTTATCTGTCGTGACACTCACACACCTTATTCCGGCATGTTGCCCGGCTACGTGGCCGGGCACTACAGCTATGATGAGGTTCATATTGATCTGAGCCGCCTTGCTGAATTTGCCGGTGCCCGCTTCTATCGCGACGAGGCCGTCGGCATAAACCGCGATTCCCGGAAGGTGCTTTGCCGTTCGCGCCCGGACGTACCCTACGATCTGCTGTCGATCAATATCGGTTCGTCGCCGCGAGTCGGTGATGTTCCGGGGGCAAGCGAGCACGCCGTGCCGGTCAAGCCGATCAACGGTTTCAATCAGCGCTGGCTTTCGTTGCTTTCCGAGCTTGAAAACCATGACGGGCCATTAAGCGTTGCCGTCGTTGGCGCCGGCGCCGGGGGTGTCGAGCTTACCCTGGCAATGCAGTACCGGCTGCGTAATGAGCTGAAAAAACGCGGCCATGACCCGGCCCAGCTTCAGTTTCACCTGTTTGACGCCCAGCCCGAGATTCTTCCGACTCACAATGCCAATGTGCGTTCGCTGTTCAAGGCAACCCTGAGAGAGCGTAGCGTAAAACTTCATCTTGGCTCTGCGGTATCGCAGGTCGATGAAAACACGCTGCACACCGACAACGGCACAGTTGTTGAGGCGGATCACGTGCTCTGGGTCACCCGTGCTGGCGGCCCTGCCTGGCTGCAGAATACAGGTCTTGCGCTGGATGAAGGCGGCTTTATCCGGGTTCGGGACACTCTGCAGACCGAAACCGATGATTCCATATTCGCGGCGGGTGATATTGCCGACGTTATCAATCATCCCCGGGAAAAAGCCGGTGTGTTTGCGGTTCGCCAGGGGCCGCCGCTGGCCGATAATCTGAAGAATCTTGCTCTGGGCAAGTCCGCGAGACCTTTCACGCCCCAGAAAAAATGGCTCGCCCTGATCAGCACCGGCGACAAATACGCCATCGCCTCCCGTGGCGACCGGTCCTTTTCCGGAGCCTGGGTCTGGCGCTGGAAAAACTGGGTCGATCACCGCTTTATGGCGAAATTCAATGATCTGCCCCGGATGGAGGAGTCGGCCGCCCTGCCCGACACCGGCGCGGCCCAGAACCCGGAAGAGGCCTCCCAGGCGATTTCTGCGGTGGCCATGCGCTGTGGCGGGTGTGGCGCAAAAGTCGGCAGCACCGTGTTATCCCGTGCCCTGGGCGAACTCCGTCCGATTGAACGTGATGACATCATTATCGGCCTGCATGCGCCGGATGATGCAGCGGTCTTGCAGGTTCCGGCTGGCAAGGCTGTGGTGCACACCGTCGATTTCTTCCGGGCGTTCATTGATGACCCCTATATTTTTGGCAAGGTCGCGGCAAATCATGCCCTGGGTGATGTGTTCGCCATGGGCGCCGAGGCTCAGAGCGCCACCGCGGTTGCTACTGTGCCATACGGCATCGAGTCAAAAGTGGAGGATGTGGTGTTCCAGATGATGACCGGCGCTGTTGAAGTGCTTAACGAGGCAGGCTGCGCCCTGGTCGGCGGCCATACCGGTGAAGGCAAGGAACTGGCGCTGGGCTTTGCGGTAAACGGTCTGATTGATCCTGAGGAAGTGATGAGCAAGGGCGGCCTGCGGGCCGGTGACGCGCTGATTCTGACCAAGCCCATCGGTACCGGAACCCTGTTCGCAGCACACGCAAAGCTTGAAGCCAAAGGACGGTGGATCGACAGTGCGCTGGCGTCGATGATCCAGTCCAACAAAAGCGCCGCAGAATGTCTCAACCGATACGGCTCCAAAGCCTGTACCGACGTTACCGGTTTCGGTCTGCTGGGCCACCTGGTGGAAATGACCCGGCCCTCGGGCGTTGATGCCGAGCTGAGCCTGGGTGCCATACCCATCCTGCCGGGAGCCGCGGAAACCGCAGCCGCCGGTATTCTGAGCTCACTTCAGCCCGCCAATATCCGGTTGCGGCGGGGTATCCGGGAGCAGGAAAAGTGGGTGAAGCACCCGCGCTACCCGCTGATTTTTGATCCCCAGACCGCCGGTGGTCTGCTGGCCAGCGTACCTGCGGATCAGGCCGAGGCCTGCGTTGCGGAGCTGAAGGCTCTGGGCTATCCCCATACCGCAGTCATCGGCCGGATTCTTGCTCAGGACGAAAACGGGCCCATCGAGCCAATTACCCTGACTGATTGATTTTTGCTCTCTGTGCCCTTGCCTTTTCAATCGCCGCCGCCAGTGAAGCCTGTTCGTTCTCGGGGGTGAAATCGGCGGCCAGGTAGCTGACTCGCTGAGTCAGTTCTGCCAGAAACCCGGATGATTTTTCGGCCTTCGCGAGCAGGCGCGCCAGGTCCTGCTCATCCCCCGTTCTGAAATAGCCCGGGTAGTCATCGCCGAGCAGCCCGATATTGCCGGAAATATCCGATGCAATCACAGGCAGGCCGGCCCGGCAGGCTTCGGAAACCACGTTGGCGCCACCTTCCATGACGGAACTGATGACCATTAACCGGGAACGCCGCATCAGTGCCTGAATGTCCGGTTTATCGACCTCGCCAAGCCATTCAAACCGTGGATTGGCCGACTGTTCTTCCAGGGCTCTGATCTCCCACTCGGGAGAGTGAGCCTTGCCGGCGTTGACTACTTTTATGATGGAGTCATCCGGCAGCAGGCGCGAGGCCAGTGCCGCCCGCAGTGAATCTTTCTCGTCCCGCAGATGACCGATAACGCAGACCAGAAAATGGTCGTCCGGGTTGTGATCGTCCGACCGACCCGGCTGGTCAGCCGATTGCAGTACCGTGGCCAGTTTTTCACAGAATTTCGACGGGATATCGAGTTTTACCCGCTGATGAAGTCCGATCAGACAATCCGCCCGTGTCATGGAATCCAGGGTTTCCCGGGGGAAGCGGTACTGATGATCATAGATGTCAGTCCCGGTAAGCGCGACGATGACCGGGATTTGCGGATGTTGGTCCTGAAAGCTTGCCACAGCCTGGTGGCTGCGCCAGGCATGCAGTGCAATGACAAGGTCACAGGGCTCATCGCGGAATTCGGTAACAAGGTGTATCCGGTGACCTTCCCGTTCCAGCAGCCTTGCCCAGCGCTCGGCCGTTGCCCGGTTGCCGGCTCTCGACCCCGCCGGCGCCGGTGTGATGATAACAATGTCCATTGTTACAGAACCTGAGCTGTTTGAATGATCAGATCGTATAGATGTTTCTGATGATGGTAAATCACGGTATGCTGTTGCGGCCTTTGTTTACGGCATCCGATGCTTGAGTCAAACACATTTCTAACAATTCATCGCTGATTAAAAGGACATTAACATGGCCCTGAAGCTGATTCGGAAACTGGTCACCGCTGGCGTACTGGTATTTGCCTCTGCGGCAGCTGTTTCCGCGCAGACACTCGTATTCACTGCAATTCCCGATGAGGATGAAACCAAACTGGTAGAGCGTTTCCGTGGCATTGCCGACTACCTGGAAGAGAAACTGGATGTAGAGGTCCGTTATATCCCGGTCAAATCCTACGCCGCCGCAATTTCCGCTTTCCGTAACAACCAGGTCCAGCTTGCCTGGTTTGGTGGTCTGTCCGGAGTCCAGGCCCGCTCTCTGGTCCCCGGCTCTCAGGCCATTGCCCAGGGTGTTGAGGACAAAGCCTTCTACTCCCATATCATTGCCCACAGCAGCACGGGTCTAGAGGAAAGCGAGGAGCTGCCCGAGGAACTCAGGGGCAAAACCTTCACCTTTGGCTCGAAGGGTTCCACCTCCGGACGTCTGATCCCGGAGTACTATATCCGTGAAGCCTTCAATGAAGCTCCGGAAGAGGTTTTTTCCCGCGTTGGTTTCAGTGGTAACCACACGCGCACCCTGCGTCTGGTGGAATCAGGAACCTATGAAACCGGTGCCATCAACTTCTCGGTGTGGAACAAGGAGCTTGAGAACGGCAACGTTGATACCGATGCCGTCAAAGTGATCTGGACGACACCCAGCTACCCCAACTACCAGTGGACCATCCGTGGTGATGTCAATGAGCGGTTCGGTGAAGGCTTTATGGATCGTGTCCAGCAGGCATTACTGTCGATGGAAGACAAAGAATTACTGGAAAGCTTCCCACGCTCCGGGTTCATTCCCGTCTCTAACGATGCTTACAAGCCCATAGAAGTGGTTGGAAAGCAGATCGGAATCATTGATTGATGTCAGGGTTTGATCTGACGGGCCTTTCGGCCTCGTTCGGTGGAGAGCGGGTCATTGGCCCGCTCTCCATGAACGTGGAAGAAGGTGATCGTGTCGGCCTTGTGGGTCGCAGTGGTGCGGGCAAATCGACTCTGATCAGCCTGATTCATCAACAGGTCGGCCGTGACTCATCGCTGGTGCCACAGGATCTTGGCCTGGTCAGTGCCCTGCCGGTGTTCCACAATGTGTTCATGGGCCAGCTTGATGCCCATTCCACCTGGTACAACACCCTGACACTCATCCGCCCGTTCAGACGGGATGCATCATCGGTGCGGGGCCTGCTCAAAGAACTCTCCATGCCGGAGAAAATCTGGGTTCCCACCGCCTCGCTTTCTGGCGGTCAGCGCCAGCGGGTGGCAATTGCCCGGGCAGTATTCAGACAGTCTCCGCTGCTACTGGCAGACGAGCCGGTCTCGGCGCTGGATGGCCCCATGGCCCATCTGATCATGAAGCTGCTGAGAGATCGCTTCAATACCAGTGTTATCGCCCTTCACGACGTGGAGCTGGCGCTGCAGTACTGCACCCGGATTATCGGCATACAGGATGGTCAGATTGCCCTGGATGAACCCAGTAAGCGATTGAATCCCGCTGATATTACCCCTCTGTACTGACACTGATCATGTTTTCATCTCCCACGGTCCGAACCAGCTTTATCTTTCTTGCCATTGCTATTGCAGGCCTGGCTTTTGCTGATATTGCGATTACCGCGGCAAATCCGTGGAAAGACCTGGGTCGCTTCTTTCTGGGCGTGGTTACACCGGATTTCTTCAGTTCCGAAGGCGTTGCTACTGCCCTGCTACGTACCGTTGCCTTTGCTTTTGTCGGCGTGGCTCTGGGCAGTATCTGCGGTTTCCTGCTGTCACTGGTTTACCGCAATGTCGTTGTCAGAACCTTCTGTGCCTTTATCCGGGCGATTCACGAGCTGTTCTGGGCGCTGATCTTCCTGCAGTTTTTCGGCTTTCATCCGCTGACCGGCGTATTGGCGATTGCCATCCCCTACTCCGGGATCTTTGCCAAGGTCTATTCCGAAATTCTCGACGAAACGGATCCGACGCCGGGTCGCCTGTTGCCGCCCGGGACCGGGGTCGTTTCCGCGTTTCTGTATACCCGTATCCCCGACTGCTGGGTCCAGTTGAGAACCTATACAGCCTATCGCCTGGAGTGCGGTTTGCGCTCCAGTGCGATTCTCGGATTTGTCGGCCTGCCGACCCTGGGCTTTTACCTCGAGTCTGCATTTTCCCAGGGCCACTATTCCGAAGCGGGCGCCATGCTCATCCTGTTTTATGTGCTCATTGCCACCATGCCGCTCTGGGTCAAACCCAGACTATTGCCGGTGTACATTGTGGGCGCGCCGTTTTTTCTGGGCGACGGGCTGCCCATCGTCTGGGGCAACGTTGCGCGATTCTTCAGCGAGGACATAGTGCCTTCACCCATCAGAAACGGTGAAGGTATTTCCGGCCTGCTGCCATGGCTGAATGATGTGATGGTTACCGAAGCCTTGCCGGGTATCTGGAACACCGTCGTGTTAACGCAGATTGCGCTCGTTGCCACCGGTATTATCGCGCTGCTGGCCTTTCCGCTGATCTCAACCCACTTTGGTGGCCCCGTTCGCCGTACCGGCGGCCATGTGTTTCTGGTGATCGCCCGTTCCACGCCTGAATACATCCTGGCTTACATACTGCTCCAGCTCTGGGGGCCGTCGATGTTACCCGCCATCGTTGCCCTGGCGTTGCACAACGGTGGCATTATCGGCCACCTGATCGGGCGCCAGACCAGTACTATCCGGTTACGGCCGGACGCTGCCACAGGCATAAACCGCTACACCTATGAACTGGTACCCAGGGTGTACCGGTCGTTTCTGGCTTTTCTGTTCTATCGCTGGGAAATCATCATGCGGGAAACCGCCATTCTGGGCATTCTCGGCATCTACACGCTGGGTTTCTATGTCGACAGTGCGATACAGAATATCCAGTTCGACCGCGCCATGGTGCTGATCATCATAACGGCGCTGCTGAATATAGGCGTGGACATACTGGGTCGCTATATACGCCGGAAACTGGCGCTCCAGACAATGCCGACCTGCTAGTGTCCGGTTTTTCCGAGTGCCAGCTGCCGTTATCACCAACTGCAAAGCTTCCTATATGAACGGGCGGCATGAGAAAATAGCGCGCTTTTTATTTCCAGCCACAGGACAACCCAGTGCATCCGGATATTTCCGTAAAACACCTCAATAAAACCTACGGTGACGGCTTTCAGGCCCTTAAAGACATAAACCTGGAGATCGAAAGCGGTGAGATCTTCGCCCTGCTCGGTCCCAACGGCGCAGGCAAAACCACCCTTATCAGCATCATCTGCGGTATTGTCAATCTGTCGTCGGGTGAAGTAAGAGCGGCGGGTCATGACATCGTTCGCGACTACCGCCAGGCCCGGCAAAGCATCGGCCTGGTGCCTCAGGAACTGAGCACCGACTCGTTCGAAACAGTCTGGGGCACTGTCAGCTTCAGCCGGGGCCTGTTTGGCAAGCCCCCGTCCCCAGGCCATATCGAAAAGGTTCTCCGTGATCTTTCGCTTTGGGATAAACGTGATAACCGGATCATGTCCCTGTCCGGCGGGATGAAACGCCGGGTGATGATTGCCAAGGCACTGTCCCACGAACCGCAGATCCTGTTTCTGGACGAACCCACAGCCGGTGTGGACGTGGAGCTTCGGCGGGACATGTGGAACATGGTCCGCAAGCTGCGAGAGAGTGGTGTCACTATCATCCTGACCACCCACTACATCGAAGAAGCCGAGGAAATGGCGGACCGCATCGGCGTTATTCGCGATGGCGAGATCATTCTGGTGGAGGAAAAAAACCGGCTGATGAGCAAGCTGGGCAAAAAAGAGCTCAGGCTGCAGCTGCAGGAACCACTTGAACAGATTCCCGGTGAGCTGGCACTTGATCCGGTCTCCCTGTCCGGAGATGGCTACGAACTGATCTACGCCTTCGACTCCCAGGACGAAAAGGCCGGTGTTGCGAGACTGCTGCGGATGCTGGGAGACATCGGCATCGAATACCGGGATCTGCACACCAGTGAAAGTTCGCTGGAAGACATTTTCGTAAATCTGGTACATGAATAACCTCAAAGCACTCAGGAGCCTTACCCAAATGAACCTTCATGGTGTAGGTGCAATCTATAAATTCGAGATGGCCCGTATGCGTCGTACGCTGATGCAATCGGTGGCGTCGCCGGTGATTTCAACCTGCCTTTATTTCGTGGTGTTCGGATCCGCCATCGGCAGCCGCATGGGCGATATCGACGGCATCAGTTATGGCGCCTACATCATTCCCGGCCTGGTCATGCTCTCGCTGCTGATGCAGAGCATTTCCAACGCCTCCTTTGGCATCTATATGCCAAAATTCTCGGGCACCATTTATGAAGTGCTTTCGGCGCCGGTTTCCTATCTGGAAGTGGTGCTGGGGTATGTCGGCGCTGCCGCCACAAAGTCCATGATTCTGGGGATCATCATACTGATCACCGCCAAACTGTTCGTAAATTACGATGTGCTGCATCCGTTCTGGATGTTCGTTTTTCTGGCGCTGACCGCCATCACCTTCAGCCTGTTCGGCTTTATTATCGGGATCTGGGCCGACGGGTTCGAGAAGCTCCAGATAGTCCCGCTGATGATTGTGACGCCACTGGTTTTTCTCGGCGGCACTTTCTATTCCATCGACATGCTTCCGGAAGTCTGGCAAAAGATCAGCCTGCTGAACCCCGTGGTCTATCTGATCAGCGGTTTTCGCTGGGCGTTTTATGGAGTCTCGGACGTGCATGTAGGCATCAGTGTCGGCATGATCCTGCTTTTCCTGACAGCCTGCATGGTCACCGTCTGGTGGATCTTCAGAACCGGTTATCGGCTCCGCTCATGATCAGCATCAGGAGTTCGGTCTCCAGCATCAGGCTCCTGGCCCCCATTCTGGGCCTGCTGTTCTCCGGGTGCCTGTTGGCCCGACCGGACCCCGGGTCGTTGCCCGTACAGCAGGCCTGCCTGGTAGCCGCGGAGCAGGCCACGCCAATACGGATTGAAATTGCCAGGACCCCGGCACAACGCAGTCGCGGACTGATGCAAAGGGCATGGTTGGCGCCGGACGCCGGCATGCTGTTTGTGTACCGCGACCAGCGCCGCGCGGACCACAGCTTCTGGATGTATCAGACCCTGATTCCGCTGGACATTGCCTATCTCGACCGCGACGGAGTCATCCTTAACATACGCCAGATGACGCCCTGCCCGGCTGAGCAGGCAAAGGACTGCCCCACCTATGCGGCCGGGGTTCCTTATTATCTCGCTCTGGAAATGAATCTGGGCTATTTTGATAATCACGGTTTCGAGGCAGGCGACCGTCTTTCCCTGGACCCTTCGGACTGTCGCAGTGTCCCGTCTGGTTGATTCGCAGTAGGTCAACGAATCAACCAGACGGGACACAAGGCGACCTGCGCCGCTTCCTGATGTACCCTGTACCCCATGAAAGAACTCAAGAAACAACGCCTCGCCCTGGAAAAACAACTGGCTGCCGCTACCTCTTATGAGCATTGGCATACCATCGCCACTCAACTCGATGACCTGGAGGACAATCTGGCCTGGCGGGAACAGGGTGGCTGCGAGCTTCTTCACGAAGCACTGATTCGCCAGCATATCGATGCCATGGCGCGTTGCAGGGAAAACGGTGACACCCGCGCCCTCGCCCGCGTGCTGCAGGAAAGCCTCTACCGGCATCTGGGCGAAATCGCCAATCCGGATCTCTATGCCGTCGCCTGGACCGGCACCAAATACCTGGTCACTGAATTTCTGGACGAAGTGGAAAGTGCCATGAATTTCATCTGTGACCACGAGATGCCGGGGGTGACCGAGCAGCAAAAGCTCCGCATGTTCCGGGATGCCGAAAGGGTTTATGGTCGCCCGGCACTGATGCTCAGCGGTGGCGCGGCTTTCGGGATCTATCATATTGGTGTTACTCGCGCACTCTGGCGACACCGCCTGTTACCGGATGTCATTGCCGGCTCCAGCATGGGTGCGGTAGTGGCCGGCGCCATCTGTACCCGTAACAGCCAGGAACTTGAACATTTTTTCAACGAGCCCGGCGAGATCTACCTGAAAGCGTTTCGCTGGCTGCGGCCCGACCGTATCTGGCGAAGAGGTCACGCCATGGACCAGACCCAGTTACTCAAGCTGATTCAGGCCAACATGAGCAGCACCAGTTTCCACGAGGCGGCGGAGCACAGCGGGCGAACCCTGAATATCTCGGTATCGCCCACCAGAACCCGCCAGAAGCCCAGACTGCTTAACAACCTGACCTCGCCCGAGGTTCTTGTCGACTCGGCGATCCTGGCTTCCTGTGCCGTGCCTGGCATCTATCCGCCGGTAACGCTGCAGGCCCGCGACAGCGACCAGGGGCCAGACGGGTGTAAACCCTACATGCCCACGGAACGCTGGATGGACGGCAGCGTGCATGGCGACCTGCCGCTGATGCGCATGGCGCGGCTGCATAATGTCAACCGCACCATTGTCAGCCAGGCCAATCCCCATGTGCTGCCGTTTATCAGCCATCACCACGAGCGTGGCCGGGGCGCAACGGCAAAACAGGCCGCGACTTCAATACTGCATGCCCAGGTGGCCAGTGCGCTGCAAGTGACCCGGAACAGCTGGTCATCAACCCTGTTGCGGCCCTTAATGGAACAGGCTCATGCCATGACAACGCAAACCTACCTGGGGGATATCAATGTGCACTTTCCGTTCCGGCCGTCGCTGTATCGCAAGGTGCTTGCCAATCCCAGCCGCAAGGACCTGGACATGTTTATCCGGCTTGGTGAGCAGGCTACCTGGCCGCGACTGGCAATGATTCGCGACCAGACCCGCATCAGCCGCCTTTTCAGTGACTGTATCGCACGGCTGGAACGGGCCTGCATCGCGTCCGACAAGGCCGGAGACTAGCGACTTGCAGACGACACGGGTCAAGGGCCTGACCATTGCCGCCCTGGGCGTTCTGTTTATCGTGCCGGATGCACTGCTGGTCAAGATCACCGCGGTAGAGCCGGTGGTATTCCTGTTCTGGCGTGGATTGCTGCTGGCGATCAGTTTTCTGGCAATCAGCTGGCTCAGATACCGGGACCGGCTGAACACCGAAATCAGGCGCTGCGGCTGGAAGGGAATATTCTGCGCCGGTGCTTTCGCGGTAAGCACACTGGGGTTTGTGGTGGGCATGAAAAATACTGCGGCCGGCAATGTCCTGGTTATTCTCAACACCGCGCCGGTTATCGCCGCCCTGA
>Ga0209949_1000324_pt1 | contig 25935 bp, 23 predicted proteins | sample SalPonC_black_MG_FD_185711 | JGI IMG/M metagenome (GOLD analysis project Ga0209949, IMG submission 185711) | Salt pond soil microbial communities from South San Francisco under conditions of wetland restoration - Salt Pond MetaG... | ecosystem: Environmental > Aquatic > Marine > Intertidal zone... | reverse complement strand
TCCTGAAAAGCCTCTTTAATGAGCAATACATCGCCCTCATTGTCTTCGACAAGTAATATGTGTATTGGTTTCATTACGTAATTTTTGTTCCACCGCAATACCCTAATACACCTCATGTGTATATCGGACAGATTAGCGGAACGTCGCAACCTAAAGCATCTGTTTTTTCCCGAATCAGGTTCTCTGTTTCAGATTGCCCTTCTGCAGACAAGACTTAAATCAGAGATACATCCTGAACGTAAAAGCCAACTAAACATTCAAAATGTTTGAGATCAAAACACAGTATAACAAAAATTTCAGAATCCACTAGCGTTAAAATTCACAACTTAACGTTAAACAAAAATTCTGAACTCATGTTTCGCCTGCGCTACAAACTGCCTGTTTTTGCAACTGGTTTTCTAACGAATGTTAAAATAAGTGATGCTAATATAACATCGCGCTTCTGTAGTTCTCTATAGAATCTTATAATTACCATTTAGATTATCGTAGTGTAAATGGGGCTATATGCCACTGAGCGGGGTTATAATCCTGCGGTTTTTTTAAAATGATCTCACAATTGAAGCTCTCAATACATCACGATTTTATATCTTTACTGGGATCATCAGTTCTGTGGCCGGGATCTCCCATCAGGAAGCTCAACAAAGTTGAGCCAGAAATCTTTAATCTCACGGATGACTTCCATAAAGTTGTCGAGGCCAACAGGCTTGGTGACATAACAGTTTGCGTAATGATGATAAGACGCTTTTATATCCTCATCGGATGATGAGCTCGACAACATGACAACGGGGGTTTCTTTCGTTTTTTCATCGTTCTTTATAAACTGAAGTACTTCATGCCCGTTTACACGCGGAAGGTTGATATCTAAAATCACCAGGTTTGGCCTGGTCTTCTCTTGAAATTCTCCCTGCTGTTTAAGATACCGGATGGCCTCTTCCCCGTTCTTTACCACATCTATTACATCTATAGTTTCATCGCCTTCAAGTGCATCCTGCATCAGCATTACATCGCCCGGATTATCTTCTACTATCAGTACTTTTATTACGCTGTTCATTGTCTCATCCTTTTTATTCTTTTTCCAGACATGACCTGTGATCAATTTTGATAGGGCAAAGTCATCGGACCGGTAATTTTATCCGGCCTTCTGTAAAAAACATTTGTCAACCCATTTTGATTCAGGTATTGCAAACAGACCCTCTGCAGACGTTAAAGAACTCCATCAAAGCTCTTTGGAATTTCCACTGTAAAGGTGCTGCCGGTCCCTACTACCGATTCCACAGTAATGGATCCGCCGTGAGCCTCGGCAATTTTCCGGCAAATTGCCAACCCGATACCTGTCCCGGAATACTCATCACTCGAATGCAGACGCTGAAAGATCTGAAAGATTTTCTCTTTGTACTCTTCACCAATACCGATTCCGTTATCTGATACAGAGATTTTGTAAGTGTCACCGGTCTCAACTGCCTTCACGGTAATTTGCGGCCGGTTATCATCAGGCTGATATTTTAGCGCGTTGCTAACAAGGTTGCTCAGCAGGCTGTATATTGATGACTTATCTGCGGTAATTTGCGGCAGGCCATCCCATTGAACAGTGGCATTTTTCTCCTCTGCTACTTTCCTGAAGTCCCTTAAGATTGCGTCCATAACCATATTAAGATCCACCGGTTCCGGACGCGTCTCTTTTCTGCCTATTCTTGAATAGTTGAGCAGGTCTAGAATAATCTGGCGCATACGCTTTGCCCCGTCAGTTGCAAACCAGATATATTTTTTTGCCCTGTCATCAAGCTGATCCCCGTATTTTTTCTCAAGCTGAGTCAAAAAACTGCTTACCATCCGGAGAGGTTCCTGCAGGTCGTGGGAGGCAACGAAGGCGAACTGTTCCAGCTCAGCGTTAGATGCAGCCAGTTCATCGGTCTGTTTTTTTAAGATATCATTGAGTTTGATGAGCTGTTGTTCATTTTTTTTGCGGTCGGTGATGTTTTTAAAGAAAACAGAAAGCCCGTCGGCTGACGGATAGGCACTTACATCAAACCACTTTTCAGCGGCAGGATAGTACTCCTCGAATGTAACGATCACCCGCTCTTCCATGGCAATATGGTACTGCCTGAAAAAATCTAATTCTGTTGCATCTCCAAAAACATCCCAAAGATTTTCTCCCACAATTTCATCTCTGGTTGTGCCGAGTACATCCTCTGCAACATTATTCCAATAGGTCACTATCCAGTCTTCATTTACGGCAAAAAACGCGTCGCCTATGCTTTCGAGAATTCTTTCACGCTCTAAAGAAAGTTCCTGCTGTTTTATTTCAGCTGTTTTTCTCTGATGTATGTCCTGGAAACTCCCATAGATTTTTTTTACCCGGCCCTGCACAACTTCAGCCTCTCCAATAACACGAACCCATCGTTCATTTCCCTTGCCTGTTACAAGCTCCAGCTCAACATCGAATGATTTTCCCGTCTCTGTTGCTTCGCTGATTTTGCTATTAATTGTGTCCCGGCTGAATCCCTCTTTGTAGAAATTAAGCCCGGCTTCAAGAGTCGGATCAAATTGTTCAGGCACCTCATGAATGTCACGGGTAATATCAGACCAGTAAACTTTTTGCTCAACAACATCATATTCCCAGCCGCCAATTTGTGACATTCTGTTGGCCTGACGCAGCAGGATTTCGAGCTCTTTCTGTTTTGTTACGTCACGGGCAATACTGTATATCTTACCCTCCTCAAAAAACGTGCGTGTTGTCCACGACAACCACACTACTTTTCCGGATTTCGTGATATACCTGTTTTGAAACGTTTTGGCCCCTTCATCTCTGTTAAGAGCATCAATCTCACTTTCAGTTCTTAACCGGTCATCGGGATGAGTAAACGACGAAATCGGCTGAGTAAGCAGCTCATCCTGTGAATAGCCCAGCAACCGGCTCATCGAGGGGTTCACCTGTTTGAAATAACCATCCATACCCGCTACACAAATAATATCCGGAGAAAAGCTGAATATCCTGTTAAGCTGCTCCTCCGTCTGCTTACGATCGATTTCTGACCCCAGATCTTCGCCGATTTTTTCCAGAATCGGTGTATAGTATCTTCGTTTTGATTGTGCGTTCTGTATCCCTATCAGAAGCACACCGGTAACTTTTGAGTTGAATATTATGGGAATACCGTAGGCTGTTTTCACACCGGCCGCGTGTGCTGCTTCATGGCGTATGAAATCTTTACGGCTGTCTGTTTGCTGCCAGAACTGGGTTTGCCCTGAGTTCCACGTTACACCGGGCAAACCTTCACCTTTCAAAAATACCTGGAGATCTTGAACCTGGTAAAATTTTTCAGCCTCCTCATTATTTATCTTATAGCCCGACAAGCCTATAGTCTGCTTCTCATCGTCCGTAATCCAGATTTCTGCAAGGCTGAAATCTCCGATCTCAACTATCAGATCAAGTGTTTTGTCTATTGATTCAGACAGCGTTTTTTGATTGCTGAAAATCCGTCCGATACCTGACTGCAGAAAGCGCAGCTGTTCCTTGTTTTTTCGCATCGTAATATCGCGGGCAATCGCTATAAAGTGTGTGCACACACCTCCGTTAAACACGGGATTTAATGATACCTGAACCCAGAATTCATCGCCGTTTTTTTTATAGGTAAGCAGCTCCAGCTGGATTTGTTCATTTTTTTCAATAGCCTGACGCAGTCTTGCCAGTTTTTTCAATGATGATTTGGGGGCATTTAAAAATTTCGCCTGCTGCCCGATCAGTTCATCATAGCTATACCCGGTAAGTTCAGTATACGCCTCGTTCACAAACACAATGTCAGCTGCACTGCTTTTACCAATGGGCCTTGATTTGACGATTACAACTGCATCACTCGCGGCTTTTACGGCGGCCTCAAATAGTTTCAGATTATCAGCACCTCCGCTTACCCCCTTGTTTGTCATAATCTGAAGTATACCAAACGTATAGCCGGACTCTGCTTCAAACGTAGAGTAGTGTATATCACATGGAATGCGGTTTTTCTCAGAATCCAAGCCGATAGCATAGCTGCTGAACGAGTCTTCCTTGTTCAGATCTTCCGATAAATCAAGCAAATCAAACAGTATATCGACAGACTTTCCCGACAGCTCATCAAACGCGTAGCCAAATAAATTGCAGGCAGCCGTATTTACATCAACTATCTTACCTCCCGTTGTCAAAATGAGATTGGCTGTCAGAGACTTTTCAAAGATTGCGCGATAGCTTTCTGACTCGCTAAATAAAGTAGGCGGAGGTTGATTTCTTGTCATATACGATCAGAGTCGCCAACAACCGAGCAAGTTATTGGATGAATGTTGTATCAGAAAATATAATAAAAAACGACGAAGTAATTTTAACGGGGAACGGGAATTTCCAGGTTTACAAACATACCCGACTCATTGTGCTCTTTGAATGTAATTTGGCCGCCGAGCTTAAATATCCTGCTATTTACATTTATCAGACCGGCACCCTGGGCACCTTGCTCATCAGGGTCAAACGACACGCCATCATCTTTGATTGAAATGCTAAGGTAACTACCTGCCACTTCGGAAATTACCTCTGCATTTTCCGCCCCCGAATGTTTTATGATATTTGCACAAAGCTCCTGCAAGATTCGGTAGATGTTCACTTTTACTTTCGGCGGAAGGTCTGAAGATTCAGGCAAATGGTCTTTAAGCATAAATTTAATCCTTGATGTAGCTGATAACTGACGCACCAGCTGTTTCAGCAGATCCGACAGAGACATCGAATCAAACTCTGCCGATTGCAGGTTGTGTGATAAATCTCGTGTATGAAGTGTTGTTTGCCTGAGAAGCTTAAACAGTTTATTGATTTTACTCTCAAGTACATCAGGATTATTTAACTCATCCAGCAAATTCTGAGTAAACATTCCGCACGCAACAAGCTGCTGTACAATTCCATCGTGAAGCTCACGAGCTACGCGGTTACGCTCTTTCTCCTCTGCCTGCAGAACGTTCTCAATCATTTTCTCCTGCATATCAATCTTATCCGTCACATCACTCATCAACATCAGCGATGATATTTCCCCCTTGTACTCCAGCAGATGACCATTGACTTCTACAAAGAATACCTCACCGTTCTTTTTTTGATGCCTCCAAACCTGGCGTGGCGGAAATTGAGAATAATCTGTACTGCCGTTTTGCATCGTGCTTATGGGCCGCTCAAACTTGTCGAGCTGAATATCATCAACTGTAAGCGTCAGAAATTCATTTTTGGCGTACCCGTATTTAATTTCAGCCTCGGTGTTCGAGTCAATAATTTGCCGCGTATCCGGGTTCCAGATCAGCATCGGTGACGGATTATTCTCGAAAAGCTCGCGATACCTGTTTTCGGAGTTTCTGAGCTTTTTAAACATTGAGTTCCGTTCAATGCTGTACCTGATACTTTTCCATAGTGAATAGGTATTCAGGCTGTCTTTCATTACATAATCGGCTATACCCATACTAAGTGAACGAACACTAAAATGCATATCCGAGTAACCGGTGAGAACAATAATCGCCGCCGGGAATGTAAGCTCTACTGTCTCTTCAATGAGCTCCTCACCTTTTTTATCAGGAAGATTTAAATCAAGTAGAACGGCGTGATATTCCTTTTCATTTTTCCTCACATAGTCTTGCGCTTCGGAAAAAGTTTTGGCGTGATCCAGCTTTCCAATGAAACTATTTCCGTCGAGGTAGTCTTCGATAAGAGCAAAATCTCCGGGGTTATCTTCAATCACCAATAGCCGGTATTTTGCATTTGAATCGTATATCATCTCCGGGGCGTCTTCTATATCTGTTTTACTGATAGCTTTAGGTTCAGAAGCTAAAAAATAATCCATTATCGCTATTTATCAATAATTATTACTGTTTATTGCGCGTCATTGAAACAGAAAGATCGGCTCTGATACTGATTATCTCAATCTGTGTTCTCGGCATTTACGCTCTTTCTCTTTAACTGATCAAAACCAAAATTGACCGCAATTTTTGTTACTCAATGCTTTATAAATTTTTTAGGGTCCTGCCCGGCGATTCCCCAAGCACGTAAAAAATCTCCCAATCTTATCTCATTTAAACTGTGTTCACAAAATCACTTTTCCGAGCTCTTAGAACATTCTCTTAACAATACATTCAATGAAACCTAACATATAATCAACAGTGCCTTAACAGTCGGTCTGTTTATTTGATTAATCATTTGCACAGTTTCATCTGAATCTGGGCTGTCCAGATCAATAAATATGATTTATGATCCCACGTAAGATCCACACTGTTGTTCTATCCGATATTCACCTGGGTACGGTCGGATGCCACGCCCTGGAGCTTCTTCAATATTTGAATTCAATAAATCCATCAACAATAATTCTGAACGGAGATTTCATCGACGTATGGAATTTCAGAAAGTATTACTGGCCTGACTCACACATGATGGTTCTCCGCACACTGCTCTCCAAAATGGCCAACGGTACCGATATTTACTACATCACGGGAAATCATGATGACGTGCTGCGTAAAGTATCGAGCCTGCAGCTGGGGCCGCTTATTATCCGCGATAAATTAATAATGGAGCTAAACGGAGAAAAGGTATGGATATTTCATGGAGATATTTTTGATGTAACCATGAAACACTCCAAGTGGATTGCCCGAATCGGCGGCAAAGGATATGACCTGCTCATCATGCTCAACAAGCTCATCAACTGGCTGTCCGTGAAAATGGGACGCGGCAAAATTTCCCTATCGAAACGCATCAAAGACAGCGTAAAAAAAGCCGTTCAATTCATCGATAATTTTGAACATACGGCCATGGAGCTGGCAATTGAACAAGGCTACGATTACGTGGTTTGCGGGCATATCCATCAGCCAAAAATTCGCGGCTATGAAAACGAAAACGGCTCGGTGATCTATATGAACTCCGGTGACTGGGTTGAAAATCTTACAGCCCTCGAGTTCGACGGCGATCAGTGGTCGATGTACCGCTACAGCGATGATCAGTTTGGAAAGAATAGCCGGATTGAAAAGATCATTAAATCAAAATCAAAACTTTCTGAGACAGTCATCGGATGAAGATACTTTATGGCATACAGGGAACCGGGCACGGTCATATCAGCCGTGCGCGCGAAATACTACCGGAACTGTCCGGCCTTGCAGATGTAGACGTGCTGATGAGCGGTACCAACTGCAGAATGATACTTGACGGACAGAAGGTTTCGCTGCGCCGGGGACTCTCACTCTCCTACGATTCAAACGGCGGTGTAAGCTACCTGAAGACGACGCTGCAGCTTAGCCCGATCAGGTTTCTGAAAGATGTTCAGTCTTTAAACATAAAACAATATGATCTCGTCATTTCAGATTTTGAGCCCGTTAGTTCATGGGCAGCCGTGAAGAGCGGAGTTACTTGTATTGGCCTGAGCCACCAGGCGGCTTTTCTGTCCGATCGTGTTCCAAGGCCACCGTCGCCATCACCGCTGGCAGAGCAAATTCTGAGACGCTTTGCCCCCTGCCACAAACCAATCGGGTTCCATTTCTTAAAATACGACCGCTTTATTGAGGGGCCGGTCATACGGTCTGAGATCCGGCAGCTGATACCCCGGCAGGGAGATTATATGACAGTTTACCTCCCCGCATACGATCATACCGTTCTTGCAACTCTGTTTTCGGGCTTTAAGCAGACTCGATGGGAGATATTCTCGCCTGACTGTGAAGCTGCCTATACAAAACACAATATAGCCGTGCGGCCGGTCGACAATGAATCTTTTCTGAAAAGCCTGGAATCGTGCACAGGCGTTATCACGAGCGCCGGTTTTGAAACATCCGCCGAGGCGATTTACCTTGGCAAAAAGCTGATGGTTGTACCAATCAAGAATCAGTACGAACAGCTTTGCAATGCTGAAGCGCTTAAAAAGCTCGGCGTACCCATTGCATCTGTTTCTGATGGACGTTTTTCTGAAAAAATTCAAGAGCTTCTGATCAGTACTCCGGATCATCGCATTCCTGAATTTGCAGATGCTAAATGCCTGGTACAGCGCATACTCAGACTGGCTGCTACTCATACTGCCGGGAAAAGATCGCTGGCGGCCATGGCATGATTAACTGCATCCATGACCAGTCCGGGACTTTTTTTATGGATCTGGATGAGAAAAGTAAAACTTATAAAAAAGGTCATATCACACAGCGGGCTATCCTGGCAGGGCGTCATCCCGAACTCGATGCGGGATCTCCCTTCGTGGATATTGCCGGGAGATATCGCTTCGCGTTCAAAAGATGAGCGGAGCGGCGCCCGGTATGACGGATTTGATAAATTTACTGCAACACCGCGCCCCTCAACTTCTCAGGTTACTAAATCATACAATTCAACCTGCAGAAATATGCGGCAAATATTTCTCTTTTAGAATTTCCAGATGATGAATTTCATGTCCGGCAATGACAAAGCCCAGGGCCCGCACAGAAAATACCGATCCGCTGGCTGACCCATTTGCTAATAGCATCTCGTCCGTAAATGAAGAAAACAGAGATATCGTTGATGATCTCACCACGTCATAAGCAGCCAAAAGGTTATCGAGTGGCACATCATTGAAATTTGCTGCTTCAACATAGCTATCCTGGTCAAATCCGGGCAGCTCATGAGAATCTCCGCGCGCAAAGGTAAGGGCACGATAATTCATAACACGTTCAGTATCGCTCATATGCCCTATTACTTCCTTAACTGACCATTTGCCATCTTCATACCTGAACTCAGCCTGTTCTTCACTAAGCTGTTGCAGCATTTTTATGATCTGCTTTCGACTGCCCTCTAATATGTCTAATAAGCTGGCTCCCTTACTTTTGTCGATGTAACGGCTATAAAAGGCTCCATATTCATCTGGCTGAATGTCCGGACTGTTTAAATACTTGCTGTGGGATTCTGGCATTTTAATTTTGGTCTATCTGGTTCTGTGAACAATTTATTGGTAAAAACATCGTCGTAAATTCTAATATGGCCTATTCTAACATCGTAAAAAAACCAGGCCAAAAAAAAGAGCCGCACACATTGTACGGCTCTTATTGACACGAAACGATATGTAACGCTGGTTATGCTATTACTCTATGCCATGAGACTTCAGAGTAGTAGAAGAGACCTGCTGGCCATCACTAAAACTTACCATTTTGTACGGCATCATTACCCCGTCACTCTCCCGCCAATCTGTAGAGTTTAGCTGAACAGTAACTGTTCCTCCCATTTGGGGATTGAATGTACGATAGGTTGTATACATCGGTAGTGACGTTTCAGGATCCAGATACAGGTTCAGTGTGGTGTCGTCGTTAATTCGCACGACTGCATACATATCACCTTCCATTTCTTCCATACCCATAAACTCAACATCCAGTTGATCTTGATTTAAGGCAAGATAAATCGGGCTGCGATAGAGCTCAGCAAGCATCTGATCTTTTTGAGCCGGCTGCATTGGCATGGTATTGCCTCCCATCTGCATACTTCCCTGGCCGTCTTCGATTGTCATTGTAATTAGACCCATTGGAGCATTTACGTTTGCATTAATACTCTCATTTTCAAAATCGATGGTTTGCGTCAGGCCAATCGTCATCTGGCCCTGAGGCGTCTGAACGTTATTGTCCGCATCCATAGTTACGCTTCCTTCAAGCCCACCGTTCGGAAGTATGGCAGAAGCCATTTGTGTAAGCCATTTGCTACCTTCAGCAGCATCACCGGCTATCACCTCTTCGGTTTCTAAAGACTCGCGAATAGTGATGTCAATTTCCTGAACCTCACCAAATTCCTGCAGCTGGTCCCCAAGTTCATTGCTGTTACCCACTACAAGAATCTTCATTTGTTCGGGGCGCATATACTCCTGGGCAACGCGCTGAATATCGGCGGCCGTAACCTGGCGGAGTTCTTCGATATAACGTTCAAACGAATCTGCCGGGCGACCGTAATATTCATTAGTCATGCGCTGGTTTAATACGCTACTTAAACTGGCATTTCGAAATACCAGTGAGTTGAAAATACTGTCTTTTGTATCTTTAAGCTCCTGATCGCTCACAGGTTCTTCCTGAAGCTTCTCCATTTCACGGCGAACCGCTTTGATGGCCTCAGCCGTTGCTTCACTTCTTGTAAAAAGACCAGCATAGAATTGCCCTGGATAAAGTGTGCTGCTGCCGTAGTTACCAAATACGGCGTAAGCGAGCCCCTGATCTGACCGGACATTTTGCATTAATCGGTTCGAGAATGTTCCTCCACTAAGCACATTGTTCATAACCTGAAGGGCTGCATAATCGGGATTATCCCGAAGTCCACCAATATGCCCCATCAGAACAACCGACTGGTTTACATCGGTTTTATCAATAAAATGGATGGATGAATCAAACTCGTAATCTATTTCATCAAATGTGAACTCATTCTCCTCACCGGCAGGAATACCCGCAAACGCCTCTTCCAGAATTGGCTTGATCTCTTCAACATCAAAATCACCGACGAGACCAACCATCATATTTTCGCCTGTAAATGCATTTCGATGGAATTCGATCAGGTCTTCACGCGTGATGTTATCCAGCGTGTAAAGTTCTGTAGTACGTGCCTGCACAGAGTTTTCGCCGTATATGAGTTTACTGAACTCACGAAATCCAACGGACTGAGCATCATCATTTCGGCGCGCAATTCCGGATTTCTGCTGACGAATAGCCAGATCGATTTTTTCCTGCGGCATCAGGGGGTTCATCATCACGTCTGCCAGTACCGGCAGCAGCTCTTCAAAGTCCTCTTTCAAAACATTGAGAGAGGCAGACCCGCTATTTTGCCCCATTCCAAACTCAATACGTGCCGCTTTGTCCTCAAGCAGCTGATTGAGTTCATTTTCGGGATACGCTTCCGACCCACCATTCCGCATAGCGCTGGTAAGTATGGAATTAAGACCTGTCTTCTCGTTTGGAACCATAAAGGAACCTGCCTTAACGATCATACGCAGATTAATCAATGGCACTTCCCTGTCCTCTACCATGTAGAATTTGATCCCGTTATCGAGCTCAAATGTTTCAACGTCAGGTGTTTGAGAGGCATTCAGTTCCGGATACACTAACTCTTCAACATCGACACCTGAAGAAGTGCTCTCTTCCTGCATCATTGTCGATTCCTGGGATGCGCAAGACATCATAAAACCCAGTACAAATATCGTAATCAGTAGCTTTTTCATAGTCGTTGATAACATCTTTTTATTCCCCTTCTTCGTTATTTGCCATTTCGTCGTCAGATTCCTGCTCTACATTCTTAATCATCCCGACGGTGCGGTTGCTTTTCTTGATGTAGGTTTCTGCTACCCGCTGAATGTCTTCAACAGTAACGTTATTGAGCCTGTCGATATTTGTAAATGCTGTTTTCCAGCTTCCACCGTTTACGTGAGCAGACGCCATAGTTTGAGCAATTCCGCTGTTTGATGTCAGCGTCCGAACAAGTCCCGCCCGGGTATTGGTTTTTACCCTATCGAGCTCTTCCTGTGTTACACCCTCATCAATTACTTTTTGGTACTCTTCCCGAATCGTTTGCTCAATATCGGCCATATCCACGCCCTGATTTGGAATAGCGTAGTTGATGAAAAGTCCGGGGTACTTCGTACCGGGATATCCATTCAAAGCTTGTATCTGAAGCACGGATTGATCTTCCACTACCATGCGCCGGTAGAGGCGTGAAGTACGCCCCCCAGACATAATACTCCCCAACAAGTTGATAGCCTGGAAGTCAGGATGCTGGTTGTTAACCGTGTGATATCCTTCCACATAAATAGGTTGTGATTGTTCTTCGATTACAAACCTTCTTTCACCACGCTGAGCCGGTTCCTCGACACGTAATTCGGGTGCGGGTTCCTCATACGCCATATCAGAGAAGTATTTGTCAGCCAGCCGCCTCATCTCCCCAGGCTCAACATCGCCAACTATCGCAATTGTAAAGCTGCTTGGAGCATAATAATCATCTCTAAATGCCCTTGCATCGGCAATCGTGGTGTTGCGAATATCTGACGGCCAGCCAATAATAGGGTTTTTGTAAGGATGAGCCGAGAAGGCAGTTGCTGAAAACTCTTCCAGCAAACGCCCAAATGGACTCGAATCCACACGTGAGCGGCGTTCTTCATAAATCACATCCTTTTCAGTATAAAATTCACGCATCACAGGATTTTTGAACCGATCCGCCTCAAGCATAAACCAGAGTTCGGCTTTGTTCTGAGGAAGGCTAAAGAAATATCCGGTACCGTCGGCTGATGTGAAGGCGTTTAAACCAACAGCCCCCTCTTTCTCAACTATTTGGGTAAACTCATTATTCACTACATATTGCCCGGCCTGCTCCTGAAGCCCCTCAAAATCTGCGTAAAGACTGTCAAGCAATGTCGAGTCTGGGTTAAGCTTGTTGTACTCATCAAGCCATGCAGTGTAGGCATCGTCCATCTGGTTGATGTACTGAATTTCTTGCTGGTAGTTTGTAGTACCAATTGTGTGGCTTCCTTTAAATACCATATGCTCAAAGATGTGGGCAATGCCGGTAGCTCCGACAGGTTCATTGGCAGATCCTACATCAACATACGTGAAGAAATGCGCAACAGGGGCAACTTCGCGTTCTACAATAATAAAATGAAGGCCGTTATCGAGAGTAAACTCCGTGACCTTCTCTTCAAATGCTTCGAGGTTCTGGGAGATTCCGGCATTTGGCACAAGGAGTACCGCACAGATCAATCCCATTAAAAACTGAATTGGTCGTTTCATATAATGTGATGGTTGGTTAATTGATGAATTAGCGCACTTACTTACGGAAGAGTTTAAAAAAAGATTCAGTCTTTTCTCAACAAATGATCAAAATATTTAATTGCTGTTCATGAACTATCATCACACGAGTGCATAAATAAAACAAGCCCATGAGTTTAGACGGGTCAGATGTTTATTCTAAAATCGTCAGCCACCGGATCTTTTTATTCCATCATGCAGTAATTCACGGAAAGCTCTGCGGGTTTTGCTTGGTTCTGTATACTTTTCAAGCCACTTCATATCCAGAATATATTTTAGTACGGCGGCCCAACTACCGTAAGAAACAAACCTTTTTAACACGTAGAAAGCGTGATCCGGCCCGTCGGAAATGATGAGCGGGTTAAACGGATATGGTGAATAGCTATCAAGTTTTCCACCCGTGTGAAGTGCTTTTATATTTTGCCTGAGAATTACACCCTGCTTTACCGCATGAACTCCTATTTCTCTGTAGTTCCGGCCGCCGACATTAGCTGTGTCACCTGCTGCGAATATCGCCTTCTCGCCCGCAATCATCAATGTATCATCCGTTAAGATTCTCCCTCCTGCTCCTGTCGAAAAACTGTGGGTCATCGACTGCGATCCCGGCCGGTTCCCTACCGCAATTATCGCGGCATCGTAAGCCTCGGCCATTGCAGGCGTAAACGATGTATTGGTGTGAACCTGTACCGCCCGGCGTCTTAAAATAGAGGTTACATCATCTGAAAGTTTTTGGGGAAAAGAGGATAAAAGCCGGCTGTTTTTATCAAGAATTGTAATCTCAGGAGCTGAAAACGAGTTTGGGTGTGAGATATTCAGCGCTAGCTCGGCACCTGCAGCACCGCCACCGGCAATGAGCAGTTTTTTTATTCCGCCTTCCTTCAAACGTTCTCTGAGCGAAAGAAGCTCGTTCATAGGTTTAACCGGCACGCTATTATTGGAGCTGGTGAACCTTGTTGTTTCAGCCCCAACATTTATCAGAAGATAATCATAGGTATACTTTTTCCGGTTTGAAGCTGTAAGGGTCGAAGACTCATCTGAAATCGATTCTACACGCGACTCAACAAACGTAACACCATACCTGTTGCAAAGACTCTTGAGGTCGATCGCCGTCTGTCTCCACTCATAAAAGCCCCCCATAAACTGAGGAAGTGCTCCGGAGTAAATCAGGTAGGGATTTTCTGAAATCAACACGATTTCCAGGCCAATCGACCTCCATTTTTCTCCCATCTTAACTATTGGAAGAGAGGCGTGACCACCTCCCACAATAATCAGTTTTTTTGGATTATTTTGCGTCATTCAGCTACTAATCCATTTTTATTATCAGGCCTGAAGACAAGCAGAATGCGTCCGGTGCATCTGAAAGGACCTGCCAAAAGCAGAGCAACAGCATATAGTGTGGTAAAGAATCCGATAATTTGGCATGCAGATCCTGCCCTCTTCTTCATCTCTTATATATTAATTTGGTTTATTAAAATCAGGCAATCAGCAAACCTATACCTAAAGCCAGTAATAAGCAGATCGTGCACACAACCGTCAGCTTCAGCCATTGGGGTTTATCTTTCATGAACATCAGTGCTTGAATATCGGTATAAATTCTTTGAGTGGCATATCAACTGAGGCGCCACTCTCATCCTGATCCCGTTCAAGCGTCATCTCATACATTACCCTGTCGTTCCGGTAATATCGCTTCTGATAGTATACGGGTTTGTCGCCAATCGTGTATGAGATACGTGCTATGAGAAACAGGGCTGACTTTTCAGGAACATCAAGGTGCGCAGACAACTCTTTATCCGCCAGTTCGGCAGACATACGATAGCAGCCGCGAATGATCGGAATATCGTAATCACTTTCCAGCTGCTTATAAATCGTTGTCTCTTTTAACGCATTTTTATCGAGGAGCTGTCCATACAAGGCCGGCAGCCAAGTACTGTCGAACGCAATCGGGTCATCATCACCCAGCCGAAGACGGTCAATTCGAATAACTTTTTTCCCGCTTTCTATATTCAATATTTCTCTGAGCCATTCCGGGGCCTCCACAGCCTTAAAGCATAATACTTTTGACGAGGCTTCGAGCCCGGCTTTTGCCATATCTTCGTTAAAATCCGTCAGGCGAACAAGGTTATGCGATGTTCTCTCGTCATTAACAAATGAGCCGAGCCCCTGGCACCTGTAAATAATCGCATCATTTTCAAGCGATTGCAATGCACGTCGTATCGTAACCCGGCTCACATCGAATTTTTTAGCCAGTTCGTTTTCTGATGGAAGCTTATCTTCAGGCTTAAACCTGCCCTTCTCGATTTCCGACCGAAGCCACCTTGAGATTTGTGCATGCCGTGGCATACCGTCTTTTAGTTTCATAAGCATTGAATTTTCTTATAATTTACCTCCTGCTTCACTCAATGTCAATACTTGTTAATACATGTATTGCTTTAGCGTGCGCTTTACGTTAATTTCAATACTGAAAATCTATGAACAATTACCTGTATTCAGGTCGGTCTCTGTTTTGATGATCGAGGCAGAATGCCGGGGACCATTAACAGTAAATTTTTGAAGTGCGATATCCCATAATTTTATTCATTTTTCTAATGACTACATCATGTGATAATAGCGGTAAAACTGAAAGCACTGCGTTCAACGCTTTGCTTGAGCTCATGCTGTCTGACTCTGTGCCTGTGATAAGTGTGGCTGAGTTAAGCAGTGCCAAAGACTCGGTTACCATTCTTGACACTAGAGATTCAAAAGAGTATAGCGTAAGCAGAATCCCCGGAGCTATTCATGTAGGATTTGATGCGTTTGAAATTGACAAAATAAGCCACTTACCAAAAGACACACCGGTTGTGGTATACTGCTCTGTCGGTTACAGAAGTGAGAAGATTGGAGAGAAACTCACAGATGCGGGGTTTGAAGAAGTTAGCAACCTTTACGGAGGAATTTTTGAGTGGGTCAATCAGAACCAAACAGTTGTTGATGATGACGGTCCCACCCATAGAATACACCCCTATAGTATACTGTGGAGCACATGGATAACTAACAATCAAATGAAAACTGCTTATGAAAGCAACTAATGACCAGAAACAAAAACCGGATTAGGCCGGGCAGTCACACACTTGTATTGACAAGTAATAACAAATGCCTTATCTTGGGTATAGAAATAACAAAATAAAACTCAACACCCCCTATGTTCGACATATTATATCAGCCCTGGCCATGGTACATAGCCGGCCCCGTCATTGGATTAACGGTTCCGGTTTTGCTGCTGCTTGGCGGCAAAATGTTCGGAGTTTCAGCAAATCTTCGGCATGCTTGCGCAGCATGCAATTTCGGAAACGTTCAGTTTTTTAATTACGACTGGAAATCAGCCGGGAAATGGAATTTTACTTTTTTAGCAGGATCTGTGTTAGGTGGATTCCTTGCCGGTTATGTTTTCAGTAATCCCGAGCCCATCAACCTTGCAAGTTCTACAGTAGCAGATTTGCAGGCTCTTGGAATTAATGATTTTGGAGGACTTGTACCCAGTGATCTGTTTTCCTGGGATGTACTTGGATCAGGAATCGGGCTCACCGTGCTCGTAATCGGTGGATTTATGGTAGGCTTTGGTGCACGATATGCAGGCGGATGCACGTCGGGCCATGCCATTTCAGGGCTATCCGATCTTCAGCTGGCGTCACTCATTGCAGTGATTGGATTTTTCATCGGCGGTTTAATTATGACCTGGTTTATATACCCGATTATTATGGGTTAAGGTTTGACCTGCCAGAGTTTCCCGCTTGATTTTAGCAGGAATCCTGGCAGAGTCGCAGTAAAACGGCACAAGACCAGTAATGAATTTTAAATAAACTCTGCCAGGAGGTACGCTTTTCAGCGTACCAATCTTGCAGGTTTTCAATACTTATACTTATGAAAGTTTCAGAATACATCAAATATTTACTCATCGGTACAGCTTTTGGATTTGTACTGGTGAAATCGGAAGTGGTCTCCTGGTTCAGAATACAGGAAATGTTTCGCTTCGATTCCATACACATGTACGGCATAATTGGCCTTGCAGTCATTGTCGGAATTATTTCTGTACAGATAATTAAACGCAATAACTTGAAAGACACTTCGGGCAATCCAATTACAATCCCGCCAAAAGATCCCTCTCAGGTAAAACGGTATATTATCGGAGGCAGCATTTTTGGACTTGGCTGGGCACTTCTTGGTGCCTGCCCCGGACCAATGTTTGCACTTCTTGGTACGGGTTTAACGATTATGGTTGTACCAATTCTCGCAGCTGTTGCCGGTACTTATACGTATGGTTTGCTAAGAGATAAATTACCACATTAGAGGGCGGAAGACATGAATTTGAATAATTCCCTTGAATCTAATGGAATTGATGCATTTAGCGATTCTCCGGGATTACAAAATCCGGATCATAACCTAAACTCACTTTTTACCTAAAGACTACAAATTTTTTAGTTCTAGACACCAAACGGATAGAACCACGAATATTGAACATCTAAAAAAACCAATAGGAGAAATCTTATGTATTTCAAACAATTCTTTGATGAGAAATTAGCTCAATATGCTTATATGGTCGGCTGCCAGGCCAACGGCACCGCAGTTGTCATCGACCCGATGCGGGACATTGATCAGTATATCGAACATGCAGCAAAACAGAACCTGACTATTGTTGCGGCTGCAGATACCCATATCCACGCCGACTATATTTCAGGCCTTAGGGAGTTTGCAGATCGCGGTATTAAAGTTTATGCCTCTGATGAAGGTGACAAAGACTGGAAGTATGAGTGGCTGAAAGATAGTGATTACGATTATAAACTGATGACCAACGGGGATGAGTTTTCAATCGGAAATATCGCCATTAAAGCCTGGCATACTCCCGGACACACACCCGAGCACCTGAGCTATTTTATAACCGACGGTGCCGCTGCCGATGAACCGATGGGTATTGCCACCGGTGACTTTGTGTTTGTGGGTGATGTCGGACGACCTGATCTGCTGGAATCCGCAGCGGGTATGGAAAATGTAATGGAACCCTCGGCCCGCACCTTGTTTGGTTCGGTCGAAGAATTCAAGAAAATGCCTGAATATATGCAGATCTGGCCCGGGCATGGTGCCGGCAGTGCATGTGGGAAAGCCCTTGGAGCTATTCCCGAATCAACAGTTGGCTATGAACTGCGCTATAATAACTCACTGAAATCAGCCAGTTCGGAAGACAGCTTTGTTAAGTTTATCCTTGAAGGACAACCTGAACCGCCGCTTTATTTTGCACGGATGAAGCGGGATAACAAAATGGGTCCTGCACTTACAGCAGGCTTACCCAGCCCGGAGCGTTTAACGCTGAAACAAATTGAACACGCAATTTCAGCTGACAGCACTGTGATACTCGATACACGTGAGCGTACTGAATTTTCCGGCGGACACATTCCCGGTTCACTACTGTCTCCCCTGAACAAACAGTTCAATACCGTTGCAGGTTCTTATATCAACGAAAATGAAGATATTGTGTTGGTTGTTGATGAGCACAGGCTTGATGAAGCCGTTCGGGATCTTTTCAGGATCGGACTCGACAGAGTAATCGGGTATATAACTGTTAAAGATCTTGAGATATATAAAGAGAAAGGCGGTGAAATATCTTCCCTCAAAACAGGCACGTTCGAAACCGTTGAAAATCAGACAGACGGCGAGATACTGGACGTCAGAAAAGCGTCTGAATATTCAGAAGGAAAGGTAGAAAACGCAGAAAATATTGCCCATACGCGTCTTCGGTCAAGAATGGATGAGCTCGATAAGGATACAAAGTACTATGTCCATTGTCAGTCAGGCGGCCGTTCGGCTGTGGCATCCGCACTGCTTAAGCGCGAAGGATTCGACGTTGTTCTCATTGACGATGAGTTTGCTAACTACAAGCGCAAACAACCGGCCTGATCAGGCGGAAATTGACGGAGCTTTTACTCCCGGCGACATAGTGAATTAACTCATGATGCGCTTGGAGTAAAAAGCTCCTCTTTCTAAAAAGAGAACATAAACGGAAAGGCAAGCTGAATATCGCCAGGCCTGGATTTGAGAAAACCGGAAAGCAACCGTTCAGTTTTGCACTTTAACAAATGTAGCTGGTGTTAAGCCAAACATGACATGTCGTAAGAAACCAGTCAGTTCCCACTGCCCCGAAAGGATCCCCCTGGAGTATCTGACAGCTTTGTTTTCTGAAGCTGAGAGAGTCCAGAAAACACTGGCACCGGTAACGCTGTCAGGTATATACTCTAGAGATGAGAATTGATATGACACCTGTGAAAAAAGCCAAAAGAAACTTTATTTCACCTATTATTAAATACTAATAGCACAAAACTTGTCAAATATTCTAAACAATATCGCCAAATTTATTCCGATTCTGAAGACCATTCAGACTTATGATCAAGAGACCTTTAAAGGTGATCTTACCGCAGGCGTCACTGTTGCTATCATGCTTATCCCTCAGGGGATGGCCTACGCGCTGCTTGCCGGCATGCCACCGGTCTACGGCCTCTATGCGTCTATTATCCCGGTACTTATATATGCTATTTTAGGGTCATCGAAACAGCTGGCTGTTGGGCCGGTAGCCATGGTCTCCTTGCTGATCGTAGCCGGCGTTGGTGAACTCGCTGATGCAGGAAGCGACAGGTTCATTCATCTTGCCATTATGACTGCACTGGGCGTGGGTACGGTTCAGTTTTTGATGGGCGTGTTCAGGATGGGTTTTTTAGTCAATTTCCTGTCTCATCCTGTTCTTAGCGGGTTTACGTCAGCAGCAGCTCTCATCATCGGTGCCAGCCAGTTGTCTAACCTCCTGGGGCTTGACCTGGAACGGTCAAAACAAGTTCACGAGATCCTGATCGGTGCATATCAGAATATCGGGAACATAAACCTGATCACAGCCGCCATTGGAATTGGGTCTGTCGTATCTATTATGATGCTAAAAAAGTGGAAAAAGACATTTCCATCTGCCCTCTTTGTCGTAGTTGCAGGAACACTGATTACAGCATTTTTTGGCCTGAACACGATGGGAGTTTCCATTGTAGGCAACGTACCTGACGGGCTGCCTTCATTACAAATGCCCGGCCTATCCCTGGGTGACTTCAGGTCGCTGCTTCCTATAATACTGGTGATATCTCTTGTGAGTTATATGGAATCCATCGCCGTGGCAAAAGCAATCGCCAACAAGCGGGGCTATAAGGTTGACGCAAACCAGGAACTGATTGCTCTTGGAGGAGCTAATTTAGGCGGCGCTTTTTTTCAATCTTTTCCTACCACCGGCGGGTTCTCACGAACGGCTGTAAATGACCAGTCCGGGGCAAAAACAACTCTTGCCTCAGTGATTACTGCCGTTTTGATTGGGATCACCGTACTATTTCTGACCCCGCTATTCTATTATCTGCCGAGTGCTGTACTTGCTGCCATTATTATGGTAGCCGTCGCCGGACTTTTTGATGCCGAAGAGATGGTGCATCTCTGGGAGACTGAAAAAAAAGATCTTGCTATGTTAAGCGTCACCTTTCTGGCTACACTTTTTCTCGGTATCGAAGAAGGAATCGGAATCGGCGTGCTGCTGTCGCTCATCATGGTAATCTATACAAGTACAAGGCCGCACTCAACTGAGTTGGGACGCCTCGGCGACACTCAGAATTTTCGGAATACCGACCGGTATCCTGAAGCCAAAACAGAACCTGGGATCCTGATCTTCCGCTTCGACTCCAACCTCTATTTTGCCAATGTTGAACACTTCAGGGAGTCTATAGAAGAGAAAGTAAATGAGCGAGGGCAAAAGCTTTCAGTTGTTATACTTGATGCCTCAGCCATCAACAATGTCGACTCAACAGGAATGCACGCGTTAAGTGAACTGATTAAGTTTTTGCGCACCCGCGGAATTGCATTTTATTTGGCCGGCGTAATTGGCCCGGTACGCGATAAGCTGAAAAGATCCGGTATTACAGAAACCATGGGTGAAGAGAATTTCTTTTTTGATGTAAATGATGCAGTGGCTTTTTATCATGAGACTGATGAAGCGGCATCAGGTCGCAACTTCTCACCCCTTCAAACCAATGTATAGCAATTGCATATAAAGTCCTTGGTCCTGTTTAACTTTTGCCGTAACCCTTTAGCACACAACTCCAAAAACCTGTTTCAGCCATGAAATCGATGATCATCACATTAATAGTAATTTTAGCAGCAGTACTTTTAGCTTATAATTTTTTCTCAAACTCTACCCGCGACATGGATAAATCTATGAACATAAGCCCAGCCGAATTCAAAGAAAAAGTAAAAACTGAATCAGGCGTCGTTATCGATGTACGAACTGATGACGAGTATAACAATGGGCATCTTGCAATCGCAGATCACCAATTCAACCTCCTCGACGGAGAGTTCGAAAGTAAACTGGACTCCTTAAACAAAAACAAAACCTACTTTCTCTACTGCCGCAGCGGCAACCGAAGCGGACAGGCAGCCCGATTAATGAAAAAGAACGGGTTTGAAAACGTCTACAACGTTGGAGGTTTTGGAAATCTTGCAGCCGAGGGATTTGAAACGAAATAACCAGGCTCCTGGTGAAGATTGTATTTTTTGCCTGCCGGGTAAGTTAAGTTCCAAATACGGTGTGTCTCGAAATGGCATTGAATCTTAATTCCGGCGAATAACTAATCAAAAGAAATGAAGTTAGCTGCAGGCTGCAGACAATCCATGTTTATTTTGAGCCGCCTTCACTCGTAAGCCCGCACATGCAACGTACAGGCAAGGCTTTAGGCAAGCGCCTGCTCCAGATCTTCTTTCAGATCTTCCGGATGCTCAAGCCCAACACTCAGGCGAATCAGATTATCGGGCGATACGGTTCCCTCGCCCTCGCTGCTACCGCGATGCTCCCACGTGCTTTCCACTCCGCCCAGGCTGGTTGCCCGTTTAATAAGGTTTGATCTACCCACAATGGCTATAGACTCCTCAAGATCTCCATCCACAAAGAAACTTATCATCCCGCCAAACCCGCTCATCTGTTTTTGAGCAATCGCATGCTGGGGATGAGATTCGAGCCCGGGATAATATACATTTTCAACCCTTGGGTGGCTTTCCAGATATTTTGCAACCTCGAGAGCATGTTCGTTATGCCCTTTCATCCTGTAAGCGAGTGTGCGCGTGCTGCGGCTCAGCATCCAGCAATCCTGCGGTGAAGGCACTGCCCCTCCCATTCGCTGTGTTTGCCGCACCTGGCCAAAAAACGGACTGTTTACTTTTGATACAACTGCACCTCCGAGAAGATCGCTGTGTCCGCCAAAATACTTCGACGTAGAATGCAGGACGATGTCAGCTCCAAGATCAAGGGGCCGCTGGTTTACAGGCGTTGGCCACGTGTTGTCGACTACCAGCCAGAGGTTGTTATCATTCGCAATGGCTGCTATTGCCCGAATATCCGTGATTTGCATGAGTGGGTTCGAGGGCGTTTCAACCCATAACATTTTTGTTGTTGGCTTGATATGCTTCTTAACCTCGTCAGGATCCTTCATCTTAATGAAATCTACATCAAGCCCCCACCGGGTCATGATCGTACTGACCATCTTACGGTTGCCCGCGTACACGTCCTCCGGTATCAGCAGATGATCGCCTGGCTCGAGTGACTGCAGGATAGCCGTTGCAGCCGCAATGCCCGAAGAAAACGCTGCCGCTTCAACGCCGCCTTCAAGGGCAGCAATCAGTGTTTCGAATTGACTGCGGTTTGGATTATCAAGCCGGGTATAGTGCAGATCGTCCGGTTTTCTGCCCTCTTTATCTATTTCAAAAATTGTACTGGGTGATATAGGAGGTACAATAGACCTGGACGGATTTCCGATGTCCAGTCCTGCGTGGATCGCTTTAGTTTCAAATCGCATAGGCTTTTACCAATTGAGTTAACGAATATATTCCGGGTAACTAGCAGGAAAGGTACATGACCGGCTATGCTTCAGCAACAATAAATTTTTCGGCTTGAGCTATCTAAGTTTAACTATCTGCAGACTGTAGCTTATCTTCAATAATCCGCTTCAATTGTGGTGCCTGAACTACACCTGATTGTTGCCAGAGAATACGCCCGTTTTTAAACAAAATCAGCGTCGGTACACCTCTAACCTGGTATTTGATAGCTGCATCGGCATTCTTCTCAGCATCAATCTTGAGGATGTTGATTGAATCACCCATCTGTTTTTTCAGATCTTTCAGAATGGGCGTCATCATTTTACATGGTCCGCACCAGTCAGCATAAAAATCTACAAGCACGGGGGTATCATCGTTAATTACCTGTTTGAAACTTTTCTTTTTTACGTCAGTGTTCATAATATAGGTCGTCGTCATTAAAGTTAATAGAGGGCTTTGTTTTACCGCCAGTCTGCACGCTGTACGTGCGGGACGCCAGGTTATAGACACCCTTCAGCCAAAAAAACCGACAGATGGGTATTTCAAAGCCCACTAATATTACATCAGGTTTATATACATCAAAAACAGTGCCACACAGCAACTTTGTCAGGCCGTCATGCCACCATCAACTGAATAGGTTGAACCTGTGATAAATGAGCTTTCATCAGAAGCCAGAAAAAGAGCCAGATTTGCAATATCGCCGTTATCGGCATACCGTTTCAAAGGGATGGTCTGTTCAAAACCTTTCTTGGCCTCTTCGGCTGCGCCAGGTGAAAAACCTTCTTCCAAAGAGCGCATCATTCGATTGTCTACTGGAGATGGATGAATGGAGTTAACCCGTATGTTATGTTCAGCTCCTTCCAGAGCTGCAACTTTCATCGAACCGATCACGGCATGTTTACTGGTCACATAAGCCATCACGTTCGGAGTGCCCTGAAGCCCGGCCACAGACGATGTGATAATAACACTTCCGCCACCGTTTTCTTTCATATGAGGGAAGGCATGCTTCAGTCCCAGCCACACCCCTTTCACGTTTACAGCCAGCACTTTATCGTACGTCTCTTCTGGATATTCGGTTAGCGGTTTTACGACACCTTCAATCCCCGCATTTAAGAATAGGACATCGATTCTCCCAAATTCCTGGATTGCTTTGTCGGTATACGCTTTCACATCGTCACTGTTCGACACATCTGCCCGGAAATATTTCACGTTGTCCGACTCCAGGCTTTTCGCCGCATCCTTCAGCTGACTCTCATCAAGATCAACCAGCAAAACACCCTCTGCTCCTTTCTCCAGAAATTTATTTGCTGTTTCGAGGCCTATTCCACCGGCCCCTCCTGTAATTACCGCAACTTTACCATTCATTCGCTTTTTCATCTTATCTCCTGTTTTTTGAACACTATCTTAATTTTAGTCTAAAAGAATTTTCATATCCACGCAGAATCACTGCTTCCTCCCGGCCACAAAAGCGGCATTCACTAATTATTCAGCAGTTTTTTATCCGGCCTTACGGTTATTACAGGCTTTGTAACATACTGCGCCACTTTCTCGGCTGTTGACCCGAGAATCAGATGGGCAAACCCGCTGTGGCCGTGCGTCGCCATTATCACAAGGTCCGCATGTTCCGTGGTATACGACTCAATTTCATAGTGAGCAGATACGCCACGTTCAACTTTTGTCTCAAGAGGGATACTTCTGCTTTGGCCGCCATCCTCAATTGTTACCTCGTCCTCAAATGAAACACCGCTTCGCTGTATGTGAATCGTTTCAATTCCCTGTTTGGCAAGGAACTTTTTCAGCCGTTTGATCACCTCTTCATATACAGTTACTACCTCATCCCTGCTGGGCTGCGGCAGGTTCCCCAGCACCGAATTACCATAAAGTTCGAGAACCTGAAAGAGTGTAAGCTTGGCGTTGAATGTATCCGCAAGGGCAACTGACATCGGGAACGCTGTGAATGACAAATCAGATCCATCGGTCGGCATCACAATATTTTTGATATCGTGCTCATTAAGGCGTCCGTCGATAGAGAATACCGGAATCCTTGATTTACGAATAACTTTCTCGGTTGTGCTTCCGCGCACCATTTTGGTGAGATCTTTTCCTTTGGCACCAATCACGATAAGATCGTAGTTCTGTTTTGATGCGTAGTTGGCGATGGTTTCTGAGGGCTTGCGGTCAATCATAACTTTACACTCCCCCATCGTTTCATCTCTGAAATAGTCTTCCATTATATTTCCGAGTTTGTGCTCGGCTTCTTCATAGACTTTGGGATAAATATCTCCGCCCATATCAATCGGCACACCAAGATTTTTAGCGCTTTCAGCCCAATATTTGATGGTGGGAACGACGTGAAAAAGATCAACCTTCCCCCCAAAAGTATCTGCAATTTTCTGGGCAGCGGCATATGCGCTTTCTGCTCCCTTTGAAAAATCGGTCGGTACTAAAATTTTATTAAACCTGATCATGGCATCCCCTTTTGAGTTGAATTTTCTGTGTTTCTTAAAATAGTCAGAAATTGTGAAATTAGTGTTAATCAACGGGTTACATAGTCTAATCTGTTTATGACCGTCTCAAAAATGAGATAAAAAAGATCATCAACAATCCCCCGGCCATACCGTAAATTCCGCTCCAGATATTCACATCAGAACTCCCGGGCTCAGGAATAACCGGACGGCTCGAAAGCAACTTTCGCGAGACAGTTTCAACCTCCACTTTTTTCAGGGCGTCAAATGACGCACCCGGATTGATTACCTCTTTGATGCGTTTATACTCGGGCAGATTTGGTGGTTCCTCACGCTCAAGAATAGTCTGAACAACCGGGTCTGTATACTCCACAATCTGTGTTGACCTTACTGAGTCCTGGAATTCCCTGTTCTGATATGGCCATATGACGTACAGCGACCCGATCAGAAACCCGATTAAAACCAGAAGCGTTTTGGCATGAAAGTTATTCAGCAGCCAGGAAAGAACTCTTGAAAAGAGGATGATCCCGACTGCCGCTCCGGCAAAGAAGGGAATGAGGTTCAGGATGGCGGTTCCGGTATCTACCGTGCCGATACTACCGACCTGGGTGAGGATATACTCATATTTTCTCATGATAAGCAACAAGTACGATCCGGAAATACCTGGCAGTATCATTGCACAAATAGCAATTGATCCGCTTAAAAAAACAAACCAGGCTGCCTCAGGCGTGTCCGTGGGTACGAGCGTTACAATCCAAAACCCAAACAGCGCTCCGGCAACCAGCGGGAACATGTTTTTCCAACCGCGTTT
>Ga0209949_1000318_pt1 | contig 26146 bp, 23 predicted proteins | sample SalPonC_black_MG_FD_185711 | JGI IMG/M metagenome (GOLD analysis project Ga0209949, IMG submission 185711) | Salt pond soil microbial communities from South San Francisco under conditions of wetland restoration - Salt Pond MetaG... | ecosystem: Environmental > Aquatic > Marine > Intertidal zone... | reverse complement strand
ATGAAACCGGACATCATCTCTTAAATAAAAGGTATACAATTTGCCTTTTTCAGATATTTCCCATGATTTGGCAATACAGGGTTTGATAGTTAGCTTTTTGTCCATTTGGACCAGACCGTTAAAAAGTTGATTAACAGGCCAGATTAATACCTGGCTTTTAGCAAATGCCGGGTCTAGCGTGGCTATCCCTTTCGATTCGTTATACCGGAAAACATTAGGATATTTTATAGTATTATCAGAACAAGAGACAAAAAGAAGAAAAATCAGTAGGATATAATTGGCTGGTTTCTTCATGGATTTATAGCTTTCTGCAAAAATAGCTAAAAGTTACGAAACTCATCATTAAAAAAGCCAGAAACCTCATGTTCCTGACTTTCTTAATACCCTAAAAATTAAACCTAAAATTTAAATGAAAAAATTCTAAAACAAAAAATTATACTTCAGACACTAAAACTGATAAGTAACAATCTTTAATTTATATAACGATTTTAACCCCCTTTTTGTTTCATTTTTTTTCATAAATATTCATTTTTTTTCACTTCTTATGTGATGATTTTCAGGGAACTGTTGTTGCTTCTGTGTTTTGAGATGTTTCCAAAATACAAAAAAAACCGACTCAAAAAAATGTCGGTTTTTTTATGATAAAAGAATGATTATTTTAGAAATTTAATGATATACCGCCCATAATATTTATTCCGGCCTGAGGGAAATATCCATCCATAACATATTCTTCTCCTCCATAAATATATCTATAAATCCATGCATTCGATTCATATTTGTGATTAAAGATATTATTGATCATCAGGTTAAAGCTGATTTTTTGTATCGTGTTGGAAGTTATCTTATAACTAAGTTTTAAATCATTAACAAAATAAGGATCGATGGAGCGCTTATCGTTGGAAGTATTGTCAATGTATTGTTTTCCTACATACTTTGAGATAAATTCGGTTTTAAAATTATTGGTAATATCATATGAAATAGTGGTATTTGCAATAATTTCGGGTGAAAAGGAAAGATCGGTTTGGCCCAGGTTTCTTTCTTCCTGACCTCCGGTATCCCAATTATCAACATATTCGACAAAGTTGTTAATTTTATTTTTACTTAAAGTTACATTAGCATCTACTTGTAATTTATCAAAAATTCTTACACCACCCGAAAGCTCTAATCCTAATCTGAAACTTTCGTCTACGTTGGTCATAATTGCAGAGCCTACATCATTTATTTTTCCGGTTAATACCAGTTGATCATTATAATACATATAATAAATGTTTGCTTGTAAATATTTGTTTGTTGAATTGAAATTATATCCCAACTCAAAATCGTAAAGGGTTTCATAAGTAGGTTCTGGACGATAAGGATCTGCATCTTTGTAATTGGTGCGATTGGGTTCACGGTTTGCCATAGCTAAGGACAAAAAACCTGAGTGTAAATCGTTTATTTCATAGAATAATCCCAGTTTAGGGTTGAAAAATTTAAAGTCATGGGTTTGGGTTATATCTCGCAGATCATCATCTATACCATCCATTTCATAATCTATTTGTCTGTATTGCAAATCGATAAATGTACTAAGTTGTGATGTAAAATGATATTTTACTTTAGAATAGATGTTAAAATCTTGCTTAATTCCGTCATTTTCGTACCAGCGATGTCTCATATCTCCATTACTGGCATAACGGGCCCAAATAATTTCTCCAAAATGATCGCCAATATATCTATTCCATCCACCACCTACTGTTATTTCGTATTTATCCTGTTTATAATCAATAGAGAAAATTCCTCCATAAAAATGATTGTCTAGCCATTTTTGTTGGATAAGGTCAGTGCTTGTAATCGTATCATTTCCAATAGTGACATTTTCCAGTAAATAATCTTCAAAATCGCGATCTTTTTTATATTGCTCATAAAAGCCTCTTCCGCGAGTATAATGTAAAGCGGTATTAATATGAAAATCCGGATTTACTTCGTATGAGTAAAACAACTGATAGTGGTCTTGTTGATAATTATCTGTTTCGTTATCGTATGTGTAAATATTGTACGTACGACTGTCTGAATTAATCATATGATTATATTCTTCTTCATCAATCAGCCAATGATCACGATATCGTTGCATCCCTTCATAGTCGTCTTCAAGCCGGACTTTTGGAACTCCATTCCATGCCTGGTAGGTCTTTTCTTTACCCGAAATAATATTAACTTTTAAAATGCTGTTATTGGTATGATAAGCCCCTGATAAGTAAAAAGATTTCAGGTCAGACCAGGCTCTGTCAATATAACCATCAGATGATACTTTCGATAAACGTCCGTCAAAGGTAAATTTGTTATTAAGTAAACCTGTTCCGAAACTTACTGAGTTTCTGAAAGTGTTAAAAGAGCCTGCATAAGAATTGATTTCAGCATAGGCATCTTTATGATATGTTTTGGTTTGTAAATTTAATGTAGCACCAAATGAAGCAGCTCCCTGTGTAGAAGTACCTACGCCACGTTGTATCTGAATATTGTTTACTGACGACAATAAGTCGGGCATATTTACAAACCAAACTCCATGCGACTCGGCATCATTAACCGGGATCCCGTTTAAGGTGATATTTATCCTGTTTAAATCAGTTCCTCGCACCCTGAAATAGGTATAACCTACTCCGGTTCCGGCATCCGATGTTGAAACAATCGAAGGTGTCTGACTAAGCAAATAGGGAATATCCTGGGTGAGATTATTTTCCTCTATCTCTTGATTCGAGATATTAGTAAATGATACAGGATCATCCATTTTTGCCCGTGTAGCTTTAATAATTACATCATCTGTAAGGATATTCGAAGGTTCAAGAATAAACTCTAAATAATCTGTGTTTTCGATATTTATAGTATCCTTCATTGTTTTATAACCTATATATGAGATGATAAATGTATAACTGGCAGGTTTTAGTTTAGTTATTGTAAACTCGCCGTTAGGGTTGGTGGCAGTCCCTCTGTAGGTTTCTTTTATGGTAACATTTGCTCCAACAAGCGGTTCGCCTTTTTTATTTTTTACTACTCCCGAAATGCTTTGCTGAGCATAAGCCGGCAGCATAAATGATACTAAAAGAAAAATAAATACTATCCGTTTCATTGTTTTTAATTTTTATAGATTTATACATTCGGATAGTTGACTATTGTACTGAATGGCTTAAAAAAAATGAATCTGAGGCCTCAGATAAATCATTGTTTTTATAAATAATGATTTCGTTTACTTATTTCATAAGCAAACAGTACGAATCAACTATAATAAAAACAATGGGAAATTTTTGATTTACTCTTTTTCCCTATCCGGAATTACCCGGACCAGGTTCGAAGGGTATGATCTCAGCCTGTAATATTCGGCACCCCATTGAATGGACAAATTTAAACCTAATTTTTGGTGTAAACAAAAAAACCGGCAAAAAAGCCGGTTTTAATTTTTAGCGTTTATTGAATGATTAATTCTACTCAACGTTTAGTACATCTTTCATGGCTTTTTTTAAGGAATCTTTTGGTAATGCACCCTGTGCCATTTGTGGTTGTCCTTCTTTAGGAATAAAAAGTAGCGAAGGAATACTTTTGATTCCAAACATCGCTGCTAACTCTTGCTGATCTTCTGTATCTACTTTATAAATATTAATTTTACCTTCGTATTCTCCTGATAATTCTTCCAAAATAGGAGCTACTATTTTACAAGGTTGACACCAATCAGCATAAAAGTCTATTAAACAGGGTAAATCACCTTCGAATTTCCAATCTTTATTCTCTTCCCAATTAAAAACTTTTTCTTTGAATGTTTCTTTTGTTAAATGTTCTAGCATTACTTTTTTAATTTTATTTGTTATTGATAAAAATATTTATATTTCTAAAATATTAAATATATTAATTTCTTATAACTTATCAAACTATATTCCAAACATTAAAATACCCCGAATAGTTCAAATAAAATGTAAATAGTTGTAATTTTGTCATATATTTTAATAAATTGTCATATCTATATATGAAGAAATGTCTGAATAATAAAATTTTTAAGCTTATTTCTGACGTTGCCGACAGAAATAAGCTTCCTGCATTTGTTATTGGAGGCTTTGTCAGGGATTGTTTAATTAAAAGGCCGTCAAAAGATATTGATATTGTTACCGAGGGGAGTGGAATTCAATTAGCAAAAGATGTTGCACAGGAAATAAGCCCTGAGCTAAAAGTGAGCGTTTTTAAAAATTTTGGCACGGCCATGTTTAAGTATCATGATTTGGAAATTGAATTTGTTGGAGCCAGAAAAGAGTCGTATAGAAAAAGTTCTCGGAAACCCGTTGTTGAAAATGGAAGCCTCGAAGATGACCAAAAACGCAGAGATTTTACCATAAATGCATTGGCTATTGGTTTAAATAAATCGAATTATGGTCAGTTGGTTGATCCTTTTAACGGACTCGATGATTTAAAAAATAAAATTATCAAAACACCACTCGATCCGGATATGACATTTTCTGATGATCCGTTACGTATGTTCCGTGCTATCCGATTTGCAACACAGTTAAATTTTACCATAGAGAAAGAAACCTATGCTGCTATTACTAAAAATAAGGAGCGAATAAAAATACTTTCATTGGAGCGTATTGTGGATGAGGTAAATAAAATTTTACAGTCCCCAAAACCTTCCATAGGATTTAAATATTTGGATGAGACAGGTTTGCTACCAGTTTTTTTCCCGGAGCTGAGCAAGCTAAAAGGAGTGGAAACAAAAAAAGGCCGAAAGCATAAAGATAATTTTTTACATACCATTGAAGTTGTTGATAACATCCGAAAGCAAACAGATAATTTATGGTTGCTGTGGGCCGGAGTGTTACATGATATTGCCAAACCCAAAACCAAACGTTTTGATGAAAATACAGGCTGGACATTTCATGGGCATGATTTTCTGGGGGCCAAAATGGTGCCTTCCATATTTAAGCGGTTGAAATTACCCCTTAATGATAAAATGAAATATGTACAGAAATTAATACAATTACATTTACGTCCTATTGTTTTATCGCAGGAGGAAATAACCGATTCAGCCGTTCGCCGATTGCTCTTTGAAGCAGGTGATGATATTGATGATTTAATGATATTATGTCAGGCAGATATTACTTCTAAAAATGAATATACCATAAAAAAACATTTGAATAATTTTACACTTGTTCAGCAAAAATTGGTGGAAATTGAAGAAAAAGATGCCGTTCGTAACTTTCAACCACCCATTTCGGGCGAAGAGATAATTGATACTTTTGGTATAAAACCTTGTAAGTTGGTAGGGGATATAAAAAATGCTATTAAAGAAGCCATTTTAGATGGTGAGATAAGGAATGATTACCAGGAAGCCCATCAATTTATGCTAAAAAAAGGAATAGAGCTGGGATTAACTCCAAAAGGGTAATTAGTAATATTGTAATAAGTTCATTTGGTTTTATTGGTTGAAATTTAGAATCAGGTATATTGGCAGATGGTCGCTATAACCCCCGTTATATCTGTAGCCTATAAATGTTCTATTCGGTTTGTAACCAAAGAAACTTTCATCGGGTTCCATTAAAAAATCCTGACTAAATATATGTACATTATCTAAGGTGGTGTATAATCTGTTCTTATTATTTAACATATTGCCTGATACAATAAACTGATCAAACATAGCCCATTCTCCCTGGTATTTATGGCTTCCTGTATTTTGTGTTTGTTGTAAATAATACGATGCATTATAAAGCTTATCGCTTTCAATGGTTTTAAATAAAAGATTGGCCTGTAAAATATCTTTTAAACTTTTATTGACAGGAGTATCATTAAAATCACCGGTTATGATAATATTAGAGCAAGGATTTATAGTTATAATAGAGTCTGTGGTGTTTTTTAAAGCTCGGGCGGCAGCTATCCTGTTTGCTTCAGATTCGAGTTGTCCGCCCCATCGTGATGGCCAGTGGTTTATAAAAATGTGTAATGTATCTGTTTTATTTGCAACCCCTTTTACATATAAAATATCCCGGGTTCTAAAATCCGGGTTATCAGACAAAACTACCTTGATAGCTTTATTATAAATGGGTGTAAATAAATTTTTACGATACAGTAGTCCAACATCAATACCTCGCCTGTCAGGTGACTCGTGATGTACGATTTGATATTCAAATTTTACCAGGGGAGTATTGTTTACTAAATCATTAAGTACTTTTCGGTTTTCTATTTCACAAACTCCGACAATTGCCGGTGGATTCCATCCGCCAACCGCGATGATGACTTTATAAATATTCTTTAATTTTTGGTAATATTTTGATTTTGTCCAGTACCTGTCTCCATCGGGTAAAAACTCTTCATCATTCTTCAGGCTGTCATCTTTAGTGTCGAATAAGTTCTCCAGGTTATAAAACATTATTTTATAAGCATCTTCAGAATCCTGAGCATAGATTTTTTTCCCGGCATAAATAAAAAATAAAACAAAAATTAGAAAAAGCGTTGTTTTTTTCATAATGGTTCGCTTTCTGTTCTTTCAAAAGCTCCTAAATCCGGTCCATTATCAACTGTTCGGTTGTTTAAGTTGATATCAAGCGGAAAAAGATTGCCATATTCTGTACTCCCGAAATCTTTAGCAACAGATAGTGTATCTAACTCAAAATTATTGTTATATGGTTCTTTAAAGTTAGGCTCATGATTTACAATGATATTTTTGAAATAATTAGTATCATTTGTAGAGAATTCTTTATTAACTTTTATTAATGTATGATCAAATAAATAATTAAAAGTTTGCCCTGCAGCTTTGTCAATTAGAATTTCAGATTCTTTGTTGCCATAAATAATACAATTCCCGAATAAAGCCCGGGTTAATGGCCTGACCTGCAAATTGTTGTTTGCATCAACATAATAATTGTTAAGCAATACGGCCGGTGTTGTTCGAGTAGAAAAACCCCAGTAATTTGCAATAGTGCAATGGTAAAACGAATACGTGCCACCAATTGTAAGTGCAACAGCAATCTGTCCGCAATTTGCAATTAGATTGTTATATGCTTCGATAGTTGCCCCCCGGGCATAAAGACCAATGGCAGTCATATTTAAAATTTTACTATTGGATAACTTTAAAGTGGGCTCTGTTTCATGGGCCAAAGTATCAACCTGTATTCCAATAATTGCATTTTTTACTTCAGTAAAATTTAAAATATTATTACTGCTTCCGGCCATCAGCCAAATACCGTCCCATTGTCCGGGAATGTCTTCGTAACTATCTTCAGGCCGATCGCCTTGAAAAATTATGGGTTCTTCAAAAGTTCCATTGGCAACCAGCGTACCTAAAACATAAAGTCGCGAATTTTTATGAAAATATAGTTTTGTCCCCTGCTCAATAGTTAAAATACTGTTAGAGTCAACAAGCATTGAGTTATAAATTAAGTATGGCTTATTATTTGTCCAATGTTGTGTTCCCTCAATAATACCATTCTCATTGCCATTAATAAGATTTACATCCTGCCCCCAGGATATTAAATTTACATCCTGTGCATTGTTTTTATAATTAAATATAATTGAATCGTTAACTACAAGAGGGAAGTCTGAATTATTTGGATCAATGGTTACCTCAACAAAAACATATAAACTGTCTTTGCCTTTTATTTCATAATTATCCAGTTTTGTACCTGAAAAGCCATCAATATTAATTCTGTAAGGAGAGTCTTTACCTCCCGCAAGATAAATCGATGAAACTTTCACGGTTTTGTTATATGGATTTTTTATGGTTAAATATTTTGTCGCTGTTCCAATAGTTGTAAAGACTGTATCGAACATTATTGTGTCTTGCGAAAACTCAAGTTTAATAGAAGATGAATCGTAATACTCTTCTTTTTCACAAGAAAAACTCAAAATAGTTATAATGAATAGTAATACAAGTTGAAATTTATGTTGCATTTTATATTTCTAATAGTATTTAAAAAGTAACGAATTTAATCTAATTAAATTTTTAAATGAATATAATTTTTTAATTATAGATTTTGTTTTTATATTTATTTTTGATTAACAAATTTAAATAAATGTTTACATTTGTTGTAAACAGAGTTTTAAAGGCCTGAAAATTACAATGCATATACAAAAAGCCATACCCGAGAATTTAATTGAAATAATGTATTTACTGCGGAAATGTATTGAAGATTTCAATGAGAACAATATTTATCAATGGAATATTTCATATCCTGATGATCTTCGATTGATTCAAGAGATTGAGAAAGGATCACTTTATCTAATGATAAATAAAGGTGTTCCCATTGCTACAATAACTTTCGATGAAGAGCAAGATGAGGTATTTGACAACGTTAACTGGAAAAATAATGATGGTAAGTTTCTTGTTATTCATAGAATTGCAGTATTTCCTACCTGGCAACACAAAGGAGTAGGACACAAACTGGTCAAGTTTGTTGAGAAATTTGCTCTTGAAAATAATTACAGATCTGTAAGACTTGATGTTACAAGCGCCAATCAAAGGTTAATAGAGTTATACGAGAAACTTGGATTCGATCAAACAGGAGATGTTTTATATCCCAAACAGAAAGTACCCTTTAAATGTCTTGAGAAAGTTTTTTAGAACATGAAAAGTCCGGACAGAAAGCCCGGACTTTAAAAAAAGCAAACAAAAATTAAAAACCAACTACTTAATCCTAAACTATAAAAAATCGTTGAATAATTTAATTAACCCCTAAAATTTACCATGAAATTATTTTATAGTTCTATTTGCTCACCTTTATAAAATTCTAATATTTTCTTTCTAAATATATATTCATATTTTGCTTGCGAAACATTCGATTTCGCTATATTATACTCATTTTTTGCTGTTTTGTATTCGATGATGTCAACCATCCCAACTTCATATTTTTGTTCTGTATATCGAAAAGCTTCTTCCATAGATTGTGCTGATTCCAGGTTTGCCTTATATCTCTCCTGAGCTGCTGTTGCCTGAGTATTTGCTTGTTGGATAGTTTTGTATACATTTTGTTTTTGAAGTTCTAAATTTAATTTCGAATCAGCCAGGTTTATTTTTGCCTGGTCGATGGACGTTTTCGTTTGCCAGCGATTAAAAATAGGGATTCGTAAGGATAAAAATATGGCATGACTTGCATTATCATTTATCTGGTTCATAAACGGGTAGTTACTAGAATATATTCTTTGGGTATTATAGTTGAAAATATTTTCACCACTTTCAGTAATTCCTGTTGGATTATCAGAAAGCTCAACAGTAATGTCTTCCAGTTTATTGGTTATTTCATTATATCTGGAGTTATATTGATAAGTCAAACTTAATGTAGGGCTTAATAGCCCTTTTGAAATGGCCAAGCTTTTCTTAGAACTTTTTACTTGTATTTTAGCGCCTTTAATCTCTGGCAATATCTCTAATGCATTAGTATAAATTGCTGAAACATTATTAGCACTTTCTTCTGTTATATCCGGAGTTTCAGGGAATTGGATCTCAAAACCATCCGTACTTTCAAGATTTAAAAGCTGGGTTAAATCTAAATAAGCAATCTTTAAATTATTTTTTCTATTTATTAGATCTGCTTTTTCCGTAGCAGCTTGTGCTTGTATTTGGAGTAAATCCCCTTTAGCAGCATTTCCTATTTCAACCAGTCTTTTTGTTTTTTCAATTTGCTCTAAGGTTACAGTTAATTGCTCTTCTGCATTATCCACCAATTCTTTGTTTAATAAAATTTGTAAATAAGCAGTAGTAATATTTAAAGTGATATCATTTTTTGCTTTTTCAACGCTCTCGAGCTGTGCCATTAAATCCAGTTTGGATTTCTTTATACTATTAAAATTTTGAAGCCCGTTAAATAAATTAACTTCTGATGATAAATAGACATTCCCTCCCTGAAAATTTTCATTTACATATTGATATGTTTCATAGTTTATGGCTTTACCGGAATTATAGTAGTGTTGTCCCCGTGCATTAAGATTGGGCAATAATTCCATCTTTGATTGTAAATAATCTTTTTCTGCAATTTCTGCCGATAACTCCTGCCTTTTTACAGTAATGTTATGGTCAATGGCATACTTAATACAATCTCTTAAAGACCAAGCTTCCTGAGCTTTTAATGGGTTTAATATTAGGAGAGCTATTGCTGATGCTAAAATTATCTTATATAGTTTCATCTTCATGGTATGTTTTTTCGATTTAACAAGAATTTAACTTTTTTTGAAACATAATCTATGCCAAAAATATTATTGCATTGATTAATAGACTTTTGTATTTAGTGTTTTAAAATTTTTGATTCAATAGTGCCCGATATCGGAACACGTCATGTTCGTTAGCGAACATCTTGTTTTGCTGTAGAGGTTCGATAAAAAAAATACGTTTATTTTTAAAATCTATACGCTTATTATCAAAATCCATACGATAAAAAAGTCACTATTTTTTCTTAATTATAAATATATACTTTAGCCTTATCAAAAAGAAACGGGAAATTATAAAATTTTAGTGGATGAAAAAACTTTTTTACACAATAAAAGATAAAATGTTGACAGTATATCCTCTAGATATTGGTGTCTTGATTCTATTTTCTATTGTAACTATCGTTTTTTTGGTTTCATGTATTAACGTTTTTTAATACAAACGTAATTTTTTTACAACAAGTTATTTACTCCAAAATCTATTTTTAAATGATGAACCTGGTTGATATTATTGTTAGGGTAAAAGGAAATAAAAACCTACAAACACTTGTTTTATTTCACAAAATTTATTCAACACCTAATGGAATAGTTAATCGTTGGGCAACCAAACAAAATAGTGACAAAAGGCTCGAGATATTGATTGATGGCAATGAGGTATCATTCGAAAATACAAGAGTAATAAAAGATTTAACCATAATTTCTTCAGAACATGAAATAGCTGAGCAATTTATTTCAATAATTTTTGAGCAGAAAGCTTTTGAAATTAAAAACTCATTATCCGATATAAAAACTTTTTAAAACCAATACATTTATGTATCGAACCGTTTGGAAAAAATGCCAAAATGCCGTATGCCAGTTAAACTTTTACAGTTCATCAGGGATAAAGATTGTTTCCATGACCGGCTTTAAAACAAATGATCACTTTTTAATAACAGATGATTATGTATATAAAATATATAAGGCCAGTGAAGTTTGTATTCGGTTTTTAAAAGACGATGGATTTACAGAAGAAGCAAGTGTAAGAATTTCGATGAGCGAATTCAAGAAGCGTATTATTCGTAATGTCGATGGTGAGAAATCTCCATTTGCTGCGATTAATATTGATTTTGATGAATTTGAAAATATTCATTCATTAAATCTTAAAAATCCTTCTGATAAAATTGAAATCGGGCAGCCTGTTGCTTTATTCGGATATCAGCTTGATAGAGAAAATTTAGCAATAAAACAGGGTATCGTCTCCTCTGCTTTTATACATTCCAATGGATTAAAATATATTCAGATTGACTCAAGCATTAAACAGGGGAATTCGGGGAGTCCCATAATTAATATAGAAACTTGTGAGGTAATAGGTATTATTGGACATCGTTTAGCTTCGGTTACCCAATCGCACAAACGAATAAAACAAATCATTAACAATAATCTGGCTATCCTTAAAAAATCACAGGGTAAGTTTAATGTAGAAGATATTGATCCAATTCAGGTACTTATCGCCAATCAAAATCAGATAAAACATATCTCAAACGAAATTTATAAAACAGCCAATATGAGTATTGGAAATGCTTTGGATATAAAATATGTTCATGAGCTTTTTGAAGAGTTTATCGATGCTGAAGTTTTAAAATCTACTCAAAATTATCAGCACGATATTTAGTTCCTTAATGTAAGATGGTTTAGGTTAAAAGGAGCCGCACTCGTTTACGGGGCGGCTTCTTTCTTTTTAAGAAAAATGATATTTTAAACTTATTTATTAATATTTTGTTTGTAGTTTTATCCTAAATTTAAATAAAGTTATGATGAATAAAGATACCATTTTAGCATTTGTTAAAGGAATAGAACTGTTTAAAGGATTGTCCGACAAAGAAATGAATGTTTTGGCAGATTACATCCAGGTTAAAGACTATTATAAAGGCGATTTATTGTTTGAAGAGAATGGGCCGCGTACAGATATATTTATTATTTATAAGGGAGAAGTAGAGCTTTTTAAAACTGTACGGTTTGGATCTGAAACCAGGCTTTCCTATTTCAGTAAAGGTGATTTTTTAGGCGAAGGTTCGTGGGCAGATGATTCGCCTCACTCTACTTCTGCCCGTGCTTTAGTAGATACCAAAGTCTTTAGCATTAGTAAAAAATATTTTGATGAAAACGGACCCGCAGCAGTCATAATTTTTAGTAACATTGCGCGGGTTATTTCACGTCGTATGCGCCATGCAAACAACAGAATGATAAATGTTGCTGCTCAATATGAGTCGGGAAGAACAAGAAATGAACATGATTTGCTGGGAGACAGAGAGGTACCTACCGAATATTTATATGGAGTACAAACATTAAGAGCAATTGAAAATTTCAATATTAGTGGAGTAACTCTTAACTTTTTTCCTGTGATTATTGAATCTTTAGCCATGGTTAAATTGGCAGCAGCACAGGCAAATATTGAATTGGGATTACTTGAGTCGTCTGTAGGAAATGCTATTATCAGGGCTTGTAATGAAATTATCAACGGGAAATATCATAATCATTTTATTGTAGACATGATCCAAGGTGGCGCCGGTACCTCAACTAATATGAATGCAAACGAAGTTATAGCCAACAGAGCGTTGGAAATTATGGGTTATGAAAGAGGGCAATATGAATTTTGTCATCCCAATAATCATGTTAATCTTTCGCAGTCAACAAATGATGCTTATCCTACTTCGGTAAAAATTGCAATTATTAAAAGTAATAAAAAGATTATCCAGGTATTGAGTGATTTAATTCAATCTTTTTATAAAAAATCGATAGAGTTTGCTCAGATTATAAAAATGGGGCGAACCCAGTTACAGGATGCTGTTCCAATGACTCTTGGGCAATCCTTTGAAGCTTATGCAGTTACGCTGGAGGAAGAGGTGGAACGATTGAAGCAAAATGTTGATCTTTTTCTTGAAGTGAATATGGGAGCAACGGCCATTGGGACAGGTATAAATTCTGAGCCCGAATATGCAGAAAAAGTTATTAAACATCTACGAAAAATATCAGGAATAAATGTAGTAAATGCAAAAAACTTAGTTGAGGCTACCCAGGATACGGGGGCATTTGTAATGTACTCCTCTGCTTTAAAACGATTGGCTGTAAAACTTTCAAAAATATCCAACGACTTACGGTTATTGTCTTCAGGGCCCCGAACAGGGATAAATGAAATTAATTTACCTCCTATGCAGCCCGGATCTTCGATTATGCCGGGGAAAGTTAATCCTGTAATTCCGGAAGTTGTTAATCAAATTGCGTTTAAAGTAATTGGCAATGATTTAACAGTAACTATGGCTGCCGAAGCAGGCCAGTTAGAGCTAAATGTTATGGAGCCCGTAATTGTGCAAAGTATTTTTGAGTCCATTGAAATGTTAGTAAACGGAATGAAAACATTTAATTATCGCTGTATTTCCAATATAACAGCCAATGAACAGCGATGTCGCGAAATGGTACAAAACAGTATTGGTATTGTTACTGCTCTAAACCCTGTTTTGGGTTATGAAAAATGTTCTGTATTAGCCAAAGAGGCTCTTAGTACCGGAAGAAGTGTTTATGATTTGGTTATTGAGAAAGATTTTCTTTCTAAAGATGAAATGGATGAGTTGTTGAAGCCAGAGAATATGATTAAACCCCAAAAAATGAAAAGAAAATAAAAAAAAGCCGGTTATGCCGTCTTTTTTTGGAGCTATTAAACAATATCCTTATCTATTGAATAGCTGATAAAAACGCAACGGTATCAACATTATCAGCATAATCCCATAATTCAGGTTGCTGTGTTTTTCCTAATGGAACAACATCTTCTGATATGTCTAAATTAGATGCTATACATTGAATTTGCTCTTTATTCAGTTGTAAATAATCTTTTACCCGATTAAGATTCTCGTAATAATCAAAATAAACCACAGAGATGGGGGATGAAAGTCCCTGATCTTCTTTAAGCAATACAAAGCCATTGTCAAAATGTTGTATCTGATTCATCAGATAAATAGATTTGTTGTAATCAAAATTATTAGCATACTTGTTATGATTGTATATTTCCCGATAGTGCTCGATATAGTTAAAAAAATTGTCAAAGCAATAATTGTTGGGAACCAATAATTTGGATACATTCCGGCAACCTAATCCAAAATAGCTAAAAATATCATCCGCTAATAATTGAATGTCTTCGGTAGATTCACTCCCGTTTAAAATAGCCAAAGAATTCCTGTTCTTTCTGATAATATTTGGATACTTCCCAAAATAATAGTCAAAATATCTTGAAGTGTTATTACTCCCTGTGGCAATAATGGCATCAAATGATTTTAGCTGATTCTTTTCGATATAAATCAACTCTTTAAAAGCAGGATTATAATCGATTAAAAAATCGATAATAAAATTTAATAGCCGGTTATCTTTCGATGATAATTTTCCGATAAACTTATGACCAGTGATTAAAACAGAAATAAAATCGTGAAATCCGACCAAAGGGATATTCCCGGCTGTTATAACGCCAATGTTTCTTCTTTCTTTTTTTATCTTGAGCTGAGGATATTTGTTCACCCATTTTTCTAGTTTTTCTGGTATTAATGAATCACCGATTGCGCGAATTGATTTGTTAATATTATTTTCGGTAAACCATGGATTGTAAAAATGATCATTTGCAATAATATCTTTCAGTTTGGTTGATTGTAAATTATTCGAGTCAGGAAATGTTCTTAGGAAATTTCCTAAAACTTCGAAACTTTTCATTCGTTCTTTTAATTCCATGGAGCTAAATTAAATAATATCCATCTAAAAAAATAATGGATGATTGTAAATCAATCACCCATTGTAACAATCTTTAAACTGTTGATTTTAAAAGGCTTCCCATGGCATCTGGGTAAAAACAGTGCTTAAAGCTGCTCCTACGATTAAAAGATAGATGATTATCACCGCAAGATACAATGAAGATAAAATGGTTCCAATGATAGCACAAATTCTTCCGGCATTCATGTTTTTATATGATCCAATCGTATAATTATCCGGATTACTTACATATAATGCTTTTGCTTTATTTGATAAAACAAGTGCAATGATTCCCATTGTAATTCCTAAAAGACCCCAACACCAACAGATAACAATTGAAAGTATGCCTAATACTAAAACAGCTGATGAATTTGGTAAAGTTTGTTGAACAATAGGTTTTGTTTCGTTTGGTTGCATGGTTGTATTTTCCATATTGATTTGGTTTATTAAAAGATTAATTTATAAATATAGCTTAAAACAATGATAGATGTATTAATTATAAACAAAATTTTTAAGGTTTGTGCTCCTTTGGCAAATTTGAAGAATAAGTGCAGTATTAAATAAAAGAGCATAATAATTGTGGGAATAAGAGCAGGAAATAGTACCAGGCTTTCTGTAAAATTGCCTTTTAATAATTCAATAAATGAGCGTTGCATTCCACAACCCGGGCATTCTACACCAAAATGTTTTTTGTAAAAGCAGCTTTGCATATTCGATTCCAGCCACTCAACAATTTTCTTTATCATTTATTTATCTTTAACAAATCCCGAAAATAATAAAAAATAATGGATCATTAGGCAGAAAAAAGGATAGAAATATAATCAACCACCTCGCCGGATGGAATTATCTCTCCCGAATGCCCTTTTTTTAATAAATCAACTCCGGGATTTTCCGAAACGAGTTTAGCATATTCCATAAGTGTTATTATCGGTCCGAAACCACATACAGAAATGTTTTTTTCTTTAACTACTTTTTCTACACCTACAGAGTTAAAATTTAAAATGTTATCAATTACGAATGCATCTCTCTCTTTACCTTGTTCAGGAGTTAAGAAATGAGAGAAATCTGATGATGCTATAATAAGAATTTTTCGATGAGTCAAATCAACAACATCTTTAATTTTTTGTGCCAAATATTTTGCATTTTTAAAGGTTTGGTGCGAAAGAGTAATTGGTGCTATTTTGAAAGGAAAATCTAAGAAATGTTGTAAAAATGGCACCATCACTTCGGCGGAGTGTTCATTTTGCTGCTCAACACCTGATATTGAAATACCGAGTTTTTGCCCAAATTCAGTATCGACATCCACTTTCCCTAAAGGAGTTTCCCATATTTCGTTATTATCAAAAGCGATTTCGTGTCCTACGCCTGTGTGGTTAGGGTTTATTATAACAACGGTCTCGAATGTTTGTTTCGATTGTTTAACAATCTCAAAAAAATGAACTGCCTGGTATGCCGAAAACATATATCCGGCATGTGGAATAACTCCTCCCACAATGGTTTTGTCTTTTAAGTTTATGTTGATTAAAGGATATTCTTTTTGTTTTATTTCCTCAATTTGTTTTTCTATTTCACTTTTTGCTGCCGGATAGAATCTGCCGGCAACAACTGGTTTTCTAATATTCATAACGCTATTCTTTATAAAATTTAAAGATTGGGTTTCCGCATTTGTTACAATTACCTTTGGGTGTTAACGAAAGTTTTTCTATTCTATAACCACTTCGTTTAATAATAAGTTCTCCACACTTACTACAATACGTATTATTTTCTTGTGGAAGGTTAACGTTCCCGATATATACATAATTTAAATAATTTTTGGCTATTTCTTTTAACTCCAAAAGCTTGTTTACTGATGTCCCTTCTATACTTAGTTCATAGGTTGGATAATATCTTGATAGATGTAATACAGTTTCTTTACCGGTATTTTCTGCTATCCATTGAACCATTTGTTCAAATTCTTTGGGATTATCATTTAAGGTAGGGATAACCAAATTGGTTATTTCGAGGTGTTTATTAGCTTTTGCAATATTGATTAATGTTTGTTTTACCGGTGTAAGTTTCGACTTGGTGTATTTAACAAAAAAATCATTATTAAAGGCTTTTAAATCAATGCTGTAAGCGTCAATTACCGAATGTAAATTAGACAGTGGTTTATTGTTTATAAAGCCATTGGTAACCATTACATTTTTTTGGTTGTTTTCTTTAATTTTTTGGGCAGTGTGGAGCATAAACTCGTAAAATACGATTGGATCATTATAAGTATAGGCTACCCCTACATTGGATTGTTTAGATTGAGCAATCTGAGCTACCTGTTCAGGAGATAATTTTTCACTTTCCCGGCGAAATTTTTCTACCCCTGTTTGAGAAATCTGCCAGTTTTGGCAAAATTTACATTTTAAATTACAGCCCAAACTCCCAACTGAAAGTATTTCTTCACCTGGATAAAAATGATATAAAGGTTTTTTTTCAATCGGGTCAAAGCCCATGGATGAAATTAATCCATAGTTTGTTGAAATTAATTTTCCATCAACATTTTTTCGCACTTTGCAAATTCCTGATTCTTTATCTTTGATTATGCAATTATGCGGGCACAATTCGCATTGAATTGTATTATTTTCTTTTACTGTATAATATAATGCATCCATAAATCTATCGAATTATAAATTTCTTATAGTTAGATAAAGGAATTTCTTCATGTTTAACATCATCTACTCTGGCCCGGGTAGGCCCTTGCTGGCACCAGACTAAAAATTCTTCCAGTGCTTCTGGTTTTCCTTCAGCCTCGATATATACCGAACCGTTGGGTTTGTTATGTACAAATCCTTTTAGGGATAGTTCGTTGGCTTTTTTTAAAGCACTATACCTAAAACCAACCCCTTGAACCTGACCATAAATATAAATCATGTATGCTTTTTCCATAGTACTATTCATAACGTGCAGATTTGAAAAACAAAAATTCTAAATCTTTATTCTTTTTTGCCTGTATGCCGACTGCTTTTTTGGCTCCATCAATAAGTTGTTCAACTGTTTTTATTCTCTTGGTACCTGGCATAATAAACCCATTATTACCATCATTATCTTTTACATATAAACCATGTTTATGTGGTTTTAATTCTTCAAAATTTTCTACTTTTTGTGGCATTGATAAAACATCAACAGTAACTTTTATTTTGTTTAAATCGGTGTTTGTTATCGGTTTAAATTTTTTATCTTTTATTGCAGCAGCTATAGAATTTTCAATAATTTCCTGATATAAAGTAGGTTTTTGGGGGAATACGTTTCCCATACGCCCTTTTAAATTGTTTTCCGGATCATAAATTGATACAACACATGCTGTTTTTAGTTTTAAATCGGGTGAAATTTTACTTTCATCGGTCTTCTTAATTTGTCCCGTTGAAACATAAAATAAAATCGTTTCAAATGCAATTCTTGCATAATTTGTTTTGGCAGTAAACATAATTAGTATGATTTGATAAAGATTTTTCTGATTTTGTATGATAAGAATTATTGTACATAAACTTGTGTTATGTATTCTGCTATTTTTAAGATTTAAAAAATTTGCATATCAGTAAATATACAAATTTCATTCTATAAGTTCAATTTTTTTTGGAAAGAATAAAAATATAAGAAGACTGAATTTTTAATATGAATAAGAAGTGTTATTTTTGATTTATGAAACCCTCAGGATTTCTTTTTAAAGAGAATTTAAGAATTGCGATTAGCTCAATACGTTCCAATTTATTACGTACTGTTCTTACCATTGTTATTATTGCATTTGGAATAATGGCCCTGGTTGGGATTCTAACGGCTATTGATTCTATTAAAGGTTCTATAAGCAATGAGTTTAGGAGTATGGGAGCTAATACTTTTTCTATTGTAAACCGTGATAGTAGAGTTAGTATGGGTGGGAGAGTTGAGCGATATGAAAGCATAACTTACCGTGAAGCTCAACAATTTAAAGAAGAATTTAAATTTCCGGCATTGGTTTCTATTTCAACCCGGGCATCAAATATGGCTACGGTACAATATAAGTCAGAAAAAACAAATCCTAATATAAGTGTAACTGGTGCTGATGAGAATTATTTATTTACTGCCGGATATGAAATTGAGCGTGGACGTAATTTTAATTTAAATGAAATACAATCTAATGCACATAGTGTCATTATCGGCAAAGATTTAGCTACAGAATTATTTTCTGTTAGAGATTCTGTGGTAGGCAACGTGATAAGGATAGGCAGTAGCAAATACAAAGTGATAGGTGTACTAAAATCAAAAGGTTCAAGTTTTGGAGCTTCGGGTGATAAAATGTGTATTTTACCTATAACCAGTGTCAGGCAATATTTTTCGCGTCCTGATATGAATTTTAAAATTGATGTTTTGCCTCATGATTCGAAATTGTTAGATGCTGGTATTAACGAAGCTCAGGGGATTTTTCGGGTAATTAGAAAATTACGTAGTTTCGAAGACAATAATTTCTCGATTGAAACAAGTGATAATTTGTCCAATTTATTGATTGAGAATATAAAATATGTTACTATTGCAGCAACAATAATTGGGATTATAACATTGTTTGGCGCAGCTATTGGTTTAATGAATATTATGCTTGTTTCTGTTACTGAGCGAACACGTGAAATTGGTATACGAAAAGCAATTGGTGCTAAATCGACAATTATAAGACGCCAATTCCTTTATGAGTCGGTACTTATCGGACAATTAGGAGGAATTTTTGGGATTATTTTAGGGATTTTGGTCGGAAATGTTGTATCTTTAATAACTGGTGGGGTTTTTGTAATTCCCTGGGTTTGGATCTTTGCAGGAGTAGCACTTTGTTTTGTCGTTGGATTAGTTTCCGGATTATTTCCGGCAATTAAAGCCTCCAAATTAGATCCAATCGTTTCGTTAAGGTATGAGTAAATTGGTAAAATCAATATTTTTTTTTATATGATGAAAGAATTAGTTATCGAAAAAACAGTTAAAACACCTTATGTTAATTTCGATCCTAATACGGGAATATTAAAAATAACAGGTCGTTCTATTCCGGAAAACCCGGAAGAATTTTATGATAAATTATTTCAATGGGTAAAAAAATATTTTGAGAATCCTCAAAAAGAAACTAATATTGAAATTCAACTCGAATATATTAATAGTGGCTCATCGAAATTTATTCTTGAATTTTTTCAACTCATTCAGGATTATCACCTGAATGATAAAGAATGCAGAATTAATTGGTTTTATGAAGAAGATGATGAGGCTGTTTTTGAGTTAGGCAAGCATTATCAGACGCTGATAAATGTTCCCTTTAAATTGATTGAAATTTATTAATAAAAAAAGCCCAAGATTTCTTTCTTAGGCTTTCTTTTTTTAAGAGTAATCGTTATTATAATTTCTCGATTAAATCAACTACACGGTATGAGTAACCCCATTCGTTATCGTACCACGAAATAACTTTAACGGTTTTACCAATTACCATAGTGCTTAAAGCATCAAAAATGGATGAGTGTGTATTATGAATAATATCAACAGATACAATGGGATCTTCGGTGTATTCAAGAATACCTTTCATAGGACCTTCAGCAGCTTCTTTCATTGCCTGATTAATCTCTTCTTTTGTAACTTCTTTTTTTAGGTTTGCTACCAGGTCAATTAGCGATCCGGTAGGGGTAGGAACCCGAATAGCCATTCCATCAATCTTGCCATTAAGCTCTGGTAAAATTTTTCCTACAGCAGTTGCTGCTCCTGTAGTTGTAGGGATTTGAGAAACAGCCGCTGAGCGCGCTCTTCTTAAATCAGAATGTGGAGCATCTAATATCATTTGATCGTTTGTATACGAGTGAACAGTTGTCATAAAACCACTATCAAATCCAAATTTATCTCGTTTAACCTTTACAACAGGGGCCAGGCAGTTTGTTGTACATGATGCATTTGAAACGCATGTGTCTTCGCTGCTAAGATCTTCATCATTAACACCTAATACAATCATTTTGTCAATCTGATCTTTGGCAGGTACGGTTAAAATTACTTTTTTAGCTCCATTTTTTAGATGATCGCCATAACCGCCTTTATCACTCTCTTTTTTTCTAAAAATACCTGTCGATTCAATAACAATATCTGGAGTTACTTCCCATGGTATATTAGCAGGATTTTTTTCTGAAGAAACTTTTACTTTTTTCCCGTTTACAATTATTGCATCATCGGTATAAGAAATTGAACCATTAAACTGCCCCTGAGTTGAATCATATTTTAATAAGTGGGCTAATGTTTTGGTATCAGTCAAATCATTTATACCTACAATTTCGATATTGTCTCTTTCAAGGGCAATCTTATAAACATTTCGACCGATTCGCCCAAATCCGTTTATAGCTACTTTTATTTTTGACATCTTTTTAAGTTTTTACTGGGTTATAAAATTTATCTCAAAATTATATATTAATAACTAATTCTTCAAGAAATTAGCAAAGATTAATCTATATAATTGGTTTATAAATAGATTTGAAAAGTATTATAACCTTTTAGTTATTAATATTTGTAAGGGTTGTTATTAATAATAATGTTTACTAATATTTTTTATTAAAAAAGTTTGAATTTCTTTTTTCTTTTCTTGTAAAAATCTTCGGATATATCCTGGGCATTTATAATTTTACCTATACGATAGCTCAAAAACAGTACAAATAAAAACTGTTGATTATCATCAACGGCCATAATGTCTAAATTATTTAAATAAGCTTGAAACATTACTCCGGCTTCCAGGGCATGGACAATATTTTTTTTCTGGCTAAATTCAAAATTGAATCCTGTTTTAATAAAGGCGCCGGGTATTAACCCAATTTCGTTGAAACCCTTAAAAAAGGATGCTTTTCCGCTAATATCTCCGGAGGTATGCATATCCGGATTGAACTTCTCTTCTTGTTCAGTATAGAGAGAATCATTCACCGGATATAAAATTTTATAGTATATCGGTTTTTGAAGAGCTATGGATGGCCCAAAAGAAAAGAAATACCTTATAGCAACAGACCCGGGATCTTTTTTGGGAAAGATCTCGTTTTGTTTTCCATAACCAACTCTTAAATCAAAAACATGATTCAGTTTACCAAAAATAAATGATTCGGAATTAATAAAAGAAGAGGTGGATTTTATCTCTTTTGGATGTTTAATAATTGAAAAATCTATATCATATATATTTTTCTCAAAATAGTTTATTCGGTTACCATATCTGTAGCTTAATCCAAAACCATTGCTATTAAGATAAATACCCGCAGTCTTTTCGTTTCGATAAAATATTTTGGGCATATCATCAGGTAACTCCTGAGCGGGTAGAGTTATCCAAATGAATAAAAGTATAAACAGACAATAAAATTTGTGCCGGTTACTCATAAATAAAAACTGCCTCAAAAAAGTAAAAGTATAAAAATCTGAGACAGGTTAAAAGTAGCTACTATTAAATTATCGTTGAAAAAAGTACTACTAAACATTAGCATTTGTTTGTTCAACTTCTGCCTGACTATATGCCGGACAGTCCTGGCCTTTACATGAGCTTAAAACTGCTACTGCAAATAATGCTAAAAGTACTGCTACAATGATTTTTTTCATAATGTTTTGGTTTAAGTTTTTAACTTAATGCGTGTATTCAAAACTAAAAAAAAAAATTAACAAATTAAAATTTAACTATTTTGTTCTGAATTTATTTCATTATCTGCATATGCGGGGCATCTCTCGGTTACTGAGCATGACATTAATACCGTAGCAATAGCAGTTATAGCTAAAAATAAAAATATTTTTCTTTTCATAATTAATACAATTTTGATGATTTATTGTTTAAATAATATTATTTTTTATGTTTTTATAGCTTTATATACGCTATGTATAGATCAAAGTTATTTTTTTGAAAAGTTGTTTGTCAATAAAAATTGGCTGTTTATCAAAATAAAAAACCGGGTTGTCAAAGCCCGGTTTTTTATTTTGATGATTAAATGAAGTAATTTATTAATCCATTTTAAGGATTCTGCCTGGAGTATATGGCACATTATTTTCGTTTAATTTATTTTCAAGGGTATTTATTTTTACCGTTTTAATCTCTTCAAGTTTTTCAATTAAAACAGGTAGTTCTTCTTGTATAATCTTATAAGCCATTTTACTGGTTTGTGTAATAGCTGATGTTGAACCAGATTGCCCCCTATAAACATAATATAATCTGCTGGTTAGTGGAACTGGTGCAGGTGGAATTTCTTCGCTGCTGGCTTTAGGTTGACTACCTTCGAAAGCAAATAAGATGTCTTCCAGTTCTTTTTCAATACTTTCAGCTTCGAATAGTAGTTGCTGAGGTGTATTTGGCGAGGTTACAATTGCTTGTTTTAAGATAGCAATTGTATTCAATAGCTCTTCATTTAATTCTATAGCACCTTGCATTATACGACCTAATTCAGCAAAATTGCGTTTAAATTCAACCATAGACTCCTGGTTTGGTGCAGGCAACGTGTTGTTATCAAGCGGTTTTACAGTAAAAGGTTTTTCATCTATCAAAGAAGTAATTTCTCCTTTTTTATACATGGAAACCGATACTGAATATTGTCCGGGTAATACTAACCAAAATCCTCTGTCATTATTTAATGGATTAAACTCGTCATTTCTAAGATTTATCGGGAAAGTTGAAGTGTATTGTAAATCCCAGTTTACCCGGTTTAAACCTTTAGAGGGCTTCTTATTTAATTTTCGAACCACATTTCCATTTTGGTCTTTAATGGTAAATATCAGATAAGGTTTTACCTCTTTAGCTTCATCTTCCAATTCTTTCCAGGTAGGCTGAGGAATTGGTTTTCCTGCTTCAAAAAGTTCTTTTTCTTTTTCCCGGCGGATTTGTTTATCTGTTTTTGGAACTTCTTTTAAATAATATGTAAATATGGCTCCAAAATCAGGGTTAGGTGCTGTAAAATAGGTTGAGCCCTGCCCGTATTTTTTGCTTGTTTGTGCATAAACCAAAGCATCTTTTATAGGAAATAAATGAGCATCTTTTTCTAACAATGCAGGATTTATGTCTCTTAAAGGAGTGTAATCGTCTAATATATAAAAACCTCTCCCAAAAGTAGCCAGTACAAGGTCATTTTCTCTTTCCTGAATAACCATATCTCTTACAGCGATAGTAGGTAATCCGGATTTAAGCTGTGTCCATTTTTCGCCTCCGTTATAGGAGAAAAATGCTCCAAACTCAGTACCTGCAAATAGTAAATCTTTATTTTTATGATCCTGTTCAATGGTATGAACTGTTCCATTCTCGGGGAAACCATTCGTTATAGGTTCCCAGTTTTTTCCCTTATCATTACTTTTTAGCAGATAGGGCTTGAAATCATCTCTTTTCCGATTATCAAAAGATGCATATACTACATTTGCATCGTATCTTGAAGCATAAATATCACTTACATACGTATGTGCCGGAACATCAGGGAATGAAGTGATCTTTTTCCAGTTTTGGCCTCCATCTTCAGTAACGGATATTACACCGTCATCTGTTCCGGTATAAAGTAATCCTTCCTGCACGGGCGATTCAACTAATGACACTACCATTCCGTATTGAGATGTAGAAACATCTTTAGCTACAGCATCGGCACTCCAGTATTTACCCATTACCGGCCAGGTATTTCTGTCGATATTAGCTGTTAGGTCATCACTAATAACCTCCCAGGAATTACCCCTGTCGTCACTTTTGAACAGGACATTTGCTGCCATATATAGGCGGGTGTTTTTATGTGGACTAATGATTACAGGTGTATTCCAGTTCCATTTGTATGTTAATTCTCCTTTGGGTGGTTGTGGTTTTATATAAACACTTTCGCCACTTTTTTTATCATATCGGAATAAATTACCATATTGTGATTCGTTATAAATAATATTCGGGTTTTTCGGGTCGATATTTGACCAAAAGCCATCTCCCCCAATAGTAACAGTCCAGTCACCTTTGGTAACACCATCTCTGCTGGTATTGCGTGATGGACCAACAGCACTGTTATTATCCTGGGTCCCTCCGGTAACATTATAAAATGGATAGGCATTATCCACCCCTACACGGTAATATTGAGTAATGGGTAAATTAGATACATGGCGATAATGGTTCCCATCATCATAGGTAATATAAATACCGCCATCACCACCAATTATCCAATGATCAGTATCATTAGGATCAATCCAAAGTGCGTGGTCGTCTACGTGTCGTTCATTAAGGCTTAGCCTTTCCCATGTTTTTCCTCCATCTTCAGTAACATGCGAAACGGTTTCTACAGAATAAACTTTATTAATATCTACGGGGTCACAATAAATCTCATTATAGTACTGTCCGCTTGAATGATGACTACTCATTCGTTTCCATGTCTCTCCACGATCTGTTGAGCGATAAAAACCTCCTTTATCTTCGGCTGCTTCAACAATTAAATATAAATAATCCGGATTGACCGGTGAAATAGCAATGCCCATTCCTCCTTTATGAACTCCGGGAAGTCCTTTTTCAATTTTTTTCCATGTTTTCCCTCCGTCGGTTGATTTGTGTACTCCCGATTCGGGGCCTCCTCCTATTTTTGTATGTACATGTCGTCGTCGTTGTTCCGAAGTTGCATAAATTACATCAGGATTTCGAGGATCTAATAGAACATTATTGACACCGGTATTTTCACTAATGGATAGAACTTTGCTCCATGTTTTACCACCATCAATTGTTTTGTAAAGACCTCGATCTCCACCCGGGCCCCAGGCAGAACCCTCGGCTGCAACATAAACAATATCAGTATTACATGGATTAATAGCAATCATGCCAATTTGCCGGGATTCTTTTAATCCCATATTAGTCCATGATTTACCTCCATCAACTGATTTGTAAACCCCATCGCCATATCCTAAAGCACGCTGATGGTTGTTTTCTCCTGTACCAGCCCAAATAACATTTGGATTCTTCGGGTCCATAGATATACATCCAATCGAATAACTCCCATAATTGTCGAAAATGGGTTCGAAAGTTATCCCTTTGTTTTCTGTCTTCCAGATATTTCCAGACGATACAGCTACATAAAATTCAGAATGGTTGTTCGGGTTGACAGCAAAATCAGAAATTCTTCCTGATGCATAAGCGGGACCAATACCTCTGAATTTTAATCCGCTTATGATTCTTGAATTAACAGGGTCTTTTTCTTCTTCTGGTTTTTCTTTTTTGGCAAAAGTTTCAAAAGAAGATAATAAGAAAATGCCTGCAAACATTAGT
>Ga0209949_1000316_pt1 | contig 26197 bp, 21 predicted proteins | sample SalPonC_black_MG_FD_185711 | JGI IMG/M metagenome (GOLD analysis project Ga0209949, IMG submission 185711) | Salt pond soil microbial communities from South San Francisco under conditions of wetland restoration - Salt Pond MetaG... | ecosystem: Environmental > Aquatic > Marine > Intertidal zone... | reverse complement strand
TGACAAAACCAAGAATCTACCGCAGTTATCACTTAGCGAAGCCTTAAATCAGAGGAACCGTATGCGGGAAAGCCGCTCGTACGGGTCTGTGGGGGAGCGGGGAGGTAACGAACCGCTCTACCCGGAAAGCGGAAAGCGGAAAGCGGAAGTGGGGAGGGGAACCGCAGAACCGCAGAACAGAAGAACAGAAGAACAGATGAAGTTTGTACCGACTAAAGTTGTGGGTAATCGATACTGCCCCGGGGCGGGTAAACTTTTCGACCGCCCATCCTGACGTCGGATCGGGTAAACCTTCTGACTACCGATAATCCTTTCTTTGAACAGAGGTTGATTAGCCAATTAGAAAAGCTTACATTTAACAATCCAGAACCTTTACCCGCCTGGAGACTGAAGGTGGGGAGAACGAAGAATTGAGAATCTTATCATGAAAATCGCCATCATCGGCGGCGGCATCGCCGGATTGTCCGCAGCGATCGCCCTCCGCTCCCTGAAAGCAGAAATCCATATTTACGAATCCGCGCCCGAGCTGGCGCCGGTGGGAGCAGGGCTGGTGTTAGCCGCCAATGCGGTCAAGGCTTTGCAGCGGTTGGAGGTCGCCGATGCCGCCTTGTCCCGGGGGCAGAAACTGGAATCCTTGCGGCTGGTCGACGAGCGTGGTACGGTTATGCAGGAAACCGACAACCGGGAGATGGAAGCTGCCTTCGGCACGGTTGCAAACTTCTCTATCCATCGAGGCGACCTGCAGGCTGTCCTGCTGGAGCAACTGGAAGGCGCTGCGGTACATACCGGCAAACGCCTGCAATCCTTCGAGCAGGAAGAAGATGCCGTACATCTGCAGTTTGAGGACGGAACTTCGGCCTCTGCCGATTATGTTATTGCCGCCGACGGGGTGCACTCCGTAGTCCGGCAGACCCTGCGGCCCAAATCGGCGCCCCGCTACGCGGGCTACACCTGCTGGCGCGCGACTATCGACCGATGGGAGAAGGTGCCACCACATGCTACAACCGAATTCTGGGGTAAAGGGCGGCGCTTCGGTATTGTTCCGCTGGCGGATGACCGCATCTACTGGTTTGCTACCCTCAATGCCCCGGAGCCTTACGATCCCACCTACCAGAATTATTCCGTGACTGATTTGCAGAATACTTTTCGCGATTTCCACGAACCGGTACCCAGCCTGTTGCGTCGTACCCCGGAAGATCGCCTGCTCTGGAACGACATCCTCGACATCCGGCCCATCAGCCGCTTTGCCTTTGGTCGCATCCTCTTGGTGGGTGACGCCGGCCACGCCACCACACCCAACATGGGACAGGGGGCTTGCCAGGCATTGGAAGACAGCGCCACGCTGCACCGCCTCCTCGAAGAGTACGACCACCTGGGGGAAATCTTCCGGGTATTCGAACGTCGCCGCCTCGCCCGTACGACCTGGATCATCAATACCTCGCGCCGCCTCGGAGAGGTAGGGCAGTGGGAGAACCCCGTTTTTCGCCGCCTGCGGGACGGACTGATGCGACTGTTGCCGCCCGCGGTGCGGCAACGGCAACTGGAGCGACTGTTCGGGGTGGAGTTTTAATATTAAGTGGGAAAGCGGAAGTGGGCCATACGGCTCTTCGCTTCGCTCCGAGAAGTCGGAAAGCGGAAAGCGGAAAGCGGAATGGGCGGGCGGAAAGCGTCCGTCTGCCGACCAATGGGTTTTATGCTCAATTATTAAAATTTTCAGACTTCAGCCGGCGTAGCCGGCGGGCAAAGACTATTCCTCGCCATCTGAATTAAGAGGGCCGGTTCAACCCAAACGTGTATTCATCCCTGCTCGGAACTGCCTATCGGAGCGAAGCGGAGATCCCGGCTGCGCGGCCGAAGGCCCGGTAGCGAAGCGTATCGAGACTGCCGACTGCTAACTGCCTACTGTCCCCCACTCGCTCCAATCCTTTCCATCAGCCGTCTTCCCTGGTAGTTCCTTGGATTGAGGGCCGTCGCCTTTTTACAGTGCTTTCTGGCCAGTTCTTTGTTACCTGTTTCGAGATAAGCTTCCGCCAGGCTATTATGGGCCGACCAGGAGTCGGGAAAATATTCGGCGTTTAGCCGGAACACCTCGAGGGCCTCTTCTAGGCGTTCTCTTCGCATCAGAAAATAACCGTATTCAGTCATTCGGGATTCATTGAGTTCGTAGTGGGCCGTATCGGTTTGATGTTGCCCGAACTGTTGTATGGCATAGTCGAGCCCCTGTTTTTTGAGGTCAATGCTGAAATGGTAGGCGAGGGAGCGTTTCGGTGTCTGGAAGGGACGATCGTACAGGATGTTGAACAGTTGTCGCTGAAAAGAATAGAAGGGGAAGGATTTTCCGAAATTGCTGAGTAGCACGAGGGCGACTTCCTTTTCCGGAAGATAGGCTACGTAGGAGCGCGAGCCTTCCAGTAGACCGTCGTGTTCCAGGAGGGGGACGCGGAAGCCGGAGCGATCCACTTGCTTTTCCCGGATGAACAGCCCATAGGCATAGTCATTCAGGACGGGTTGCAGGAAAAGGTCCCGGTAGGCAGGGGAGAGGAGATGCTCGGTAAAAAACAAGGTATATGCCCAGCGATGCATATCGGCGGCGCTGCTATACATGCCGCCGGCGGCTGAGACGGCGCTCATATCGCAGGGGGCGGCGGGGCGGAGCCCGGTTTCAAATTCGCGCTCGTAGTAGTAGGCCCGGTTGGGCAGCAGGCTCTGCAGGCTGTCGAGGCCAGTGTGATCCATATCCAATGGGTTCAGGATGTATTCGCGCAGTAGTTCCGGATAGGTCTTGCCGCTGAGTTGTTCCAGGACGCCGCCGGCGAGTACGTATCCGGTATTGCAATATTCGTAGCGGCTGCCGGGTTCGAAGTGGGGCTTGTCGCGGGCGATCAGGTCGAAAAGATCTCGGAAAGAGAAGGATTCGGGACGCTGCAGCCCGGCGTATTCCCAGATGTATTTGTTGGGCGGCAGGCCGGAGGTATGAGTCAACAATTGATGCATAGTAAGTTGCCCCACCACGGTATTCGCCAGCCTGGGCGCGTATTGCCCGATGGGCGCCCGTATATCCAGCCGTCCTTCCTCGACCAGCTGCCAGGCGAGGAAACCGGCGAATTGCTTGGAAACGGAGGCGATGCGAAACTTGGTATTCATAGTGATGGGTACTTCCAGTTCCAGGTTGGCGAAGCCCTCCGTACGCTGGTAGAGTATTTCTTTTTCATCAAAAACCAACAGGATCCCGTTGAAGGGGAAACTACTGTCGGAATAGACATCAATGAGTTGATCGACCTTTGCCCTCCAGTCTTGTGCTGTATTTTGCGAAAGCAAAAAAAGAGGCGACAGCAAAAGGATAAGTAAGAGACTTAGAGGATGATGATTCGGGCGCATCGGTCAGAATAATAGGGTAGAAAAATATTTCACTGCTTAAAATAGCGGATTTGCAGCAAAAAAGTGCCATTTGCTTGTCAGCTTGGCATAAACAAAAAAGCCTCCCCGGAGTGGGGAGGCGCCATTTTGCTGAACAATAGATTCTATATAGAGAAATTAGCAAAACGGATTTTAATCTTTCTGTGCGATGACGAGATAGCGCGTCGAGGGGCAGCTGTCGGCCCATTCGGGGATGGGCTCGAGGGTGACGGCGTCGTAGAGCTCGACACGGCCTTTGAAGTAGCGCTCGAAGTACTGCCGCACCCGGTTGATCGGTGGCAGGAAGCGACGGTGCTTGCCCGCGTAGGTGACGCGCATGGTGTCGTCGAGGAAGCTGATGTTTATGATTTCGCTTTCCTGGAATACGCGCCCCTTGTCTTCGATCAGCTGAGGCGTGCGCAGCGAGATCACCTTTTTATCCTCGGAGTAAGCGACGTTGGGATACCAGCGGATGTGGTCGGGCGTGATGAAGTCGCCGACGAAGTAGCCGCCGGGCTTGAGGATGGCGGCCGTTTTGCCGATGGCTTCTTCCAGTCGCTGGTAATCGATGTATTGATAGACGTTCAGGCCGCTGAAGGCGATGTCCCAGAGTCGGACGCTCGGATCTAGCGTAAGCACATCGCCGTAGTCGGCCTGTATGCGACGGCGGGCCTCCTGTACCATAGCCTCCGATATGTCAAGGCCGAAGAGATTATCGTAGGGCACACCCAGTTCTTCGATCATGAATTTTTCCACCAGGCCGGTGCCGGCGCCGAGTGAAATGACCGAGCTGTTCGGGAAGTCGATCTGATACTTTTCGGTAAAAAAGTGTAGGTACTTGCCCATGAAGTCGTCGAGGCAGGGCCGGCCGATAACGGCGTCGTAGAGTTCGGCGTACTTGTGAAAGCGGTCTTCGGCGCGCTGCTCGTTGAGTAGTTCGTTTTGCAGTTTGGCGGCTTCGCGCAGTTCCCAGTTGAGGTTGCGCCAATAGACGGAGTTGCGCTGGTGGCCGTTCTCATCCGCGTTTTCGCGCAGACAGGCCAGGAGTTTTTGCCGTTGTTGCCGGCCGTCCATAAATTCGGCGATGAGCGCGTCCAGATCTCTGCCGCTGTTGTTGACGCCGGCCCGCTCCATCTTCCGCAGGCGGCGGATCAGCTCGATCATGTGCCGCAGGCGGGTGGGGAAGTCGGCCCGGGGCCCGGGTTCTACCTTTTTAATTTCCGAAGGCGGCAGGGCGAAGAAGACACCGCCGTCGACGCGGTGAATTTCCCCTTTTTCCAGGTCGAGAATACGGGCGTCGCCGGTGACGTTATCGATGTCTTCCGGTTCGCCATAGACGTGCAGGGTGAGGAAGAAGGTGTCGCTGCTTGGGTTACCCATCTGGTGCAGCAGGTCGTGGTGCACGCCGATGACGTCGCGGTTTTGCATTTGCCAGCGCGCCAGCGTTGACACTTTATCGTCGTCGATGCGGAAGGTGGCGTGCTCGGCGGGACCGAACACCTGCACGGCGCCCCACTGGGTGTAACCGTGATCGTGGATGGTGGAAAAATCACCGGGCCGCCAGGACATGACCATGATTTCAAAATGCCCGCCTTTATACAGGAGTTGCCGCCCGTAGCTGTCCTGCACCGGATGGTCGAAATCGGACCAGGGCTCCAGCTCTTCGGGCTGCACCTCGGCATCCAGTACGATGCGCCGCATGTCGGCGGGCCGCAGTTGCCGGTTAGCTTCGAGTTTTTCCGCTATATACTTAAGGGACCGGGGCAGTTTATCCAGGGCGAGGCCTTTACTCGTCGAGGTTTCTTGATGAATCATTGGGGTTGAATTTATGTGATTTGATGACTTTGTAAAGATCAGGGATTGGCAGGAGAATTTTGGTGATGTGGATCACGGAAGCGGCGTGAGGGTGCCGCTTCCCGCGGCGCCCTCACTTAGTGTCTGGAACAGGATGGCCTGGATGAAGGAATAACTGGGATTTATTCATTAATGCAAAAAACCGAAAGCCAGCTTATAATTTTGCCGATTCCGGTCAACACTTTTGTAAAAAAGTGTTGATTACAGGGTACAAAAAATGCATCTTCTTGCCATTTAATTATTTACCAACGGCAAACTGAGGCCAAAAAAATGGGTTGCCGTCAGGTTTTAAGAAAAACCTTGCCCGTAGCCACCAATGGTGTGGCGATCAGGAAAAAGGCGACCAGATTAATGAGGTAGACGTTGTAGTACGCGCCGTGCCAGACCGACAGCGTGGAGTCTATCAGAAACCAGGAAATCAGCCCGCTCCACAGGGCGAACCATGCCCAGCGTTCCTTTTTCAGAAAGGCGAATCGAATGATGAAAATGGCCAGGGTGTGAAACCCCACGATGGTGCCACCGATCACCCCGAAAAGCCATTTTTTCATGGCAAGAGCATTTTCGGGAAGGGGACTTCCGTCAAAAAACACCTCCCGGCTTCCCCGGTTGTGCAGTTCAAAAAGGACGCTATCGCCGAAAAAGGCTACTAACAGACCCACTACTAAGGTGAAGGTATTGGCGCCTAATATCCAGTAGTACCAGAATCTGAATTGGGTTTTTGCTGACATTTTATCACAGGTTTTTGATGCTTATCTACTGAAAAAAGCAGGTGAACTTTGTGAGCGGGAGCAAAGCTTGACCTTTTGGCACTTCCCAGTCTCCCCCGTCTCTCCAAGTCCCTTTTTCAGGTCTTTTCCCCCAATGTGACCCCCATCACTGACGCCCTGCGCCTCAGTTCCGACCTTTGTATTGTCATTAAAATTAAAAACAAGATTCACCGGAATCATCCGGATAAATTCAACCGACATGACAAAGAAAATATCATTCAGCGATCTGATCAACGGTGAAAAGCCGGTACTGGTAGACTTTAGTGCCGAATGGTGCGGCCCTTGCAAAGCGATGGCGCCTATTCTGCAGGAAGTAGCCGGTGAGATCGGCGAGAGAGCTTCCATCGTCAAGATCGACGTGGATCGCAACCAGGCGCTGGCCGCTCAGATGCAAATTGCCGGTGTGCCCACTTTTATTCTGTTCAAGAACGGAGAAATCATGTGGCGGCAGTCAGGTATGCAGTCTGCTCATCAATTAACGAATGTCATTAATCAACACGCTAATTAAAGAGCCGGTTTTCCTAAAACAGAACCGGAGAAATAGTGGGGGAGAAATTCCCCTGCTTCCAAAACAAACATTTTCCTGAACACGGACGGGCTTCCAAAACAAAAAAGAGCCGTTCGGATTTGAACATCCTAGTGCCTACGGCACTAGAAAATCCGGGTAATACTGACCATCTTGGTCATCCCGGTCGAAAAAGTCGAACATTAATGGAATTAGTAAGTAATCCACAGAATTTCATCGATTTCATCAGCCAGCCCTGGCATTGGTCGGTGTCGGGCGCGGCTATCGCGGCGGTATTGTTCCTGCTGACCTGGATGGGGCGCAGCTTTGGCATGTCCACCACTTTTAAGGGCGCCTGCGCAGTGGCCGGCGCGGGAAAAAAAATCCCCTTTTTCAATATGAATTTGAAGGAGGAGTACTGGCGCTTTGCCTTCGCTTTCGGCGGTATCGTCGGCGGCTTTATCGCGGTAACCTTTCTGCGTAGCCCCGAACCGGTTGCCATTTCGCAATCGACCGTCGAGTACTTGGCCAGCCAGGGGATGAACTACCCGGAAGTAGACGGCAAAGGCATGGGCTTTGTCCCTACCGAGCTGTTCAACTTCGGCAACATTAAAGGTTTACTGATGGCGATCGCCGGCGGCTTTTTGGTCGGTTTTGGCGCCCGCTACGGCGACGGCTGTACCTCAGGGCACGCCATTTCCGGCCTGGCCCACCTGCAGTTGCCTTCGCTGATCACGGTCATCGGTTTCTTCATCGGCGGCCTGTCTATGGCCCACTTTATCCTGCCCTGGCTGCTGGGATAATCGAGAGTTGAAACAGCAATGCATCATTTGCAAGTGAATCGAAAATTGTGAAGGCGTAGAATGCGCCAGTATAAAAAGAAAGTCGAATAATGAAAAATATATCCTTTTTTGCCGTAGGCATCTTCTTCGGCATTGTTATGACCAAGTCGGAAGCCATTTCATGGTTTCGTATACAGGAGATGTTCCGTTTCGAGAGTTTCCACATGTACGGCATCATCGGCACGGCCGTGGTGCTGGGCGCCCTGGGTATCTGGGCGATGAAGCGCTTCCGGATGAAAACCCTTCGGGACACAGTCGTCACTTACAGTCCGATGAAACTCAGCATATCGCGCCATATTATGGCGGGAACCATCTTCGGACTGGGTTGGGCGCTGGTAGGCTGTTGCCCGGGCCCCATGTACGTCCTGCTCGGCCAGGGATACTGGATTCTGGCTGTGATCATCCTGAGCGCTATAGCCGGTACTTATACCTACGGCTTGGTTAGAGATAGATTACCACACTAAAAGATGTTCAAAAAATAAATCCGATATTTTGAATTCAGGTGAAAGCTGAACGATCGAAGGGTAGGGAAGATGAACCTGAATTCAAAATTTAAAAGGAGGATTTATTTTTTGAACAAAATTACAAGGATATAAATCGGGTGATTTTCATTAGGGTTGAATCGGGCAACACTCTGTAACTCGTTATGGGGGGTTGCCCTTTTTTATTTTTAAAGGAAGACACAAGATTCCAGACGTCAGATGCCAGACTGCTAAGGACGGATCTTCAGGGGATTACCTGGCAGACTTTGTGATAATCTCATAGTTAAGAGCTGTTATTTAAAAAAAGCGAACAATGAAACGATTAAAATACCTGCTCGCCGGCCTCCTTATACTGGCGGGCCTCAACGGATACAGTCAAGAGTTTGACAAGTGGAAAGAAAAGATGGAGGGCTGGAAAATAGAACCTTATGTGATGTTTCAGCTCTGGTCGAGCTATTCAGTCGATCAGCAAAACTTTGATGAAGAAGCTGATCTTTACCTACCGGTAGATGACCGCTTCAGCACCAGCTTTCGGCGCGCCCGCCTGGGCTTCCGCATGCAGCCCTTCGAGGGTTTGAAGTTCAAGGTGACAGGCGCTTATGATCTGCTGGGGCGCGATCTCAACGCCGCCCTGATCGGGGGCGCCAACACCGGTGCCCGGCCCAACTTCAGCATTTGGGACGCCTACCTGCAATGGCGGATCAAGCCGGACAGCGAGGCCTTCTACCTGGTGGGGGGCTACTTCCGGCCGCAGATCAGCCGCGAGAGCATCACCAGCGCCTGGAATGTGGCTTCAATGGAAAAAGCCATGTCGCAGACCTATATTCGCGGGCACCTCACCGGCACCGGTCCGGGCCACGCGCCGGGCCTTAACCTGGGCGGCCTGCTGGACCTGACGGAAGACTTTGGTCTCAACTACAACTTCGGCATCTTCAATCCGGCAAACCTGCTCAACGGGGCAACGAAACTCTCTCCCCTCTACACCGGCCGTGTAGTCGCCTACTTCGGCGATCCGGAGATGACCAGTTATAAGATTGGTTATACCACGAATTACTTCGGCCAGCGCCATGGCCTGTCAGTAGGTCTGGGCGGCGCCTGGCAGGGCGAGACGGACCGCTTCCTGTCGAGCTACACAGGCTCGGTCGATTTTCTCTTCAACTGGGGGCCCTTCAACGCCGACGGTGAGTGGAACTTCATGTGGCGGGAGGGCGAACGCTCCTTCAACGGCAACGGCAGTAAGCCTTTCGTCTACGATTCCGGTACGGGCCACCTGCGCCTGAGCTACAACCTGGTGGTGGGTGATTTTTTCCTCGAGCCCTCCTTCATGACCTATCAGTTCCTCGGCGCCACCGACCTGCAAGGACAGGCCGATGCCGACGCGGTGAACGCTTTCTCGGGCCAGGACTACACCTACGACGTGGGCATCAACTGGCACCTGGCCCAGCGGCAGCTCAAGCTGGCCCTGCACTACACCTGGCACGAGGGGGATGCCGGAGAGGCCGGCGACGGCTTCACCGGCAACTTGTATTACTGGCAACCCGGTGTGGGCGCTATCCGGCGCGGTGATTGGCTGGGCCTTGGGCTGAGTGCGATATTCTGAACTTAGCGCTGTAACATAAGCTTTCGGAGGTATAGAACTGCTAGGTTTCAAAAATCAGGCAGTTCTCGGACGAAAAAGAACGAAATTATCAGCGGAAATCAATTTTACAGAGCACTAATGGACGCCGCCAGAAGTTCGTAGCCAAAAGTAGACGTAACTATTTTCTTTTTTCAAAAGAAAGTCTAAAAACTTCTGGTGGCGTCGACTAATTTGAAGGAAGTAAGCGAAGCCAGGCATTAAGCCCTTACTTCTAAAATGTCCCGCAGCGTTTCATGAAGAAAGTAACTTGAATAATGAAAAACGCAATCCTCAGTTTTCTGCTCTCTCTTTTTTTCGTTCTTCCGTTATCGGCACAGGATGACCCAAAAAGCTTCAGCAATTGGTTAAAGGAAAAAGACGACTTCCGGATCGAACCCTACTTCATGATACAGCTCTGGTCGACCTATACGACGAATTACTCGGTTTACAATGAGGACAGCGGGCAATACGATCCCGTTGCCGACCGGGGCAACATCATGATCCGGCGGGGCCGCTTCGGCGTGCGGGGCGAACCTGTCGACGGGCTGAAATTCAATCTGCAAGCAGCCTACGATCTTATCGGCCGCGACCTCTTCGCGGGCCTCACCGGCGGGACCAACAATGCCTCGATCCCCAATTTCGGAATTTGGGACGCCTTTTTGCAATGGCGCATTCGCCAGAACAGTGAGGCCTTCTACCTTGCCGGGGGCTACTTTCGGCCGCAACTGGGCAGGGAAAGCATTACTTCGGGCTGGTCGGTCAACTCCATGGAAAAATCAATGTCGCAGTTCTATTTGCGCCGTCACCTGACGGGCACCGGCCCGGGGCGTGCAGTGGGGCTCAACTTCGGGGGGCTGGCTAAGGTAAGGGAACAGTTACAATTGGATTACAACCTGGGCGTCTTCACGCCGCAGTACATCAGTTTTAGCGGCAACTCCCTGGGCGGTGTTTTCTCTCCGCTCTACGTGGGCCGCGTCGTCGTCAATATCGGTGAGCCCGAAATGACGAATTACAAGATCGCCTATGACATCAACTACTACAGTGACCGCCGCGGCTTGTCGGTCGGTCTCGGCGGATCCTGGCAAAACGAGACCGACCTGTTCCTGAGCAGCTCGGCTTCTTCCGTTGACTGGCTCTTCAACTGGGACAACTTCAACTTCGACGGGGAATGGAGCGTCATGTGGCGGGACGGCCGGCGTGCTGCCGGCGAAAACGGCGAGATCAGAACCTTTACCTACCGCTCCCAGACCGGGCACCTGCGGGCCGGTTACAACCTGATCATCAACCGGCGCTATTTTCTGGAGCCCACCTTTATGTTTATGTACTTCAACGGCGCCTCCGATGCCGTCGAACAGGCCGACGCCTTGTCCGTCGGCGCCTTCTCCGGCCGCGATCACACCTTCGACGCCGGTATCAACTGGTACCTCAACAAAAAGCGGCTGAAGGTCATGCTCCACTACACCTGGCGCCGCGGTGACCCCGGTGATGCCGGCGACGGCGCTACCGTCAACCTGTATTACTTCCAGAGCGGCGTCGGCGCCGTGCAGCGCGGCAACTGGCTGGGACTGGGGCTGAATGCGATTTTTTAATCTCCCGCAAATTTGTGATCTTTTCCGAAATCATTAAATCAAGCTCATGATCCGGAAATCCATCCTTTCGATTTTATTATTGACGTGTTTTCCCTTAAGCATCTGGTCGCAGGGCCACGAAGCCCGGCTCAGCCAGCTGGACGTCCTGCACTATACCTTTGCCCTGCAACTATCGGACGAAACCGACACCATCCGCGGCGAGGCCGAGATGAAATTGCAGTTTAAGGAACCCATCGATCACTTTTATCTCGATCTCGTTAGTCCCGGTAATGGGGAACGGGGAATGCGAGTATCGGAGGTTTGGGCAGGAGAGGAGGCAGCCTCTTTCCGTCAGGCCGGTGATTCACTGGTAATTCTTTTGGCGAAAGCCCTGCCGGCCAACGAGACGGTCGAGCTGCAGATAACCTACGCGGGCGTACCGGCCGACGGGCTGGTCATTTCCCAAAACAGATTTGGTGATCGCACCTTCTTCGGCGACAACTGGCCCAACCGCGCACATCACTGGCTTCCCTGCGTGGATCACCCCTCCGACAAGGCGACAGTAGAATTCATCGTCACCGCACCGGATCACTACCAGGTGGTGGCCAATGGCCGGCAGGTGGAGGAGACCAATGTGAACGATACCTACAAGCGTACTCACTGGTACGAATCAGCACCCCTGCCGACCAAGGTGATGGTCATCGGGGTGGCGCCTTTCGCAGTGCAGTACATCGGTGAGGTGAACGATATCCCCCTGAGCAGCTGGATCTTTCCGGAAGACCGGGAAGCTGGATTCTACGACTACGAGCAGGCGCGCTTTATTCTGGATTGGTTTATTCAAAACATCGGCCCCTATCCCTTCGAAAAGCTGGCCAATGTGCAGTCGAAAACACGCTACGGGGGAATGGAAAACGCAGGAAATATCTTCTATTCCGAAAACTCAGTGACCGGCGACCGCAGCAGCGAGGCGCTCTTCGCGCACGAGATCGCCCACCAGTGGTTCGGCAACTCGGCTTCGGAGGCCAACTGGCACCACCTCTGGCTCAGCGAAGGCTTCGCGACCTATTTCACCAATCTTTACATGGAAGACAAGTACGGCCGCGAGCGCTTCGTCGAGCGCCTGCACGACGAGCGCAATACGGTGCTCGCCTACGCCCGCCGCCGCCCCGCCCCCGTCGTCGATACTACGGTGACGGATTACAACCAACTCCTCAACCCCAATTCCTATCAGAAAGGGGGCTGGGTGCTGCACATGCTGCGCCACCGCCTGGGCGACGAGGATTTCTGGCAGGGTATCCGGGCTTATTACGAAAAATATAAAATCGATAACGCGCTGACCGCCGATTTCCAGAAGGTGATGGAACAGGTTTCAGGGCAGGATCTCGAACAATTCTTCCGGCAGTGGCTCTTCACCGCCGGCCATCCCAGGCTGGAAACAGAGTGGTCTTATGATGAATCAGAAAAGGTGCTGAATCTCGAGGTACGGCAAACCCAAACCGGCATGACTTTCTACTTCCCCCTGGAAATTGAATTGCGAGATAGCCAAAATGGGAATGCCAGGCGCTGGACGCTGGACATCAGCCAGAAATGGCACAGGTTTTCTTTTCCACTGGATTTTGAGCCCGGAGGGATGGTGGTGGACCCGGATACGTTGCTGCTGTTCGAGAGCCGCTGATACGTTTACGAAACCTTGGAGGTTTCGTAAACGTCGTCACTGCACTTTCACCCCCAGGGTCAGCCCCAGAAACAGGTTACTCGGATCAATCTCCGTAGCCGGAATAAAGGTTTTTTCTACATTTACCGGTTCCGTCTCCATGTCGTTGATGTACTGATAAAGGGCGGTTAAGCGCAGGAACAGGTTCTCGGTTTCCACCACCGATCCCGAAACGCCGGCGGTAAAGCCGAACTGCAGTTCGCGCTGCGGATCGTAAATGGGTTCGCCGCTGACGCGCTGTTCCAGTTTGACGCGGCTGAAGGTGGGACCGGCCTGCAGGTGCAGGCGATTGCTGAACAGGTGTCCGCTGACTAAGGCAGTGGTGGAAAGCGTATTGTAGTCGTATTCGACAATGATATTTCCGTTGTTGCCTTCCGTGTTGCCCAGGTTTGCCTGATCGAGGTTAATCCCGATACCCCAGTTATTACCCAGGCGTTTCTCCAGCCCTATCTGCCAGGCAATAGGTGTAGCGCCGCTGGTGCCTACACTGGCCGATTCGGCGCCAAAGCCGTTATCTGTAAACAAGTCTTCAATTTCTCCTTGCATGCCCAGCATGGAGACGCCTACCCGCGCGTACAATTCCAGGGCGAAATCGAACCAGCCTCCTTTAGTCGGTTCCTGGGGGTAAATGATCTCGCGCAGCTCACTCATGTCACGCATCCGCGTGATCCGTTCGCCGTCGTCCAACTTATAGTAGGTGACATGGCCTTCATTCATTCCCAGTATTTCGACGGTGATTGTGTCTTCATCAGGGAGAACGATTTTACTTTGAGTATATCCGGGTGTAGTTAAGCTAAATAATAGGGGTGGCAGTAGTAGAATGATTAGATTGTGCATAATTATCTGTTTTTCAGATGATTGTATCTGTCTGTATAACGCCTTTTAAGTGCAGATGTTGGATGTCGAAACCCTGGGCTATGCTTCTGCGGCAGCCTTGTCGAACAGCTTCCCCGGCAACGCGTTAGGAAGAAAAATTAAAACGAGCAATTATGAAAACCGCATTTATCGGACTGGGCATCATGGGAAGCCGGATGGCGATGAATATATGCTGCAGAGAGAATGATCTTACTGTGTACAACCGGACAAAGTCCAAAGCCGATCCCCTATTAAGCCAGGGAGCGGCCTGGGGTGATTCTCCTGCTGCCGCCGTAGCGGACGCCGACCTCGTTTTTACGATGCTGTCTACACCGGCAGTAGTGCGAAAAGTGGCGCTGGAACAGGAGGATGCCTTCCTGCCGGTCATGAAGGAGGGTGCGTTATGGCTGGATTGCAGCACGGTGAATCCTTCGTTCTCCCGGCAGATGGCGCAGGAGGCCCGCCAACGGGGTATTCGTTTTGCCGACGCGCCGGTAGCCGGTACAAAGGGGCCGGCAGAGCACGGCGAGTTGACCTTCCTGGTCGGGGCCGAAGAACAGGAGCTGCAATCGGTTCGTCCTTTCTTCGATGCGATGGGTAACAAAACCTTGTACCTGGGCGATACCGGGATGGGAACTTCTATGAAAATGGTGGTTAATCTGCTACTCGGACAGGCCATGCTGGCCTTCGCCGAAGCTTCCCAGCTGGGCGAGCAACTGGGGATTTCTTCTGAGTTCCTGCTGCAAATCCTTCCCAAACTGCCCGTCACCGCTCCCTTCCTGGAAGCCAAAAGCAAAAAGCTGAAGCAAAATGATACCGAGGCCGAATTTCCGCTGGAGTGGATGCAAAAGGATCTTCACCTCGTGAGCGAAGCGGCCTACGAAGCGGGCTTATCCCTTCCGGCCGCCAGCCTGGCCGACGCCCTCTACGCCCGCGCGAAACAAGAGGGAAGGGGCAGGGAGGATTTTTCGGCGATATACAATTGGTACCGGGGAGGGTGAAATAGGAAGTCGGAAGTCGGAAAGCGGAAAGCGGGAAGTCGGAAGTGGAAGTCGGAGTTTTCCGACGTCCGACTTCGCACGTCCGACTTTGGATCATTCCCAGAGCCACCGAATCTTTCTGGGTGCCTGGAATCTGGCCTGTTTCCGGTATTTGTTCGCCCGGTCTTTCAGATAGGCGATGGCTTCGTCAGTATCGTCGGTGACGAAAAGCAGGGATAGATCTGTGGGAGAAATCGTTTCTTCCGATCGCATATCTTCCAGTTGTTCTAGCAGATTACTCCAATAAGCATTGCCGAAAAGAACCAGCGGAAACTCCTGGATTTTACCCGTCTGTAGTAAGGTATAGATTTCGAAGAACTCGTCCAGCGTGCCGATTCCTCCCGGCATGATAACAAAGCCGCAGGAATACTTTGTCAGGATGACTTTCCGGACGTAGAAGTGCTCCAGGGTGATCCACTGATCCATATATGGATTGGGGTTTTGCTCTTCCGGAAGCTGGATATTACACCCGACTGATTTTCCGCCGGCTTCCTGCGCGCCCCGGTTGGCGGCTTCCATAATGCCGCCTCCGCCGCCGGTCATAACCGTGAAGCCCATGCGGGCGACGGCGCCGCCCAGGTTGCGTGCACATTGGTAGTGCGGATGGTCGTCCTTAAGTCGGGCGGAGCCGAAGAAAGTAATACAAGGCCCTACAAAGTGAAACTGTCGGAAGCCTTTAATAAATTCCACCCCGATTTCGATGACCGACCACAACTCGGTGACTCGTCGCTTGGGGCCTTCCAGCAGGGGAATGTCGCGGTCTTTGCGTTGCTTGCTCATAATGAAAAAGGTGATGCGCAGGAAATTAGCAATTTTCCTTTTAACGATTAACATCAAGGCCTTTTCTTTAAAATCCCCTATATTTAGCAACTCCTTTTTGATTGCCGGGGTGATTTGAAAGTCATCCCGGCAATTAACCCGAAAACCAAGCTCACCTGTCGGGGAAGCCGGGACTTGCTCCGTCTGTCAATAGAAATTAAATCGTCACCTACATAATCATATTGCAATGGCTAAAAAAAAAGAAAGCACCTCAAGAAGGGACTTCATGAAAACCGGCGCACTGGCGGCCGGTAGTTTTTTTATCGTTCCGCGCCATGTTTTAGGTAAAGGGTACATTCCGCCCAGCGATAAGCTCAACCTCGCGGCCATCGGCGCGGGTGGCAAGGGCTGGTCCGACATTCGCAACGCCTGGAACGAAGGCGCCGAAAACGTGGTAGCCCTCTGCGACGTGGATACGCAACGCAGCAGCAATGCCCGCGAAAAGTGGCCGAAGGCGAAGTTTTACAAAGATTTTCGGGTAATGCTTGAGGAGATGAAGGACGACATTGACGCCGTCACCATCTCCACGCCCGACCATACGCACGCTATTGCGGCGATGGCCGCCATGGAGTTGGGTATGCACGTTTATGTCCAGAAGCCGCTGACCCATAATATTAACGAAGCGCGGATGCTGACCGAGTCGGCCCGTAAGTATAAGGTCGTCAGCCAGATGGGTAACCAGGGCGCTTCCAACCCCGGCCAGGTTCAGATGATGGAATGGTTCGAGAAGGGACTGATCGGAACCGTACATACGGTATATACCTGGACCAATCGCCCCGTTTGGCCGCAGGGTATTCCAGTGCCTACCGAGAAGCCCGAGAAGCCGGAGCACCTCAGCAAGGAAGACTGGGATCTGTTTATCGGCCCCGCCAACTTCGTCGATTACCATCCGCTGTACCACCCCTTCAAGTGGCGTGGCTGGTGGAACTTCGGCACCGGCGCGTTGGGTGATATGGGCTGCCATATCATCGATCCGCCTTTCCGCGTGCTGCAGTTGGGCTACCCCACGGAAGTGGAATGCAGCGTCGGACAAGTGTTTACACGTGACTGGACGCCCGAGTACATCCCCGAAGGCTGCCCGCCCTCCTCGCACGTACAGGTGAAATTCCCGGCGACGGACAATAACGATTCGGAGGTCAAGATGATCTGGACCGACGGCGGCATCCGCCCCTTCCATCCCGACCTGATCCCCGCCGACGACTGGATCGGCGAACCGGGCAGCGCCAACGGCGTCATGATGATCGGCGACAAAGGCATCATGACCTGCGGCGTCTACGGCCTGTATCCCAAGGTGTACCTCAATAATGGCGACGTGCTGGAAATGCCGGAAGACTACAGCACCGATAATCCGAACGAGAAAATGCCGGAATACGGACATCAGGTGTCCTGGACCCAGGCCTGTAAGGCCGGCTTCGGTAGCAAGGAGCATAAGAAACTGACGTCTTCCTTCGACTACGCCGGCCCGCTGACCGAAACGGTGCTGATGGGTAACCTGGCCATCCGCAGCTATCAGTACGGCGAACCCGATGATCGCGGCCGCCTGCAGCACCCCGGCCGCAAGAAGCTGCTCTGGGACGGTAAAAAGATGAAGATCACCAACTACGATGACGCCAACCGCTTCGTTTCGCGCGATTATCGCGACGGGTGGAAACTGGCGTAAAGGTTCATTAGTGAGCTTACTCCGAAAAGTGGATTTACACAAAGAAGCACAAAGGAGGCACAAAGACACACAAAGCGGTTAAATAAACGATACCAAAGCTTTGTGTGCCTTAGCGCCTTCTTTGTGTGGCTTTGTGTAAAAAAACACTTTTTCGGAGTGGACTCAACAGTTTAAGATTAGATAAACCACCCTGAACGGAAGACCTTGAACTTTCTTCATGTTTTCCGGAAAAACGGAATGACCGGCTCAATGCTGGATTTGACGGCTTTTGCTTTGGGATCGGTTCCTTTCATTATTTGACCCTTTCTTTTTGTGAGGAAATGCAGGTTTGAGAAAGCTATTCAATAGAGTCTGTCTATTGCTCTTTCATGATTTCCAATACCTCCCCGGCCTGTTCAAAGTGCCTTTGTTCGTGGGTGACGATAATATCGAAGGCAGTGTCTAAAGGATACACGATATATTTACAGACTGCTAGGTAATCCAGATTGTTCTTGTCATTGAGCAGGTTAGATAAAAAAGGAAGGGCAGGACTACGCCTGCCTTCTTCCGGGGTGACCTCTTACAAGAGGGTATTGGTAGGGTTTAAAGCTCTTCGGTAAAATCATCAATCTTTTGCTCGCGACCCATCACCAGGTAAAGGACTACTCCGATCACGGGAATGCTCACCAACAGGATGATCCAGATGACCTTGGTGATGTCGTTCTTGAACGCTCCTTTGATAACGTCGATCAGACACCAGATCCAGAGAACCAGGGCGCCTAGAATGAACGTAAGAAAAAACATCATGATAAGTCCTTCGGGGCCGTTCATGAGCAAAAGCATAGTTTCAGGTTTTGATTATTTCAAGTTTTGATGGGGTCTGGTGCCGAGTTTGCAAGCCGGCCCTAAGTGCAAGGAATTTAATCTTGTCGGATCAAAAAGACGTCAGAAACCAGATATCAGACGCCAGACCTTCCCAAAGAGGAGTATCCGGTCGTCAAAACTTCGTTCCTTGTACTTAGTTTTCTTTGGAACAAGATTTTCTAAAATTGTTAATCTAAGACAGAATAGGCCACTTTACTCGGCGAAATAAAAGAAATGGTCGACAAATATGGAAAGGGATAAACTGGGGTAATGAGTTGTTATAGTACAAAACCATGCAGGCCACCGATGTGGTCTGCATGGTTTTGAACAAGCTCTGAAAGTTCACTTAATCTATACGACTTTTCACTTGCGGTAAATTTAAGCATTTATCAGCTCCGGATCAGGGAGGTCAATTCCCGGCGCTGATCTGCTCCAGCAGCGTTTCCGCCGCCACTTTCAGCTGCGGATCTTCGTTATCGGCCTTGCTGGCCGGCGGGTTTTCCACGATGATGTCAGGTACAGCCGGTCCGTGTTCCATATTCTCGCCGGTGGCTTTGACGTACCAGGCGCGGAAGGGCATGCGGATGTAGGAGCCGTCGACCAGGCGGTGCCCGCCGGTGGAGATCACGGCGCCGAAGGTAGGCTGTCCGACCAGGGTGCCCAGGCCCAGCGTCTTGTAAGCGTGAGAGAAGATCTCGGCGTTGGAGTAGCTGTTTTCGTTGCACATGGCGATGGAGGGCTTGGTCAGCGCCGAGAAAGGCAGTCGTTCGCCGAAGGGATAATTGTTCCGGAAGTTGGCGTTTTCGCGGTCGAGGTTTTCGGCGGCGCCGCGGGGGATGGTATAGGCGTGCTGGCGTACGTTGAGTACGGTCATGAGCATGTCGGTGGTCCATCCGCCGCCGTTGAAGCGCACGTCGATTACGATGCCGTCTTTGCCCAGGCCGCTGGCCGTCAGTTCTCGTTCGAAGCGCTCGAAGCTGGGCCAGTTCATACCGCGAATGTGGATATAGCCCAGGCGGCCGTTGGAGTACCGGTCGATAAGTTCCTTGCGGGCGTCGACCCAGGCTTCGTAGCGCTCGGTGCTGAGGCTGGAGGTGGGGCGAATAACCACTTCCCGTTCGTTGCCGTCGGTGTCGAGGATGCTGAGCAGGGTTCGTTCGCCGGCGGCGCCGTTCAGCAGTTCGTAGAAATTGTCGTTAGCGGTTACGGGTTCGCCGTTGACGGCGGTGATGACTTCGCCGGCTTCGAGGCGGCTGCCGTTGCGATCGGCGGGGCTTTCGGGGAGTACGTAGGTGATTTCCACGCCGTCATTATTCGGTTGCAGTTCTAGGCCCAGCAGACCGGTGCGCTGGCGCTGGGTCTCTTCCGGATCGGGACCGTACATGCCCATGTGGCTGGCATTGAGCTGGCCGAGCATTTCGTTGAACATGTCGCGGAAATCCTGGGAGGTGGAGGCGGCCAGCGCTCTGGGTTCGTAGCGTTGGCGCAGAGCTTCCCAGTCCTGTCCGTGGAACCCGGGATCGTAGAAGCCGGCCTGCATGGCGCGCCAGGCTTCGTCAAAGATCTGGCGACGTTCGGCGAGGCGGTCGATTTCCATGGTGGCCTGGAAAGGCAGGCGCTCTACCTTTTTGTTGCCTAGGTTGAGGCGGGCCAGGTTGCCGCGGCTTTGGAAATAGATCTTTTTGCCGTCCTTGGCCCACTGCAAATTACCGATGGGCTGATCTTCAATCAGGGTGCTCATGTCGCTACCGTCCCATTTGACGGACATAAAGCTCGATTTGCCGGCGCTGCCCTGCCGGGAGCCGTTATTGGTAGAGAAGTAAAAGGTCTCTCCCTCTTTAGAGATGGCCAGGTCGCCTTCGTTGCCTGGCAGGCGGGTGACCTGTTCGAGGCGCTCGTGGATATCTTCAAAGTCGATGGTAACGGTGACGCTGCTGTCTTTTTCTGCATCCTTCTTATCCCCGTTAGTGAATTCCAGTTCTTCCCAGTCGCGTTGGGTTTTTTCCCAATCGGCTTCGCGGAGCCAGACGAACCAGACGTCATCGTTGCCATTGTTGCGGTTGGAGAGGAAGCCCAGCTTGCTGCCGTCGGCGCTCCAGACGGGGCTTTCGTCACTGCGGGGATGCAGGCTAACGTTGACGGGCCCTTCGCTGCCGTCGGCGGCGTGGATATAGATCTCGTCGTTGAAATTGAGGTCGGGCATGCTGTAGGCGAGCCATTTGCTATCGGGGCTCCAGGCGAGATCATCGGGAGTAGCCCAGCTGTCCAGCATGGTTTGTTCATTGCTAAGATTCCCGTTTTCGTCTATATCAGCGACGATGAGCTGGCCTCGACCCCGCTGAAGGGCAATTTTCTTGCAGTCGGGCGATAAAATGAAGGTCATCTCTTCCTCCGGCGTACGGGTCACCGGCGTCACTTCGCGCTTAAAGGTGCGGTAGAGGCCGGTTTCCTCTGTATCGGTAGAACGCAGCAGGAAGATATCGTTATTGCCGTCGCGGTCGGAGATGAAGAGGAGGCTGGAGTCGTTGAGCCAGGCGACCTCCTGGTCGTTGAAGGGGCTTTTGGTCTGCCGGCTGCTTCGCTTCTGCTCCTCGTCGGAGGGCGTGACGAAGAGTTCGCCGCGGATGACCAGCGCGAGGTAATCGTTGTCGGGCGAGAGGGCGTAATCCGACAGGTCGCCGGTATAGGTTTTACTTTCCACCGGATCGAAGCGGTAGTCGGTCGTTACGTTGATGTCAAGGGTGCGGGGTTGGCCCCCGTCGGCATCGAGCAGGAAGAAGCCGGCGCCGCGTTCGAAGACGATCTGCCCGCCGTCGGCGCTGAGGTCGAAATAGCGGATACCCTCGTCGGTGAAGTTGGTGATGGCAGTGGGTTCACCGTCGGCCTTGCCGTTTTCGATAGCGAGGCGGTGAAGGTTGTAGCGGCCGTTGCGGGCGCTGAGGAAGTAAAGGGTATTGTCGGGACTCCAGTCCGGATAAATGTCTTGTCCTTCGAAGGTCGTAATTTGTTCGTAGGTGTCGTTTTCTTTATCGTAAATCCAGATATCGCGGTTGGCGGGGCCCTGGTAGGCTTCGCGCACCACGCGGCAGTTGCCGCGGATGAAGGCGATGTAGCGGCCGTCGGGTGAAGGGGCGGGCATCAGGCCGAGCGCGTCGAGGGCGCGGTAAGGCGTGCCGCCGTTGCGGCTGATCTGGTGAATTTCGTCTTCGCGTTCCACCTGTTTGTAAACGCGGCTGGTGGTGAACAGGATCTGTCCGTCGGCGCCCCAGCGGGCTTCTTCATCGCTGGTGGAGTGAAAGGTGAGCCGGCGGGGTTGCTCGCCGCCGGGCGTCATCACGAAGAGGTCGGCATTGCCGTAGCGGTTCGACTGGAAGAGGAGGTGTTCGTCATCCAGGCTCCACTGCGGGTGGCTGTCGTAGCTTTCGTGGATGGTCAGCCGCCGGGCAGCGCCGCCGTTGGCGGGCACCGTCCAGATATCGCCCTGGTAGGAAAAGGCGATCCGGCTGCCGTCGCTGTTGAGCGCGGGATGGCGGAGTAATTCAATGTCGGGGGTATTCTGCGCATCGACCAGGTTGATGCTGAGCAAGGTCAGCAAAAATAAGAAGGGGATTCTCATGAGTTCTTTGCTTTTACATTAAAAGAGGGATTAAAAAGAAGTCTTCAGTCAGATAAGATGGGGGAGTGAAAATAAGAAAATTTTTGCTTTTTGGCGGTAGGCTTCTCTAGAGCGGAGCGCGTATTCGGAGGCCTGCTCACGTTTCTGTCACCAAGCTCCAGGTCTGTTCATCCTAACTATGCTGCAGTCACCTTTGGAAAAATTGGATGTTTGATGTAACTTAACAATGTGTATTAAAAAAGCGCAATTGCAGTTAATTGAAAATCAAAGGATTGTGAAGAGTGTGCTGGAAAGTGCAACTCTTAGCCATAGGTAAAATTAACGCAATTGTTGCGTTAAGCTTGGCGTTGTAACCAATGCCGCTAGAGAAACTAAAGAACCCGGATGGACGTTTTATTGGTAGTATCTGACAAAATTAAGTAGCTTATGACAATTGAAATTTCAGATCAACTACTTGAAAAATCTGGTTTAACAAGAGAAGAAATCCTCCTCGAGTTGGCTATTATCCTATTCCAGAGAGAAAGTATTACATTGGGGCAAGCAAGTAAAATTGCCGGAATACATCAGTTCGAATTTCAAAAAGAACTTGCTAAGAGGAAAATTCCTATTCACTATGACGTAGAAGACTTTGAGAAAGATCTGGAAACGATCAAACAAATCTGAGCGTGATAGTCATTAGTGATACTTCTCCTGTTTCCAACTTGATTATAATAGGAAGGTTGGAAATTTTGAAGGGCGTTTTCGAAGAAATAGTCATTCCTCCTTCTGTTGAATCAGAGATTGAAAGATTATCAGATTTTTCAATCTCTTTGAATTTATACCACGAGAGTGATTGGATAAGGAAAGAAAAGCCGAAGAATGAGGAGGAAGTTAAAAAGCTCATGAGCGAAATTGATGAAGGTGAATCGGAAGCCATAGTCCTAGCAATTGAAATGGGAGCAGATTATCTGTTGATAGATGAAAGAATTGGTACAAACAAAGCCAGGGAAAAAGGGTTGGAAACGATCGGATTACTTGGGGTTTTAATAAAAGCCAAAGAAAAGGGAATAATTGAAAAAGTAGAACCGATACTCGATGAATTGATGAATAAAGCAGGTTTCTGGATAGGAGAAAAATTAAAGGAGAGAGTGTTGAAGGAAGTTAATGAAAGATAACCCGCGGCACTGGTTACAACGAGGTGCATGACGGCCAGTGCTCCTAGACGTCGCACCGGCGCATGCACGTTGGCGTTGAACTAAACCGCTGCGCGGTAGCTTTCCGAGCTGACAAAAGTCCTTGCTAAATATTCTTTTCGTTTTTATATGATGCTGGAGTTTCATGCATTATTTCATTAAATCCAGTGTCATGCAAAATTATGAAGCACAAGTTCGGCGTTACCTGGAGCTTAGCAACTACAGTCCGCAGACGATTAAGACTTACCTTTCCTGTTTGAGAAGCGCCCTATCTGTCATACCAGGGCCTGCTGAAGAATGGAGCGAAGAAGCCATCGGGGATTATCTGCTTTACATGAGGCAGAGTGGAAAAAGCACTTCTTCGATCAATCAAGCGCACGGTGTTTTAAAGATCTTTCGGATTCATGTACTCGGGGAATCCTGGTCGGTCAGCAAATTACCCCGGGCCCGTCAAAGGCAGGGTTTGCCCGTGGTATTATCCGTGGAAGAAGTCAGAGCGATTCTGGCCACCGTTAGCAATGTGAAGCATCGCGCTATTCTGGAGTTACTATATACCAGTGGGATTCGACTCAGTGAACTCCGGCATTTGAAGCTGCACGACATCGACAGCCGGCGCATGCAAATCCGGGTGGAGCAAGGCAAGGGGCAAAAAGATCGTTATACGCTGCTGTCGGAGAAGACGCTGCACCTATTGCGCGAGTACTACAAAGCCTACCGGCCATCTACCTGGCTGTTTGAAAGCTACCGACCAGGTCACCCCTATAGTCGTCGCTCTGTGCAAGTCATTTTTCAACGCGCCAAAGAAAGAGCCCGGATCCAAAAGCCTGCCTCTGTTCATACTTTGCGCCACAGCTTCGCTACCCATTTGCTGGATACGGGTGTCGATGTGTTGACGGTACGGGACTTGCTGGGGCATAAGAGTCTGTCTACGACGATGCGATATCTTCGTTTGCGCCGCAATAAGCTAAGTGGGAAGGCTCATCCATTAGATGCTATGCTGTGAGTAGCGTTCAGCTGGAGGTCGCGGAAGTATTCCGTCGATTTCTTCCGGCTTATCAAGCCCGCTATGGAATAGCACCTCATCAGCACAAGGCCATCTGGGCCATCACCCACTGCCGTACGGCTACTCTGGGCGGGCATGTGGATGGGTGTACCCACTGCGGGCATATCCGGATCAGTTACAACTCCTGTGGCAACCGGCACTGTCCAAAATGTCAGTGGCGACGACAACGGGAGTGGTTAGAAGCCCGGATGAGCGAGGTGCTTCCGGTGGCCTATTACCATGTGGTTTTCACCTTGCCCCAAGAGCTAAATCCCTTTGTGCGTTGCAACGAGCGGCTGATGTACAATATGCTGTTTCGCTGTGCCTGGCAAGCCCTGCGTGAGCTGTGCTTAGACCCTAAATTCCTGGGCGCTCATATCGGCATGATGGCCGTGTTACACACCTGGGGTCAAAACCTGTGTCTGCATCCGCACGTGCATGCCATTGTTCCGGCCGGTGGCTTAAGTGAGGATAGCCGGCGGTGGATCAAGCTGGCAAAAGATTCTTTTTTCGTTCCGGTAGAGGCTTTATCCGCCCTTTTCCAAGGGAAGTATTTGGATTGTTTCAAGAAAGCCTACCGCTCAGGGGCTTTGCAGCTGGAAGGACAGTCGCTGCAGTGGGACAGATATCCGGTCGCTTTTCAGCGGTTTTGCAGTAAGTTGTACGACAAAGCCTGGGTAACCTATGCCAAGCGTCCCTTCGGCGGCCCGGCACAGGTGCTGCGGTATTTAGGCCGCTATACCCACCGGGTAGCTATTAGTTCTTCCCGGTTGGAGGAAGTCAGGGATGAAAAAGTATCCTTTTGGTACAAGGATTACCGGCAGGAAGCCAAACGGAAGTTGCTCACGCTGGACGGCCTAGAGTTTTTGCGTCGTTTTCTCCAGCATATTCTGCCGCCGGGATTTGCTAAGATTCGCTATTACGGCATTCTGGCCAACCGGAGCAAAAAGGAACGACTGGCGCACATCCGGACCTTGATCGGAGAACCCGGTCCGATCTGCTCCACTACCGAAGATTTACCTCCCCTGCCGGATAGCAACCAATGCCCTTGCTGTGGAAAGAAGACTATGATCCGGATGGGCGTGATTCCCGGAGGTCCGGTGCGGGCGCCGCCGCAAGCGGTTATAATCTCTAAAAGAGCCCCCGATACTGCAATAGCTGTCTGATCATTCATTCAGGTGGAGAGCGAATGCCCAGGTAAAGGAATATATTTTGTTATCAGTCATAAAAATGCTCCAATTCATTGAAAAAGTGTCCGGAAATACCAATCTTTATAGACGAACAAAGCTTTGCCGAAAACACCTACTGTCAAGGGGGTGGAAAGGGTAGGATACTTTGCCCATAGAGGCGGCTTCGTTCAACTGGCTTGTATCCATCACCGGACTTGCTCTTAGTACCAAAAAGGAGGACTGGGACAGAGAAGGGGATGTTTTGGTGACGGCGACGGATACAATCCATTCATGTTTGGCTGCAAGCAAAAACAAAAGTAAAGCATATGACTGTAGAGAAAATAAGCAAAGAGGTCTTAAGAATATGCAAATCGAAAAATAAATCTTATAAAGAAAATAAAGATAAATTGGTTAACTACTTTAATCAGTTACGATATATCGAATTTGAAAATGAAGAGGAATTGGCAGTATTGATATCATTGCACAGAGAATTATCAACAATAAAGAATAGGAAAGCGAGCTTTTTGGAGGAAGAAATAGCAAGATTAATACTTGTGAACTTGCCAATACGAATTAGGATGGCGGATGAAGATATCCCAGAAGATAAAATTGAGGAATTAAAGGAAAACTATGAGTCCAGCCAAAGAATTGATTTGAGAATGAGTTCAAGATTATTAAAATACGGGAAAGAGGTTATAGCTAGTAAAGACGATAAAAGTAAAAGATATAAAAAAAGAGTTAAAGAGATAATACGGATGTTAAATGAATTGCAACGTTTTTATAAAATAAAAGGAATCAAGAAGGTTTTTGAATCTAAGATTGAAGATAAATACAAAGATCTTCAATTTTTTGCATTATATGGGCTAGAAGTTTATTTTGCTTTTTCAGGCGACGATAATTTAACAGAAGAGATAAGTCAAAAATTAGAAAGGATAATCAATGTGACAAAAGATCGAGATATTGCTTCAACTTGTTGCCAAATATTAATCAATGCAGGAAAAATCAGTCAATTTGGAGCAGTCTGTAGGATTGATGAGTGGAAAGATAGAAATTGGGACTAATGAATGATTTTAAGCCTGCAGCCAACACAGTGCAGCCGACAATACTGCGCTGCGCTCCGTACTGCGGCTGCACAACCCGTTGCTGCGCAAGCCGTCGCTTCGCTCCGGCCTGCGCAGCAACGGGCGCGTCTCGCCGCGCTATGCGCGCTGTGTCTGAGACAGCGCCCTGCTCCG
>Ga0209949_1000312_pt1 | contig 26255 bp, 22 predicted proteins | sample SalPonC_black_MG_FD_185711 | JGI IMG/M metagenome (GOLD analysis project Ga0209949, IMG submission 185711) | Salt pond soil microbial communities from South San Francisco under conditions of wetland restoration - Salt Pond MetaG... | ecosystem: Environmental > Aquatic > Marine > Intertidal zone... | reverse complement strand
ATTCAGGACACGCCGTGAATACATCCATGTAGTCTCGGATGCAGCATCCCTGCTGCATACGGTCCTGAATGGACGTGTCCGCCTGCTTATCTGCTCATTAATAGCCAGTAGTAGCCAGACGGGACATTAGGACTTCTCTTCCTGCTGCTCGTGCTTTTCGGCAAGGTGAGGAGCCATGACGTCTTCCAGGGTATACCCGGTCAGGCGCCGTATAGTTCGCCAGAGATAGTAAAAGATGGCTATCATCATGATCATCGAAGGGATAGCGATCATTGGATAGCTTACCAGTGTCATCCGGCCCAGTTCCTCATTAAAGGCCTGAGTGCCGGACGGGCTGGTAACAATCCATTTGGCCAGCACGTAATTCATGATTGAGGAAAACAGGAAAGTAAGGCTGAAGAAGTAACTGGCCTTTTGCAGGCGGTCACTGAACTCGTGTTCGGTGTTGTTCTCTTGCAATACTGCCTGGATTTTATCGACGTTCAGAATGGTCGGGTTATATAGCAGCGTTTTGACCAGCGGGTAACGGGTACGGGTCGAAATCAGTACAGCGATACCGATAACTGCAGGCACGGCTGCTTCCTTGACGGCCAGCCAGTTGGCATCCAGCGCCAGCAGGCCGATACCACCGGTCAGGCCCACACTGATAATCCCCAACACCGCAATAAAGTTGTATTTACGGTAGCGGATCAGCTCGAACAGCCCCCAGCCAAGAGGAAATGCCAGGCCGATTATCAGTGCCATAACGCTGCCCAGGTAATCGTCGCCGGAGAGTTTCATCAGAATTACCGACGGGATGATGATACTGACCAGCAGATCAATCCAGGGCCTGGGTTTATGGGAGGGAATACTGGCGTTCGCTTCAGAAGTCATAAAACGACCTGGTAGGAGTGCAAGATAAACAATACACCCGCAGTATACGATGATTCGAAAACTATCTGAAACCGCAGGGTATGGTGGGAGGCATAAAAAAACCGGCCAGATTATTTCCGGCCGGTTTTCTTCTGAACGATCACCAGAAACCGCGTCAATAAGTCGCGCGAATCCTAGCCCAGTTCTTTCAACGCACTCTCAATGATGCCCAGACCTTCTTCCAGAATCCCGTCTTCAATGGTGACCGGCATCAGGAAGCGGATGGTATTGCCATACATGCCACAGCTCAACAATATCAGGCCATGCTCCTTGGCATACTTGGTCACCGCGCCGGCAAAATCAGCCCGTGGCTCCTTGCTGGTTTTATCGGTCACCAGCTCAATTGCGGCCATGGGCCCGAGATTACGGACATTGTCGACCTGAGGGAACTGCTCCTGCCACTGCTGGAAGCGCTTGTTTAGCTTTTCACCGAGTCGTTGGCTCTTGCCAAGAATATCTTCGGTTTCAAAGATTTCCATAACAGCCAGCGCCGCTGCGCAAGCGGTGGGGCTGCCGGTGTAGGTGCCACCCAGGGAATTCGGGCCGGATGAATCCATGATCCTGTCGGTACCGACAATCGCCGAAATCGGCATGCCATCGGCCATACTCTTGGCCATGGTCATCATGTCGGGCTCTACGCCACTGTGCTCAATGGCGAACATTTTTCCGGTACGGCCAAAACCACTCTGGACTTCGTCACAGATCATGACAATGCCGTGTTCGTCGCAGATTTCGCGGATTTTTTTCAGGAAGCTGGGCGGTGCCGGATAGAAACCGCCCTCGCCCAATACCGGTTCGATGATGATAGCCGCGGTTTCATCACCCGGGGAGTCTGCTTTCATCGCCATGTGCAGGCCGCGGATAGCTTCGTCTTCGTCTACCCCATGATAAGGCACGGGATAAGGCGCCCGGAAAACGTTACCGGGCATGGGGCCAAAACCGGTCTGATAGGGCGCGGCTTTGCCGTTCATGGCCATGGTGAAGAAGGTGCGACCATGGTAACCACCGTCGAAACAGATGACATTCGGGCGTTTGGTGGCAGCGCGCGCAATCTTGACCGCGTTCTCCAGCGCTTCGGCGCCACTGTTTGCCAGCATCACCTTGGCGTGACCGCGAACCGGCACAATGCTGCTCAGTTTTTCCGCCACGCGAACGTAGCCTTCATAAGGCATTACCGTCTGGCAGGTGTGCATCAACTTGTCCAGTTGTGCCTTTACCGCTTCAACCACCTTGGGGTGGCGATGACCGACATTCAACACACCGATGCCGCCGGCAAAGTCGATCATCCGCTTACCATCAGCATCCCAGAGCTCGGCGTTGGTGGCGTGGTCTGCGAACTGCTCGTTTGCGCTGGCTGCACCTGCCGCAACATAGCGTTCTTTGAGTGCCTGCAATTCTTTGTTCGTCACTTTGCCTCTCCTAAACTCGAATTAGTCAGCCTATTATACAGAAATTACGGCCCCGTTTCAGCGGGCCGTGGTTTGTGCTGATATACCTTCGTCATGGCTGACCACCGTTATGGCCGTCGTTATCCGTACTGGGAGTTGCCGCCGTCACTGAGTTTCGCGAAACTGCAGCTTTGCCAGCTTCCGGTAAAGCGGGTTGCGTTTCACCAGCTCATCGTGCCGGCCGATATCCTGAAGCCGACCGTCGTCGAGTACTATGATGCGGTCGGCGTGGCGCACCGTTGCCAGCCTGTGCGCGATTACCAGTGTTGTGCGGTCCGACATCAGACCAGGCATGGCCTGTTGAATGAGGTATTCACTTTCCGCATCCAGCGCGCTGGTTGCTTCGTCGAGTAACAGTATAGGTGCATTTGCCAGCAGCGCCCGGGAAATGGCCAGACGTTGTTTCTGACCGCCGGAAAGCCCGATTCCGCCATCCCCCAGGCGGGTTTCATAACCCTCGGGGAGTCCCCGGATGAAGTCATGGGCGTGAGCAATGCGGGCTGCCTCCACCATGTCCTCATCGCTGGCATCGGGTCGGGCATAACGGATGTTATCGGCAATGGTGCCATGAAACAGAGCCGGGCTTTGCGGAACCAGCGCGAAGCAGCGGCGCAGGTCATGCAGGCTCAGGCGCCGGGTATCGGTGCCATCAAGCAGAATCCGGCCTTTATCCGGATCATAGAACCGAAGCAGCAGATCAAACAGGGTCGACTTCCCGGCACCGGACGGACCCACCAGTGCGATTGTCTCGCCTGCATTAATGCTCACGGACAAGCCATCGAGCACCTTTCGATCCGGCCTGGATGGATAGCTGAAGCTCAACCTGCGAATATCCAGGCTGCCCGCCACCGGTTGCCTGAGTGGCACCACGGAATCCGGCACCGGCGGCAGCTCATTTTCAGCTTGTAGCAGCTCAAAGATACGGGCTGCGGCGCCGGCGGCTCTTTGCAACTCACCAATCACTTCACTGATTGCCCCGGCGGCAAGACCCACCAGAAGACTGTAGAATACGAAAGCGGCCAGCTCACCCGGGCTGATTTGTCCGGAGATCACGTCCAGACCACCAATCCATAGCACAACCCCTATGGCGCCCATCACCAGAGTAATGGCGATGGTGGTCAGCCAGGCCCGTTGGCGGATGCGGCTACGGGCGATATCGAAGGCGTTCTCGGCGACGGTGCTGAAAAAGGCACGGTCATGGGGCTGATGGTTGAAGGCCTGCACGGTTTTGATCTGGTTCAGATTTTCCCCGACGTAGCTACCCACCTCTGCGACCCGGTCCTGGCTCAGGCGGGAAAGGCTACGCACCCGGCGCCCGTAAATCAGAATCGGTACGATCACCAGTGGAAACCCGAGCAGGATGATGCTGGCGAGTTTGGCGTTGGTAACGAACAGCAGAATCAGCCCGCCTGCCAGCATCAGGCTGTTGCGCAGCGCAATAGAGACGGTGGAGCCGATCACTGATTGCAAGACAGTGGTATCGGCGGTAAAGCGGGACTGGATTTCCAGGCTGCGGTTGTGATCGTAAAAGCCCGGGTGCAGGTCGATCAGGTGGTTGAACACCTGTTTACGGATGTCTGCCACGACCCGTTCGCCGATCCAGCTCACCAGATAGAAACGGGCAAAGGAACCAAAGGCCAGGCCCACCACCAGAATAAAGAAGATCCCGATTGAGCGGGACAGCATGACCGGGGACTGGGTAGCCAGGCCCTGATCCACCAGAATCCGCAGCCCCTGGCCCAGGCCGAGAGTGACGCCGGCAGTGAACACAAGGGCGGTGAGTGCGCCTGCGACCGCTTTTTTGTAAGGGCTGATAAAGGTTCGGGCGAGGATCAGCGCGCGCCGGTGTGTGGATTTGATGGGAAACTCCTTGCCGGTTCACAGGTGAGCCAATAGAGACAGACAGGCGTAAGGCTGTACCATAACGCCCTGACAGTATACGCCTCCAAGCTCTAACCCGACCGCTCTGAATAACTGAAGGACAGGCCGCCTGTGCGATCCTACGCTGACAACGACTATCCCGCCGGGCACAAGCCGGACTGGCGCATCATTTCCGGATTATGGCCTTACCTTGCGGAATTCCGGGGCCGGGTCATTGTCGCGGTTATCTGCCTGGTTGCAGCCAAGCTGGCAACGGTAGCGACCCCGGTGGCCCTGAAATACATTGTGGATTATCTGGATGAAGGTCGCAGTGGTGATCTGGTGTTGTGGATTCCCCTGCTATTGGTGACCGCCTACGGCACCCTGAGATTCAGCAGCACCCTGTTCAGTGAATTACGGGATGCAGTGTTTGCGCGGGTGGCGGAAAGAGCCATGCGCCGGGTTTCGTTGCGGGTTTTCCGCCACCTTCATCAGCGCGAACTGGGGTTTCATCTGGACCGGAAAACCGGTGGTCTGGCCCGGGATATCGAGCGGGGCACTAACGGCATCAGCTTTCTGCTGCGGTTTACCCTGTTCAATATAGTGCCGACCCTGCTTGAAATTGCGATGGTGGCAGTCATTCTGACGGTGGTGTTCAATCCGGGTTATGTGCTTGCCATTATCGGCGCGGTGGTGGTCTATGTGATGTTCTCGGTGAAGGTTACCGAATGGCGCACCAGGTTTGTACGGGAGGCCAATGCCCGGGACAACCAGTCCAATTCCCGGGCGGTGGACAGTCTGCTGAACTATGAAACCGTCAAATACTTCAACAACGAGGAGTTTGAAGCCGATCGTTACGATCAGGATCTGGAAAGCTGGGAACACGCCCGCCTGAAGAACCGCCTGTCGCTGGCCGCACTCAATGCCGGGCAGGCGCTGATTATCGGCATCGCCATGATCGTGATCATGGGCATGGCGGTCACCGAAGTGGCCGCTGGAGAAATCACTCTGGGTGACTTCACCATGATCAATGCCTACCTTCTGCAGCTGTTCATTCCGCTCAATGCCCTGGGGTTCGTCTATCGCGAGATCCGCCAGGCTCTGGTCAATGTCGAGCGCCTGTTCGGACTGCTGCAGCAAGCTCCCGTTATTGAGGATGCCAGTGATGCCAGGGAACTTGAGGTAACCGGCGCTGAAGTGCGATTCGAGGACATCCATTTCCGCTACCACCCCGACCGGGAAATCCTCAAAGGAATCAGCTTCACCATACCGGCTGGCTCAAAGGTGGCTGTGGTGGGTGCCAGTGGCGCCGGCAAATCCACCCTCGCCCGCCTGCTGTTCCGCTTTTTTGATGTTGATCAGGGTCGCATTACCATTGATGGCCAGGATATCCGCACCGTCACTCAGGACAGCCTGCGCTCGGCCCTGGGGGTGGTGCCCCAGGACACGGTACTGTTCAATGATACCCTTTACAAGAATCTGGCCTACGGCAGGCCCGATGCGACCGAAGAAGAGGTAAGGCAGGCGGCACAGCTGGCACACCTGGACCGGTTTATTCACACTCTGCCGGAAGGCTATCAGACCCGGGTTGGCGAACGTGGTCTGAAACTGTCCGGCGGTGAAAAGCAGCGGGTGGCGATAGCGCGGGTGCTGCTTAAAAACCCGCCAATCCTGATTCTGGATGAAGCCACATCGTCACTTGACTCAGTGTCGGAAGCGATGATTCTGGAAGCCCTTAACGAAGTCAGCCGCAAGCGTACAACCCTGGTCATTGCTCATCGGCTGTCGACTATCCGTGATTCCGATACTATTCTGGTGATGGACGATGGCCGCATTGTCGAGAGCGGTCACCATAACCAGCTGCTGGCTCTGGATGGCCTTTACGCCCGCCTTTGGCACCAGCAGAACCGGAATGCGGATGACGGCGCCAGTGGCTGACTGTTGACGCACTACCGAAAATTCCGTGGCAGCAAACAGACCTGATTCAGAGCGGCACCCGCATGGTTTCGCTGCTGGAATCCGGCATACCAATCATTTCATCAGTGCCGGTAGGCGGAATGATTTCGGTCTGTTGCACCTTGTAGTCCTGAAAATATTCGTGGGCGGCCGGGGCCCCGGAAAACATCACGGGTTTGTCATGGGCATCTGTCAGCACATAACCCTGATTGTTGAGATAGAATCTCGCCATGTAATAGCGACCTTCCATCGAGACAAGTTCCAGTAACGAGATGGTATCGCGTTTGTGGGATTTCAGTTCGCTCGCGTTCATGTGCATCGGAAGTCTCTCTTGTAATCCAAAACGTAAGAACAGGTACGGAGACTCTTTGAGAACAGGTCAAAAAACGGGTCAGATATGAGCAGAATTGATTTGGTCCAGCAACTGGTCGCTGGACATCTGGACAATCCACACGACCTGCTGGCGCTGCGACTGATGTTTCCACCGGACCGAATCGAAGTTGCCATTGATAAGGAAATCAAAGAGTTGTACACATATCCGGAAAGGCTGCAGACCAGCTACTGCGATGAGTGGCGTTTGCTTGCCGTCCGGGGCCTGTTCCGACACGGCTTCAGTGACAACGGGCAGGCGGATGAAAAGAATCTGGAGCATTACCTCGGATTTCTTCGCAGCGAGGCAATTCCCCGGTGTATCCGTGAAAACATCGAACTGTTCCGCTGTCTCGGCGAGATTCTGCTGATCGCGCAGGCTGATAACACCCTGGTATTCCGCGATCCGAAGCGACGGGCCGTGATGAGGCTGATCTGGCCGGAGGGAAAGTAGAAAGCAATTCGGCGCGGGAATAACAGCCTGTTGCTGCCAGCAACCGGACTTAGAGCTGTGGGCTGACTGGTCGGCGTGGCAGGATTCGAACCTGCGACCCCTTCGTCCCGAACGAAGTGCGCTACCAAGCTGCGCCACACGCCGATCAACGGACGGTATTATACGGACAAACCGGGGTTTTTCCAGCCCCGTCAGCTTTTCCGTGGCTGAATCCGCCCGGGTTACTTATGCGGGTGTCGGTAATACCGATATGTCTGCCACTCGCAGGAACAGGTTGCGCAGGCTGTTGAGCATCGCCAGCCGGTTGTTGCGGGTGGCGTCGTCTTCGGCCATTACCATGACTTCATCGAAGAAGTTGTCCACCGGTTCCCGCAGGCTGGCCAGCGAGCTCAGCGCGGCAGCGTAGTCGCCTTTTTCGAACAGCGGCAAAACAGCTGCTGTCTGCTTGCGGATCTGCTGGGCCAGGGCTTTCTCCGCCGGATCCTGCAGCAGGCTGTCTTCGATCAATTCGCCGATGCCCTCGCCACCCTGTTTCATCAGGATATTGGAGACCCGCTTGTTAGCCGCTGCCAGCGACTGCGCTTCCGGCAGTTGGCGGAAGGCCTCCACGGCGTTGACCCGGCGGTCAAAATCCAGCGGTCTTGTGGGGCGACGGGCGTGCACGGCCAGATAGACCTCGGCGCTGATGCCCTGCTCTTCGTAATGGGCACGGAAGCGCTCAAGCATATAGTCCACGACCGTTGAGGCGGTGTTTTGCTCCGTTAACACGCTGAAGTTCTGTTCCGCCCATTCGCAGCAGGTCTGCAGATCCAGTGGCAGTTCCCGCCCGATGACAATCCGCAGTACACCCAGGGACGCCCGGCGCAGAGCGAAGGGATCACGGGTGCCGGAAGGCGGCTGGTTGATGCCGAACAGACCCACCAGCGAGTCCAGCCGGTCAGCGATGGCGACGGCACAGCCGGTCAGAGAGGTGGGCAGGTCGTCGCCGGCAAACCGGGGCATGTACTGTTCGTTCAGGGCGCTGGCGACATCTTCGTGCTCGGCATCATTGGCTGCATAATACTGGCCCATGATGCCCTGAAGGTCGGTGAACTCCAGCACCATTTCAGTGACCAGGTCGGTTTTGGCCAGCATGGCGGCCCGTTTCGCGAGTGCTGAATCGCTGTTGATGGCAGCGGCAATTTTCTCTGCCAGCGCGGCGACCCGCACGGATTTGTCGTAAATACTGCCCAGCTTGTCCTGAAATACGATCGGTTTGAGCTGGTCGATCCGGTCTTCCAGGCTGGTTTTACGGTCGGTCTCGTAGAAGAATGCAGCGTCAGCCAGACGTGGGCGGATCACTTTCTCGTTGCCGGAAATCACCTGTTTCGGGTCTTTGCTTTCCAGGTTGGCCACGGTGATGAACAGCGGAAGCATCCTGCCATCGGCGGACACCACGTGGAAATATTTCTGGTGCTCTTTCATGGATGAAATCAGGGCTTCTGCCGGCACCTCCAGAAAACGTTCCTCGAAACGGCCCATCAGCGGCACCGGCCATTCGTTCAGGGCAGTGACTTCATCCAGAAGGTCGTCATCGATGACGGCCAGGCCATCGGCCTGGGTTTTCGCGATCGCAGTCACACCCCTGCGGATCTTTTCCCGGCGTTCGGCGAAGTCAGCGATTACATACCCTTCCTGATGGAGCACGACTTCATAGTCGCCTGGTGTGGGTACGATCAGGAATTTCGGGCAATGGAAACGGTGACCGCGGGTTTTGTTGCCCGGGGTCAGGCCCATAATGGGGGTATCAATCACTTTGTTGCCGAACAGCATGATGGCCCAGTGAACCGGCCGGACAAATTCAGTGCGGTGAGCGCCCCAGCGCATGCGCTTGGGAATCGGCAGGGCGGCCAGCGACTGGTCAACCAGTTCCGGCAGCAGCTCCACGGTCGGGCGGCCTTTTTCAATGGTGCGATATACCACCCAGGCACCCCTGTCGGTTTCAAGCGTATCCAGCTGATCCGGTGTTATGCCCAGGGAGGTGGCGAAGCCGGTCAGAGCCCGGGTGGGATTGCCGGCATCGTCGAAGGCGGCCTTGACCGCCGGCCCGCGTTTCTCCACCGGCTTATCCGGCTGGGCGTCACCCAGTGAACGGATTCTCACCGCAAGGCGGCGAGGGGTGGCAAAGCTTTCTACCTTGCCAAATGCAATGCCCGCCTCCTGAAGACCTTTGGAAATACCCTGGGTAAAGGCGTCAGAAAGTGGCTTGAGGGCCTTGGGGGGGAGCTCTTCGGTGCCCAGTTCGACCAGAAAATCCTGTGTTGCCATGGTTATGCGTTCCCTTTTTCCTGCTGAGCATTCTTCGCTTTGCTTTTTTTACTTCCGCCGGCCTTGGCTTCAACCTCCTGACTGGCGGACAGCACTTCCTTGCGCAGTGCTTCCGGGGCCAGTGGAAAGCCCAGTTTCAGGCGGCTGTCAAAATAGGCCTGAGCGACGGCCCGCGCCAGGGTGCGGACGCGAAGAATAAAGCGCTGCCGCTCGGTCACCGAAATGGCGTGTCTGGCATCCAGCAGGTTGAAGGTGTGCGAAGCTTTGAGTACCTGCTCGTAGGCGGGCAGTGCCAGACCGGCATCGATCAGGCGGGCGCTTTCGCGTTCATGAACAGCAAAGCTGTGGAACAGGAATTCGGTGTCAGCGTGTTCGAAGTTGTAAGTGGACATCTCCACTTCCTGCTGGTGAAAGACGTCGCCATAGGTGACCACACCCTCCGGCCCCCGGGTCCAGACCAGATCGTAGACGCTGTCAACGCCCTGCAGGTACATGGCGATGCGCTCCAGCCCGTAGGTAAGCTCACCGGTGACGGGGAAGCATTCCAGGCCTCCCACCTGCTGGAAGTAGGTGAATTGGGTGACTTCCATACCGTTGAGCCAGATTTCCCAGCCCAGGCCCCAGGCGCCCAGGGTCGGTGACTCCCAGTTGTCTTCCACAAAACGGATATCGTGAACCAGCGGGTCCAGCCCCAGTGCCTTGAGTGAATCCAGATACAGCTCCTGGATGTCGTCGGGCGATGGCTTCAGTACTACCTGGAACTGGTAATAATGCTGGAGGCGGTTGGGGTTTTCGCCATAGCGGCCGTCAGTCGGCCGGCGGCTGGGCTGAACATAGGCGGCATTCCAGGTTTCCGGGCCGATGGAACGCAGAAAAGTGGCCGGGTGAAAAGTACCGGCGCCCACTTCCATATCCAGAGGCTGAAGCACGACGCAACCGTGCTGCGCCCAGAAATTCTGCAACGCCAGGATCAGACCCTGAAAGGTTCTGATGTCCGGCCCGGTATCGGAGTGTGGATTGTTGGATGAAGCCTTGTCTGTCACAACGTGTGCCTGCTGGTCAGTCGGTGTGTGGCGCCCGGGGATCTGCCCGGGGTGCGCTTGAAAACGACGGCATTATACGCCTGCGCGCCAGGTATTTCTAAATGAGGTTTACAGGAGTTATTCAGAGGCTCCTTATCAGAAAAAGGTCAGCCCGACCTGAAACAGCTTTTCCAGATCCCGTATCCGGGTCTTGTCGACCAGGAACAGCACCACGTGATCGTCCGGCTGAATACGCAGGTGGTCGTGGGCGATAAGCACGTCGTTGTGACGCACTATGGCGCCGATTGTCGTGCCCTCCGGCAGGGAGATTTCATCAAGCCGCTTGCCGACCACTTTTGAGGATCGGTGATCGCCGTGAGCAATGGCCTCTATGGCTTCTGCGGCACCTCTGCGAAGTGAGTGAACATTTACTACATCACCCCGGCGAACGTGAGTCAGCAGGCTGCCGATGGTGGTCTGCTGGGGTGAAATGGCGACATCGATATCGCCGCCCTGGATCAGATCTACATAATCCGGGTTGTTGATCAGGGTCAGTACCTTGCGGGCGCCCAGGCGCTTGGCCAGCAGTGACGCCATGATGTTGGCCTCGTCATCGTTGGTGACGGCGCAGAATACATCGGTGTTTTCGATGTTTTCCTCCAGCAGAATGTCCTTGTTGGCGGCATTTCCTTCCAGCACCACGGTTTTTCGCAGACTCTCTGACAACATTACGCAGCGCTCGTGATCCTGCTCCAGCAGTTTGACCTGATAGCGGGATTCCAGCGTGCTGGCCAGGCGCTGGCCAATGTTGCCACCGCCGCAGATGAAAATCTTCTTGTAGGGCTTTTCCAGGGGCTGGAGCTCACTCATCACTGAGCGGATATGATCAGTGGCAGCAATAAAGAAGATTTCGTCACCATCTTCAATGACCGTATCGCCCTGGGGCATGATTGCCCGGTCCTTGCGAAAGATCGCTGCCACCCGGGTATCAATGCGCGGCATGTGCGTGCGCAGGTAAGCCAGCTCATGGCCCACCAGGGGGCCGCCCCTGGTTGCCCGGATTGCTACCAGTCGCACCAGGCCCTTGGAAAATTCCAGAATCTGCAGCGCGCCCGGGTATTCGATCAACCTGGTAATGTGTTTGGTGACCAGGTGCTCGGGGCTGATAAGAACATCAACCGGGAAGCCGTTTTCCCCGAAAAGCTCTTTGCGGGCAAGGTAGGCGTTGGCGCGCACGCGGCTGATCTTGGTAGGAGTCTTGAACATCACACTGGCGATCTGGCAGGCCACCATGTTCACTTCATCACTGCTGGTAACCGCGATCAGCATGTCGGCATCTTCAGCACCGGCCTGGCGCAGGATGGTGGGATAGGAGGCACGACCCTGGACGGTGCGGATATCCAGCCGGTCCTGAAGTTCCCGCAGCCGGGTGCCGTTGCTGTCGACAACGGTAATATCGTTGGCTTCATTGGCCAGATTTTCAGCCAGAGTGCCACCAACCTGGCCGGCGCCGAGAATCAGGATTTTCATAGTTCAGATTTCTTCTTCATGGCTCAAAGCTCTCGTTCATTGCTCCGGTTTTCGAGCACGGCATAAAAAAATCCGTCGTGACTGTGCGGTACCGGAAGCAGCTGACGCCCGGCCCCGGTATCATGGCCCCAAAGCGCGTCGGCTTCCAGCAGTGCCGCTTCGGCTGTCTGTTTCAGGAATCTCCGGATTATACGGTGATTCTCCTGGGGGAACACCGAGCAGGTGGCATAGACCAGTCTGCCACCCGGTTTCAGTGTCCGCCAGAGCGCGTTCAGCAGAGCGAGCTGGATGCCTGCCAGCGGCACAATGTCGGATTCCCGGCGCAGCAGCTTGATGTCGGGGTGACGCCGGATCACGCCGGTGGCACTGCAGGGCACGTCCAGAAGAATCCGGTCAAATAACTGGCCATCCCACCATTGGTCGGTATTGGCGGCATCCGCCTGCTGAACCGTGGCGTCCAGATCCAGACGCGCCAGGTTTTCTTCAATCCGTGGCAACCGGTCGGCGGATTCATCAATGGCAATCACTCCGGCCAGGCCCTTGCAGGCCTCAAGGATGGCGCAGGTTTTGCCACCTGGTGCGGCGCAGGCGTCCAGTACGCGCTGGCCCGGAGCCAGATCCAGCAGGGTGATGCAAAGCTGGGCGGCTTCATCCTGAACGCTGACCGCACCATCGGCAAAATATGGCAGCCGGTCAACCGGTACCGGCGTGGCAAGCTGAATACCGTGAGGCGCAAAAGCGGTCGCGCTGGCCTGGATACCCACACCGGCAAGCAGTTCCAGGTATTGATCACGGTCAAACCGCCGGGCGTTGACCCGGAGTGTCATGGGGGCCTGGGTATTGTTGGTGTCGAGAATGGCTTGCCAGTCGTCGGGCCAGTTATGGCGGAGTTTTTCCACCATCCAGGGCGGGTGGGAGAAGCTGACACTCTGGTTTTGCGGTGGCGGTTCCCCTTCCCGCGCGGCTGCCCGAAGCACGCCGTTTACCAGCCCGGTCAGATGGGGTCGGTTCATGGCGCGGCAGGCTTCGACGGTTTCGTTAAGTACGGCATAGCTTGCCTGCTGGCTATGCCGTAGCTGGAAAAGCGCCACCAGCATCAGCTGGTGAATCACCCTGTCCAACGGCTTCAGTGGCTTTCTCAGGCGCTGCTGTAGTTCCCCGTCCAGCCGGAAAAACCAGCGGCAGGTGCCAAAACATAGTGCCTGGAGGGCTGGCCGTTCATTCTCCGGCAACCGTTTCAGTGCCGGTGGCAGACATTGTGACAGGGATTGGCCCTGCTCTACGGCAAGCATGACCTGGGCGGCGCGAGCCCGCATGGGCTGGCCTGGCATTCAGTCCAGCTCCGCGCCGGGCAGCAGGATGTTTCTGCCGCCGTTGATCAGATCGTCGGCTGATTGTGGCCGGGAACCGGCCAGTTGTAATCGGGTAATCCGCAGCAGATCAAGGCCGCAGGCGATATCGATGCCTTCCCGGCTGCGGCCGACCACGGTGCCGGGGTTATGGGAGCGGCGGTCACCGCTGGTTTCAATCACTTCGGCCTGGTGGATGCGGATGCGCTGAGCACCGGCATCCGTGTAGGTTCCGGGCCAGGGGTTGAAGGCGCGAATCGTGCGGTTAATCGAGCTGGCGTCCAGGGTCCAGTCGATGCGACCTTCTTCTTTACTCAGTTTGCTGGCATAACAGGCCTTATCGTCATTCTGGGGCTCTGCGATCAACGTTCCCTGCTCCAACCGGTCCAGGGCTTCAACGATCGCTTGCGCGCCCATGTCGGCCAGACGGTCATGCAGGCTGCCACCGGTATCGGATTCTTCAATGGCTGTGGTCGTTTTCAACAGCATGGGCCCGGTATCCAGCCCGGCGTCCATCTGCATGATGGTGATGCCGGTTTGCCGGTCACCGGCAGCAATGGCGCGCTGGACTGGCGCCGCGCCGCGCCAGCAGGGCAGCAGCGACGCATGGATATTGAGGCAGCCATAACGGGGAATAGCCAGAACCTGCGGCGGCAGGATAAGTCCGTAGGCGGCGACAATCATCACATCGGCATTCAACGCCCTGAGTTCTTCCTGCGCTTCGGTGGTTTTCAGCGTCCGGGGCTGGAAAACCGGAATACCTGCACTCAGCGCAACCTGTTTTACCGGGCCGGGGACAAGCTTGCGGCCCCGGCCGGACGGGCGGTCCGGCTGGGAGTATACGGCCACCACTTGGTGGTCTGTCTGCAGAAGCGATTTGAGCGCGGTTGCTGCAAAATCCGGAGTTCCGGCAAAAACCAGTCGCAAAGGGATAGTCAGGCGCTCTTCTTGTGAAGCTTTTCCAGCTTCTTGCGAATCCGGGTGCGCTTCAGCGAACTCAGGTAATCCACAAACAGCTTGCCATTCAGATGATCCATCTCATGCTGGATGCATACCGCCAGCAGCCCCCTTGCCTCGATTTCATAAGGTTCGCCGTTACGGTCTCGGGCCCGGATCATGCAGTGTTCAATTCGGGGCACGTCTTCATAGAATCCCGGCACTGACAGGCAGCCTTCCTGCATTTCCTCCAGTTCACCGTCCAGAATTTCAATTTCCGGATTTATAAAGACCCTGGGCTCACTTCGGTCTTCGGACAGATCCATCACGATAATCTGTTTATGAACATTGACCTGAGTCGCAGCCAGCCCGATGCCGGGGGCCTCGTACATGGTCTCAAACATGTCATCGATCAGCTTCCGGGTCTCGTCTGTGACCTCGTCCACCGGCTTTGCGAGGGTTCGCAAGCGGGGGTCCGGATATTCGAGAATTTCTAGTATCATGGTTTCCACGCTTCTGGTCTGACTGACTTTGAGGAGCTCTTCAAAGGCTCCTTAACCGATACCACTGCAACGGTTATAAATTGTAACGGTGTGAATGCTGTCTCCGAATTGCGACAGCATACTGCGCAATTATCAGTACCACGACTATTATGGTCGGGATGTGCGTACGGATTTCAACACTGGACACCGGTTTATGGCTATATTATCCCTCAACTGGCTCATTGAGTACAAACTGATCAGTTGATAGTTAAAAACTTTCGCCAGCAAGATAGAATTTACTGGAAGAACAAAAGATAACATCACAATTTGCGAGAGTTCTTCTATAGTAGTGTTATAAAAGCCAGGGTAACGGTTGCACACAAGAACAGAATCTGCGGATTCAATGCACGCGATCAAGGATTTTACAATGAGGAAACTGTTGTACGCTCTGGCAGCTGGCATGCTGCTGATAACTTCCTGGGCCCAGGCCGCGCCGGAACTGAAGGCTGATCATCCCGAGCGTTACACTGTGGTGAGGGGTGACACCCTGTGGGATATTTCGGCCCGGTTCCTTGATAACCCGTGGTACTGGCCGGAAATCTGGCACGTCAACCCGCAGGTCCGGAACCCGCATCTGATATACCCTGGCGATCGTCTGGCGCTGGTTTATATTGACGGCAAGCCGCGGGTGACGAAAGTGGCCTCGTCAAATGTCGTCAAGCTCTCTCCGGAAGTTCGTTCAGAGCCCATTGATACCCCGATTCCGGCTATTCCGCTGGATGCCATCAACAGTTTCCTGTCGGATACCCGGATTGTGGATGTGGAAGAACTCAACGGTGCGCCCTATGTACTGGAAGGTGAAGATGGTCGCATCGTTACCGGCGCTGGTGACAAGGTTTATGCCCGCGGCCAGAAGCCTGCAGACACCGTGGGTGTATTCCGCCGTAGCCGGGAATTCCGTGATCCGGAAACCGGGGAGTTCCTCGGGCTGGAAGCGCGCAGCATCGGTCAGGGTGAAATTACCCGGGAAAACGGTGACGTCCTGACCATGATGCTGAAAAAATCCAACCAGGAGGTGCGGATCGGCGATCGGCTACTGGTCGGGGAAGAGCGGCGTATCACCACCAGTTTCGTGCCCAGTTCACCGGATTCGCAGATTGAAGGCCAGATGATTTCGGTCGAGGGCGGGGTAACCCAGATTGGCCAGTACGATGTTGTTGCGATCAACCGTGGTGAGCGCGAAGGCCTTGAGCCGGGCAATGTGCTTGCAGTCCTGAAAAGCGGCAACCTGGTTCGCGATCCGGTTACCAATGAAACCATTGAGCTGCCATCAGAAAGGGCTGGCCTGATGATGATCTTCCAGACCTATGAAAAAATGAGTTATGGCCTGATGCTGCGGGCAACCAGGCCGCTTGCTGTCGGGGATAAAGTAACCAATCCCTGAACCCGGGGTTGATGAGCCGTCACACCGGCCGGAACCACGTCGAAAAAAGAGCCGCTCAGACGGCTCTTTTTTTGTTTTGCATCGGGCCCGGCCAGCCAGGACGGCGGGGGCACATACTATGATCGATACCAGGGATGGATATCATGGCTTCTACGTCTGGCGTCAGCAATGAGCAGCTGCTCGACTCGGCAACCGGTTTCTGGTTACTACTCTCCTGTCTGCCGAAATTCGGCGCCCAACGTCAGCAGGCCGTGGCAGAGAACCTTGGTGACCCGGGAAAGCTTGTTGAGTGCAGTTCCGCCACGCTGCGCGCCCTCGGCCTGGCCACAGACACCATAACTGCTATTGAGGCCTGGCAGAACGGGATGACCAGCCATCCGCTGGTTACCCGGGTACTGGCGATCCACCGTGACTGCCGGCACCACGATATTGATCTGATGACCCTGGCCGATGATGATTACCCGGCCAGTCTCCGGCATATTCACAACCCGCCGCTGGTGCTTTATCTGAAGGGCGACCGGTCACTGCTCGGGAAGCCGCAGCTGGCCATCGTGGGCAGCCGCAATGCCAGCCGCGCCGGGCTTGAACACGCCAGAGCTTTTGCCGCGGCCCTGGGCCAGTGTGGACTGCTGGTGACCAGCGGGCTGGCGCTGGGAGTGGATGGCGCCGCCCATTCCGGAGCACTGGACGCCGGGTTTGCAACCATTGCCGTTATTGGTAATGGCCTTGATGACCCCTACCCTTACCGCCACCGCAGGCTGGCAAGCCGGGTTATCAGCGATGGTTTGCTGGTGTCGGAGTATCCTCCCGGAACCGATGCCCGGCCGGCGCATTTCCCCAGGCGAAACCGTATAATCAGCGGCCTCAGTCGCGGTATCCTGGTGGTCGAGGCCGGGCTCAAAAGCGGCTCCCTGATTACCGCCAGGCTGGCCCTGGAGCAGGGGCGGGAGGTGTTTGCCATCCCCGGCTCCATCCATAACCCGCTGGCGCGGGGCTGCCACGAACTGATCCGTCAGGGTGCGGTTCTGGTGGAAACCATCGAGGATATCTGCGCCGAACTGGAGACTGGCTGGTCAGCTTTTGTGCCGGAACCGGCGTCTCGGCAAACCGGGGCGCCGGAAATGGCACCTCGTGAAATCGCCGTGCTGGATGCTTTAGGGTATGATCCGGTATCCACCGATGATCTGTGTTCCGCGACGGGTCTGGCGGCGGATCAGTTAATGCAGTCACTGTTATTGCTGGAGCTTCAGGGCCTGGTAGATTCGGCCCCGGGCGGGTTCCAGCGTATTGCCTGACAGCTCTTCGTGTTAAAGGAACTTATCGGTCTTATCCGCCATGAAAGCACTTTCTCAACCGCTATCCGACTTTCAGCTGTCACTGGCCGTAAAGACCATCCACGCCGGCGGTGTGATTGCCTATCCAACCGAGGCCGTCTGGGGGCTGGGATGCGACCCCTGGAATATTGCAGCGGTCAATCGCATTCTCGAACTGAAGCAGCGACCCGAGGCAAAGGGGCTGATTGTGGTGGCAGGATCGGTCGACCAGATCCGGTTCCTGCTCGACTACCTGCCCGCAGAGCAGCAGCAAAAGGCACTGGGTTACTGGCCCGGGCCCTATACCTGTCTGTTACCGGATCTGCAGAAGCAGATGCCGCCGGAAGTTCGTGGGCGCCATTCGTCAATTGCCGTGCGGGTCAGTGACCATCCTCTGGTCCGGGCGCTTTGCAATGCCTCTGGCCTGCCGCTGGTGTCAACTTCGGCCAATCCAGCGGGGCGGCAACCGGCCCGCCATTCCTGGCATGTCCGCCGGTATTTCCCGACCGGACTGGACCGACTGGTGCCCGGCCAGCCCGGCGGCTATCGCCAGCCCAGTAAAATCATTGATATTGTCAGCGGACAACAGTTGCGCTAGGAGCCTCCATGACTCAACAACCCGATGTCGAAGCGGTGAAACACTATCTGCTTGGTCTCCAGGAAACCACCTGCCAGCGGCTTGCGGCCGCCGATGGCGAGGCCCGGTTCAAAACCGATGCCTGGGATCGCCCGGAAGGTGGTGGCGGTAAAAGCCGGGTCATCAGTAACGGTGGCGTGTTTGAGAAGGGCGGAGTCAATTTTTCCCACGTAATGGGGGAAACCATGCCGGCTTCGGCGACAGCTCACCGACCCCACCTGGCAGGTGCGCCCTGGCAGGCGATGGGGGTTTCACTGGTGATGCATCCGCATAACCCTTTCGTACCCACCTCCCACGCCAATGTCCGGTTTTTTATTGCCACCCCGAAAGGCGGCAAACCCGTTTACTGGTTTGGTGGCGGCTATGATCTTACGCCCTATTATGGTTTCGACGAAGACTGTGTGCACTGGCACCGGACGGCCAAAGCGGCCTGTGACCCCTTTGGCGATACGCTTTATAAGCAATTCAAAGACTGGTGTGATGACTATTTCTACCTGAAACACCGGGACGAGCCCCGTGGTGTTGGCGGCCTGTTCTTTGACGACCACAATACCGGTGATTTCGAGCGGGATTTCGCGCTGATGCGTTCGGTGGGAGACAGCTATATCGAGGCTTATGAACCCATAGTGCAGGCTCGCAAGAACAGTCCCTACAGCGATCCGCACCGGCAGTTCCAGCTCTATCGCCGGGGCCGTTATGTGGAATTCAACCTGGTTTATGACCGCGGCACACTGTTTGGCCTGCAGTCCGGGGGGCGAACGGAATCGATTCTGATGTCCCTGCCGCCACTGGTGCGCTGGGAATACAACTACACTCTCGAGCCCGGATCGGCGGAAGCCAGGCTGACCGAACATTTCCTTACCGGGCGAGACTGGCTGGAGACGCAGAATGGATAAAGCCCTTTACGCCGTTGTCGGCAATCCGATCAGTCACAGCAAATCCCCCCGTATTCATGGCCTGTTTGCGAAGCAAACCGGTGAAGACCTCGAGTACATTGCGATTCAGGCCCCAATAGACGACTTTTCAGATGTTGTAAGGGATTTCTTCGAGCGTGGCGGGCTGGGTCTGAATGTCACAGTGCCATTCAAGGAAGAGGCGTGGAAGCTGGCAGACCGCCGGACCGGGCGGGCCGGAAAAGCGGGCGCGGCAAACACACTCTACCTCGACAAGGACAGGCAGTTAACGGCTGACAATACCGACGGTGCCGGGCTGGTTGCGGATCTTGTGGACAACCATGGTGTCAGTCTCTCCGGTGCACGAATACTCGTTCTTGGAGCGGGTGGCGCGGTCCGCGGGGTATTGGGACCCTTGCTGCAGCAGAAACCCGCCTCCCTGACTATCGCCAACAGGACCGTTGCCAAGGCTCAGGGCCTGGTGTTGTTGTTCGCTGAAGATGCCGGTCAGGCCGCAGTGGATGCCTGCGGGTTTGCAACACCTGACACGCCTTTTGACGTTATTATAAATGGCACCAGCGCCAGCCTGCAGGGGGATCTGCCGCCGCTTGCACCGGCTGTGGTGGGGCCCGACACCGTAGTCTACGATATGATGTACTCGCTGGACGCCACGCCCTTTAACCAGTGGGCACTGGAGCAGGGAGCTGAACGCGTGTTTGACGGCCTCGGCATGCTGGTGGAACAGGCCGCCGAGTCTTTCCGGGTATGGCGGGGATTGAGTCCGGACACGGCCAGGGTAATCGAGGAGTTGCGAACCACCTAACCAGGATAGGCTATGCTCAGCAGGTTTAAACGCACTTACTGATAAGCAAAAAAGTAAGCGTACAGGGAAGTATTAACAGCGTGTTTTGCAAAGACCTGTTCGCTTACTAACGCACGGATTAATAGTAAGGTTACCGATGGATATTCTGACCCTTGTCGGCCTGCTGGCGGGCATATTGATTGTCATTCTGGCGATGCTGGCCAATGCTTCAGTGCTCACCTTCCTGAATCTGCCGGGGCTGGCCATTGTGATTGGCGGTACGGCGGCCGTCACCCTGATCAAGTTCCGCCTGTCGTCGGTGATGAGCGCTTTCCGGTTGGCCATGGGCGCGGCCTTTACTGACCGCATGGAAAAGCCGTCGGACCTGATCCGTGAGGTCAGCTCGCTGGCAGCCGTGGTTCGCAAAGAGGGCATTCTGGGTCTGGAGAACCATCAGACCAGGAACGGATTCATGCAAAAAGCCGTCAATCTCTGCGTAGACGGTCATCCCCCGGAACTGATCGAAGAAATACTCGGCCATGAGATCCAGCAGACCGCTGAACGTTATGACGTGGCCGAGCGGGTTTTTCGCGGTATTGGCGAATCCTCACCCGCGATCGGGATGCTGGGTACGCTGGTGGGTCTGGTGCAGATGCTGAATTCGCTCGATGACCCCTCCTCCATAGGGCCGGCGATGGCCGTTGCGTTGCTGACAACCCTTTATGGCGCTTTTCTCGCTCAGCTGGTGGCCCTGCCGCTGGCAGACAAGCTGCAACTCAAGGCAGAAGACGAAGCCCGCAACCAGTTACTTATTGCCACCTCCATGCACAACATCATGCGCGGCGAAAATCCCCGGGTGATGACCGAAATTCTGTCGTCTTTCGTTACCCCTGAACAGCGCTCTGCCCTTGCTCCGGAGCGGAGGGTCTGATTGGTGATGCCCAAGCCACAGCTCCGGCCAAAGAAGTATAACCGGGGATCGCCAGCCTGGATTGTGACGTTTGCGGACCTGGCGACCCTGCTGCTGACCTTTTTCATTCTGATGCTGTCGTTTGCGGAAATGGACGTGGAGAAATACCGCGCCATGGCCAACTCCATGACCGTGGCATTGGGAGGCACGCCGGCGTTCTCGGTCATTCCCTCCGATGTGTCCGGTGGCCGGCCGGTATCGGTGATTGCCACTGAGCCGGCGCCGCCGTCGGCTTCGGCGCAGATACCCGAACTGATCGATGAACGCGCTGAAGGCGATGCCCCCACCAGGATTCCGGCCGGGGTCATTGATCTTGCCTCGGCGCTGATTCGGGAGCTGGAAACGGAAGTGGCTTCCGGAAGTCTGAGTGTTAATTACGACCAGGAGCAGGTGATTATACGATTCGCGGAAGAGGCTGCTTTCCGCTCGGGAGAGGCGCAGATCAAACCGGAAATGATCCCCATTCTTGAACGGGTGGTGCAGGTGCTGGGGTCCTGTACTGGCGACGTTCTGGTTGCGGGCTACACTGACGATCGCCCCATTGCCAGTGGCCGCTACCGCTCCAACTGGGATCTGTCCGCCGCCCGTGCCGTGTCGGTGGTTCACGAACTGGTACTGAATCGTGAGGTACCGGCCGCGCGCGTAGTCGCTGCGGGGCGTGCGGAAACCAACCCACTGGTGCCCAATGACAGCCCTGAGAACCGCGCGCGAAACCGGCGGGTCGAAATTGCCATTCGCAACCCGGAATGTGACGACACCATGCCGACCGGCAGTCTGCCGGTAGAAATCATGCCCTGACATCCTGGCGTGCAGATCTCTATAATGTCCGGCCTGATTCAGACACCGCGTTTTTACAAGAGAGACCCGAAATGAGTGGACCAGACAAACCGAAAGTGATTGGCGAGGAATGGAGCGACGAACGGGTCAAAAGCTTTCTGGCCATCGAGCCCTACGATCAAGCAATTGATGCCGACTATAACGCGCTGCTGAAAGCCTACCAGGCAATGCGGGCAGAGGATTTCGAGCGCTTTGTCAGATTTTTCTCGGAGTCGGGCCGTGATCTGAATGCAGTGGATGAGCAGGGTGAAACCATTCTTGATCTGATTGCCCGCCATCGGCGCAGTACGGCTTATGCCGACATCCTGCAGGCGGCGGGGGCCAGAACGACAACAGCCGGGTCGTAAAACCCGGCTGTAACGGTCGCAGGGACGGCTCCGGTTACTGAACGTTGACCTCAATGGACTTTGGTTCAGCGGGTTCTGCCCTGGTGAGTGTCAGCGTCAGCACGCCGTTCCTGAAGTTGGCCTGAATGCTGTTTTCATCAACATTTTCCGGCAGAGTGAAGCGGCGGATACAGGTCCGGCCAACCGGTTTTCAAGGAGTGGACACTAGTTTCCAAAATACCGGTGTAAAAAGGGCCGAAACTCGCTCATACGGGCACCAGCCGTCTGCAGGCCGGGCCTTGTGCCGCGCCGGAACCCGGGAAGCTCTCCGGCCAGGAAGGTTTCTGCCAGGGCAGGATCCGCGCTGATGATATGCACAATGACGTCCCTGCTGGCATCTTCCCCGGTGATCAGGGGCGCAGGCTGATGATCACCCAGAACAATCAGCAGGGTGTTGTCTCCCAGATAGCGGGACGCAAAGCCAGCGGCAGTTTCCAGGGAATAGGCAATGGCCTTGGCGAAATGCTCGCGGACCCGGTCCGGGTCACGCCAGAGCGATACAGGCTCCTCTCCGCTGCCCTCCCAGCGGTTAAACACCCGACCGTCCCCGATACTTTCCCAATCGTCCAGCACCGGCAGTATCGGGACCCAGGGGGCGTGACTGCTGATCAGTGCCAGCTCGGCAAACAGCGGCCGCTGATGTTGGCTGCGGATCTGCTGAACCCGGTGCCAGGTATACTGATCCGGCATGGTGACCCAGTTGAAGGGCGGGCCCTGGTAGCCGAGATCATCATGATCATAGATCCGGTCATAGCGGAACAGCCGACCCTGGGGCCAGGGTTGGGTGATCGCCGGCATCACCGCCACTGAACCGTGACCGGTACTGCGAAAATCATCGATCAGGGTGGAATACCCGCTACTGAGAAAGGTTTCGTAGGCAAGCTGGTTTTCGATCCACTGGCCACTGAGTACTGACAGGTGCCCGAGCCAGGACTGGCCACCCTGGATCGGTGATTGCAGCCGACCGGTAACCACAGTCAGTCCCGCGCTGGCCAGTTCGTCGGCCATAATATCCAGGCTTTTGCTGACCACCGGCCGGTATCGGTCGTCGGTGATGGTCGATATGCCATAGGACTCGATAAAACCGATAATCACGTCGGTGTTCCCCAATCGGGCCAGAGGCCTGGGCTGGCTTGCGGTTTCCGCTCGCTGGTCAAGCTGCTGTCTGAACGCCCGGCTGGTCTGATGGGTGTGGCTGATCAGTGACGCCTGATTGGCCACAAACGCCAGTGCCGGGCTGCCGACCCAGGGTGTGGCCAGCGCGGCGGTGGCAATAGCGGCCATCAGCCAGAGCGGTTTAGCCGGAAGCGCGGGGGAATGATGCTTGAGCTGTTCCAGGACAAAACGAAAAAACCAGCTCAGCCCCACCAGTGAAACCAACAACAGAGCCAGAGCGATTACCGCGAGGGTCGGTCCCAGATTGGTGTTCAGCAGATTCCAGCTTGCATCCACCAGACCCACTTCCAGGTACAGATTCAGTCCTCGCCCCAGGCTTTCCCGAACCAGCGCATCGGCCAGCACCAGGAACGCGAGCAGACCATAGCTAATCGCCAGTGCCAGGGTGATACGGTAACGCAGGAAGCGGTTCTGCAACCGGCAGAGCATTGCCCACACCAACAGTGTTTCCAGTGCAAGCAGGGGGCCCTCCCCCGGCAATGCCATTGCCGGAAACAGCAAGAGTCCGTTCAGCAGCACAAGCCAGACCAGTATCAAAAGTTCCGGTGCTCCGGTTCAGGGGGAATGTACTGGTAAAGCCAGGTCTCGGTGAGCGCCTGGTTGCCCAGCTTCAGGTAGAGCCGCAACTCAATGGGATCGGTGTCGTCGCCGGGGACCAGATCAAACATGGCGCGGAAACCGTCGAGGGCATGCAGAGGTCGAGCCGATATCAGTTCGGTCCGGCCGCGGCTGGCCGAAACAACTGCTTCTACCCCCGCCTCAGCATCCAGCATGGCCAGGGTGCCGCCGCTGAAATCGACCGCAAAGCGCCGGGAAAAGTAAGTCCGGGGCTGGCCAACAACACCGCCGATGCCAGTGCGGGTTGCGCGCACCCTGGCCAGTTCCTGTGCCTGGTCCGGCATCTTCTCGCCCCAGGTAAGTCGATAGCTGAGCGGATATTCGTTGCCGGGCAGCCAGGCCCTGGCCGGATTCCAGAAGGCGACAATGTTGTCGAAAGTCTCATCCCGGGTGGGAATTTCCACCAGCAGCACTGCGCCCTCGCCCCAGTCCTCTCCGGGCTCTACCCAGAGGCTGGGGCGACGGTCGTAAAATACCCCGTCATCCTGGTAATGATCAAAATTGCGGTCTCGCTGGAACAGCCCGAATCCTCTGGGTCCGGTGTCGACAAAATGACTGACCCGAAGGTTTGCGGGATTGGTCAGCGGGCGCCAGAGTCTTTCGCCGTTGCCCCGCCAGATGGCAAGGCCGTCGGAATCGTGAATTTCCGGGCGCCAGTCGGTGGCCATCCGGCGATCGTTTTCACCGGTCTGGTACATGCTGGTCAGCGGCGCGACACCAAAACGGTGCAGGGGGGTGCGTGGGAAGATTGAAGCGGATACCGCCATATCCAGGTTACGGCCGGGATGAATCACAAACCGGTAAGCGCCGGTCAGGCCCGGGGAATCCAGCAAGGCGAAAACAGTCAGGTGAAGATCGCCCGGTTCGGGACGCTGCAGCCAGAAGGTTCTGAAACGGGGGAATTCCTCTGCTACGGGAAGCCCGGTGTCGACGGCGAAGCCGCGGGCAGAAAGTCCATACTGACGGGATTCGCCGACCGCACGGAAGTAGCTCGCCCCCAGGAAAGCGGCAAGGTCCCGATCAAAATCCTGATGGAAGTGAAGCCGGAAACCGGCATAGTGCAGATCCGGCGATAACTCCGCTAAACCGGCGTTGTCACCGTAATCGAAATGATCGGATTCATAGCCTATCTTGTGGGCGCGACCATCGACCAGCTCGAAGAACTTCACGGGCTCCAGAAAATACAGCCCGGGATGAAAGAACTGGATCTGAAAGGCACTGTCCCGGTTCCGCCACAGGGCCTGGTCAGGTCGGTAACGGATCTGCTGATACTGATCCCAGTTCAGGGCGGTGAGTCTGGCCGGCAGATCATTACTGGCTGGCTGGTAGTCCCGTGCGGAAAGTTCCCGCGCATGCTCCCGCAGCCAGTCGTAACTGAAGGGCTGGCCGGCGCTGGCAGATGGTGAATGCGCTGAGGCCCGGACCCCGCTGCCGACAGTCAGCGTGAACGGCAATCCTGCGCCCAGGGCCAGCCCCAGTTTCAGGAGGCTGCGTCTATCCATAGGATTTCCTCAGGTTGGCGAGGCGTTACCGGCTGAACGGACCTTGCTTGCGGTTCCGGCACCCGCGCCATTCTGATGAGGGCCTGGTGCCACGGAGAACCGGGTCCGGAGTTCCAGGCTTTCAGGTGCAGTGACTCGAGAGCGGCAGGATGACTGCAGATCAGGCTCATTTCAAAGTGGTCCAATGCCGATTTGCCTTCTCTGGCGCACCTGTCCACCAGCCGGTTCAGGGTTTTCCGTTTTTCTCCGGTGATGTTCCCGGCGCCCGGGTTCCGGGCCTGAGCCGGTGACAACACCGTGTGCTCCACCCAGCTCAGTGCTGCCCATACTTTACTGGCGACAGGTGCCGAGCGGGCGCGATCAACGACCGGCGTTAACTGTTGGTCCTCCGGTACTGGCAGCCAGAGTTGGCTGGCATGAATGGTATTCAGCCAGCTGGCAAAAAAAGGGGCGAGCAAAACCGGCAGGACCACCGGCAGAGACCAGGGCGTCAGTTCGGGCGCCTGCCACTGCGCCAGGCCCAGAGTGACTGCTGCCAGTGCCAGCGGCAGCCCGAAGCGCAGAAAGCTGGTGTGCAGATCGGCCTTGCCGGTGCGGTTCTGCCCCTGCCAGCTGAGATTCAGATTAAACACGGCGCGAACCACATAGAGGCTGTGTGCGAGCATCCGTACGGGCGCCAGCGCCAGTGTTACCAATGTCTCGGTAATGGTGGAGGTAAAGACTCTGCGTGCGCCGCCAAACTGCCCTGCGCGCCCGGCCAGAACCAGGTCGGTCAACGCCAGAATGCGCGGGCCGAACAGCATCAGGGCGGTTATGGCGATCAGCACAATACCGGCGCCTGAGCCCGGGCTGCCGTTGACCAGGATGCCCGGCAGTGCCGGCGCTGACGCCGGCGTGGCCAGGGCGACATAGCCTGACAGGCCCAGGAAAACCAGCCATAACGGCGAAGCCATATAGGACAGGACCCCGGTCAGCAGTGCCATCCGGTGGGCAAACCGGAGTTTGCCGAGGGTCGCCAGCAGCCAGAGATGCTGAAGGTTGCCGCGGCACCA
>Ga0209949_1000307_pt1 | contig 26526 bp, 21 predicted proteins | sample SalPonC_black_MG_FD_185711 | JGI IMG/M metagenome (GOLD analysis project Ga0209949, IMG submission 185711) | Salt pond soil microbial communities from South San Francisco under conditions of wetland restoration - Salt Pond MetaG... | ecosystem: Environmental > Aquatic > Marine > Intertidal zone... | reverse complement strand
TTGTCTAAACAGATAATATCCTTTGTCCTGGTGCTGCAAAAATGGACTGCAGGGCACCATGTGTGTGGAAAAAATTTATTTTATTTTCTGAATAATGGTTTCCACCACCTGTTCGGCAGTGTCTCCAAACAGGTTTTCCACCGGTACCAGATTGAGGAATTTGTCATCCCATACAATGTTTTCGCTTTCCAGAACCCAGTCCTTCAATCGGGTGTATTTGCCGCCCAGAGCCTTGATCTTCTTGAGCAGGGATACAGATTCCGAGGGTTTGAAATCCACATTCAAAGACAAAATGAATTCAATGATATTGGGGGTGGCCGGGGATGCAGATAATACCGGAATCACCAGAATGCTTTTTTTGTCTTTACGGCCTTTGCCGATATACACATTGCCTTCCCGGACAATAATGTGTTTGGTGCCTTTGAGCTGGGGATCGGTTTCCACCCGGGAGGTTTCATCTTTCAGTGCCCCGGTTTTTTCCTTCACCTGTATCCTGGTGTCAGGGGTGACTTCTCCTAAAAGGTCAAGTCCTGTTATCTGATAAAGCAGGCCGCCGTTGATTCTGGCAATGACCTCCTGGAGATTTTTGATAACCAGCACATTTTTATTGGTGATCTGGGAAATCTGGATACCATGAAGCGCCAGTTCATCAAACACAAGTCCCTGGAAAGTTTCTTTTATCCTGCTGGTGCCCACTGTCACGGTTTTGGCCTGGTGCTTGATGGCATCCACAGGCCTGGCCATATTGTTGATGGCGAGTCCCAGATTTTCAAAAAAAACATTGAGCATATTGGAAGGGGTGCCTTTGGTCATAAAATCAATTTCAAAATCAGATACCGGCAGTCTGCCGGACAGATATTTGAGCAGCAGGGTGATATTGGCCACATTGTCAAGTCCCATGGCAGCCGGGAATGCATTTTCTCTGCGTTTTTTCGAAAACTGGTTGTAAAAGGCTGCAATGTGCTCTCTGAATTTTTTTTCCAGGAGCACCTCATATGCATCATGCCCCATGGCGGTGAATTCATCCAGCATCTTCTGGACATCAGCACGGCACTGGTACATGAACCTGGAACCTTCGTTGATGGCAAGGGCGGCATAATATCCCCAGATATGGCCAACCAGGGTATTGAGTATGGGGGCGAACTGCTCTTTTATCTGCGGCACTTTGAAAACGTCTTTTGCATATAGATCAAACCGGTCTTCTCCTTCAGTGGCAATGACTACAGGGGTGGCTTTGTGGGCATGGAAAATAGCGGTGTCTTTGATAATATCGCCAAGAACGCTTTCCCGGGTGCCGGCGGCACAAACGATGATCAAGGGTTCCGATGACAGGTCAATATGTTTTTTGTCCTCTACAAAATCCGAGGAAATGGTTTTATAACAAAGTTCTGACAATTTAATGCGGATTTCATCAGCCGAGGTTTTGTTGGCACCTGATCCCACTGTGGCCCAGTAGTTTTTTGTGACTGCCAGACGGAAGGCTGATTCCCGGATCTGGTCCCGCAGGTTTAAGACAACCCGCATTTTGTCCGGGATGGACAACATTTCCTGGATTTCTTCAGTGATGAATTCCGGGGACCTGGTTCCTGTAATGGCGGCAATGTGCAGGCCCAGAATGGCACCTGCAGTAATCTGAGAATAAAACGCCTTGGTGGATGCCACCGACATTTCAATGTCTCTGCCGGAACTGGTGTACAGCACCCCGTCCACCTTGAAGGTGAGATCGGAATCTCTGCGGTTGACAATGGCCAGGGTTCTGGCGCCGCAGGAACGGATCATGTCCACGGTCCTGTTGGTATCTGTGGTGGTACCGGACTGGCTGATGGCTATCACCAGGGTGTTGGCCATGGCAGTGGCAGGATCATCTCCTTCCACCATGCAGAATCCGGAGAGCTCTGAGGATTTCAGTGCCCGGATATCAATGTGCCGGTCCCCCATATACCAGGTGAGCAGGTCCGCACACCCCTGGGCTGCGACCCCGGCAGTACCCTGGCCGATGAAATAAATTTTCTGCAGTTTTCCTGCAGCAAGTTCATCCTGGATAGCAGGGGGCATGACCTGCTCTCCCAGCCGGAATTCAAACAAATGCGTGTCCGGATTTTGTGCAAACTTGTTTTCCAACGTTTTTTCCACGGATTCCGGGGCTTCACAGATCTCTTTGAGAAAATAATGGGAAAATTCCTGGCGGTCGATGTCCCTGGAGGTGATCTGGCTGGTCTGCAGGTCCTGTTCCTGGAGGGCGATACCGTCTCCATTGTAATAAAAGGAGCGGATACCCTGGACACCGCCTGAAGAATCCTGGTCCAGAATGGCAATCTGTCCTTTTTCTGTACCGTTGAGCTTAATGAAATTCGGGGTTTCTTCCACAATACCATATAGTTCTGAAGCAGCCATGTAGTGGTCAGGGGCAATGCCCACAAAAATGGCCTGACCGCTGCCTTTCTGGGCAAGAAATATTTTGCCGGGTGCCAGGTCTGTGTGCATGGAAATGGCATGGGAGCCTTCAAAGTCGCTGACCGCCATCCTGAAAGCTTCTTCAATGTCCGCCCCCTGCTGGAGATGGTGCTGGATCTGCAGGGGAATCAGTTTGGTGTCTGTATTGATGTCCGGATGAATTTTGTCGTACCGGGCTTCATATTCTGTCTTAAGCTCCAGATAATTGTCGATATCTCCGTTAAGGCAGACATGGATGGTCCCGCATGTTTCAATTTCCCGGTCCGTGGGGGTATTGTCCACAGGATGGCAGTTGGCTTCGGTGATATCCCCTACAGAGGCCCATCTGGTGTGGGCACTGATCGAGTTGGAGGCAATGGGAAATTCCTTCAGAAGCTGAAAAATAAGATCATTTCTGATCTGGCTTCTGATAAAGGCGGCATTATCCCCCAGCGCACCCACCTCTGCTGCAAATTTGTATACAAATGAAATAGATACCCGGTTTTTTTCCCGGCAGGCTGTATGGTGGATATTGATGCTGTTATTGGAAAGGATGGTGTGATTGGTCCGCAGCTTTAAAATATCTGATAGCCCTTCTGTGGTAACACGGTGGCGAAATTTTTCAAATTCGGGTGTGTCAAGGGTGCACATTACTGAGATGCCGGCGGAATCCCGACCCCTTACCTCCAGGCGGTCAATGCTGTTGAGCACAGCATTGATGCGTTTGAAAAGCATCATTCCCTCAGGGGTGCGGGGTAAATCCAGGGCCAGGGATTTTATGGCTGCAATATTGTCCAGAACCTCTTTTTTGAGGCACCAGTAAATATCTTTGAGTTTTTCGATCCGCAGCGCACTTATCTCCATTGCCCGGGGGGAGAGTTCTGATTTTGCCTGTTTGAACCGGGCCTGCTGGCTGCTGATGATCTGAAAGATTGCTTTTATGGTATCAGACAGGGCGGTTACATGATCGGCATTAAAAAACACCTCCTGGAATATTGATTCCTGTTTAAAAGACTGGGCTGATTCCCACATCAGGGTTAAAAGCGCATCTCCTCCCAGAAACTGTTCATGGTCGGCCGGGGTATCAAGCGTATCAGCATAAAGCCCGAGTGATGCAATGTGCTCGACCTGTTCTTTCAGATCCAGCAGCTGTGGTTTATGATCCGCGCCTTTGAAGGCCACCAGGGCACAGATACCGCATGACAGGTGATTGGGCAGAAAAGGAAATAAAATCAGACTGTTTTCTGCGGCCTGGTCCAGGGATTTCCCCACATGGATGTGCTGAAAAATACAGGTGGTCAGGTGTTTTAACCGGTGGATGGTCTTGGATATCATGAGTTCTCTCCTGCTGCTGGTTTCAACTGGATGACGATGCCTGTTTTGTGGCAAAATAGTGTTTTAAAATGGATCTGGCATGGGTGGGGGCCCGGGTGCCGATGTATTTGCCATGGCCCACCACAATGGATACCACAATGGCCCGGGTACCGGTTTTTTCTTTTCCGAACCCGGTGAACCAGTCATATTTTATGGTATGTTCCCGATTGGAAAGAGATCCTGTTTTTCCGCCGATGACCAGGCTGGAAAGGGTTTTGTCCCTGGAAAATCTGCCAAAGGCTTTTCTGGCGGTTCCCTGGGAAACGGTTTTTTCCATGAGCCGGATAATGGCTGCGGCTGATGCAGGATCTATGGCTGATGCAAGGTGTTCTTTGGTGTGTTTATATACGGTTTCTCCTTTTGCATTGGTCACCCGGGTGACAACGGCAGGCAAAAGGATTTGTCCCTGGTTGAACAGGGGGGTGAGCATCATGGCACCGAATACGGGTGAAATAAGGGTATCCCGGTTGAATCCGCACCCCAGTTCTGCCAGATGAAAATCGTCCTCATTCATGGAAAATCGTCCTCCGTCAAAAACAAGGTCTGTTAGCGGCGTCTGGTTGAACCCGAAGGCTTGGGCATAGGCAGACAAAGTTTTCCTTCCCAGATAGGTCTGGCCGAGTTTGCCAAAAACCGGGTTGATGGAGTCGGCAAAGGCACTGGCAAGGGAAACTTTTATGGTGTACTTGTTTTTTACATCCTTTAACTGGCGTTTGTACAGGGTGTATTTGTTGCCGTTAAAATACAAAGGGGTCTGGGGGGTATATCCCAGGGCATCCACTGCTGCTGCTGCTGTCACGATTTTAAAAATACTGGCCGCCGGATATATGGCTGCAGTGCAGGGATTGATCTCCGGGTTTTCCAGGTCAAATCCTGCCATGGCAAGGATCTGTCCCAGATTGGCATCCATGACCACCATGGCTATCTGCCTGGGCTTTCCCCGTGTCAGGGTTTTAAGATGGTCCAGTCGTGAGGTGAGAAAGGCGTTCAGGTCCGGATCCAGAGAGGTGACAATGCGGAAGCTTTCTTCGGGGGTATCTGCAAAAAAGATGTTTTTATGGGCATTTAAAAGGGGTTTGTCCTGCATTATTTCCCGGACCCGGGTCCGGGACAGGTGCAATGGTTCGATCACCGGCTGGGTCACCCGTGAGCTGCCGGCCGGGGGGTTGTGGTACAATGGCTGCATGTGCTGGTGCACGCTGAAATACTGCCATGTTCCCACAAGGACAAGACATACCACCAAAAGTGCCATGGTTTTTCTGGCAGCACTCTGGAAAAACCGTTTTTTTCTTTTGCGGTAAATAAATTCTGCCTGGTGCTCCCGCCAGGAATCTTCTTTTTTATAGGTATACACGGTTTTGTTTTTTTTTCCTGGTTAATCCCGGGCAAAAGGCCCTGTTTTGTCAGTTTTATGTGGGCATTATTTTACTGGACTGCCCGCCTGGACCTGGGTATCAAATCCTGCCAGGGTCAGTTCTTTTTTTGTGCCGGCAGCCAGGACCATGCCTTGTGATTTTTCCCCCATCAGGGTGGCCGGCTTGAGGTTGGCCACCACCACCACCTGTTTTCCCACAAGGTCTTTGGGGGCGTAATGTTTTCCAATGCCGGCGATTATCTGCAGGGTATGGGTACCTGTGTCCACCTGCAGCTTTAACAGTTTGTCTGAGCCGGTAATTTTTTCTGCTGCCAGGATGGTGCCTGTGCGCAGATCTATCTTTGCAAAATCATCAATGGAGATCTGGGGTTTATGTTCAGGTGCAGCAACTGAGGGTTTTTTCTTTTTTGCCAGGAGGGGGGCTTGTTCAGGAGCCTCTTTTTGGGGTACATCAATTCTGGGGAACAGAATTTGCGGTTTGGCAAGACAGGTGCCTGGCTGTATCTGTCCCCAAACACAAATCCGGTCCAGGGAAAAAAATCCGTTTTCCGGGATCTTTATGCCCAGGGCGGACAGCATTTTTTTGCTGGTGCCGGGCATGACGGGATAAATGAGGCAGGCCACGGTGCGAAGCCCTTCCAGCAGATTGCAGATAACAGCAGACAGCAAAGGCTTTTTGTCTGCCTCTTTGGCCAGCTGCCAGGGTTCATGGGTATCTATATACTTGTTCATACAGGAGATAAACTGCCACACAGCAGTGGTGGCCTTGTGGAATTCATACCCGGCCATGGCCTTTTGAAAACTGTGAATAGCTTTACTGGCATCAGTTTCCAGGGAAAGATCAGCTGCCGGTAACATGGCCGGCACTACCCCTTTGAAATACCGAAAGTTCATGGACAGGACCCGGGAAAACAAATTTCCCAGGTCATTGGCCAGGTCTGCGTTGATCCGTGATACCAGCACATCTTCCGTGAAATTGGCATCCAGACCAAAGACCATTTCCCGCATCAGAAAATACCGGAATGCATCCACCCCGTACTGGTCAGTGACTGCCACAGGGTCTGTGACATTGCCGATGGTTTTGGACATTTTGCTGCCTGAGACATTCCAGAAGCCGTGGACATTCAGGCCTGCATAAATATCTATGCCCGCTGCCTTGAGCATGATGGGCCAGTATATGCCGTGGGGTTTGATGATGTCTTTGGCCACAAAATGCCGGGCAGAAGGCCAGAACTTTTTGAATAACGCCCCGGTTGGATATCCCAGAGCGGAAATGTAGTTCACCAGCGCGTCAAACCAGACATAGGTGACATAATCGTGGTCAAAGGGAAGGGTGATGCCCCAGGTGAGGCGGGATTTGGGCCGTGAGATGCACAGATCTTCCAGAGGCTCCTTTAAAAATGACAGCAGTTCGGTTTCATACTGTCTGGGATGGATGAACCCCGGATGGCTGTTGATGTGGTCAATGAGCCAGTCCTGGTACTGGCCCATTTTAAAAAAATAGTTGGATTCTTTGATGGTGGAGGGTGCAACCCCATGGTCCGGGCATTTGCCGTCCACAAGTTCTCTGTCCTGGTAAAAGCGTTCACACCCGAAGCAGTACTGGCCTTCATAGCTGGAAAAATAGATATCCCCTTTTTCATGGATCCTGGTGAGCAGGTCAGTTACCACTTTTATATGGGCCGGATCAGTGGTTCGGATGAACTGGTCATTTTGGACAGACAGCCTGGGCCACAGGTCCTGGAACAGGCGGCTGATTTTATCGGCATATTCTTTTGGGGTCTGGTTTTGTTTTTGGGCTGCCTGGACAATCTTATCTCCGTGTTCATCCGTGCCGGTGAGAAAATAGGTCTCATGGGCATCCATCTGCTTGAACCGGGTGGCCACATCGGCTGCAATAGTGGTGTAGGCATGGCCAAGATGGGGTTTGGCATTTACATAATATATGGGGGTGGTGAAAAACTGTTTTCTGGTTTTCATGTCATATCCTCATCAGTGCGTATTGTGCACAGCAGATTTTGTTTGATATCTGTAACACATCAGGGTTTAAGTTCACAGACCTTTGTTTCTATTTCTGTTCTGTCCTCCATGCGCACAGTGATGCTTTGTTTGAGGATATTCTGGCGGACCACTTTTCCTGTGCCCTGTTCCAGGACAATGGTTTTGCCCAGCCTGGGCATCTTTTTTTTCAGATGCTGGTATGTCTGGTTTTCAAAGGTGAGACAGCACATGAGCCGGCCGCACACGCCTGATATCTTGGTGGGGTTCAGCGACAGTCCCTGTTCTTTGGCCATTTTTATGGAAATGGGTTCAAATGTATGCATAAATGAGGAACAGCAGAATTCCCTTCCGCATTTGCCGATACCACCGCAGTGTTTGGAAAGGTTTCTGATGCCCACCTGGCGCATTTCAATGCGGATATTGTATTCTTTGACCAGCAGTTTGATCAATTGTCTGAAATCAATTCTGCCGTCTGCTGTATAAAAAAAAGTCAGTTTTTTCCGGTCAAAGGTACTTTCCACACAAAAAAGATTCATGAGCAGCCCCAGATCACTGATACAGGCATTGCAGAATGCATGGGCCTCTTGTTCCAAAGCCATGAGTTCCTGGCGTTTGATAAAGTCGTCCGGGGTCGCAATGCGGATAATCTGCTTTAAATTTTTGCTGTTTTCCTGCTTTTGCCCGGGGGGTCTTGCTACAATGCCGAATCCCTGTCCCTGTTCTGTTTCAACAATCACCCGGTCACCCTCTGCAAGGACAAAGGCCTGGCTGTCAAAATCATAAATTTTGCCGGCTGTTTTGAATTTAACGCCTGCCACGTTTATCATGTACTTGTAATCCTCATATCTGTGTTATACGCAAAAAAAATTGATCCATGGCCATGCGTACAGAGCTGTTGGAATCCATGCGCTGTTCAGTTTCATGCAGGGCGGTCATCCAGGTGAGACATTGGCTGTCTTCAATATGGGGAACAATATCTTCAAAAACAGCCGAAAAATCAAGGTTAACTATTTTTTCCGGCGCATGTCTGAAAACACATAGGTCTCTGAAAAAGGTTCTCATGACAGCCAGTCCCGGTATGATGCGCTCTGTATCCCATCCCAACTGCCAGGAAAAATACAATGCATTTTGTATCCTGGCAGCAGGTGTTCCGGATATCAAACCAAAAAGCTGCTGGATTATCCAGGTGCGGCCTGTCTGCCAGTCTGTTTGTGGTGCAGACGCAGCCTGGCTTGTTTCTGCATCTGTCTGGTCCGGCCTGTTTTGTATGTTCAAAAGCGTTAAGGCAAGGTTTAGATCTGACCCGGCTGTGGACCCAGCAATGCGGGCGGAACGTGGATCTGCTGAAAATGATGTGCACAGATGGTCTGCCAGAGCAGTACCGGTAATGGGTCGGAACTGCAGCAGGCGGACCCGGGATTTGATGGTAGGTAACAGTGTTGCCGCATCCCGGGCCATGAGTATAAAAAAAGTGCCTCTGGCAGGTTCTTCCAAAGCCTTGAGCAGCGCATTCTGTGCCTGGATGTTCATATGATCGGCATGGGATATCAGCACCATGCGGTATCTGGCCTCATTGGGTCTTGCAGCAATCAATGATTCCATTTCTCTGATCTGGGAAATGGTGATAATTTTTTTTTTGTCCGGCAGCTCCACAAGCACCATGTCCGGATGCATCCGGCTGTCTATTTTTTTGCAGGACCGGCATTGGTTACAAGGGCGGTGCCGGTCTGATGCACAATTGAGGGCCTTTGCAAATCTGAAGGCCGCCTGCTTTCTGCCGGCGCCTGGATTGCCGGTGAACAGCAGGGCATTGGGAATTTTTTTAGTGTCAATAATCTGGTTCAGTTCAGATGCTGCCGGTGAAAAATCGGTGTTTTTGGGGGGCATAAAACTAGTAATCGACCCGTTCTTTAAGTTCTTTTCCGCATTTAAAAAAAGGCAGCCGTTTGGGAGGAATCTTCACTTTTTCTCCTGTTTTGGGATTTCTGCCCACATAGCTTTTGTATTCCTTGATGTGAAAACTGCAAAATCCTCTGATTTCAACCCGTTCTCCTTCTATAAAGGCCCGGGAAAGAGAATCAAAAAATATTTTTATCACCTCTGCAGCTTCTGCCTTGGTCAGCTCGGTGCGGTCTTTTAGTGTAGAAATCAATTCAAGTTTGTTCATACATCCTCTATAATTTTTTATAAGAAACAGCATGTCTTGTTGAAAGGGTTTATTTAAAAATTAATAAAAAGTCAAGGGGTTATGATAATAATGCCGGTATTTTTTCAACATTGTCACTATCTATCTCAACCCCGGCATACTGGCCAAGCAGCGTGACTTTAATAATTACCCGTCCCCGCCCCTTATGCTGGAAAAATTCACCTTTCAGGCCTGCCATAGGGCCTTCCACCACCATGACCGGATCTCCTTTCTGCAACTGGATGCAGGATCCGGTAATCAGGTCCGTACCTGCTGAGGTCATTATTTTAAGGGACTGAATCTGGGTGTCTGGTATGGATGTCGGACCCTGGGTATTTCCCAGTATCCGGACAGCCCCCAAAGTTTTTAAAATGCTGAGCTGGTGGGCAGAGTCAAAGCAGGATCTCACAAATAAATACCCCGGAAACAGGGGTACCTCAAGGATACGTTTGCGGTCCTTTCGGCGGCTGGGTTTTCTGGTTTTGGGCAAAAAGGCAGTAATGTTTTTTCTGGTAACCTGGTCAAAAACCATCTGCTCAAAATTGCTCCGGGTCAAAAGAGCAAACCAGTGAAAGGATTGTGTCATTGGATGCTGAATTCTCCAATTCCCTTCAGGGTAATCATAAAGGCGATCCGTCGGTCTGTATCTGACTCCTTGAATTCCAAACCCATGGCCCAGCAGGCTTCATCCAGGATGATACCGGTGCGGGTTTCAACGGTATTTTCACGGGCAAGGTCCAGTTCAAAGGAATAATAGGCAGACAAAACCGGGGTGATCTGTGCCTTGAATCTGGTATACCAGAATTCTGTCTTGTCTTTGGTATATCTGTAGGCGGTGGTGATGGCATCTCCTCTTTTGTCTGTCACAGTGGTATCAATATTCAGGATGGTGAAATCATAGGTGTAAGGGGACCATGCCACATCTGTATGCAATGCCAAAAATGAAAAAGGAAAGATTCTTGCTTCCATGTGGACATCAGACCAGGGCCTGTCTTCAGCATCAGCGCCATCCCGCTCATTTTTGATATCATAGTCCTGAAATAATTTTATCCATCCCAGTTCCCGGTATCGATTTTCAAAGGTCTGATCCGGCCCGGCAACGGTTTTTCTTGCGGTAAACCGGTTTGTCAAAGACCAGGTGAGTCTGTTTTCTTCCTCAATGTCATCCAGGGAATCAAAAAAAGGCAGATCCTTCTGGTCCACCCGGGGCAGAAACCGGTACCCCAGTGCAGGGGTCACCTGGTGCTGAATCTTGTCGGCAAATCCGGAATTAACGGTGAAAACACGGTTCAACCGGGTGGAAATATCTGTGCCCAGCTCATATATACCCCGGAATCTGAGACTGTCATCTTCCTTGTTGATATCCACAAAACTGTCGGTATGGTAGGTGGTTGCATGGAGGCCGATAAACGGCTGGAAAGCCACTGATTGTCCCAGTTTCATGGGATAAAAAAACCTGGGGTTCACAATCAGACGCTGTCCATTGACTTTGGCAGCTGTGCGATGGGGAGAAGCCGTGTTGAGCGTATCCTGGCGGAAAAAAGAGGTGAACTGCGAATCCAGGGAATAGTAAACATCAGTGGAGCCAATCTGCTGGCGGGCGGCATCAAATTCCACACCCGGAAGGGTCTGCAGGGTGGTATCCAGGGTGTTACCGCGTCTGGCGATGACATCATCATACCACAGGGCCTTGGCCACAAGGGCATGCTGTGACCAGGTGCGGTCAACGATCACACTGTTTTTTCTGATGGTGTCATCATATTCATCCAGCCCCCTTCCGAACTGGTCCTGGAACATCTGGTTGGTATTGTCATATCCGGTAAGCCCGTCTTTGAACTCCAGCAGATAATCAGCGTCAGACACAACATCCACATCCAGTTTGGCAAAAAAATCATTGGGCAGTGCCTGGTCTGTTTTCATGCGCAGCCAGTAGCGGTCTGTCCTGGTTCTTTGCGGGGTGGTATCGAACCGGTAATCTTCGGTGGCAGCGGTGCCGTCATCGATTTTGTCATCGGAAAAAAAATCCAGACGCCACAGCCCCTTGGACCGGGCATCGGACAGATACCGGTATTCTCCGGCAATTTTAGGACCCCGGTCCGACAGGTACCCTGCATAAAAGGTGGCATCTGCACTGGGGGAAATGGCCCAGAAAAACGGTTGTTCATATACAAATCCCAACCGGTCGGAAGAAGACACTCCGGGAATGAGAAAACCGGTCTGGCGTTTGGTTTTCACCGGAAATGTGAGAAAAGGCGCATACAGGGCCGGCATGTTTTTTGCCCACAGGGTTGCGTGTCTGGCCGATCCGTATCCTTCAATGGTCACTTTGACATCTTTACCGGTGATTTTCCAGTCCGGGGTGTCACCCGCACACGAGGTGATGGATGCCTTCCGGGCAGTGTATGTGACCCTGCCGGTTTTGCGGATATCTTCACCATGGATATAAAAATGGTTTTTCTGGACAAAAATGGTGCCTTTGTGAATAAATCCTGTCTGGGTGGCAAGGTTGATCTCCATGGCATTGCAGGAAATGACATCTCCGCCGGAAATCAGCCTGACATTGCCCTGGGCAAAAGCATCCTTGGTTGTGTTCGAGAACTCAACATAATCTGCTTCCAGACGGGTTTTCCCTCCGGTAATGATGACATTTTCTTCGGCAATGAACAGATCTTTTTTGTCATCATAGGTGACCATCATGGCTGAAAGATTCCAGGAAATGGTTTCAGGATCTTCCGGCAGGTCAGCGGCCTGCCCTGTAACTGTCAACCATACAAAAAAGGTGAGCAGAACAGATATGGTGGACAACATCAGGTTTTTGCAGGGTAATAAACAGGGCATGGAGCTTCCAGTAATCAATTGCACAACCATTAAAATTACTGTATAAAGCCATCTTATGTGTTAAATGTCAAGCCGGAATCCCGCCTTTTTCCTGTAAATGGACCAGTCCGGGATGCCCGCTTTAAAAGGACCCCCATGACAGACTCCATTATAGAAGCCATCGGTAACACCCCGGTTGTGGAAATTGGTCGGATGAATCCTGTGCCCGGGGTGAAGATACTGGCCAAATTGGAGTACATGAATCCCGGAGGATCGGTCAAGGACCGGGCTGCCCTTTACATGATCACTGCAGGCGAGGCATCCGGCCAGCTCACCAAAGATAAAACTGTTATTGAAGCCACCTCCGGCAATACCGGTATCGGTCTGGCCATGATCTGTGCGGTGAAGGGCTATGATCTTGCGCTTACCATGGCCGAGAATGCCAGCGAAGAACGTAAAAACATTCTGCGGGCCCGGGGGGCAAAAATCATTCTGACCCCCCGGCATCTGGGATCGGATGGTGCTATTGAAGAAGCCTACCGCCTGGCCCGGGAAAATCCGGATAAGTATTTTATCACTGACCAGTATAATAACGATGCCAACTGGCAGGCCCATTATTATAGCACTGCACCGGAAATCGTGGCACAGGTCCATCAGAAAATAACCAGTGTGGTGGCCACAGTGGGAACCTCAGGCACCCTCATGGGGCTTTCCCGGTATTTTAAGGAATTCAGTCCCGGCACCAGAATCGTCTGTGCTGAACCTTTTTTGGGCCATGGGATTCAAGGGCTCAAGAATATGAAAGAATCCTATACCCCGGAAATTTTTGATAAGAAAAGATTGGACCAGGTGCTTTATATAGATGATGACCTGGCTTTTGATACCGCCCGGCAGCTGGCATCCAGGGAAGGGTTGTTTGTGGGCATGAGTTCCGGTGCTGCCATGGCTGCTGCCGTAAAAGAAGCCCGCCAGATGCAAAAAGGGGTGGTAGTGGTTATTTTTCCTGATTCCGGGGAAAGGTATCTGTCCACGCCGCTGTTCTCAGTAAAAAACAAAATACATGTGAACCTGTTTAACAGCCTGACAGCAAAAAAACAGCGGTTCAAGCCGTTGAAAACAGATACCGTGTCCATTTACACTTGTGGTCCCACTGTATACCAGCGTCTGAATCCCGGCCGTTTCAGACGGTTTGTCTTCACAGACCTGCTGGTGCGGTACCTGGTTTTTCATAAAACAGATGTCAACCACGTGGTCAATATTACCGATTATGATGACCGCACCATCCAGGGTGCAAAACAGGCCGGCTGCTCCCTTAAAGATTTTACCAGACCCCATATACAGGCGTTTGCCCAAGATCTGGCGCGCCTCAGGATCCGGCAGGCCCAGGCGTATCCCAAAGTATCCGATCACTTGGCTGATATGGCGGATCTGACCCGCAAACTGTTTAACCAGGGCCATGCGTATGAAAAACTGCATTCCGTGTACTTTGATATCTCCAGCGTCCCTGAATACGGGCAGCTGTCCAAGATGGATATCCATAAAATCAGGCTGGGAAGCACTGTGGACCTGGATGAATATGAAAAACAAAACCCCAGGGATTTTACCTTGTTCAAGCGGGTCCGCCTGTCCGAGCTGCGGCAGGGAATAGGCCTGAAAACTGAATGGGGCACTGTCAGGCCTTCTTTGCACCTGCAATGTGCTGCCATGTCCATGTCCTGTCTGGGCGTACCTTTTGACATCCACACCGGCAGCCGGGAACTGGTATTTCCCCACCATGAAAACGAAAGGGCCATTGCCAGGGCTGCATGCGGACAGCAGCTGGCCAATATATGGCTGCATTGCAACCCGGTCAGATATGACGGTTCTCTGGGGGAAAAATCCATGGAGGATATCACCCTTGATACCCTGGCTGACCAGGGGTGGAATAATAATACCATCCGCTTCTGGCTTCTGTCCGGCCATTACCGCAGAGGCCTGGTATTATCCTTTCGGGCACTTACCGATGCGCAGGCAACCCTGGCCAAAATCAACCGGTGTATTGCGATTCTGGAAAAGATCAGGTCCGGGAATATGACAGAGGGGAAGTCCTGCGGGGAAATAGACCAGCTGGTTTATGATATCCGCCACGGCATTCTGACAGCACTGGCAGATGATTTAAAAATTTCCGCTGCCATAGCAGTGCTTCTGGCCAATGTCAGGAAAATCAATGCATTGGTGACCCGGAACCGGCTCAGTTCTGCTGATGCAGAGCAGCTGCTGGATGGGTTCAGAGACATGGACAATATTTTGCAGATATGCGATTTCAGCAAAAAAAAGAAATATTCCAGTGATGTGAAACATCTTATCAGACAGCGGAATGAAGCCCGGCATAACCAGGACTGGAAAACCGCGGACAAAATCAGACAAAAGCTTGCTGCCCTTGGGGTACAGGTACATGATCAAAAGGTTGGTATAAAATGATGGACATGGTGTTTTTTCCATTTTCCCACGTTGATCAACATCAACGCAGGGCTTTAACAACGGTTTTTCCCAATTTTCAATATCTGTCTTTGACAGCAGATCTGCCCGAAAATTCTCCTATGAAGCCCCTGGTGGAAAAAAAAGCGGCATCCCCTGTCTTCACCTCACGCACCCGTCTCGGGCAGGTGGAGTCTCAGGTTGCAGCCTGGCTGGACTGGGCAGCGCTGCATAAAGGTAACCAGCGCAACCTGAAGTCTTTGGTTGCGGGCGGCCCGTATTTTATGGATGATGCCGGCCCAGGTGCCATCCAGTCTGAACTTCGGGCCAGGATCCGGCAGGATGTGTCTGATAATATAGACAACCCTCCCCCTGCTGACCCCCTGTTGTTTTTAAAGATTGCCCAGATCACCGATGCCCATAATGCCGCCATAGATGCTGAACTGGCGGGCCTGGAAAAAAAACGGGCTGCACTGTTTTCAGATCTGAAAGGAGACCTGGATGAAATTGTGCCGGACAAGGCCCAGGTAAGGTTTCGGGATCCGGGTTTGTCTATGACCGGTGCGCGTATCCGGGCATGGGCAGCCTGTGCAAGAGAAGAAAAAGTTTTTGCAGGTGAAGGTCCGGTGGTGCTTATCACCACGAGCAGCGCGGTTTTTGACTTTCTTGGGTCCATTTCTTCCCAGTTCATAAATGCACTTGACATTGGTTACATAAAAGTGCATGAAGATGGGTGTGCGCGCAGACCTGAATGGCAGAATCATTTTTTGGATATACTTGAAAAAATTGTGACAGACCAGTATTCGGAAAATAACGTCCAGATGCCAGCAGACCTGTTACCGGCCATGGATGACTGCAGCAGGTCAGCCAGGCTCCAGGTGGGTATTTTTTCAGGATTGGCGCTTGAAAACCATACCGGCCTGCCGGGTAGAAGACATGTGGTCTGCCGGGTGGCGGTAAAAGCATAAAAAGCTTGATTTTACCAAAGGACATGTTATAAAAGCGTTTTTTAAATCAGTTACATCAAATTGATATAAAAATGGGTTTATAATCGAATGATGTTAATTATTTTTAGGAGGCTGTAAAAATGGCATTTAATCCAATTGTTGACGAAGCAAAATGCGTTGGTTGTGAAGAATGTGTGGACGTTTGTCCTGTGGAAGTATTTGAAATGGAAAACGGAAAATCCGTTCCGGTCAATGCGGAAGAATGCATGGGATGTGAGAGCTGTGTAGAAGTGTGTGAAGAAGACGCCATCGTTGTTGAAGAAGACTAGACCCTTACCTTAGACCATATGGCATCTGCCGGACCTGTATAACATAACACATGGTGTTATTTGTCTGGCGGCTGCCTGAATGCCGGAACCGGCCTGCAGCATGTAAGCAATACCGGTTCCGGCATTTTTTTTGGCCGCTTCTTCCGGGGTTAAAACCGCAGAGACAGGCAGCTTATACCCCCATCCAGTTTTCTGAATTCCGTTACATCCACTGCAATGGTTTCATATCCCTGGTGTTCAATCATGGCCCTGGTTTTTTCATATCCGTCAGGTACCAGCACCCGGTCATTGATCCATACGCAGTTTGCAGCATAGGCTTCAGCGTCATCTACCGGCAGGATCCTGAAGCCGCTCAGCTCTGGTTTATGTAAAAACTCCCCCCATGCCAGCAGACAATTGTTTTCCAGATAGGAAATGCCGGTTTTCAGGTGGAGGACAGATGAGAGGGCAACCGGGGAGACACTGTATCCATGGGGGGCCAGAATTTCTGTAAGCTGGTCAACACCTGCTGCATTGGTACGGTTGGACAGACCCACATAAAAATGGTCCTTTACCATCATCACATCTCCTGCATCCAGGGTTCCCGGGGCCTCAATACCGGTTATCGGCCGGTCGAACCGTGACATTGCCCGGTATACGGCCCGGGTTTCCCCGCGTCTTGATACAGCTCCCGGACGGGTGATTACCGTGCAGCTGCCGGTGACCAGGCAGGTATCTTCAATAAAGGTGGAATCAGCAAACGCCTCATCAGGCGGAAGCACAATCACTTCAAGGCCGCAGGATTGCAGGGCCTGGATATAGTGTTCATGCTGTTTTACAGCAAGGGCATAATCAGGCTTTCCCATATTGGCGTGGCTGATGCCGTTGGCCATGTTTTTACACGGTGTTTTGACCATGGCGTATGTGAACATATGTTTTTCCTTGATTATCTGCTGGACGGGACTGTCAGGGCCTTGTCCGGCCGGGTTGTCAGGTAAATTCCGGCAAAAACCAGTGCTGCTCCCAAAACAAGTGCCGGGGTGAGGGGCTCTCCGAGAATCAGGTATGACAAAACAATGGCACTGACCGGGACAAAATTGATAAAAACCCCGGCTTTTGAGGGTCCTATTCTTTGAATACCCTGATAATACCAGAAAAATCCCAGAACAGTGCCGAAAAATCCCAGATAAAACAAGGCCCCCCAGTTTTCTGCCGTATACAAGGGAACCGCCTGAAACAGGCCTTGAAACAGGGCAGGGAAAAACAGCATCACTGTGCCGGCCACAGAGGCATAACAGACAGCTGCCACCGGAGAAAGGGTTTGCATTAATTGCTTTCCCAGAAGCGAATACGACACCCAGGACACCACACATCCCAGAATTGCCATTTCCCCGGGACCAATGCCGCTGTGGAACAGGCTTGACAGGCGGCCATTGGAGATGACGGTTACAGCACCGGTCACAGACAGAAGCAGGCCCGTTATTTTGGCCGGGGTTAACGGTTCCTTGAACAAAAGAGCTGCAGACACACTGATGAAAATCGGGTTGGTGGCAATGATCAAAGATGCACGGTTGGCATTGATAAAGGTGAGGCCTGTGAAAAAGAAAAGGTTATAGGCAAAGATGCCGGTCAGGCCGGATAAGATGATCCAGAACACCTGCACCCGGTTTATGCGCGGCAGCCTGCCTTCCAGCCGGATGGTCAGAATCACCAGAAAAAAAGACGCAATGGCAAATCGTAAAAAAGCAGCACATTGGGGGTTGACATGTCCGGCAATTTTTTTTCCGGCAATAAAGGTGCCGCCCCAGAAAAAAGCAGTTAAAAAAAGTTTGACAAAGGTCACCCGGGCATCCTTTTTATCCTGGTTCATAAAAATGGTTGTATTTGCACAGAGTCACGCCCAAAAGTCAACCCCAAGTTGGCACCAGCTGCCTGGACAAATGCTGTTCAGGCCTTTACAATGTTGCCGGCTTTGCCGTATAACATGGTGGCAGCAGGTTTTGACTTTCACTATTCACAGGGTTATTGATCCTGTTCAACCCGGATCCAGCGCCAAGGGGCAGTAATGCAGGTACAACAAAACAACCGGTTTTCATCCCAGAACATATGCAGGATTCTGGTACATGCCAGGCTGGTATCACCTGACCAGGCAAGGGATCTGATGCGCCGGGAAAAAGGGGTGAAAGAAAGTCTTTATAATGCAGGGAAAAACACAGTGTTCAAAGGCATCTCCAGACAGAAGGCAATGGGCCGTCTGACCATAATTGATGTGATGGTTCATCTGCGCCTTAAATCAGGAAATCAGCCGGACCGGTTTCTGGATGAAGACATGATCTACCGGGCATTGGCCAGTGCCTGGAAACTTGCATATAAAAAAGTGGATCCCCTGAAACTGGATCTGAACCTGGTGACCGGATTTATTTCAAAGTCATTTGCCTTTAAACACCTTCTGCTGCCTGTAAAAGTTGAGGCAGGCAAACTCATGGTGGCAACACCGGACCCTTTTAATTATGAAGCCATAAAAGATGTTGAAATGGTGTCAAAACTCAAGGTGGTGCCGGTGCTCAGCCCCAGGTCTGACATTGAAAAACTGATCCGGGAATTTTTCGGGTTCCGGTATTCCATTTCTGCTGCCCAGGATCTGTTTTCCGGCAAAGGAGTGGATCTGGGAAACCTGGAACGGTTTGTCAATCTCACCCCCCGGGATGACCTGCCGTCCACAGATCAGCATATTGTAAATGCCGTCAACCATTTGTTCACTTATTCCTTTGACCAGAAAGCCAGTGACATCCATATTGAGCCCAAAAGAGATATCTGCCTGGTGCGCATGCGCATTGACGGAGCCCTGCATACGGTGTACAAACTGCCCAAACAACTGCACAATGCAGTTGTCAGCCGTATTAAAACCCTGTCCGGCCTGGACATGGCTGAAAAAAGGCGGCCCCAGGACGGCCGCATCAAAATGGTCAAAGAGGAAACCGAGGTGGAAATCCGGGTGTCTACCATTCCGGTAGCATTCGGGGAAAAAGTGGTAATGCGGGTCATGGATCCGGATATCCTGTTTCAGGACCTTGAAAAACTGGGGTTTTCCGGAAAGGATTTTGCAAAATTCAAGAAACTGATCACCCTTCCTTTTGGTATTGTTCTGGTAACAGGGCCCACCGGATCAGGCAAATCCACTACCCTGTATTCCACTCTTCGCATGCTGTCATCTGCAGAGGTGAATATTACCACCATTGAGGACCCCATTGAGATGATCCACGAGGAGTTCAATCAGATTTCTGTTCAGCCGGCGGTAAATGTGACCTTCGGGTCAGTGCTGCGCAATATCATGCGCCAGGATCCCGATATTATAATGGTGGGGGAAATCCGGGACCTTGAAACGGCACAGGCTGCAGTGCAGGCTGCTTTGACCGGTCATCTGGTTTTGTCTACCCTGCATACCAATGACAGCGTGTCTGCTGTTTTCAGGCTGCTGGATCTGGGCATACCGCCATATCTGGTGCATGCCTCCCTGAACGGGGTCGTTGCCCAGCGTCTGGTTAGAAAAATCTGTCCCTATTGTATCCAGCGTATTGAAATGGATGCCGGAGAGCTTTCAGAACTGGGGCTTGTGGTGGCAAAAAGCGGTCCTGTCAGTCTTTGTCATGGAAAAGGATGCAATAAATGCCGTGGAACCGGTTATAAGGGGCGGATCGGTATTTATGAAATTTTGCCTTATACAGAACCGTTGAAAAAGATGAGCACTCCGGATGGCAGCCTGAAAGCCATGCGGAACAAGGCCATGGAACAGGGACTGGTGCTGCTGCGCCAAAACGGCATAAAAAAAATGCTGCAGGGCGAGACCACCTACCAGGAAATTCTGCGCATTACCTGGGATCAGTTCTAATAAACATCTCTGGAGATCCGGGAATTCTTGACTTTTTTTGCAGGCCTGTTTTATAAAAAATCCAACAAATGTTACCTGAAATTACCAGGATTTATTAAAATGAAGCAGATTGCCAATCTATTGTTTGAAGCCAGAATCTTAAAAGATCTGAATCGGTCAGGGTATGCTTTTTTGGGAGCAGGCCGGGAAAGCATTGCAGAACATTGTTTTTCCATGGCATTTATCTGCTTTGTTATGTCACGGCTGGACCCTGAAGCCAACGGCGAACGTCTGATGGCCATGGCCCTGGTTCATGATATGGCTGAAGCCAGGACCGGGGATTTCAATTATGTGCAGAAACACTATTCCAGCACCGATGAATCCAAAGCCGTTGCCCATCTGACAAAGGGTGTCCCCTTTGCCACAGATATCATATCCCTGATTTCAGAATTCAACCTGGGGCAAACCAGGGAGGCCCGGCTGGCAAAAGATGCTGACCAGCTGTCTTTTATACTTGAATTGAAAAAACTCAAGGATATCGGGGCGGCTGCGGCTGACAAATGGCTCCTGGTGGTTCTGGAACGGCTGAAAACAGATACAGGAAGACAGATGGCCCGCAGCATTATGCAAACCGGCTGGGATGAGTGGTGGCTCCATGACTATTCTGAATAAAAATCCAACAAATCAGGGCCTCATGATATCAGAAACCATATCCGTTCTTTTTATAAAACACCCCTCAGGAACAGCCGATACTGATCCCTTTGAACCAGGTGACGGATTCATTGTACAATCTGGTGAAAACAAAGCCTGGTGCGAAAAAATTGCAGACAGATTTCATCCGGATATTGTATTGGTGGACCCTGGGCCCTGTGTCACCATGGATGCGGTGCAGACCTGGGGTGCCTGGCTGGCTGAAATTCCATTTTTTTTTCAGCCCGGTTGCTTTCTGGTTGTGGACACTGTTCTTTCCATGGAAGACAAATGCCGTTTCCGGCAGTGCGGCTTTGATGACGTGATACCCCGTCCGGTTCAAAAACAGGCACTGCGTTATCTTTCATACCCCTATCTCCGGCATAAGATCCTGGAACAAAAAAACTTTACCGGCAGACAGACCCTGAAGCAGGCCCATAAGTATCTGGACAGATTCAAACACACCCTGTCTGTTGTAAAAAAGGAGCTCATCCAGGAAAAAACCAGTCTTAATAATGCCCTGAAGCAGCTCCACCACATGAACAAAGAACGCAGACATCTTAAAAGCCAGGTCCAGAAAGCAAAACAGGCCCTTGCGCAGAATATGGCGGGTTGTGAAAAACTGCTGTCTCAACTGATTCGCACCCAGATTGAAACCAGTCAGGGACATGGGGACCGTGTTGCCCATATCGCCTGCTTTATCGGCAAAGATCTGGGGTGTGATGAAAAAAAGTTGGAGAATATTCATAAAGCTGGTATGTTGCATGAAATCGGGCTTGTTTTCATGCCCCGGACAGCGCAAAAAAAACCATTGGACCGTTGGACCGCTTTTGAGAAAAACATTCAGTTACAGTATCCAGTGAAAGGAGCGGACCTGCTCAGCTATTGCCAGGTGTTTGAAAAACCCGCACAGATTATCCGGTATATGCATGAAAATGCAGATGGTTCCGGTTACCCCAGGGGATTGAAAAAAGATTATATCCCTCTGGCATCCCGGATCCTGGCCGGAGCAGATATGTTTGATACTTTAAAGCACAGGGAAGATATCTTGTGTCTGGAAGACCTTATGGCGGCCCTGGAAAATCTGGCAGGATCCCGCCTGGATCCCCAGGTTGTCAACGGGCTTGAAAAATATGCCCTGCTGCACATGGGATCTGATTCCTTCCAGATACGGGAGGTGGGGGTCGACCAGCTGGAGCCGGGTATGCGCCTGGGATGCGCCCTGTTCACTGCTGCCGGCACCAAGCTGTTCAGTGCTGATACCGTGCTGACCAGAACGGCAATTGACAAGATCATACAATACAACAGGGAATTCCCTGTGGATGACATACTCTACATAAAGGTTTAAAAAATGGACATTTCTTCGTTTATTGGTGTTGTTTCAGGAATAGGATTTGTTCTGGGTACCATATTGCTTGGCGGCAGCATCATGATGTTTGTGAATATTCCTTCAGTGCTGGTGGTGGTGGGGGGGACATTTGCGGCCACCATGATCGGATATCCTCTGGCCCAGTTTCTGGGGGTATTTAAAACCGCTGTGAAAGTGTTCATTTTTAAAATTGAAAAGCCCCAGGATATTATTGAAAATCTGGTGGAGATTTCCAATAAAGCCAGAAAAGGGGGACTGCTGTCCATTGAGGGGGATATCGAGGCCACTGCGAATCCTTATCTTGCCCAGGCCCTGCAGATGACCGTGGATGGGGTAAAAACTATGGATATAGCCGCTATCATGCAAAAACAGATGCAGTTGACCAAAAAAGGACTGGATACCGGTGCTGAGATATTTGGCTCCATGGGGGCCTATGCACCTGCATTCGGTATGGTGGGAACCCTGATCGGGCTCATCCAGATGCTGGCCAATCTGGACGATCCCTCTTCCATCGGACCTAAAATGGCAGTGGCCATGATCACCACTTTTTACGGAGCCGTGCTGGCCAACCTGTTTTTTATTCCCATGAGTGATAAGCTTCGGGGCAGAAATGAAGAAGAAATCACCAATATGAACATTATTTTTGAAGGAATTCTTTCCATTCGGGAAGGAGAACACCCCAAGCTCATGGAAGACAAACTCAACATTTACCTTTCTGATACCAAAAAAGAAGAAAAAAACACATAAATTTTTGGAAAAAGAGCAAAACACATGGCTGAAGATACTGACGGGAAAGCTGAAGGAAACCAACCGGCTGTCCAGCCTTTGGTGGCGGACGGAGAACCCCCGCAACGCAAGCAGGCCACCTGGCTGGCCACATTTGCTGATCTGGTTACCCTGTTGATGTGCTTTTTTGTTCTGCTGTTTGCCATGAGCACCACCCAGCAGGAAACCTATAAGGAACTGGTGCAGTCTTTGCGCAGTGCCCTGGGGGCCCAGACAATTCCGGAGGCCGGCACCAGAGAAGGGCTGACCATGCATGCGGTACCCTCTGAACAACCCACTGAAATCCAGCAGATAGATGAACTCGGGGGGATGATAGAAAAGGAGCTGGATGACATTGTTTCTGAAGTTCGGGAACTGGTATTGTTCAATAAGCTCGGGGGAGAAGTGAGTGTGGTCAAAACCGAGGCCGGGGTGGTGATCACCATGTCAGACCTGCTTTTATTCAACCAGGGCGGCACCCGGCTGTCTGAAAAAGGGCTGGATATTCTGCAGAAAGTCGCTTCTGTACTTTCCAAACTGGCCTACCAGGTGAAGATAAAAGGGCATACCGACAGTACACCCATCGCTTCTGCCCTGTATCCATCCAACTGGGAATTGTCTGCTGCCCGGGCAGCCATGGTGGTCCGGCTTTTGGTGGCAAACGGTGTTCCCCCCCAGTATATATCTGCAGAAGGATATGCCCATTATCACCCGGTGGCCACCAATGACACCCCACGGGGAAGGGCCTTGAACCGGCGGGTGGAAATCGTGTATGAGCGGGACAGCATTGCCCGGCAGTTTGCCGGCATGAATCCGCAATGATGTGAAAAAGCACGGTTCAAGGTCTGGCGGGACAGGATAATCTGCGTTTTTCCATTTCTTCTGACACAATGCGCATGATATCAGCAGGGGGAACCATAAGCTTCATGCCGGGGCAGGCAGATGCCATGGCATTCCAGTTCTCAGGGTTGGCCACCAGGGTTTCAATAAATGGCCATGCCCGGCACATGCGGGGTTTGACCGGGTGGATGGTACATTGTTTCCGGCCATCAAAAAAAACGCAATGTCCATCCGGTCCCTGGGTTAACACAGGTCTGGAACCGGACATGTCACAATAGGATGTGACAAATGTGCCTGGATCAGCCTTTATATATGCACAGATGTCTGCAATATCCCGGCCGGTGACATAGGTGCCGCCAAAGCCTTGGCAGCACTGGCCGCACAATTGGCAGGTAAAAATATCATTAGCGGTTTTATATTCAGTATCCATATCGTTTTTCCATTGCTTTCTGCATGGTCAGGGGATCCACATACTGGAGGTCCCCGCCCATGGGGACGCCGGAAGCAATCCTGGTGATGATGATATTCCTGGATTTGAGCCGGTCCATAATATATGCAGCGGTTGCTTCTCCTTCCACATTGGTGCGGGTGGCAATGATGATTTCCCGGACAGGGCCGGGGTCGGCCCGGCCAAATAGTTCCACCAGCCGGATATCATCAGGACCGATGCCGTCAATTGGCGACAAAGCCCCGCCCAGCACATGATAACATCCTGAGAATGCTTTTGATTTTTCAATGGCTGCCATGTCCGCGGGATTTTCCACCACACAGATGAGCCCGTGATCCCGGCAAGGATCACTGCAGATACGGCATTTTTCCTGATCACTGAGGGCAAAACAGGTGGCACATATCTGTACAGATTTTTTCAGCTCAATGATGTCGGCTGCCAGCGTTGCTGCTTCATGTTCCGGTGCATGAAGCAGATGAAGGGCCAGCCTTTCCGCTGTTTTTCTGCCGACCCCCGGCAGGGTGGAAAAGCTGGTGATCAGCTTCAGGATGGCGTCAGGATAATGGCTCACAGGTCTATAGGCCGGGAATATTCAATCCCCCGGTAAGTTTGCCCATTTCAGAGGACACCATTTCCTGGGATTTGTTCAAGGCATCATTGACCGCCGCCAGAATCAGGTCCTGAAGCATTTCCACATCTTCAGGATCCACCACTTCTTTTTCCAGAACAATGGATTCAATTTTCTGGCTGCCGTTGGCCACCACTTTGACCATGCCGCCTCCGGCAGAAGCTTCAACCGTTTTGGTTGCCAGATCCTCCTGGGCTTTGAGCATTTTTTTCTGCAGCTGCTGGGCCTGTTTCATCATATTGTTCATATTTTTCATTTTGTTTCTCCTGCTATTTAATAATTAATAATTTCACCGTTGAAAATCTGCTGTGCCTCTTTTACCAGGGGGTGATGTAAAGCTGCCTGCATGGCCTTGAAATCAGGTTTTTCCGGTGCTGCCTGGGGCAGCGCACGGGTTTGGGATACCACCTGGATGTGCAATTGTTTTCCCAAAAATATCTGGCAGTCTTTTTTCAGCTCTTGTTGTTTGGTCTCCAGCCGGTTTTTATCAAAAGCTGAGCAATTATGCAAAAAAACTTCCAGGATACCAGGTTCTGGTTCTTTGACCTCACCTTTTGACAGCAGCGCAGATAAATACGGCAGTGTGGTTTCAATCCGGGTTAAAAACCCCTGCCAGGTTTTTGCAGGTTCCCGGGTCTGTGCTGCAGATTCAGTATAAACAGGGTTTTCCGGCACAGATACCGGAGGGGAACCGCCTGGTATACAGACACTCTGCCGGGCAGAAAGATGTTCATGAACACCGGAAGAAGCGGTTTGGGCAGTTTTTTCATATACCGGATCCGGTGATGTTTTACCAATCTGCCGGGCAAGGGCATCCAGTTTGTGTATAATCTGGTCCAGAACCATACCCGGCCGAACCTGAAGCAGTTTGAGCAGAACTGTTTCAATGGCGATTTTTGTGTGGGATGAAAGTTTCACCATGGATTCCTCGTGTAAAAGTATCTGGAGCAGTATTTCCAGATACCCCTCCGGCAGGGGGGATACCATGTGATGGATCTGCTGTTTTTGTGCGGACGTCATGTTTACGGCGGGATGTTCAGGACCGCAGAGCTTGATCACGTTCAAATTCCTGAAATGCACAATGATGTCACCATAAAATTTTTTCAAATCCATACCAGTATCGTTGATGGCTTCCACCTGGGCGATCAGGGCGGAACCATTTTTTTCAACCAGAGCAGTGATGATGTCAGACATCAGTTTGCGGTCTATGATACCCAGCGCTTCCACCACCATGGCATAGGTGATGCCGGTATCCGAAGCAAAGGACAGAATCCGGTCCAGAAGGCTCAAAGAATCACGTACTGAACCGTCCGCTTCCTGGGCGATCAGATCCAGGCCCTGGTCCTGGACCATGAAGCCTTCTTTATCGCAGATGTTTTTTAACAGACCGGAGATGGATTCCAGAGGGATCCGGCCCAGATCATGGCGCTGGCACCGGGACAAAATGGTGGCTGGAATCTTATGCACTTCTGTGGTGGCAAAGATGAACAAAACATGGGCAGGGGGCTCTTCCAGGGTTTTCAACAGGGCATTGAAGGCTGCCGTGGACAGCATATGCACTTCATCAATGATATAAATTTTAAAAGAAGCGGAAGCCGGCATATAGATGACGCTTTCCCGCAAATCCCGGATCTGGTCGACACTGTTGTTGGAGGCCCCGTCAATTTCAAACACATCAGCACAATGACCGGTGATGATTTCCGTGCAGATTTTACACTGGTTGCAGGGGGCGGGAGTGGGGCCTCTTTTACAGTTCATGGCCTTGGCCAGAATTCTGGCGATGGTTGTTTTGCCAGTACCCCTGGGGCCTGTGAACAAAACAGCATGGGCCATCCGGTCCTGTTTAATGGCGTTGACAAGGGTGGTGGTCACATGGGGCTGGCCCACAACCTCGTCAAAAGTCTGGGGCCTGTATTTGCGTGCTAAAACTTGATAAGACATGGTGTCCGGCATGGGGTGGCGGAGAGGGAGGGATTCGAACCCTCGGTACCCGGTTAGGATACACACGCTTTCCAGGCGTG
>Ga0209949_1000306_pt1 | contig 26604 bp, 26 predicted proteins | sample SalPonC_black_MG_FD_185711 | JGI IMG/M metagenome (GOLD analysis project Ga0209949, IMG submission 185711) | Salt pond soil microbial communities from South San Francisco under conditions of wetland restoration - Salt Pond MetaG... | ecosystem: Environmental > Aquatic > Marine > Intertidal zone... | reverse complement strand
CACTGTCTCAGACGCCAACCCGAGGACTCCGGTTTTTCAAAATTTTTTTCCGCTGCGCGGAAAAAAAACCTTGAAAACCTCCGCCTCGGGCTGCGCCGAGACGCGCCCGTTGAGGGTAATATGAAATTAATAATTCAGGCAAGCTGAAAAACATAATATCCTTTATAGAAATTTAGCACACTAATGACCAAAATTATTTGAGATGAAACTGATCCTATTATGCTTTGCAGTCATTCTTTATTCCCCGCTAACCATAAAAGCTCAATCCGTCTACACACAGATTCCTGATGATCCGGAAGCTCTTTATTTCACTTCTGAAAACTTTAACATAACGCCTGATGGAAAGCATGATGTATCTGAAGCGCTTCAGTTTGCTATAAATAAGCTTAAAAAAGAAAAGAATTTTGGAATATTATTCATCCCTGAAGGAAAATATCTTATCAGTAAGACCATTTATGTTCCAAAAGCAATACGCATTATTGGATATGGAGAACATCGTCCGGAATTTATTTTAGGTAAAAACACAGCAGCTTATCAGGATGAAAAAAACTACATGTTCTGGTTCACCAGCAATCTTGTTGAAGAAGGCCAACAACCAAGGGATGCCAGTGCAGGGACATTTTATAGCGCCATCTCAAATATCAATTTCCGGATTGAAAAAGGGAACCCTAAAGCTATTGCGCTTCGCACCCATTTTGCACAGCACAGTTTTGTAAGCCATTGCAACTTTTATACAGGTGATGGCTATGCCGGAATTTATGACCTGGGAAATGAAATCGAAGATCTGAAATTCTATGGAGGTGAATACGGGATTTCCTCGGGCAGGACATCTCCGGGTTGGCCTATGATGATGATTGATCTATATTTTGAAGGTCAGCGAAAGGCTGCTGTTCTAAGCCGAAATACCGGGATGACCATTGTTTCCATGCATGTGAAGGATGCACCTGTAGCTGTTGAGCTTCAACGAGGTGTTTCGGACAGATTATTTATGGAAGACTGCCTTTTTGAAAATGTAAAGAAAGGTGTTGCAGTTGGGGTTGAAAAGGAAGCTACCAACCAGATAAATCTACTGAATATTATGTGTAATAGGGTAGATGTTCCTGTGCACTTCTCACCCAGTGGAACAAGTATTGATGGAAAAGCGAATACATACCGGATCAACAATTTTGTACATGGTTTGGCCATGGATGATATGTCTGATGATTCCGAATATAAAACGGAAATTGATATGGAAGCCGTTGACGCTATGCCCCAAAAATTGGATAAGGTCATACCGGATCTGCCTCCTATGGATACATGGGTTAATGTCAAATATTTTGGAGCTGTGGGCGATGGCAAAACAGATGACACGCAGGCCATTAAAGAAGCTATTGCCAAACACAAAAATGTGTATCTGCCGACAGGTTGGTATCGTATAACTGAGACACTTAAACTGAATAAAGGAAATACATTAATCGGCCTGCACCCTTTTGCCACTCAATTATTGCTGAATGAAAGTGAGACCGATTTTAGCGGCTATGGAGCCCCCGTCCCTTTGGTAGAGTCATCAGAAGGCGGAAAGGATATAATCAGTGGGATTGGTATTAATACAGGAGGTTATAATAACCGGGCGGTTGGACTGAAGTGGATGGCCAATGAACATTCCATGATCAATGACGTGAAATTTGTCGGAGGACATGGCACCATGGCAAAGCCGGGACAACAACCTTCCCATCACAGCAGACAAGACCAAAATATCAGCAGTCCGTCAGATCCGGTTTATGCCCGGGGAAAGGATTTGGCCTGGGACAATCAGTACTGGAGCCTTTGGGTTACCAACAATGGCGGGGGAATACTCAAGGATATATGGACGGCTAACACGTATGCCGGTGCAGGCTTATACATCAGCAACACCTCCACTCCGGGAAACATTTATGCCATGTCAATAGAGCACCACGTGCGTCAGGAAGCTCGCCTTAACAATGTGGCTAACTGGAATTTCTATGCCTTTCAGTTTGAGGAAGAAGGCACGGAGGGGAAAAAAGCCCAGACCCTTAATATAGCTGACTCCAAAGACCTGATGTTCGCTAATTTCTGGATGTACCGGACGATTCGTGTGAACACGCCTCGACCGTGGGGGGTGAAAGTATCCAACAGCCGCCATATTGATTTTCGTAATATGCGCAGCTGGACGCAGATTTTGCAATTACCGGAACGCACCATTTTCGACATGGACAAAAACCTGATTGTATATCCGGGAGATTTTGCCAGAGCGACTGTAACCGGAAAGGAAAAACCGAACAGCAATGAGAACCCGAATAGTATAGCAGAGAAATTAGGCTTTGGCTATGAGTTTGCTACCGGTGCCGTTTCTGATAGTCAGGGAAATGTATACTTCTGCGAAAACCAGCAGAAGCGCGTATACCGCTGGTTTGCTGAAACCAACACCGTATCCATCTATGCTGATTACCCTTACAAGCCTATATCGCTGGCCGTTGACTCCCAGGACAATTTGATAGTAATCTGTCGTTACGATCCACAACCAGGCTTTGAGGATGATGAACAGCTAAAAACAATCGAGGAATTACCGGACGATAACCCCTTATATAGTGGTTGGGGGAATGGAGGCTGGGCCATTCAGGCCTATGCCATAAATCCTGATCATGCGGATGACATGCAGCCACTACAGCTTATGAAAACGAATGAGATCAACAATGTAGAACGTGTAATTCACCCTACCCACCGGTGGAGAGAAGATTTTAAGGAGGTAGCCACAAGTATCGCCGAAACAAGCTTCATTGCACCAGATAGTGTTACTATTATTCCCAACACGTTTGATCTTGGGCGCTCGGTACAGCTTATGGGCGTTTCGCCAAATCAAAGCGAACCTGTTTATGTGACCCATGAAAATCCCAAAATCACTTACCGTTTTGATGTAGATGACAAGGGTAGGCTTTCAAATATGAGTGAATTTGTAAAACGAGGTGAGTACAGCAATGTGACTGACAATAAGGGGAATTTGTATTTAGCCGAAGGGGAAATACTTGTTTTAGATAATGACGGAAATGAAATTAATCGAATCAAATTGGATGAACGTGTACATTCAATGACTTTGGGAGGTAAGAATAAAAATGAGCTATTCGTAACCACAAGCACTGCGTTTTATAGGATCAAATTGTAGTAAGCAGAATATACAATTGATAAATAAGGAAAACACGGGCAAGATTTTAGTTTTTATCTTGATTCACATGTATTATGATACAACCCACAACAATGCATATACAAAATAGGCGAAACATTAGTAAACTCAAGGGGTGCAGCCGGCTTCAAATACACATCGGTTTGATAAGTTTATAGTCCGCAATCGCCTAATGTGCATACTGAATGTTAGGCACAATTTAAAAACAACATATTATGAATAGAACCATTCTTGTTATACTTGCTTTCTTAGTGCAGTTGTCACTTGCATTCTCTCAGACTAAAATTATTGACATGCACATTCATTCCTATTCACAAAGCGACTTCGGGGAACGGGAGCCTTCAAGCGATTATTATGGAATGCAAGGGGCCGCCAATGCAGAAGTGCATCGAGTTGAAACTTTTGCTGCTTTTGAGAAATGGAACATTTTGAAAGCTATGCTGAGTGGCAACCCAGAAAGTGTAGAGGAGTGGGCAGCAAAGGATAGCAACAATCGAGTAATCAAAGGGGTTTTGGTTTTCTCTCCCGATGATTATGGATTAGACAGTGTTAAGTTTGATCAAATGGTGTGGCCTTACGCTATTGAAAAATCAATAAATTTTTTAAATAGTCTTGACTTTCTGACCGAACAGGATAAAGAAGATATTTTTTATAACAATGCTGTACGGTTTTTAAAACTTAAAGATTAAGAAAAGCATTTTTCGAAATCCGTGTGGGTGGTGGAGACCCAATACGAATCGAGGCTGAGTGGAACCCGAGAACTTTTTGCTGATTTAGCGGACATATTTGTCCGGACAGATGCTTTACGAGCCTCCGTATTAGACCTATTTGAGATAAAATCCGGAGTTAGGGTAAGCACCCTGCAAACTGACAAAACAATTTTGTAGAGATGAGGCAAATGCTCTACCTTTAAGGTTGGCTGTCATGTCTTTTTATTGATTACCAATCTCTAAGATATGGCAACCTTTCTTGTTTTCAAATTTTTTTCATGTACCCAGGGAAAAGGCTACGAAAGCACGCAAAGCCGGCACCGGGTGCATCCATAATCCTGCTGAATGTTGTATGTTTGGCAAGTGAACGGTAAGCAGCTTCAAATAACGATCATCCCGGGATATGCCTACGCGAGTGCCTGATTACTTATGGGGAGGAGTATTGTTGTTACTGCTGGTGGTGGTGACGAGCTGCCAACCCACGCCCTCGACCCTCGCGCCCCCCGACAGTCCGCCTCCGCTCGCCGTCCTGACCTCGGAACAAAACAACTATTTGCTCCGGGAATATACCCAGGTCCTGCCCGATACCGAGGAGGGGCGTTCGCTAGCGCAAGTACAGGAACTGGCCGAGCAAAACGCCTTTCGGCCCTACCCGGCTATCGCGGACTCGATCCGCAGCGGCCGCGCCTACTGGGGGAAGGTCCAGGTCGTAAATCGACTGCCCGCCGCGGAAAAATATCCGGAATGGGTGCTGACCTTTACGAGTACCTGGACGGACCTGGAAGTCTACACCGCCGGCGCGGACGGCAATTGGACCGGGGAAGCGAACGGCTCCTTTACCCCCATCGCCGACAAACCCTTCACCCCGATCGCGGATGCCAACCTGGTTAAGCTCACGCTGCCGCCCAATGAGGTGGTGACTGTCTATTTTCGCGGCAGCAGCCAACGGCCGACCATCCCCCCGTCTTTCTATCTCTACTTGCAGCCCGTCGATCTGTTTTACGGTAAAGTACTGCAGGCGAAAGTGGCCAAAGCACTGTTCATCGGCTTCCTGGTGATGATGCTGCTCTATAACCTGATCGCGTATTTTTTCGGTCGGGACCGAAGTTTTCTGTTCTATTCCGGGTACTTATTAACTATTGTGATCTACGCCGCCTATTCGAGCGGCGACCTGGCCGACTGGCTGGGTACCGTCCTGTTACCGGCGCATCCCGAGTATTTAAACCTCGCCAAAATCGTCCTCTTCCTGGGGCTGATGAGCTACCTGGCCTTCATTCGCAGCTTCCTGGACCTGGAGCAGCTCCTGCCCCGCTGGGACCGGTATTTCCGCGGGGTCATCTACCTGGGCTTCCCGCTGCTGGCCGTATACCTGGCGGTGGCCTTTCGTTCCAACTTCAGCTACCTGGTGGAAGACTGGTTTACGATGTTCTACATCGCGCTGGTCGTCGTTTCCTGTTTCGTCTTCATCTATCCGCTGTACCGGACCCGGGACACCAAGAGTTACTTCATCGTGGCGGGTATCTCGGTGATCAGCCTCGGTTGTTTGCTCACCTTGCTCTCCCGGCTGCAAAATCCCCCCTTCTCCATTTTCTACCTGGAAGTAAGCGCGGCCATCGAGGTACTCATCTTTTCCCTGGGTTTGGCTTACCGCCAACGCCGGCAGGTCCAGGCGCGCCAGGCCGCCGATTTCGCGCTGAAGGAAAGTCGACTGATCCAGGAAAAGAAGCAGGTCGAAGCCAAACGGCTGCAGGAACTGAACGACATCAAGGCCCGCTTTTACACCAACATCACCCACGAGTTCCGCACCCCCCTGACGGTGATCCTGGGTATGAGCGAGCAGATCGCGGGCCACCCGCAGGAGACGAAGCTGATCCAGCGCAACGGCGCCAACCTCATGCGCCTTGTCAACCAGCTGCTGGATCTCTCCAAGCTGGAGTCGGGAAGTATGTCCCTGAACCTGGTGCACCGGGACATCATCGTCTTCCTGCAGTATCTGACAGAGTCTTTCTACTCCACTGCTATGCAGCAGGACATCCGCCTCGTTTTTCACTCCGAGGAGGCGGCGGCGCCGATGGATTACGACGAGGACAAGATCCAGCAGATCGTTTACAACCTGCTGTCCAACGCCCTGAAATTCACGCCTGCCGGCGGCCGGGTCGTGTTTCACGCCGGCCGCATCGAGCGCGAGGAACGGCCGTGGCTCAAGCTGAAAGTAAAAGACACCGGAACGGGTATTCCGGCCCCCGCGCTCGACCGCATTTTCGATCGCTTTTACCAGGTCGGCGATGCCGAAAGCCCGCCTACGACAGGTACGGGCATCGGCCTGGCGCTGACCAGAGAATTGGTCGAACTGATGAACGGCGCGATCACCGTGGAGAGCGAGCCGGGCGTCGGTACGGAGTTCGTCCTCTACCTGCCCATCGAGGCCCGGCACGCCGCGGTATCCGGTACGCCGGACCATTCCGCTCCCGTCCCGGCCGTTCCGCTCCCGGCAGCGGTAGATACCTTACCCGCCTTCGCGGAACCGGAAGCGGACCCCGACCCGGCCGCGGCCGAGCTGCCCCGGTTGCTGCTCATCGAGGACAACGCCGATATTATCACCTACGTGGAAACCATCCTGCGGGGGCAGTATACTTTTCACACCGCCCGCGACGGCGCCGCCGGAGTGGAGCGGGCCCGTGCGTTAATCCCGGATGTCGTCGTCAGCGACGTGATGATGCCCAAGATGACCGGCTACGAAGTCTGCGAAACGCTGAAACAGGACGAGCGCACCAGCCATATTCCCATTATTCTGCTTACCGCAAAAGCTACGCAGGAGGACAAAGTGCAGGGCCTGCAATTCGGGGCCGACGCCTACCTGACCAAGCCGTTCGATAAAGCGGAACTGACGGTGCGTCTGGAAAAGCTGATCGCTATGCGCCGCCGGCTGCAAGCGCGCTACGCCAATCCGGATGTCACGGAACCCCGGCCGGCCGCTGACTCCTCCCTCGAAGACCAATTCCTGCGCAAACTGCACGAACACATTGCGGCTCGACTGAACGATACCGAATTCGGCGTTCCTGATCTAGCCAAGGCCGCCCAACTGAGCCAGATGCAGCTGTACCGCAAGCTAAAGGCCCTGACGGGGCAGACGCCTTCCCGGTTTATCCGCTCCTACCGCCTCCGGCGGGGGCTGGACTTGCTGCAACAGGGAGAACTCACCGTCTCCGAAGTGGCCTATGAGGTCGGTTTTGCCGATCCCAGCTACTTTTCCCGGACCTTCCAGCAGGAGTTTAAGCGCAACCCAAGTAGCTTTTTAGACTCCTGATCTTCAGTGTATTAGTACTTATTTTACAGGTCTTTGTAAAATAACTCCAAAGCTTTTTTGCGGCTGGGTAAGATAGCTCCATGCTTTTGTAAGATAGGCGAAAGGCTATGGGGCCCCGGGGGGGTATCTTTGTGGTGTCGGGAATATCCCGCTTTCCTTATGTCACAAAAGCAATTCACCATGAAATCCCTATTCATTTCCCTATTCTTGCTGGTAAGCAGCCTAACCCTCCTGCCGGCACAGGATTTTTACCTGCCGGTCTCGACGAGTTCGAAGGAAGCGAAGAACGCCTACTACGCCGCCCTGTATCTGGGCTCGAACCTGCGGCTCGACGCGGCCCGGCAGGAGATCGAAAAAGCGCTGGCCCTCGACCCCGGCTTCTTTATGGCGTACGCCTACCGGATCCAGGTGCTAGCTGCCGACGAGGAAAAGCTGCCGCTGATCCGGCGGGCGCTGGAGATCAATCCGGCCGACTTTACCGAATTCGAGCGCATCCTGCGTGGATTGCTCTCCACTTGGTCGCAGGACCTCAAAGCCTCCCCCGCCGCCGCCATGCAGGCTCTCGTAGCGGCCTACCCCACTACCGTCGAGGCCTACGAGTGGGCCTATATGCACGCCGCCTACACGGACCAGGACCCGGACGCCGCCGTGGCCTTCGCCCAACGGCTGATCGAACTGGACCCCAACTTCCCGCCGGTCTATAACTACCTGGGTTATTTCTACCTCGAGCGCAAGGAACTGGATTCGGCGCGGGCCGCCTTCGAAAAATACCTCGAGCTGGCGCCCGCCGAACCCAATGCTCACGACAGCATGGGCGAGTACTACTTTATCACCGAAGACTACGCCAAATCGGCGGAGTACTACGAGCAGGCGGCAGCGCTCGGCATGCGCGAGTCGCAGGCCCGGGCGGACCGGGCGCGGGCGAAGATCAAGAAATAGCCCGCCCGGATTCCGTTAGCGGCCTTCGCCGAATTTAAAATCAAGAATTACTAATCCAATCTGATCTTTTTATCAACTAAAACCTCACCATGAAACTTCATCATTTTTCCATCCTGGCAGTAGCCTGCCTATTCTCTTTCACCGCCTGCCGGCAATCCGCCGAAGCACCGGCCGATCCGGACCAAATCAAGACGGAAATCCAGGCCCGGGAAGACGCCTGGGCGACCGCCCTGAACGCCCGGGATGTCGACGCCCTTATGGCCATGTACACCGAAGACGCAGTGGTCATGCCCAGCAATACCCCGCTAGTGGCGGGTAAGGACGCGATCCGGGAAAACCAGCAGAAGGAGTTTGCCGGCATGCCCCCCGGCATGACCTTTTCCTTCGAAGTGCTGGATGTGTACGCCAACGGCAACACCGTAACGGAGACCGGCCAATCGACCTACCGGGATGCCGCCGGTAATGTAACCGGCACGGGCAAGTACATGGTCGTATGGGAAAAGCAGGGCGATCAGTACCTGTGTGCCCGGGAGATCTATAACGAGGACGCCGCCCCGCCCCCCGCCAGCAGGAAAAGCCTCCACCTGTTCGATATGCCCGCGGGCGTGACCGAGGCGGAATGGTCGGCCGCACTCCGCGAGATGAACGGCATCATCGCGGATATGGGCTACCCCAATTCCGGCTATTTCCTGTACAAAACCACTGAGGACGAGCCGGCGGATTACCGCTACTTCTTCGAGGGCGTCTGGCCCAGCGAAGAAGCCTATCAGGCCATCCACAAGAACCCGGCCTGGGTGGCGGCCAGCGAAAAACTCGGCCCGCTCTACGAGAAGATCAAAGCCGTAGAGATCTACCGCCGGATGAATCGGGTGGAGTAGAAGTTACCGGAAATTAAGTTTCAATAGCGCTGATCGGGCAATGTTAAGTCGTCCGATAATCACAAAAACGGGAAAGTCGAAACCCGATTAAAGTAGACACCAAAAATTATAATTATGGAATTGAAAGTCATTGGATTAGGCCTTGGCAGAACCGGGACCTATTCATTAAAAACAGCACTGGAAACCCTACAACTCGGACCTTGCCACCACATGGAGCGCGTGGCTCAAAGCATGCCCGTGCAACTACCTCTATGGAATGAGGCATTGAATCAGCCGCCCAACTTTGAAGCTGTTTATGAAGGGATGCAAAGCGCCGTTGATTGGCCTACCGCTGCCTTTTACAAGGAACTGTATGCAACCTATCCGAAGGCCAGGTTTATTTTAACACACCGAAGCAAAGAGTCCTGGGCGGAAAGCTTTGGTTCTACTATCTACAAACTGCTTACCGAGCGGGAAAAAGCACCGGCGCCCGTGCAGGATTGGCTCAATATGGTGGTGAAGGTGATTGAAAAATCAGGTTTTTCCATGGGCCTTGATTTCGAGGGCCTGGCAGACAGGTATGAAGCACATAATAAAGCAGTCCGGGATTTAATCCCACCTGAGCAACTACTGGTATATCAGGTAAAGGAAGGATGGGAACCTTTGTGCAAGTTTTTGAACGTGGCGGCCCCTGCCACCGAGTTTCCCTGCACCAATAACCGGGAAGAATTCTGGGAGTTGGTGAACGCTGCCACAAAGCCAGGCTCTACGGCAGAGTAGCATTTTATTCGGTCGCCAGGGACTACACCAAATCGGCGGAATTCTAAGACTCGATGGGCTTACAGTACTTATTCAAAAATAGTATCGCTCCGAACCCCTTCCTCGAGATGCTCTATGAGCAGGATGTGTACTGGTCAAACGTGGATGTAGCGGATGTGGCCGAAGCGGTGTACCGGGCGGCTACCCTGACCAACCTGCACGGCAAGAACTACCTGATTGCCAGCGAGAGCTACCGGATATCCGATATCTCGTTGATGCTAAACGGAGAACCCTCCGCCGGGGAAGCGCACAGCGTGTACAGCAGCGCACTGGCTACCCGGGTAGGGGTACAGTTCAAACCCTTGAGCGTGACTTTCGGCCACTATGTGCAAGCTATGAAAGAGCCGACTACCTGAACCAAGTGTGTCATTACTTAACAAAAAACCTTTTCAACTATGAAAAAGCTATTATTCTGCGCAGCCCTCCTGGGCTGCACCACGCTGCTGCAAGCGCAGTCCGCAACGGACGAAGCCGCCATGCATACCCTCACCCGCCAGTACATGGCCGCCTACAATGCGGGCGACCACGCCGCCCTCCAGGAAATGTACACGGCCGACGCCGTACGCATCGACCCGGAAGGCAACCGGATCGAGGGGGCCGCAAACATCGCCGCCGCATTGGCCAAACAGCTCCGGGAAAATAACGTCACGGTGCTGATCAGACATCAGGACCTGAACTGGTCGGATGCCGAGGGTGCCTATGTCGCCACGGGGACGTACGAAATTTACGGGTCCTCGATTGTCTACGACATCGAAATCGACATCGCCGGCCAGTACGCCAACACCGTGCTGCAAAAAGACGGCGAGTGGAAAATCGCCAAATCCGTACTGATGGACCCCGCCCCTACGACCACGGAAAACGTGGCGGTCATCGACGGGCTGTACCAAGCCTTTGCCAAAGGGGATATTCCCGCCGCCCTGGCGCCGATGGCCGCGGATATCGTCTGGAACGAGGCCGAGGGTTTTCCCTACGCGGATAACAATCCCTACGTCGGACCGGAAGCCGTACTGAACGGCGTCTTCGCCCGCATCGGCGCCGAGTGGGAGTACTGGAACCTGACCGACATCGAACTGCACGACGTGTCTGGCAATAAAGTGCTGGCCACCCTGCGCTACCAGGCCAAACACATAGCGACGGGCAAGACGATCGACTCGCAAACGGCCCACCTGTGGACACTGCGGGATGGCAAGATCATCGGCTTCCAGCAGTTTACCGATACGAAGCAGGCTGCCGCGGCGGTGCGGTAACCCCCCGGCTTTGCTTCGCAACAAAACAGGCATTTTCAAACCATAAAATTTTCAAACCATGAAAAATTTCATTTTGCTTACCGCATTGCTCTTGACCGCTGTCAGCATGCAAGCCCAAGACATCGACGCTGAGATAGCCGCCTTAGGCAACGCCTGGGAAGCCGCCTACGAGCGCGGCGACGCAGCCGCCTTGGCTGCAGTATACGCTGGAAAGGTTGAGTTTGTCAACGAGGATGGCAGCGTCAGTACGGCTACCCGTACCGATATAGAAGCGGATTGGGCAAAAACCTTTGCGGCCAACACGGGCACTATCGAGTTTGCCGACGATATGGTCGCCACCCTGCTCTCCGACGGCAAGGCGAGCACGAAAGGTAGCTTCACACAAACGATGACCAACAAGGAGACCGGCGAGACTACGACCTTCAAGGGCCGCTTCCACCACCAAGCTTTAAAAGTTGACGGCCGGTGGCTGCTGAGCCGCATAGAGGTGATCCCGCAGTAAAACCAATGCCGCCGTTGGAGTGCCCGTAAGGGGCTCCACGGCGGCTATCCTTCGCCCGCATCGGCGCCGAGTGGGCGTACTGGAACCTGACCGACATCCAACTACACGAGATGGCGGGGAATAAGGTGCTGGCCACCCTGCGCTACCAGGCGAAACACAAAGCAACGGGCAAGACGATCGACTCGCAAACGGCCCACCTGTGGACACTGCGGGATGGCAAGATCATCGGCTTCCAGCAGTTTACGGATACGAAGCAGGTGTAAACGTTGCTATTTGCGCGCGGGGAGAAACCGCACTCCGGGCTGCTGAAGAAGAGATGACCAAAAAGGGGGTACGGGTTTACGCCCAGCCTTGCGATGTCGGCGATCCGGAACAACTGGAATCTTTTATCGATTCGGTCAACAGCGAATTAGGGAGTGTAGACATCCTCGTTAATAATGTTTCCGCATTAAGTCTCGGGGATGAATATGCCGACTGGGATGCATCGATCAACGTCGATCTGATGGGTAGTGTGCGAGCGACGCGGAAAGTTGTTCCCTGGATGATCGAAGCCGGTAGCGGGAATATTCTGTTTATCTCCTCCGTATCCGGCCTGGAAGCCGGCTCGCCGCCTGCATACGCTGCGGCCAAGGCCGCCCTGATCAGTTACTCCAAAACACTGGCTATTCAACTGGCCCCGAAACACATCCGGGTGAATACCATCGCACCCGGTTCCGTCGAATTTAGCGGTGGGCTCTGGGAACTGACGAAAGCGCAAAACCGGCCCTTCTACGACGCGATGCTCAGTACCATTCCTTCCGGCAGAATGGGAACCCCGGATGAAATCGGCGACGTAGCGGCTTTTTTGGTTTCGCCACGGGCCAGTTGGGTTACCGGAACGTGCCTGGCCGTTGACGGAGGACAGCATAAAGCTAATCTATAATAGCGCATTTACACCTCCGAGAGACTGCATACTGCGTCGCATTTACACCCACATCACTCAAGAGGCTGCTAAGAAGTCAGTGAGACCACTGGATCGCCTGGATCTGGGTCAGGCTAATCGAGTTGTTTCGAATGAAGAAAAAGCGTAGATTCAGCTGTGTATCCGGAACTATTTTCCGGCCTAGTAAGATGTTAGGCCTCATGGAAAGGATAAAAAACGAAACCAATATTTAACAAAAGGAGTTGTATTTGGTAAAAATTGACTATGAACCAACAAACCATTAATATCGAGCTGCCCTCAGACATACTTTTAACCCTCAATGAGTCTGAGGAAGAACTAAAGAAGCGAATAAAGTTATCTTTTGCCATTCAACTCTATATCCAGCAAAAAGTAACCATTGGCAAAGCTGCCCAAATAGCCGAGCTTTCGCGGCTTCAGTTTGAGACCCTTCTTTCCGAAAACAAAATACCGATTTCCTCCCTTGAGCTGGAAGATGTATTAAAGGACGTTGAAAAACTGAAATAGCCATGAAGAATGGATTGGTGATTTCGGATTCTAGTCCAATTTTTTCTCTTGCCATTGTTGATAAACTCGAAATCCTGAACAGCTTTTTTGATGAGATTTTTATTCCCAATGCTGTTTGGGAGGAATTAACAAGAGATAAAACGACAGCGTATCACAACACAATTATCGATTTCTTTGAGGACAAAGTCAAAGAGATATCTGGATTTAATGAATTGACCTTCATTATGGATTATGGTGAATCGGAATCGGTAATTCTCTACAAGGAACTCAACGCTGATTACCTTCTAATTGACGACAAGAAAGCTAGAAATATCGCAGAAAACTTTGGTATAAACTGCATTGGCACACTTGGCATTCTTTCCATTGCGAAAGATAAAGGAATGATTGATGAATTGAAACCTTTATTCGAGCAGTTTTTGAAAAATAAAAGATACTACTCTTTGGGTTTATTGAACGCAATTTTGAAAAAACACAATGAAGAAGAAATAGAACACGAGGCATAACAAACAGCTGCCCGGCCGGCCTCCTATCGTCGGTCGTCGGGTAGCTCAACCGTTAGAGCCAATTAGGCAGTAAGCCGTCAAAAAGCAATTAACAATGGCCAATAACGAATTTGAAAAAGGTAAGAAATTCTCCTATGCAAAAAGTATTTCCTACGCGGAAAACGCGGTGGTCAGTAAACAGGTACTCAAGAAGAAAACGGGAAATATCAGCTTGTTTGCGTTTGACAAAGGAGAAGGGTTAAGCGAGCATACAACACCGTATGACGCGGTAGCCTCAATCGTCGACGGGAAAGCTGAAATATCCATAGACGGCGTTTCCAATATCCTGGAAGCCGGGGAGAGCATTATTATGCCTGCCGGCATACCTCACGCCTTACGGGCGGTAGAAAGGTTTAAAATGGTGCTGACTATGATAAAAGTAAATGATTAGCCAAAAATAATTGATGGTTCGTTGGGGCCACAGCGTAAGTTTCTTAACTTGCATCCACATGGTAATGCATTACCATTACTTCTAACCCTTCATAAACGCTTTTCAGACCAGCCTTTGGCTGTGTCTTCGATACTTTCCAGAGGATAGCCACAATGCAAACGTGAAATGAGTGAGAAACGTATTTCTTTCACTGTTGGCATGCTTTCCGCTAATGGGCTATTCACAGAGCAGCAGTGATCTGGGTAATTGGCTTATTTTCTTCGGCGATAAGAAGATCAATAATAACTGGAACTGGCACCACGAGATGCAGTACCGGAACTACAATGCTATTGGAGATCTGGAGCAATTGCTGCTGCGAACGGGAATCGGTTACAACTTAACCGAAAACAACAATAACCTCCTGTTCGGGTACGCCTTTATTCACAGCCAGAATTATGAAAACGGCCGGGAGGAAAAGGCCACTACGGACGAACACCGGATTTTTCAGCAATTCATCACCAGGCAAAGTATCGGCAGGGTAAAAGCACTGCACCGCTATCGATTTGAACAGCGATGGATAGAACGGGCGTTCAGCCTGAGATTCAGATACTTCCTGTCATTGAACATCCCCCTGAACAATAAGGATATGGTTGACAAAACCTTCTACCTGTCTACCTACAACGAAATTTTCATCAATTCAAAGGACATCCGGCGCCGCAATCCAAAAAAAATCAGTAAATTGTGTATATGTCAAGGAATATCCAACGCTACATTCATGCCATGCCTATCCTCCCCATTCTGCTTTTAGCATTTCTCAGCGCATCCGTTTTCGCACAATCCGGCCCGAACGCGAAGGTGTTCATCAGGGATGTCAATATTTTCAATGGTAAAGAAGACCGGATTATATCGGGCAATATTCTGATTGAAGGGCAACTGATCAAAACCATTTCTGATGCGGACATTTCGCCCGATGCCGGCGCCCGGGTCATTGACGGGCGAGGCAAGTACGTGATACCGGGCCTGATCGATGCGCATGTCCACCTGATGTTCGAATCGATTCCAAAGGCGCAGGCTATGTTTTCGGATATCGGTCTGCTTACCCTGGTCGCGGCGAGGGCTGCCGAAAGGCAGCTCCTGCGGGGCTTTACAACCGTCCGGGATCTGGGTGGCGGGGCGCTCAGTCTGGCCAAAGCCATCGATATGGGGTTGGTCGACGGGCCGCGCGTCTTCGCCAGCGGAGCCTTCATCTCGCAAACCGGCGGCCACGGCGATTTCGGACTGCCGACCGACGTGCCCCGGAAGATCGGCGAAATGTCCTACCCGGAAAGAAACGGCATCGTAGCGATTGCCGACGGCGTCGATCAGGTGCTGATGCGCGCCAGGGAACAGCTCCGGCAGGGAGCTACCCAACTCAAACTGATGGCCGGCGGCGGCGTATCCTCCTCCTATGATCCGCTGGATGTTGCGCAGTATACCGAGGAAGAAATGAGGGCAGCGGTACAGGCTGCGGAAAACTGGGGCACCTACGTGACCGTGCACGCCTACACCCCCCGCGCCATTCAGGCCGCCATTCGCGCCGGCGTCAGGTGTATCGACCACGGGCAACTGATCGATGAAGCCACCGCGAAAATCATGGCCGAAAAAGATATCTGGTGGAGCCTGCAGCCCTTCCTTGATGACGAATTCGCCAATCCCCACCCAGAAGGATCCCCGAACCGGGCCAAGCAGCTTGAAATGACCCAGGGCACCGACAATGCCTATGCACTCGCGAAAAAATACAATATCAAAACGGCCTGGGGCACCGATATCCTGTTCGACCCCAAACTGGCAACTAATCAGGGTAGGCAGCTCGCGAAGATGACCCGCTGGTACACCCCCTACGAAATACTGAAGATGGCGACCTCTACCAACGCCGAACTACTCGCAATGAGCGGAAAAAGAAGCCCCTATCCACTCGGCAAACTCGGTGAAATATCCGAAGGCGCCTACGCCGATCTGATAATCGTCGACGGCAATCCGCTGGAAAATATCGAACTCATCGGAGACCCGGCAAACAACTTCAAGCTGATCATGAAAGGGGGCAGAATCTATAAAAATACGTTGGAGGATTGAGTACAGCCAGCATTACCGGCACCTTCAAAGCTGGGCTGCACTATGGGAAAGTTATCACCGGAGAGATCGGCGTCATCAAAAAAGACATCTTCTTTACCGGCGATGTGCTCAATACCACCGCCCGGATTCAGGAGTTGTGCAAACCCTCACATTGGCCCGGCATACCCAAGGGCACATCACCGCCGTGGACCTGTTCCCCGAATTTCTGGAACGCCTGGACCATTGCTGGCTGGACAATTACTATCGCCCCAACCAGGAACGCTTCAAAGCCTTTTTGGAAAGGCACCGGCATCCGGCAGCGGCCCGGGAGTTGGTGGAAGCGGAGCAGAAGGAAATCGAGATGTATGAACGGTATAAAGCTTACTACAGCTATGCGTTTTACATTGCTCAGAAGCGATTACTTTTCCACCGCATGACCAAACTCACCACCGCCCTCACCCGAAAACCCGGCAAAAACTTCGCTACGGGAATTACTACATCCTCTCTCGGGAAGCCGGATGTGGCGAAAGCCCTCCTCCAGCACGAATCTTACTGCCGAGCGCTGGAAAAATGCGGCCTGACCGTAAGCGTCCTCGACGCCGACAAACGGTACCCCGACGGCTGCTTCGTAGAAGATACTGCCGTCGTCACCGAAAAAATGGCCGTGATTACCCGCCCCGGCGATCCGGCTCGGCGCGGCGAGGAGGAAGAGATTGCTGAACTGTTAGCAAAGCACCGGAAAATTGAGCGTATTGAACCACCAGGAACAGTAGACGGCGGCGACTTGCTGCGGGTGGGGAATCACTTCTATATCGGTCGTTCCAGGCGCACGAATCAAGCCGGCGCCAAACAGCTCGCCGACATTCTTTCCACCTATGAGTACACCTCCTCCGACATTCAGGTACAGCATGTGCTGCACCTGAAAACGGGCATCACCTGGCTCGGTGTGGATACCTTCATCGCCATCGATGCCTTTGCGACGGCGATTGATGCAGCGAAAGTGGTCCGGGTGGTTCCGGAAGAAGCCTACGCCGCGAACTGCCTGCTGATAAATGATCATCTGCTGATGCCGAACGGATTTCCAAAAACCAAACCGCAGCTGCTCAGCCTGGGCAATGACCTGATCGAGGTGGACATGTCCGAATTCCGGAAAATGGACGGGGGGCTGACGTGTTTGTCGCTATTATTTTGAGTAACGCGTTTACGAAACTTCCGGAGTTTCGTAAATGTCACCAGGCCCTTCATCCTGGTTAAGCTGATGAAGCCGACAGGTCGCTCTTGTAAGCCTCGTTATGCCTGCAAATAGCGAACAGCCAAAAGCGAAAAGCAAGTCTTAGACAGGTCATCCATCGGGCTTATCTCAACCTCTATCAGGTTTTAGGCTGTTTGTAAACCTTACTCTTTCAAATTAACCGTTACCCAGTGCCCCATCTTCTCTTCCAACAACCGGGCCACCGCGAGGCAGATATCTTCCCGCCAGGGTGGGGCGAGGATTTGTACGCCAATCGGCAATCCTTCTTTTGAGGTGCCGCAGCAGTGCGCCGGAAAGCGGATGCTGCCGCCCGTATCGGTGCCGATATCAAAAGGCGAGCCGTTCAGGGCGATGATGGCGGCCGCTCCGCCGCTGAGCTTGATGGTATCAGAAAATCTCCTGTCAATGCCGGGAATAAGGGACCGGCGCCTATGCCGAAGGCAGCCAGACCGGTAGTTTTGAGGAAGTGTCGTCTGCTGGTTTTCATTTCAGGCTTTATAGATGCAGGGGGGGGGAAACACTGTAATGAATGAGGAAGGTAAGGAATTTAGGAAGTATCACAAAACCGGCAGGCGGCAGGAGCAAACTGCGACTCGGGGGACCTGGCTTCTAAGTACACTGTAAATTAAGTAGCGTCCAGTTTTGGCAGTGCCTTTTGGCGAAATGCTGCGTTGCTCGATCGATCAGGTAGCTACGGCTACCCTCACTCCTCGCGCCTTGCCTTTCACCAAAATGCCCATCCCAAAACACGAAAGAACTTAATTTACAGTGTACTAAGTGCAAGGAATTTAATCTTGTCGGAAATTAAAATTTTGGTCTTTATCTGTCGTTCCTGCTTTTAAATTCTTTCTGATGAAATATCTTTACCTGATAACCCTGATAGGCGGGGTACTACTTCATGGAAACTGCCAATCTGAATACGAGCTGCCCAAGGAGGTAAAGCGCGTATTATGCTTAGGGAACAGTATCACCTGGTCGGGGGAATACGTAACCTATATCGACGCTTACTTCACCCTTCATCATCCGGAAAAGGAAATTGAATTCCTCAATGCAGGCCTGCCTAGCGAAACGGTATCCGGGCTTTCCGAGCCCGGGCATGCGGATCACCGCTTTCCCCGTCCGGAATTGCAGGAACGCCTGTCCAGGGTGTTAACCGCAACGGAGCCGGATCTGGTCTTGGCCTGTTATGGGATGAATGACGGAATATACCTGCCTTTTGATGAAGCACGCTTTGATCAGTTCAAAGCGGGCATCAACTGGCTGCATCAGCAAGTAACCCGATCCGGCGTTACAATCATTCACCTGACCCCACCGGTTTACGATGAGCGAAGGGGAGGCGCTTACGCCAATGTGCTGGATATTTATGCCGACTGGCTAATCAGCCGCCGGTACACTGCAGGCTGGAAGGTGGTTGACCTGCACTGGCCCATGAAAAAGTACTTAGAAGACCGAAGGCTCGCTGACCCTACCTTCGCATTAGCTGAAGACGGCATACATCCAGGGGCCGTAGGTCACTGGCTGATGGCCAAACCGGTGCTCTTATTCCTTGACCAAAAAGAGGCTTTAGAGGCAGAAAGCATAGAAGAAGCATTATCGCCTCATCCGGAAGGGAAAAAGATATTTGACCTGGTTGCCAGGCGGCAACAAATACGACGCGACGCCTGGCTGAGCCATACCGGCCATAAGCGGCCGGGATTGCCGGAAGGATTATCCCTGGAAGAGGCCCGGCGACAAATGAACTTGATTGACCATCAGATTGACAAACTATTAGAATACTCCCCTTAACCTGAATAGATAACTGATTAATAGCAATAAGCACCTGGACATAATTTGGATTACGGAATTCCAGGAGGCTATTTTGGGGCTAGCCAAGGCGTCCATTCAAGATTGGGGTGCAGGGGCCCTACTCTTGAATCAGAGCATAGCCGGGGTTCTGTGACTGACGAGCAACGCAGTATAGCCTCAAAAGGGGCCCTGGAAAACTTAAATTAAATGTGTCCGGGTACTTACCTGTAATTGATAATCAGAAACACTTATGGACTATCTCATCCTCGCCCGAACCATCCACGTCCTCGCCGTCGTTCTGTGGATCGGCGGAGTGGCTACGGTGACCACCGTGATCATTCCCGCCGTCAAACGAATGAAGTCGAAAGAAGAGCAAATCGAAGCTTTTGAACAGATCGAAGGCCGTTTCTCCTGGCAGGCCAAGCTCACCACGCTGATCACCGGTTTGACCGGCTTTTACATGATGTACCATCTCGATGCCTGGAACCGCTACCTCGACTACCGCTTCTGGTGGATCCACGCCATGACACTGGTCTGGCTCATCTTTACAGTGGTGTTGTTTATCCTGGAGCCGTACGTGCTGCACCGGCTGTTCCGAAAGTACGCGACGAAAAGCCCCGGAAGAACCTTCGAGATCATGCACCGGGCGCACTGGGTGCTGCTGCTGTTAAGCTTGCTGACTATTTTCGGGGCGGTGGCTGGGAGCCATGGGTGGTTCCTATTATGAGTACTAACACGAGGTTGAAGTGTCTATTCTCATTGCTCGTAAGAGGACTCATTTATTGCCGTCATATTGATGATTTTCCACACGCCGTTTTCCTTGCGCAGTACGCGCTGGTGACGTCCGTGCAACTCCCCTTCACGATTGTCGAAATACACCCAGGCGAGGTTGCCCTGCATGTGATAGACAAAATTACTGCGCTCGATCGGCGGCCGGTGCAGATCGGGATTTTGGCGCATATAATCCCTGATGTGCTGACTGACTTCCGGCCAGCCTTTCTTGATGGAATATCCAGTTTTGGAAGAAAAGCTAAAAATACATCGTTCTGATGTGACCAGCATTTGGTCCATTTGTTGTAATCCCTGACGTAGAAGTAGTAGGTTTCATCATCCAGTACTTTCTTGATGGCAGGCTTTTCCCTTTCCAGGTTGCCGTATTCTCCTGTAGTGCGAGTAGAAAGCGCATCGGTAAGCAGGTAGCCGCTGTCCGCCAGACTATAATAGGTTTTGACTTTAGGAATACGAATGCCTCCTGCCTCCAGCTCTTCACTAAACAATGCATAAGTGGCCTCGCCCCCTTCCGCACCCTCCGGGTAGCGGACGCCGGCGATCGAATAATCGGAGGAGTCGATTAAAAGATGGATGGGGTGGCGGCAACAGGCCAGTCCGTTTTCAGAGAGGGCCTCGCTGAATTTTAGCACCAGACAGCTTTTCCCATTGAACACTTCCTGTTCCACCTGCTCGTCCGGTAACAGTCCCGCCTGCTTCATATGCATCGGAAAACCGAAATGCAGCAAATACTGGTGAAATTTTTCCCGGATGCTTTTTTCGTTAAGCGCATAAGCTGACCGTTCTTCCTGGGTGAGGTTCTGCCGGCCGTTGATAGCGAAGAAGACCGTATCGTGCCGGATTCCGCTGGTTACCTGGGTGCCGTTCAGAAAGAGCGTAGACTGGTAGAGGTCTGCCTGATTGTCGATGACCAGGTCTTCCTCTTTAGAAGCTCCGTCTGGCCGCAGGCTGTACAGGTGCATTTCCCCGCGATAGCTGTTCCACAATCCGGATGGGTCATAATACTGGATAACCAGGTCGAAAATTTGCTCGGCATGGAGTGAGGTGGTGAGCTGTTGGGTAAAACAAATAGCGGGAATGAGTAGCAGTAGCAGGATCAGTTTAATTTTCATGATGTTTGGGGTAGATTGATTAATAGTTTCTTACCCTTAAAATACGAAATTGCAGGCAGGCAGGATAGGAATTTTTTGTCTTTCAGGTGAGAAATATTCTATTCGCTCCTGGTAGATTCATTAATACGGGAATTATTAAATTACCTATTTTCCCAAAAACGTCGAAAACATGTTGAGGTTACTTTTCTTTCTATCGATCATGCTGCATTGCTGGACCCTACCCGCCCAGTCCTTCCCCGCCGCCTGGCAAGGCAAATGGACGGGCGATCTGGAATGCTGCCGGAAAAGTCAACGAAGTGCCTATGTCGCTGGAGATACAGCCCATCGATAGCGCCTGGACTTTCATCATCACCTATAATGTGGGGACGGAGGAGCCCGATGTGCGCGATTATTCCCTGATCGCCATCGACACCGCTGCCGGCCACTATGCCATCGATGAACACAACAGCATCTTACTGGACACCTATCTGTTCGACAATTGTCTGTATGACCGTTTCGCCGTTATGAATAGCGATCTTTTCTCCCGGATCTGCCTGAACGGGGAGGTGCTGGATTATGAAATCATCTCAGGACAAACCGAGCCGGTGCGGATCAGCGGGGATACCATTATGGGTGCGGATACCATTCCTGAAGTCAGCAGCTATAGATTGTTTAGTGTGATCAAGGCGGCATTGAGGAGAGAGTAGTGAAAGGAAACTTTTGTGTAACTTATATGCACGGAACAAATTCACCACCCAAGCCATGAAAAAACGAACCTTCCTCAAGACCTCCTCCGCCCTCGTCGCCGGCAGTATGCTATCGCCTCTTGTTTCCTGTGGGCCTGGAGCTGAAAAATCCGCGGAATCTGCTGCCGCCCGTACCAACTGGGCGGGCAACCTAACCTACAGCACCGAAATCTTTCACGAAGCGGAAAAATTCAGCAAATCGTCCGGTCCAGTGATAAGCTGCGGGTACCGGGCACGCGCCATTACTTCAATGACATTGCCAACAGCCCGGCCAATCAGCTATCGGTGCGGCCGAGAGCTACACTGAACAGATGGGCAACCGGGGCCCCTGGTATGAGCGCCTGCCGCATTTTAAGATGGAGTTCACGCCCAGCAGCGGCAAAGAGCTGCAAAGCGAATTCTTTGTACCCCTGTCCAATGCCATTGCCGCATTCGAAGCCATCGAACAACTCCGGGATCAGGTCGCCCCCCTGCTGATGATCTCCGAAATCCGGGCTATTGCCGCCGACGATTTCTGGATGAGCCCCTGCTACGGGCAGGACTGCATCGCTTTCCACTTTACCTGGGAGCAGGACTGGGAGAGGCTGCAACAGTTGTTGCCGGTCATCGAAGGGGCGCTGGACCCGCTGTAGGCGCGGCCGCACTGGGGAAAATTGTTCACCATGCCCGAGGCCCGCCTGCAGGAACGCTATCCCCGTCTGCCGGATTACCAGGCTTTGCTGCGGACTTCCGATCCCGATGGCAAGTTTGTGAATGAATATTTGCGGGGGTGAGCATGAAACAGCTTCTGGGAAAGCTAACCCTGACGCGGCGCCGGCAGCCTTAGAACTTGTAACCCAATCCCAAATCAATGAAATGAATAAAAGCAAAATTGTAGACCTGCTGCACATCCGCGCCGCCTTCGATAAACCGGTACCCGGCTTTCAGCTGCAAGCGGTCGTCCAGGAAATGAAAAAGTATTCCGCCGAAGATATCCTCCGCTCTGCCCTGGGGGCCTACCAGGGCATCCCCTTTGAGGAGCAGTGAAAGCAGATCAGCGGGGGCATAATTGAACGCAAAGCTGATGAGCGGGACAAACCCTAAATCAACGTCTTCAGCTTGAAGTTCCTGCTGAGTAATAGCAATACGCGCATCCCTGACGAGCAGAGTGGCCCCCAGGTCGAGGGAAATTTTAGGATTTCGAATCAACCGGTACCGGTAGCTGAGGCGGTACGTATTAAATTCATAGCGCCCGGTTATGTTTTCCCCGGTGAAGGTCGTACCGGCAAAATTTATAGAATCCCGTTGCAGGTTTTTATAATCCAATATCAGGGGAGCGGCCGTAAGCTCAATGGTATGTTTTTGTTTGATCAAATACCCCAGCTCCAATCGAATGAACGGCGCGGGTTCCTCAGGCGAGAAATCATCGGTCAGCGAGAACCGGGTTCCCTTTTCTTCTTCGCCGTTGGGTACTCTGACATCATTGTACTGAGAAAAAGCAAGACCGGATTCCAGACCTATGCGTAACTGCGCGGGAAGGGAGAGGGAGAGCAAGCATAGAAATAATAGCAGGGGAGAAAATTTCATCAGAAAACTATTCAGTTGTTTGCTAAAATAACTGATCGGTTGATTTGAATGTTTGGGTAAGAACACAAAGAAACTCAGTAATGATCTGCATAACGAGATCTCCTATTTTCACGACGGCATCTGCATCGATACGCATGGGCTGCCCGAGGAGGAGCAGGACCGGAAATGCGTCTCCATCGATATCTTCATTCCATAGTTCGGGGTTTTCTGCAATAAACCTGGGCATGAGAGCTTTGCATTGAGGATCGTTCACAACGCGTACTTCCACCCCTCTGCTTTTCAGTAAGTCTTCCTCCCCCTGGAAATTTTCATTTTCGCCGATGACGACCTTGGGGATCCGGTAAAGTAAAATCATGCCGGAACACATGGAACAGGGCGACAGGGTGGTATAAATGATACATTCGCGGTAAACGGCGGCGGAAAGATGTCCCGCACTTTCTACTGCGTCCATTTCAGCGTGCAGGATGGCGCTCCCCTGCTGCATTCTTCGATTGTGACCGCGGCCGATGATCTTTCCGGTAGGTTCGTGCACCAGCACGGAACCTATGGGAATTCCTCCTTCATCTAATCCTTTGACCGCTTCCAGGTAAGCAGCTTTTAAGTATTTGTCCATTTGTAAACATTTAATCCTAAATTTAGTGGAAGTAATAGAAGTAATGCAACCCACCATCATCATAACACCGCTCGACCCCGCTGATAAAGACTTGATCCTCAAAATAGCCCGCTGGTACTTCCGGGAATGGAATACGCCCATAGACAAAACCGTCCGTTTGCTGACCACCTATCCCAACGAGGTTGTCCTTATCCAGGTGATATTGACTGTTGAGGGGGAGGTAGTCGCCACGGGCAGTATTCGCCACCTTCCAAATATTTTGAACAGGCATGGTTGCCTAAGCCAATTCGGGCCCTGGCTGGGAGCATTGTATACCCAAGCGGAATACCGGCGTCAGGGATTGGGGAAAATGCTGTTGGAGAATCTGGAGCGTGAGGCAAGGAAAGAGGGACTGTCGAAAATTTACCTCTATACCTTTACGGCGGAGTCCTTGTATAAAAGATGCGGCTGGAAAGTGATCACGAGGGTGACCTATAAAGACCACGATACGGTAGTAATGGAAAAGGACCTGTGAGAACGTCTGCTTGAGCGGTAAGCTTCAACAGTATTAAATACAAATATAATCCAGTATCTCGATGAGCAAACTCAATATCCTCCTCTCTCTGTTTTTTCTGTTAGCCATCTTTTCCTGCACTTCCGAATCCTCGCAGGAAAACAAGCTAACCAACAATGAAGACGACTGGCAGCCCCTCTTCAACGGAGAAAACCTGGACGGCTGGGTACCCAAAATCCACCACCACGAACTGGGCGACAACTACGCCAACACCTTCCGGGTCGTGGACGGCAATATTCAGGTGAACTACGACGACTACGAGGCCTTCGACGAGCGCTACGGCCACCTCTTCTATCGTGAACCCTTCTCTTCCTATCACTTGAAATTCGAATACCGATTCCGGGATCAATGGCTGGAGGACGCTCCTTCCTACACCTATCGCAACAGCGGTATTATGTTTCATTCGCAGGATCCTGCGACCATACTGAAAGAGCAAGACTGGCCCATTTCCGTCGAGTACCAGATGCTGGCAGAGGAAGAACCGGGTATATCCCGGCCCACCGGCAATATGTGCTCACCGGGTACGGAGGTCTTTTACAACGACGAAATGGATCCCCGCCACTGCATCCCTTCTTCGTCCGACACTTACACATGGGATCAGTGGGTGAGCGGAGAGCTGATCGTCTACCGAGACTCGCTCGTTATCCACCTGGTCAACGGCGATACGGTCCTGCAGTACACCAAACCGCAGATCGGCGGCGGCGTCGCCAACCGCTACGACCCCGACATCAAAACAGACGGCAAGCCGCTCACGCAAGGGTATATCGGACTGCAGTCGGAAGGGCAGGGGGTGGAGTTCCGGGGGATTGAGATCAGGCGGCTAGATTAGAAGCCCTTTACGCAGGCTGAAGTGGTTTGATTTTGTTCGAGTTGGTTCAAGATAGTTCCTCCAATTTCCTATCTTGTTCGGGTAAACGAAAAACGCTTATGATCCGCTATTACTTCTACGCACTCGTACCTATCCTGCTTTTCCTGATGCCCAGCTGCCAGTCCGGCCAGGCGCAAAAATCTGAAGCCCCGCCCTCCGGCGACTACGAAGACCTCGTCGCCCTCTTCGATGAATGGCGCACCTTCGAGGAACCGCCCCTGCGCGACGGCGCCCCCGACTACACCACCGAAACCTTCGAAGCCCGCCGCCCGGAATTCGAGGCCTTACAAGCCCGCCTGCTGGCCATGGATACCTCGGACTGGGCCATTCCGCAGCAAGTCGACTGGCACATCGTCTGGGCCGAAATGAACGGCTACGACTTCAACCAGCGCATCCTGCAATCCTGGGTGCGCGATCCGGCCTTCTACAAGTCGCTCTGGACGGCCCGCAGCGACGTGCCCGCCCACGAAGGGCCCACCCACCACCGGACGACGGAAATCTGGACCTACGAGTTCCCCCTTAGCGAATCCGAAGAAGAACGCCTGCTGAGCGACCTGCGCGTCATCCCGCCGCTGAACGAACAAGCCAAGGTCAATCTCACCGGTAACGCCCGCGACCTCTGGGTCGCCGGCATCCGCGATATCCGCACGCAAAGCGAAAACCTGAAAGCCATCCTGGAACTTCCGGGTGTAGCGGACAGCCCCGAGCTGGTCGCCGCAATCGAGGCTGCCGTCACTTCCACTGACGAATTGGCCTCGTGGCTGGAAGCCGAAGCGGGCTCGAAGACCGGCCCCTCCGGCATCGGCAAAGACAACTACACCTGGTACCTGCAAAACGTACACCTGGTGCCGTTGACCTGGGAAGATGAGGTGATGCTGCTCAAACGCGAGCTGGCCCGCGCCTGGTCATCGCTCAAACTGGAAGAACACCGCAACCGGGACCTGCCGCAGATACAGCCCGTCGACTCCCCGGAAGCCTACAACGAACTGGCCGAAAAATCCGCCCAGAGCCTGATGCGCTTCCTGGAGGAGGAAGATATGGTAAACGTCAAGGAGTACTTCGACCCGGCCCTGCGCGAACACCTGGGCGCCTTCGTACCCAAAGAAACCCGCAACTTCTTCTGGATCACCGCACACCACGATCCGCGGCCGCTCTACTCTCACTTCTACCACTGGTTCGAACTGGCGCGCATGGATACGGAGCCCAACGAGAGCCCCATCCGGCAAAAGCCTTTGCTGTACAATATCTTCGACTCCCGCAACGAAGGCATGGCCACCGCCGTCGAGGAGATGTTCATGCAGGCCGGCCTGTACGACGATCAGCCCCGCGTGC